>SXGU01559157.1_pt1 | contig 19073 bp, 15 predicted proteins | sample 3174531 | NCBI WGS metagenome assembly SXGU01 (sample SAMN11356863, study PRJNA531348) | freshwater metagenome | isolation source: freshwater sample F1-140 | place: China: Fuxian Lake, Yuxi | collected 2017-12-25 | reverse complement strand
GGCTCCTCACCAACAGGTCCGAAACATGCGCGCAGATCCCTGTCCCGCTCTTCAGCCGAAGGTCGCCACGAACTGTTCAAGATTTACTACACCCCAATGCGGACTCCTTGAAACCCATTGGGGTGGTAACACCGTTCCTTTCTGGCAATTGATGAAGTTGGCTTTGCTAACGATGTCGCATTGTTCCGGGCGGTTGCTCATGTCATCGAGCCAGACGCTGGCTTCGTGCAAACCCTTGAGCACTGCTTTCACCGTCTTAGGGTTTTTGTCGGCAAAATCAGCGGTAAAAGCGCACACCTTTTCGACATGATCTTTCCACAGATCTTGTGTCGTGACACTGGTGTAGCCGATCTTGTCGGCAATCGCCCGGGCATTCCACGGTTCGCCCACGCAAAAGCCATCCATCTTGCCCACCTTCATATTGGCCACCATTTGAGCCGGTGGGATCGTGACCAAAGAGACGTCTTTATCCGGATGGATGCCGCCTGCCCCTAAAAAATACCGCATCCACATGGCATGGGTCCCGGGCGGAAATGTCATGGCAAATGTCAGCGGTTCCCCCAGTTTTTTGGCTTGATCCACCAAGGGTTTTAGCGCTTTTGGATCGGCCCCAATCTTGCCTTTCCACTCCGCTTTTAAGGTGATGGCCTGGCCGTTCCGATTCACCAACCAAGGGATGATCATCGGCTTCTTAGGTGAACCGAGAAGGCCCATGCTGCTGGCAATCGGCATGCCTACCAGCATGTGGGTGAACTGATTGTCGCCGTTGCTCAGTGAATCCCGAATCGCCGCCCAGTTGGCACCCTTGGCAATGGTCACATTCAGGCCGTGCTTCTTGAAGAATCCTTTCTCAGCGGCAACCACGAATGGAGAACAGTCCGTCAAGGCAATGATCCCGCACCGGCAATTTGCGGTCTCCGGTGCGTCGCTGGCAAATACTCGCCCAATCCACCCAGCAGGTAAGCCTGCCAATAACGCGCCTGCGGTAGTCCCCTTTAGAAATCGTCGGCGCGATGCGACGCGACGTGTGGTACTCGGATTCTGATGCTTGTTCATAATTGAGTGAACTCAACGCTTACACCGTGCGAGGTGAAGATCGAGCCACCCCCCGCTATGCTGTGATCTTTGGACCAACTCCAAAACTCACGAACCATGCAAAGCCACGATGATGCCAAGGCCGCTTTTCATATCGATCTCTTCAACGCAATGTTTGTAGGAATTGAATGAACGATATTCATTCAAGTATCGCCACCCTTCAGTCGAAGCGCTTTATAGGCTTCCGATGTCACTATATCATGCCGAAATCTGGGTTTACCCATAAACGTTCCCACTTCACCCAGGCCCACATTCGTCTGCCGGGTCTGCCCACTATTGTCCATAGTGAGCAAAAAATGGAAAACCTCTCAGTGCGGTCTGGTTAAGGATCACTCGGCGGTCATATCCAGCGACTTAGTGTCTTGAAAAAATCAGTCTCCTAACTCTGTATCTATCGGGTGTCAGGGAGCCGCCGACCCCATTCTTTTGGAGTGCGCGCAGCCCTCTGCCGCTTTTTTTGTTTGCGATGAAAAAGCGGCGCAGGGGCGCACGCACTCCAGAACCGCGGCAGACAAGCTGCCCAGTGGACCAACTCAACGAACCAATCGCGCCAGGATCCGCAAGAACACCGGATCGATTCCGTTGGTCACGGGCGGCCCCCAAACTTCCCTGAAGTGACCGCCTTCAACGACTCGTTGGCTGTGTCTGGTGGTTTCAGTCCACTCACTCAGATCCGTTGACCACTCAACCCAAAGGGTCACGTCGTCTGCGGCTGGGTTGCGACTTAATTCAAGTACGACCATTCCGTCCGCCCTGAACTTCGGCAGTAAGTTCCCCGGCGACGTCACATCCTGATCACTCGCACCCATGGCGTACTCCAACACACTGTTCCAACCATCCCTATCCGCGTCAGCATCTGGTGTGCCCGTGAATCGGAGGGTATCGCTGCCACCAGGACTTCCGTTCGTGGTTGCGCTAGAGCGCCAAGCCAATGGATTGGACAAATCCAGCTCGGGACGCGCCAGCACCAGCGTCCGCCCATGGCCATCGGCATCGACGGGCCAAGGATGCGCCCCATCATAGGTGAACCCACTAATCCAACCGCCTTGGGCATCGACGAACGCGATGGACTCACCGCCGTTGTCCAGACGCCCCTTAAAAATTCCACCAACAGGCACATCAATTCCATAACGTTGCTGAAAGGCAAACAAATCGCGGACCAACACCAAACGTTGACCTGAAGCCAGCAGTTGATCGCGGTATTCAGAAAAAGCGTACTCCACGCCATTTGTGAAACGGCATCCGCGAAGATTGACGGCACGCTGCGAGATATTCTGGAGTTCGATGAACTCGGATTCGTCGGGACCGGCAGGATTAAAACTCAATTCGCTGACGACGACATCTCCCGGTCCAACCGCTCGATCACCCACCTGAAAGAAGGCCGTGCTCAGCGCCGACCATTGTGCCCCGTTCTTGGTACGGGTAAACAGGATGGTATTACGGTCAAGGAGTGGTATCGCATCGCCACCCGAGTTGCCCGAATTAGAAATGGCCGTGAGTTCCAAGTCGAAGCTGGCATCACTCGTCGTAGGTCCGGACTGGTGCAGTTCCACGGCCACCACATTGTCTCCAGTCTTAAAGAAAGTCGCCGCGATGGGAAACTCGGAAAAACTCTGGCCGTCATCCGGTGAATTTTGTGCTGCCGTGGTCGCCAGGATATTGCCATCGGGCATGGAACTGCGAAGGACTTCACGCCCGTTGACATAAACGATGGCCCCATCATCGCGCTTGAGTCGAAGATTCCATCCAGACAGTCCCTGAATCGAATCAACCGCAAATTTCTTGCGGAAATAGGATGAGGGCCACTTCTTGGAACTATCGCCACCAAACGGGATCTTGGTCGCTTCGTCATTCTCGCCATAACCCAGCTGAGCGGGACCTTCACTCCAAGTTGAGTCGGAGAAGTTCGGATGTTTCCAATTGGAACTGGTCCATCCGGCGGCGCCTTCGACAACTGCGCTGGATCCCAATCCCGTGGCGTCCGTGAACCATCGCCAACGGCTTCCTGCCGGAATCACTGTCACCTGATCTTGACCCGTGGAGTAGCTACGCGCTTGCGGCGATACCGCGCCGCCGATCAGCCGGGGATCTGAACCATCGGTGGTGAACCAAATACTTCCACTGCCGGGTCCGGTGAACTGGACGCGGAAATTGTTCGAGACCACACCTCCTGGTTGATTGAGCGTGGGTGCGTTGATGGACGGATAAAAGCCTGCGGCACGCCATTGCGATCGCACTTCGGTCGTGCGCTTCAGCAACCAGTTTGTGAGCACCGAATCCCGCCGTTGTGCCCAGACCGAAGGTGTGAGGTAATTCCATCGGGCGGATTCGGCGAGAAAAGGACGGCTCATTTCATCGGTCCTCAACTTGAGCCGTGCGATCAAGCGCTCGGGCGTGAGGGCGCCCCCTTGGAACAACGCGCGGTGAATTTGATCGGCCAGCAGGGTCCGGAATTCGGGATCACCTTCGGCAAACAAGGTCGAAAGCAGACTCCCCGGGCCGTCGCCCGCTTGTCGCCCCGGCGCGCCCCGTCGACTCCGGTCATCGGCGGCACAATACCACGAGCCGCAGAACCAGCCGTCCGCGTCGTTCAGATAAAACTTCATGCCACTCCCGGGCACCGTCGGACCCACGCAGCGATATTCATCCTCACTGCCTCCAAACATCCACATCAGCATGTAATCCACGTATTCCGACACATCGAGCCAAGGCCGAACAGAGCGATAAGAATTACGCAAGGTTTTGATCTTCCGCCAGGTGCTGCCATCGCCGTCGTAAGGTGTACCAGGTTCCGCCCAACCACCGACATTCCAGTTGCCGTTGATGGATTCATAATTGGTTTTGGATCCGCCCAGATAATTGGCATGCATCGCCGCGCCCCAGCGTTCCCGCATATGATACACCCCCCAGTAAGCGCCATTGAGATAGAGGTGAACGAACCGACCATGCGGATTCAGGTGTCCCATTTCTAAAACGGTGTCATCCGTGAAGATATTCGACATGTAGAAACCGCGCATCTCCATGTCGTGGGAACCGGTTCGCAGCTCAATCTGGTCAAACTCTTCGGCCGCCGCATAGCCGCGCTCGAACCCGGCGAACAGGGGATACCTTAGCTTGGAGGCTCCGTACTGTTCGCGGAAATAGAACCGGAAGTTTTTCTTCGCAAAATCCGTGAAGGCACCGCCAAAACGCTGGACACCGCAGTCCACCTGCGTCCCGCGCACGCCGTCCGGCCGAATCCATTCAAACGAGGTTTTGACCTCGCTCGTATCATTGATGGTCGCCCGCGTCGAAACCGAAATGCTCGGCAAATCCAACAAGGCCAGCTTCATCTGTGGCGCGTAGATCGAATTCTTCGTGACACTCGTCCTCATGTTGGCCGCCGCAATCACATTGCTCGGATAGACATAAGTGTGCGTGTCGACATCCGTCGGTGCCCAACCTTCGCGAAACGCCGCCGCCCGCAGAATCGTGGTGTTGCTGATGGAAATTGGGGCCGTGTAAATCTGGCCCGTGGTGGCCGTCGGCTCTGTGCGGTCCAGCGTATACCGAATCTGGGCATCCGTTGTGGATGACGCGATGGCCACAGTGATGTTGGTCTCATAGAAACCGCGATCTAAACTAAACGAAGTGTCGGCCACGATTCCCTGAAACGCACTGCGATTGGTCTGTCCCGGCGTCGCTGGACGCATGAAACCCAGGAAGTCGTTGGCCCCACGTCCAAAACTGATGTTGGCGCGTTGCGCAGGAAACGTTTTGGTAGCTGGGTAATCGGCCGGAAACTGTTGCAAGACGCTGACCCCATCAGGTGCCACCAATGACAAATAATCGCCGCTGGCGGTCAGCTTGAAATTCGTATGTAGCGGCGAACTCGGCACACGGCGGTCTTTGCCTGAGGCAAACACGACGAGCCGGCCACCCGATGCAATGCGCACGGCGGGAAACTTCCACTTGGTCGGCACTTTGGGATCATCACTCAGTTGATATCCCTCCAGATTCAGCCGAAATGAATTGGTGTTAACCAATTCGATCCAGTCCGACGAATCCCCATCCTCATCCAGCAATCCACCACTGTTTTCGGCCAGAAACTCATCGATCTTCGGCGGTCCCAACCCTACTCCAACACCCACTGTGAGGCTGGTTTCCGACTTCCCAGTCACTCCGGCCGCCTGAAGTTTGTAGGTAATAGTCGAGGTCGGTTGAATGATCAACTCCCCGCTGTGCCCCACGACGCCGGGCCCGGGTGTCAGTGTAACAGTCGTCGCATTGGACACTGTCCAACGCAAGGTGGTGGACTGCCCCACCGATAGCACATCATCCTCCGACTCGAAACGCTCGATGCGAGGACCGGGCGCACCGTAGACTTCGATTTCAGCCAGTTGCGGGTTGTACGGTGCGTCGCTGATGTTGACGATACGCACAAATCGGCCACCAAAGACACCCGCAGGATCTGCCGCAGCGAGGATGACGTCGGAACCCCCACTCGGCGGAAATGTTCCATCCAAGCGAATGTCTGCTGTCCAATTCAGCACCCCAGTTTCTCCTTGGCGATCCGCGTAAATCTCTACCCGATAGCGGCTCAGCCGTTCCGGACAGCACCCGTCGCTACGAGAGAACAATTCGATTCGTTCGAACAAAAAGCTCTGGCCCAAATCGACCTGGAAGTAATAGCCGCGAATTCCGGAACTGGCTTGCGGATGCGTGAAGGTGGCGCGATCCCCGTCCGTGAGATTGGCTGGGGGATAACCAGGCCAAGTGGGGCCAGTACCAGAAACCGGCTTATTGAGCGCCAAATTGTCGGTGGTTTGGCCTATCGCAAGGTTTAGGAACCCCACCAAAAAGAGCAACAAAAGACGACCTGTACGCATGCGCAGAAACCTTAGCAGTCTCTATGCCGGTGCGCCAACCACTGCGAAAGTACTTGCCCACCTCGTCGTTCGCCGTCCCATCCGCCTCACTCACAGTCGACCTCTGGCCCAGCGCTCAGGAAAGTCAGCGCTGGTCGACAGACTATTCCCATGTCCCTGGCTTCCAGCTCTTCGGCAGCTTGGGGCGGGCATTAATTCCCTGATGAATGATCTCCAGGATTCGCTTTCGTTCTGGCCCCTTGAGCGGTAGCCGGGGGGCTCGCAACCATTCGGCCCCCAAACCGCATTCCTGCACCGCCAGCTTGATGTAATGCACAAACTTGGTGTGAACATCCAAGTGCAGCAATGGCGTGAACCAACGGTACAACGTCCTAGCTTCATCCCAACGCCCCGCACGAGTCAGCTCCCACAAGTACTGATTCTCAAGCGGGAAGGCGATGCCACTGCCCGCCACCCAACCGTCAATGCCAAGAATGGCGCATTCCAACACCAAATTGTCTACCCCGGTAAACAACGCATACCGATCGCCGACTCGATTCCTCAGATCGGTGATCCGGCGGGTGTCGCCAGAACTTTCCTTGATGGCGACAAGGTTCTTTTGCGACGCCAAGTCGTCGAACATCTCCGGTGTTATGTCGTTCGCATAACTAACTGGATTGTTGTAAACCATGATCGGCAAGTCCGTGGATTTGGCAACTGTGCGGAAATGCGCCAAGGTTTCATCGGGGGCGCCTTTATACAGCATCGCGGGCAACAACATAATGCCGTTTGCCCCCAATTTCCCGACCTCGCGTGTGTAACGGATGGCTTCGGCAGTGCTGGTTTCAGCGACGCCACTCAAAACCGGTACGCGCCCGGCACTCACTTCGATAGCCGTGCGAACGACATCGATTTTTTCGTGAGGGAGCAGGGACTGATTTTCGCCGAGCGAACCGCAAACGATCAGGCCTTTGACGCCGGAATCGATGAGCGCTTCGAAGTGGTTGGCCGTAGCCTCGAGATGCAGCGAACCACCGCGGTGCATCTGGGTGGTGACAGCAGGAAAAACGCCTTGCCAATGAGGTTTCATGTGATGAGCGGGAACTGCGGAATCAAACAGGTTACTTGGTCGGCGAATAATCGGTGGCGGCAAGGAAGGTGCTCTTGACGCCATTGGGCACGGTGAGCGAGCCACCGGCTTTGTCTTCGGAAGCCTTGCGGGCGGCAAGCCAGATCGGATCTTCTCGAAACGCTTTGAACGAAGCCTCACCCGCCGCTTTGGACTTGTGATGCAGAAAGTACTCCAGTTTCACATTGGCCGAGGTTTGGTCCGCCATGCGGTGAAAATACGCCCAGTTTCCCATACCATGCTTCTCGAAGAGCTTGAGCGTGTGGTGGCGAAAACGGGCATCCAGGTCTGGCAAAAGACCCGGGGGAGTCGTGTAATCGCGGAACTCAAACACCCCACCATGAGATACATTACCCATCGCGATGCGCGGGGAATAATCCGTCGTCACAAAGAACGGGTTTTCAACGCGGGCAACCAACGGGCCATTGGCTTCGCTGGCTTTGGCAGCCGCCTGCCAGTCGGGATCGGCGGCAAAGGTTTTCCATGAGGCTTCGCGGCGTTCGCGGCTCGGATACCTCAACAGGAAATGCAACCGCAGATCTGCCGGATCGATGGGCATCCAGTAGCCGACACTTTCAATGCCGTGCTTCTGGAAAAGCCGGAGTGTGTGGTCTCGGAAGCGGTTGTGAAGGGCTTCGGTCTTTCCGGGGTGAATGGTGTAGATCCGCAGTTCGTAAACGAACGGGCCGGTGTGCTGGGGTTGGCTCATGGAGGAACAACCTGCCGCCACAATTGCCGCGGCCGCAGTGGACCGCTGGATGAATTCTCGACGTGTCAGTAAAATCATGGATGCAGATCGCCCTCAATGCCGCCTGATTTTCAAGCCGGGGTCAATCGCCATGTCGGCTTGGAGCCGCGATCGTTTCGAGACTGGACAGCCGTGGAGGGCAGAAGGTGCGCCGAAGCCAAACCAAGTCGACCCCTAGTTCCGCGCTCCGCAGCTCATCCAGTAAACAGAATCGGATGTCTCAAAATCCCTTCTTCCAAAAAAGGAGGCCGGTTCCTGATCGGAACCGGCCAATATCACAAGCCCAAGGAAGTGAGTCCCTTACTTGATCCGAGCCGATGTGCGCTCGGACATCCAGCGAATATCAACGTTACCCTTTTGCGATGGTACTCCTGTGGGAATAGCCCCCAGTTTGGTACGGCCATCAACCCAACGTTTGATCTCAGAATGGCCGTCCGCGAAGGCGAACCCACAAGCGCCATTGTGATACCAACCCGGCCAGTCCACCATTGCTTCACTGCCTTTGGACCAATCCAATCCTGCGGGAGGGCCCATGACCGCAAACCCAGCATCATTCAAACTTTTTTCGTCCTCATCGACAAAGATGAAAGTCGAGGCCGGTCCGGGGAGGACAAAGTCTCCCATCTTACCGTAACTGTACCAAGTTTGGTTCCGTTGGTGCCCATAAGTCGGGGCACTAAGCCATGGCCCGCCGATCGCCAACTTTCCACCTGTAGATGGATCCGTTCCCACCGCCTGGCTCGCGGAAAAAGTGCGGGCAGACTTGACCTTCTTCTTGAGTCCCCGGTCGCGTGGCGACGTCGACACACCCGTTCGCTTGTCAGCTGGGCAACTGTACATTGTCGTGTTGCGGCCCGAGTAAGTGGACAACAAGGCTCGCGTGGGGTCTTCCAAGATTTCGCTATTGAACTCCTCCCCGCCGCCTCGGCCGGCCTGACCCGGGCACCAGTTACGGCCTGCGGTCGTGTTGCCGTCGTCTGGATTGGGCCAGAGGAGGTCGTTGAAATCGTGGGCGTATTGATGGGTCGCCAGAACCATCTGGCGTCCGTTGTTCATGCAGAAGATGCCTTGGGCCTTGGATTTGGATTTGGCCAAGGCCGGCAAAAGCATGCCGGCAAGGATGGCGATAATGGCAATCACTACCAGCAACTCGATCAGCGTGAAGCCGGAATGATCGCTCCTGCGGGAGCGCGATTTGATATTCATAAGCACGTGGGCGTGTGGACAACGACTTGATAATCCTCGCCAGAATGAAAGTCAACGGACGGACTTTAACAGTTACAATGGGCTCATCGTCACCCGTTCCGCCCGAACCGCCACCAGAACGCCTTTCAAAGACCCAATTCCCAAACCTCCTTGAAGACAGTGGATGGACTTTGTCGTCGAACCCAGGTACGAACTGTCACCCACTATGAAGCCCTGTTGCCTACCGGCCATCGCCTGCCTTGCCGCACTATCTCTGGATGCAGCGGATTACAACCTGCTGTCGTTCAAAAAATTGCAACTCCACGATCAGTTTTGGAGCGAGGGTGCCAACTTCGGTGACCTCAATAACGACGGCCACCCTGACCTCGTCGCTGGACCTTGGTGGTGGGAAGGACCCGAGTTCAAGACTCGCCACACTTACGCACCCACCACTCAAACGTTCGACTTGAAGCTCGGCCCGATGACCACGGTCAAGGTCCCCGGCTTTCAAGGCACCCTTGGCAGGGATAACACTTACTCCGACAACTTCTTCGCCTGGACCTATGATTTCAATCGAGACGGCTTCAAAGACATCCTGATCATCGGATTCCCCGGCAAAGACACTTCCTGGTTCGAAAATCCCAAGGGCAAAGATCAACTCTGGGTCCGTCATCGCATCTTTGATCAAACCGACAATGAGTCGCCGACGTTCACCGACATCACCGGTGATGGCGTTCCCGAACTGGTGTGTATCACCCATGGCCAGTATGGCTATGCCCCCTTCGACACCACCAATCCAGCCAAGCCTTGGGTGTTTCATCCGATTTCGCCCAACAACAAATACGGCAACTTTACCCACGGCATGGGCGTCGGTGATGTCAATGGCGACGGGCGCCCCGATCTGATGGAAAAGGATGGTTGGTGGGAACAACCCGCCTCCCTAGCAGGCGATCCCATTTGGAAGTTTCACAAACAACCCATGGGTGTCGGCGGCGCCCAAATGCACGCCTACGATGTGAATGGCGACGGGTTGAATGACATCATCACCAGCCTCTCCGCCCACGGGTTTGGTCTCGCTTGGTATGAACAATATCGCGACGGCGGAGAAATTCGATTCCGCGAACACATCTTTATGAACAAGGAACCCGGCGAGAATCGTTATGGCGTCAAATTCTCCGAGATCCACGCGATCGACCTCGTGGATATGGACGGCGACGGATTGAAAGATATCGTTACGGGCAAGCGTTTTTGGTCGCACGGTCGCACGGGTGATCCGGATCGCAACAGCGCTGCGGTGTTGTATTGGTTCAATACTCACACGAGGTCCCGAAAATCAAGTGGATTTCGTCCCCATTCGTATGGATGACGCGAGTGGTGTTGGGACCCAAGTCGTTGCTGGAGACGTGAATGGCGATGGGTTGCCGGACATTGTTGTCGGTAATAAGCATGGGGTATTCCTCCATACCCAAAGCCGCCGGGCCGTGACCCGCGAGGAATGGCAAAATGCTCAGCCCAAGGTAGTCTCGGCACCTTGATAACAAAGCCCCCCCTCATACTCATACAATGCGTTGTCATACGTCTATCGCCCGCGGAGAAACTCAGCGCGCCTCGAGGCGATGGCGACATTGGATAGGACTTATGGGCTGGATTCATGGCCTGGGTGCCGTGTTGGCTATTGGAGCCGAACCTGGCAAGTTACCACCGGCTGCCACTCGCTCAGTGGATTTCGAAAAGGACATCCGACCTTTGTTCGCCATGCACTGCCAAGAATGCCATGACGAACGAAAACAGAAATCAGGGTATCGGCTAGACATACGTGAGGTCGCGTTGCGTGGCGGTGAATCCGGTCAAGCCGCCATCATACCAAGAAACAGTGCGGGCAGCCGCCTGATTCAGCTCGTGGGTGGACTTGTCCCCGACTTGGTCATGCCGGAAAAAGGTCCGCGGTTGTCGGCCGACGAAATTGGGTTGTTGCGGGCCTGGATTGATCAAGGTGCTGCATGGCCAGCCCATTTGTCAGGACAAATTCGGGGTCGCGACCACTGGGCATTTCGGTCGCCCACCCGCCCAGTGCTACCCGCGGCAACGTCAAACACGCCAACTGATTCAACGAACCATCCGATCGATCGATTCATCCGACACCGATTGAAGCAAGAGCCACTCACGCCGTCGGTCACGGCGGATCGGGTGACTGGGTTGCGGCGACTCTCCCTGGATTTGATTGGGTTGCCACCCACGCCGAAGGAGGTGGACGACTTCATCGCGGATAGCGCCCCGGACGCCTACGAACGGCAGGTTGAGCGCTTACTGGCGTCACCCCACTACGGCGAGCGCTGGGCGCGTCACTGGCTGGATGCAGCCCGGTTCGCCGATTCTAACGGCTACGAGAAAGATCGACCGCGGGAGATGTGGTACTATCGCGATTGGCTCATCCAAGCCTTCCAAAAGGATCTGCCGTACGACCAATTCCTCATCGAACAATTCGCGGGCGATCTGTTGACCAACGCCACTCAGGATCAGATTGTCGCCACCGGTTTCTTGCGAAACTCCATGATTAATGAGGAAGGTGCCATTGATCCAGAACAGTTCCGAATGGACGGCATGTTCGACCGACTGGATTGCATCGGAAAAAGTGTCCTAGGTATCACCATCCAATGCGCCCAGTGCCATACGCACAAATACGATCCATTGAGTCAGGAGGAGTATTACCGCTTGTTTGCCTTTCTGAATGACGACGACGAACTCACGACCGCCGCCTACACACTCGAAGAGCGCACGACCATTGAGGGTATCCATCGTCAGATCGCCGAGATCGAATCGGAGTGGCAACGACAACATCCCGATTGGGAGACACGAGTCCAGCGATGGGAACAAGATCGGCCACCTGACACGACAGAGTGGCATGAATTGGAACCCTATGAATACGGCGACCCCGGTGGTCTCTCCAAACTCACACTCCAACGAGACCGCTCTCTGTTGGCAGGCGGCCATCGATTCAGCGGAGGCACTTGGCGCGTCAAGGTGCGCAATGTGCTTACGAACGTCGCTGCAGTTCGGCTGGAAGTCCTCACCAACGGCAACCTGCCCATGCATGGCCCTGGACGTTCTCGCGACGGTTCATTCGCCTTGCGCGAATTCCGCTTGAAGATCGCACCGGTCAACCAGCCCACCAATCAAACTACCCTGAAGTTCGAACGTACCTCAGCCGACATCTCGGCGGCTCAGCGACCAGAAGGCGATGTGGTGAAAGACAAAGACTTCGCCGGCCCAATCGGCTTTGCCATTGACGGAAATGAGAAGACCTCCTGGTCGATCGACCTGGGTCCCGGACGTCGCAATGCCGCTCGGAAGGCGGTGTTTAACCTCAGTACCAACGCCGGATTCGCCGAGGGGACTGAATGGACCTTCGAGTTGATGCAACACGATGAAGTGGGCTGCTTCCGCTTGTCGGTGACTTCTGCCACCAATGCCGTGGTGGACCCCACGCCTGACACCGTGCGTCAAATTCTGCGGACCCCGGCCAATGAACGATCCAAGGCCCAGCAACGCCAGATCTTTCAATGGTGGAGCCAGTCTCAACCCGATTTCGCCGAGGTGCGTTCTCGGATCGAAGCCCTTTGGCGAGGGTATCCCGAGTTCAAGACCACCGCCTTAGTGCTCCATTCCCGAACCGAACCACGTGACACGCGTATCCTGAAGCGCGGCGATTGGCTGAAACCGACGACATCTGTGACGCCCGGTGTGCCCGCATTTCTGAACCCCATGCCAGAAGGAACCCCACGAAACCGTCTCGGATTTGCTCGATGGTTAGCGGACAAACAGGCCCCGACCACCGCGCGGGTCTTCGTGAACCGCGTGTGGCAATCCTTCTTTGGCAACGGGTTGGTCACGACTCCCGAAGATTTTGGTGTTCAAGGCGAACGGCCCAGCCATCCAGAGCTATTGGATTGGCTGTCTTATGAGTTCATGAACCCGACGCCGCTGACCTCGGGGCCGCGAGCCGGTAAGGCGGTGGAACCTTGGAGTATCCAACATCTGATGCGCTTGATCGCCACTTCCGATACGTACCGCCAGAGCAGTTTGATCACGGCAGCACAGTATGAAAAGGATCCTTATAACCGCTGGCTGGCGCGCGGACCGCGATTTCGTGTCGAGGGCGAATTGGTTCGGGACATTACGTTGGCAGCCAGTGGACTGCTCAATCCCGCGATCGGCGGACCGTCGCTTTATGCGCCAGCTCCCGCATTCCTTTTTGAGCCACCGACGAGTTATAGCCCGTTTCCCTGGAAGGATGTGACGGGTGCCGATCGATATCGGCGTGCGTTTTATACGTTTCGTCGGCGATCGACCCCCTACCCGATGCTGCAAACCTTTGATACACCCAATGGCGACGCTGCGTGCGTGCGACGCCTGCGATCAAACACGCCGCTGCAAGCCCTCACGTCGCTCAATGAAACGCTGTTCGTCGAGAGCGCTCAAGCCCTCGCGCGCCGTGCCCTGAGCGAAGGCGGACGATCGGATCCCGACCGCATCACCCACGCGTTCCGTTGCGTGCTCAGCCGCCACCCCACCGAGCGCGAACGCGCTCGCCTCCTCGATTTGTTGCAGCGCCAAAAACAATACATCGCGGAGGGTTGGGTCAATGCGCTGGACCTCAGCACCGGACGCAACGAAGTCCCCGCCAACCTCCCAGAGGGGGTCACCCCTGCCCAATTCGCTGCCTACACCGTCGTCTCTCGAGTTCTTCTCAACCTCGATGAAACCATCACCAAGGAATGAGGCTCCCATGACTCACGCCCAACAAGTCTTTAAAGAAGTTCAATGCCACCGCAGTCGTCGCTGGTTTTTCAAGGACTGCGGTGTTGGCCTGGGCACGCTCGCCCTGGGTTCCCTCCTAGGTCCAGGCCTCGCCTCCGCCATCGGTGCTCCCGCCGCCGTTCAGGATGTCATGGCCGCCAAGCCCTCGGCTTTGGCCCCGAAGGCCAAGCGAGTCATCTATCTGTTCATGGCTGGTGCCCCGAGCCATCTCGAGCTCTTCGATTACAAACCCGAACTCGCCAAATGGAGCGGGAAACTTCCACCCGCCGAATTGCTCAAAGGTTATCGCGCCGCCTTCATCAATCCCAACTCCGCCCTTCTGGGACCACGATTCAAATTCCAGCGCCACGGCCGCTCCGGGACGGAATTATCGGAACTGCTTCCAAATCTAGCAACGGTCGCCGATGAGATCGCCCTCGTGAAGTCGATGCATACCGACGCCTTCAATCACGCGCCGGCACAGATCTTCATGAATACCGGCGCGACCCAGTTCGGACGCCCCAGCTTCGGTGCCTGGACGACATACGGGCTCGGCTCGGAATCCAGCGATCTGCCCTCGTACGTCGTGTTCAACACCGGACGCAACGGTTCGAGCGGTGGCGCCTCGAATTGGGGCGCGGGATTCCTACCGTCTGTCCATCAAGGCGTGATGTTCCGGAACACAGGCGATCCAGTCCTGTACCTTTCCAACCCGCCCGGTATCGATCGAAGAATTCAGCGCGAGTCGCTCGATACCTTGCGCGCGCTCAATCAAGAACGACTCGGCGTCGTGGGGGACCCTGAAATCGCGACACGAATCAATTCCTTTGAGATGGCCTATCGAATGCAATCCAGCGCGCCAGAATTGATGGACTTGTCACAAGAATCGAAAAGCGTTCTGGAAATGTATGGGGCGGAGCCAGGCAAGACCAGTTTTGCCAGCAGCTGTCTGCTGGCTCGCCGCCTCATTGAACGAGGTGTACGGTTCGTGCAGATTTTCCACGAAGCCTGGGATCAACACAGCGGCTTGTCCAAAGACCTCGCGCGGAATTGCCAGGACACCGACCGGGCGAGCGCTGCCTTGATTCAGGATCTCAAACAACGCGGTCTGCTCGAGGACACACTCGTGATTTGGGGCGGCGAATTTGGGCGCACCCCGATGGTCCAGGGCGGCGATGACGGGCGGGATCATCATCCGAACTGTTTCTCCCTCTGGCTCGCTGGCGGCGGCATCAAACCGGGAATCACTCTCGGTGAATCCGACGATTTTGGGTTCAATGTCACGCGCGACAAAGTCCATGTCCACGATCTGCACGCCACGCTGCTGCACCTGCTTGGATTCAACCACGAGCGATTGACCTTCCGATTTCAGGGACGCGATTTCCGCCTGACCGATGTCCACGGCGAAGTCGTGAGTAAGCTGCTGAGTTGACGACCCTGGTTAGACCTTTTGGAATGCTGGAAGCCCGCTGCCGCTTTCGTCCACTTGAGCCAGGACAACGGCGCATGTGGAAGCCAACGAACAGAAAATTCGTCGCGACCCCTACCGGTGACTTGGTGTCGCTCGTCGGGGCACTCAAACCCGATAACCCTATCTTCCCAAAGACAAATACGGAAAATCGTACTGGACGAACGGGTCAATCGTTATGCCAAAAGGACACTCCAAGAAACGCAAACCACCGCCGTGCGTCAAACGGTTTTATGGAGTCGGACTAGTGGTGGCCATCGATGAACACATCCACTTGCTGGCCGATGAACAGCGATGCGGCCTCCGAGCCGACCACTTCATAAATCACCTGAAGCACCCGCGTGTCTACCCGCTCCGTAGCGCCGCCCGTCAGCGAACGTTTGGGCACCACCAGCGGCTCAAATCGAACGAATTTCAGCGCGAACTCCGCCCGGGCGTCTCCGCGACGATGCGCGATGGCCTCAGCCTCCGGCCGCACTCGCAATCCTTCCTGCTCGTCGACATCCACCCGGACGTGCAACGGCTTCAGACTGCCCAGGACCATCAACGGCGTCGGCAACACACCCGCCGTCGCAAACTCCCCCGGGCGCACATTGACCTGGAGGACCGTCGCTGCAATAGGGGCTCGAATGATGCTGCGATCGAGTTCCACCTCGACCGCGGCGAGTTCGGCGCGTGCCGTTGCCGCAGCGGCACGCGCCTCGACCAACCGAGCGTCGGCGATCCGCAGCGCAAACCGCCGGCGCGAAAGTTCATCCGGGCTGATCACCGCAGTCCGGGCAAGCTGTTCGGCACGCTCCAGTTGGTCCTTCTGGTCGTCCGCGTTGGCAAGGGCCGTCTGCGCTCCGGCTTCCGCTGCGGCGAGCGCGGCAGTTCGAGACGCTCGGGCGGCCTGCAATGGACGCGTGTCGAGCTCGACCAAGCCTTCGCCCATCGAGACAACCTGCCCCACGAGCACGGGCAATTTGACCACAATTCCTGAGAGGGGCGTGGCGATTTCAATCAGTTCGCTGCCCGGTTCCACGAGACCCACCGCGGCAATGGTGTTGGTGAAACGGGAAACCGGCGGCGGCGAAGGAGGCTCCGTCCTCGGACGCCGCGGATGGGAGCGCACTATCGAAAACACAGCGAACGCCACAGCGATCAAGGCGATGAACGGCAGACCGAGAGCTTTCATGACAGAGCGGGTCCAGGTTGATTTGAAACAGGATCACGAGTGGCCACCTCCACAATTCGACCATCATCCATTTTAGCGATCGAGTGGGCAAAATGGAGCAATCGTGTGTCATGGGTCACGACAATGACAGCGCGGTCTGGCGCCAGGCCGGCGGCGGCCAGCAATTCCATCACGGCTTCCCCCGCCCGATGGTCGAGGGCGGCGGTCGGTTCATCGCACAGGATGAGGCGCGGTTGGTGGATGAGTGCGCGCGCCGTCGCGACACGCTGCTGTTGCCCGCCCGAGAGACGCGACGGTAGAGTATCGAGCCGATCGCCCAGCCCGAGTCGGGTCAACAGCTCCCGGGCTCGGTCGAACGCATCCCGGCGCCTGGCTCCCGCCGCAAGCAGAGGGACCGCGGCATTCTCGGTGGCGGTGAGCGATGGCAGCAAATTGCACTGTTGAAAAACAAAACCAAGGTTTGCCCGGCGAAACCGAACACGTTCGGCAGCCGGAACAGATCGAATGTCGCGACCAAACAGCTTGACGACACCGCCAGAACACTCGAGTAAATCGGCAATCACCGACAAGAAAGTGGTCTTGCCGCAACCGCTCGGCCCGAGGAGGAATGTGAGCTGCCCGGCCATGGCGGTGAAATCCACGCCGCGCAAGACCTCAATCCTCGTGTCTCCCTCGCCGAAATGCTTCTGAAGGTTCTGACAGCGGACGGCCGGTGTATTCATGATTCAGCTGCGGAAAATGACGGCGGGATCTAGGACCAAAACCCGGCGTACGCTGAGATAGCTCGCAAGCAGGATGACCAGCAACATGCAACTGCCAGTAAGTGCTACTGTCTGCCAGATCAACGTGATGCCTCGCGTGACGATCTTGAGGTGGGATACCTCAAAAAACAAGGCGGCCATACCCGTACCCAACCCGAAGCCGATCAGCCCGACCGTGAACGCCTGCAACAGGACCATCGCGACCAAGCGCGGATTGGAAACTCCCAATGCCTTCAGAGTGCCGAACTGCCGCAGATGCTCGACGGTGAACAAGTAGAACGTCTGTCCAGCCACAACCGTCCCCACCACAAGTGCGATGGCGATCGTGATGCCGAAGTTCACGGGGAGGCCCGTATTCCTCAAGTAATATTGGATGCAATCCCAGGCGAATTCGTCGGTTTTCCGGGCGCGAAGGCCCGTTTGAGCCGTGATGCGTGCGCAGAGTTCAGAGAGCGCGATCCCGTCGGCAGATCGAACCACCACGTAGGAAAGCTGGTTGCGACCCTGCCCCTGAAAATTCACGGCCACACTGTAACGCGCATGGAGCACTGGGAAGCTCACAAAGGGCGCTGAGGCTTCGGAAATGCCGACGATAATACCGATGTGGTCGTTCATTTCCAGCCGACCGCCCAAAGCCAGCGGCTCCCCAGGAAACAAAAGAAAATACCCCGCCCGGTCTACGATCACCGAGTCCGGCTCGCGCAAGCGTTCCCAAGACCCGAGCACCATGCGACGCGGAGCCCCTACCAACGTCGCGTCGTCGAGTCCAGTCACGATGGACTGGGCGAAATGACCCGTGCTTGTGCGCGCCACCGGCAATCCCTTGTATAATCGCACCGCCCACCGCACTCCAGGGACACCGCGAACCCGCAACAGCGCCGTGTCCCTCATTGGTTTGGTGTCGTCGAAGTACTGGCTCGAAGGCTCCATCACCCATACTTCCGCATCCGTCACGTCCAGAATCTGACTCGCCGTCCGTTTGAGAATCCCGGCGAAGATGGAGGTCTGATTCTCGAGCAGGAACGTGCTGAAGGCGATCGCGAAAACCAGACCTAGGTATTTCGCCCGATCGTGGAGCAGCATTTTCCAAGCGACAAAGTTCATCGCGCCTCCGACCTCCAGGGGTGGCTGCAAGTGCGCCAGTACAGGTTGAAACCAAGCCCATCGGCGAGCCACGCGATCTCGGGGGAAACCTCAGCCAAGATTCGCCGACTCGCGACCGAACAAAAGAAGGTAAATAGTACGCTGTGCATATTCGATCGGGTGGGCGAGCTATCCAGGTTCAGCCCTCGAAAGCCATCGCGCAGGAGCCAGCGCTGTGCGTGTCCGGCGACGATCTGCTTGCGGCACGCCAAAGCGCGCTGCTTACGTTCAGTGGTACCAATGCCACGCACTCTCCCTCGCATCCGACTCTAAGTCAAATCCGAACCTAGGGACAGCCAACCTGCGATTCAGACAGTAGGAAGCGGCACTAAAACGCCCCATTAATGGATGGTTTTCGAACGGTTCCTGGTTTTTATCCGACTTTTTGCCCCGGCGGGCTGGTTTTAAGTTGAAATCTGTATTCTGTAATATATACAGCATTCAGACATGAGTGAGCCCGTTTCTCGTCTCCGCCAGGAACTTTGGCGCACTTACATCGCCACGGCGCGCACCTTGCGCACCCTCCAGGTGGATCGGCCCATGGTCCAGGGGTCCCTGCGGAGAGCGGCGAGAAAGCCGAGTTATTCTGACGATTTGAAAACCGTGTGTGTTTTTGGGTGCCAAAGCAGAAGGACGGCGCCAGATGACTGGTCGCCGTCCATGGGTTGATTAATGGCGGGTGGTTTACTCCGGGTTCTCGATTTGATCCTTCATCCGGTAGCT
>SXGU01043085.1_pt1 | contig 19073 bp, 17 predicted proteins | sample 3174531 | NCBI WGS metagenome assembly SXGU01 (sample SAMN11356863, study PRJNA531348) | freshwater metagenome | isolation source: freshwater sample F1-140 | place: China: Fuxian Lake, Yuxi | collected 2017-12-25 | reverse complement strand
TGTTCGGCCGCAACACCACCGGCGGTGCGGTCAACATCATCAGCAACGATCCGACGGACCAATTCGAGGGCGAGGTGAAGGCGGAGCTCGGCAATTACGATTATCGGGGCCTTTCGGCGACCTTGAACGTGCCGCTGGGCGACAACCTGGCCGCGCGCGCCACTTATTCTTATCGCGAACGCGACGGTTTCGGGGAAAGCATCCCGCTCAACCGTGACATCGGCAATATCGACAGTCACTTCGTTCGCGGCAAGATCAAGTATGACGGCGAAGGCTTCGACATCACGCTGAGCGGCGATTATAATCGTCAGAAGGATACTGGTCAGAACATTCAACTGGCGGCCGTCAACGGCAATCTGCCGACATTCGCAGCGTTTCCCCCTGCGTTTCTCGCGGGTCTTCGCTCCGGCATCGTCACGCGCCAGACCTTCCGCGACAATTTCGCGACCGGCACGCGCCCGGCTGCCGGCACCGCAGTGCTGCCCGCCGACGTGCAGGCGCTTTACGATGATCCCCCCTTCAACGAACTTGAAGTCTATGGTTTCGCCGCGCTAATCAATGTCGAGCTGGGCGACTTCAACCTGAAGTCGATCTCCGCCTATCGGCATAACGAGAACCAGGGGCTCAACGATACCGATGCCGCGCCGGTGCCACTGCTGGCGACCTTTTCCGGCTCGAACTCCCGCTATTATTCGCAGGAGTTCCAGATCTCAGGCGACATCACCGATGCGCTGAGCTTCATCGCCGGTGGCTATTACGGCAACGAGAAGGGCACCGAATATAGCCGCTCGCAGCTGTTCGGTGGCCGGCTGCGCGACAGCACGGCGGACCTGACGAACAAGACGGTGGGGCTGTTCGCGCAGGCATATTACGACATCAGCGATACGGTGCGCGCCGTCGGCGGCTTCCGCTACACCTGGGACAGCCGCGACAGCTTCCTGCACAATGCGCAGGTGCTCGGTCTGCCGTTCAATGCACCGGTGCCGGGCACGCCGACGGGGATCAACTGCACGGTTACGATGCCCGACACGCCGCCCACGGCGACGGAATGCACCCAGACGCAGAAAGCCGATTTCAGCTATCCTGCGTGGACGGCCGGCATCGACTGGCAGGCGAGCGACGAAGTCTTCGTTTACGCCAAGACCAGCGGCGCAGCCAAGGCAGGCGGCTGGAACCTTCGCGCAGGCGGGCTGCCGTCATTCCGACCCGAGAAGGTCAAGGATGTCGAGTTGGGCCTGAAGGCCGATCTGTTCGACCGCAGAGTGCGCTTCAACACCGCGCTCTTCCACACCTGGAAGTCGAACAATCAAGCGATCGTGAACTCGTTCGTGCCGGGCATCGGCGTTACCCAGTTCATCCAGAACAACGGCAAGGCGCGCATCTACGGCATCGAGAACGAGCTCACCGTGCAGCCGTATCGGGGGCTGCAGATCGCCGCCAATTTGAGCCTGCAGGATGGAGAATATGAGAGCGGCACGTTCAGCGAGACTCAGGTGATCGCCGGCAGCGGCTGTCCCACCATCAACGGGGTCGCCAACAGCTGCGTGGTCGATCTGTCCGGTTTGCCATTGATCCAGCTGCCCAAGACGCAGTTCAACATCTCGGCACGCCAGAGCTTCGAGATCGGCGGCGGCGAGCTGTCTTTCCAGGCAGCCTATGCCTATGTCAGCCAGCAATTCTTCAACCAGGTGCGCGCAGCGCCGCAGCAGCCGGCGATCGTTCGACAGCAATATGCCGAGGAAAATGCGCTCGGCCGTATTCCCGGTTATGGCCTGTTCAACGGCCGCATCGCCTTCGTGCTCGACGAGCCAAACATCGAAATCGCGTTGTTCGCGCGCAACATCACCAAGAAGCGCTTCCTCGTGCGCACCTTCTCCGATCTCTACCGTTCGGTGGGGTTTGCCGCACAATATGCGGGCGAGCCGCGGACCTACGGTGTGAGCCTCGGCTACAAGTTCTGAACAGGGCGAGCGAAGATGCGGCACCTCGAACGCGAACCCATCGACGGCCGCAGCTTCGCCGCACGGTACGGACCCTGGGCGGTGATCGCCGGTGCCTCGGAGGGCACCGGCGCATGCTTTGCCGAGCAACTCGCCGGCATGGGGATCAATCTGCTGCTGGCTTCCCGGCGGCAAGAGGCGCTCGATGCACTGGGGAGCAGGCTGGCCTCTGCGTACCAAGTGGAATGCCGCTCGCTCGTCATCGATCTTACGGCGCCGGACGCCGCGGATCGGCTGGTCGTGGCGGCGGCGGACCTCGACGTTGGGCTTTATGTCTCCAATGCCGGCGCCGACGGCGCCGGGAACAGCTTTCTCGCCAGCCCGGTGCAGCGCTCGCTCGACCTTCTCACCATGAACGCCGCCACACTGGTTGGCGCGACCCACGGCTTTGGCAACCGCTTCAAAGCGCGGGGCCGCGGCGGCGTGGTGGTGATGTCGTCGGGCGCCGGACTGGGCGGCCAGCCGTGGCTCGTCATGTATTCGGCGACCAAGGCGTTCGAGATCAATTTTGCCGAGTCGCTGTGGGCCGAATGGGAAGGGAGCGGAGTTGACATGATCGGCGTCGCCGCGCCCACCATGGACACGCCGACCCTGCGCCGCGCGACCGAGGGCACCGGCTTCGATGTCGGCAATGCTTATGACCCGGCCGACGTGGTGCATCAGGCACTTGCGAAGCTCGGCCGAGAGCCGCTGCTGATCGTTCCTGATGGTCCCGAGGAAGCGAAGATCCCGCAGATCGAAGCCGACCGCAAGCAGCGCCTGGTGATGCTCGCCGAATGGGCCAAGGCCTATACGGCCGGCGCGCAATGAGGCGGCTTGAGGACAAGGTCGCCATTGTTACTGGCGGCGGTGGCGGGATTGGCGCCGCAGTGGCCAGACGCCTCGTCAGCGAGGGCGCGAAGGTTGCCGTCGCCGATATCTTTCTGGAGAGCGCCGAGCGCGCCGCTCAACCGCTCGGGGAAAGCGGGCTCGCGGTGCAGTTCGACGCCGCCGATCCGGCGTCAGTCAAAGCGATGGTCGAGACAACGGTTGCGCGTTTCGGCCGCCTCGACATCCTCCACAACAATGCGGCGATGACCGATCCGGCCAAGCACCCGCTCGACACGACCGCCGTCGATATCCCGATCGGGATCTGGAAGGAGATCTTGGATGTCAACCTGACGGGGTATCTGCTCGGTTGCAAATATGCGATTCCGCACATGATCGCCGGAGGCGGCGGATCGATCATTAACACCGCGTCCAATTCGGGCAGTGCCGGCGATCTCGCCCGCATCGCCTACGGGTCTTCGAAAGGCGCAATCATTGCGCTCACCAAATATGTCGCGACCCAGCATGGCCGCCAGAATATCCGCTGCAACAGCATCGCGCCTGGCGTGGTGCTGACCGAGGCACTCGACAAGACCGCGCCTGGGCTCAAGGAGATCATCAAGCGTCACATCCTGACGCCGGAATTCGGGACCCCCGACGACATCGCCGCTCTGGTCGCCTTTTTGGCGTCCGCGGAATCACGCTACATCACCGGCGAGAACATCTCGATCTCCGGGGGCGGCCTGGTGCATCAGCCGCATTACGCCGATCTCATGGCGTTCATGGATCAGGCCGGATGAGCTGGACTCCCGGATCGGCCGAAATCGAGCGCTTCATCCGCGACCAGTATCGGCTGTGGAGCGACGACAGGGTGGAGGAGATGCTCGAGCTGTTCCGCACCATCGCGCCCGCCGGCTACACGATCGAATATGTCGGCCGCGGCGTCGAGGATGGCGACGCCTCGATGGCGGCGATGATCGATCAATATCGTGGCAAGGTTCTCACGCATCTCAGGCGCTTGATCGTCAACGGGAGCGAGGCCGCAGCCGTTGTCGACAACGAGTTCGTAGCGAGCGGCCATGTCATGCCGAGCATCGAGACCTACCGCTTCGAGGGCGGTCGCATGGCGATCCGCTACTTCCACGAGACGGCGCCATGAGCGTCGAGGCAGTCGACGTTGTCGTCATCGGAGCCGGCCATAACGGCATGGCCGCGGCCGGTTACCTCTCCCGCGCCGGCAAGAAGGTCGTCGTCGTCGAGCGAATGGCGAGAATCGGTGGCATGACCAGCGCCGGCTACATGATCCCGGAAGCGCCCGAACATCTCGTCACGCCCGGCGCGGTCGAATTGCTGTTCGCGCGCGGCTCGGGAATCATCGAGGACCTGGAGCTGGAGCGATACGGCCTGCGGACCGTCGATCCCGATCCGACCTATGCCTATCTCGATCCGGACGGCCGCTCGATCGCCTTGTTCCGTGATCCCGAACGGACGACGGAGGACATCGCCCGAATTCACGCCCCCGATGGCAAGGCCTATGCCGATTTCCTGAAAAGCCTGGATGCGATGATGGACATCGGCTTCCCGTTGATGCTGGCCGAACCAGGGCGACCCGACGGCAAAAACCTGGCGAAACTCATCGGCAGCGTCATCCGCAACGTCAAGCTCAAGGACGAGCTCACCGCCATTGCCAAGGGCACGGCGGACCAAGTCGCTTGCGAGCGGTTCGAACACCCAGCCACCATCGCCATGCTGCTTGGCATCGCCGCCGGCGCCGGACCGGTCGATGACGACGGCAATGCCGCCGCCTACATGATTCTGGCGGTTCTGCACCGGCTCGGCACCGGCAAGCCGGTGGGTAGCCTGCAGGCATTCGCCGACGCCATGGCACGCAGCATCGAGGCATCGGGTGCAACCATCGAGCTAAACGCGCCGGTCGCCGAAATCCTGGTCGAAGACGGCGCCGCGCGCGGCGTGCGGCTGGAGAGCGGCCGCGCGATACGGGCTCCGGTCGTCATCGCCACCTGCGATCCGCGCACGGCGATGACGTTGACGACGCGGGGCGGCGTCGAGCGCAAGCTGATGAAGCGCATCGAGCACGCGCCGGCCAACCGCTCCAACGCGGCCCCGTTCCTCGCCAACATCGCCATGTCCAAGCCGTTCAACCTGAAGCGTCACGGCCGTCCGGACGCCGATCTCAACAAGGCGGTCGGCCTGATCGGCACGCCCGAGCAGGTCCGCGAGTCCTTTGCGACTGCACGGCGGGGTGACATTCCCGAGCGACACGCGCTCTCCGTCTCGCCCCTGTCCAACACCGATCCCAGCCAGGCGCCGCCTGGCGGATCGCTCGCCTACATCTACCTCCCGGCAGTCGCGGTCGACGCGCGCGAGGGCTGGTCGCCGGATCTCAAGAAGAAGACGATGCTTTCGGTGACCACACAGCTGTCCGACTATTATGACGGCTTGGACGCCGAGGTGGGGCGCTTCGTCGAGACTGCGCGCGAGCGCGAAGTCCGGCTGAACGTCACCAACGGCTGCGTCACGCATGTCGATTTCGGGGCGCTACGCTCCGGCGTCCATCGCCCGGCGACCGGCTTCGGCGGGCCCAAGCCGCCATTCCCCGGATTTCTCATGGGCGGAGCGGGCAGTCATCCGGGTGGCGGCGTCTCGGGCATTGCGGGCCGCATCGCCGCCACCCGCGCGCTGCGGCTGCTCAAGAAGACGAAGTAGCGGGCAGCGAGTCGATCCAGCGATCCAGCCGTTCCCAATGCTGCCGGCGCGTGGCCGCGAAATTCTGGCAATGGGCGGCACCTTCCAGCACGTTCAAGGTCACGTCCTTGCTGGCCTTGAAATACCGAACTTCGCCCCACGGATCGGGGCTGGTGTCCACCACGCTGTGGCAGACAAGGATGGGCGCGGTGATCGCTGCCGATGCCTCGTGCGCGATGCCGGGCGTCAGCGCATCGCGGCCGAGACAGGACGGGGTAAGGCTGCCATTGGCCTCATCCGCCTCGACCAACTCCTGCGGGACGTCGGGCAAGTAGAAGAGCGCGCGCATGTCGGCGCGGGGGGAGGGGAGATAGCCTCCCGGGAGCAGCGCGCCGGTCATGCTTGCGACATCGGTATCACAGAGCACCATCGGCTGGTTGGCCCAGCCGATCACTGCAACCCGGTCCATGCCGCCATGCGCCGCGGCCTGCGTCGCGATCATCATCCCACCGATGCTGTGGCCGATGCCGGTCACGGAGACGGCGGACGCGCGCGCGTACGTGCCGTCGCTAAGCGCGGTGACCGCCTGGTCGAGCGCGGCGGCGCTCGCCGCGGCGATCCGAGCGCGGTTGAGCTTGCGCTCGGGTTCCGGCTTGCTGCTGTCGCCCATACCGAGCAAGTCGGTCGCCAGCACCGCCTTGCTGCGGCCGGTAAAAAAGGACGCGAAGCTGTAGCTCTCGTCCGCGAAAGGCGGGTGCCAATAGCTGCGCCGGTAACCGCCGCCATGCAGCGCGAACAGCAGGTCGAGAGGGCCGGCGCCGAGATCGTCGGGAAGGTGCAGGGTGCCGGCAACCGAGACCGGCTCGTCGATGCCGGTCGCGGTGGTGACGTCGAAGCGGAGATCAAGCGAGCGCATCAGGCTTGGTCTCGAAACTGGCTGCCCGTTTGACCTGCCGACCGAAAGGCGCGGGCGCGTGTGCGCAGCCTAGTTTTTCGGGGAAAGGAGATTTTCGTGGCTGGCTATAGCTGGGAAGAGCTGATCGACGAACTGCGCCCGCTTGGCGCGATGATGCGGGAGCGCATCCCCGAGCCGCTGCGCAGCGATGAGCGCCTGATACAGGAATCGCTGCGCCTCCTGCTTGCTGGATTCATGCGGGCGAGCAGCGACGCACTTGTTGGCGACCGCGATCATCCGATCTTTGTGCCCGAACTCAACATCGCGCAGAACATCTTCCAGCCCAATGCCGACACCATCTACAAGACGGCGATGATCGCACGGCGCGGACGTTATCGTCTGCGCGGTGATCGCGGCAGCGTTCGGCTGGTGGTGCTAGCCCAGCTGGGACCCGACACGCTGCGGACCGGGCAGCACCATCCGGCGCTCCATCAACATGATTTCGACACACTGCGCCTGGACGAGAACGGGCTGTTCGACGTGCTGATCTCGCCCGAGCGACCGGCGCGCCAGAACGGCGACTGGTGGGCGCTGCATCCAAACACCGAGAAGCTCATGATCCGCATCGTTTCGTGCGATTGGGGCCGTGAGCGCGAGCCGCGGTTTGCGCTGGAGCGCCTCGACGCGCCCGCCGCCAAGGGGCGCGTTTCCGCGCAGGCCCTCGCGCAAGCGCTATCCGAGCTTCCGGCGATCACCCGCAATTGCGCGCTCGCTTTCCCGCCCAAGGTCCAGAAGCTGCGCGACGAGGGACTGGTCAACCGACTGAAGGTGGTCGATTTCTCACAGATGTCCGGCCTCGCCCGACAGTCATATTATGAAGGCGCTTACGATCTTGCCGACGACGAGGCCTTGATCGCGGAAGTGAAAATCCCGGGTGACGTCAAATATTGGTCGCTGCTGCTCACCAACGAGCTTTACGAGACCACCGACTGGTACAACAACCAGAGCAGTCTCAATGACGTCCAGGCCGTGGTCGATCCCGACGGGGTGTTCCGCGCGGTGATCTCGGCTCGAGATCCGGGCGTTCACAACTGGCTCGACACCTCCGGCTATTCGCGCGGTGCGATCCAGGGTCGGTGGATCGACACGGACGACAAGCCGACGCCCTCGCTGCGCAAAGTGAAGCTGGGTGACGTGCGAGACCTATTACCGCCGCACACCAGGCGCGTCTCGCCGGACGAGCGTGAACGCATGATCCGCGACCGCCGCGCCGGCGCACTGATGCGCACGATCTGGTAGCACCCTGTCTTTCGAAGGGGCGGAGCGTTCCCGCGTCCTGCTAGAGAGAGCGCACGGCATTTCTCCAGGAGCGCGACATGGCCACGGCCACCCAGACCTTGCCCGATCATGTGAAGCCGGACACGGTTTTCACGCTCAAGCTGTTCGCGCGCGAGGCGATCCCCGAAAATCCGCACGAGACACTGATCCCGGAGTTGCACCGAACGCTCCCCGACATCGCTTACGTCACCAACATCTTTCCCGGCGACCAGCCCGGCTGGCTGCTCAAAAATGCCGAGGACGTGCAGGTCATGCTGCGCGATGCCGACAATTTCACCAAGAACGGCATGGGCAAATGGGCGCAGAATATCGGCGAAAGCTGGCTTGTCATCCCGACGGAGGCCGATCCGCCCATTCACACCGAATATCGCAAGGCGCTGAATAGCCATTTCGCGCCGCAGAGGATGTTCGCGCTGAAGGAACAGGTGCGTGATCGCGCGCGAGCATTGATCGCCGTCTTCAAGGATCGCGGCCACTGCGACTTCGTCGATGAATTCTCGGAGAAATACCCGATCAACATCGTGCTCGACCTGCTCGGCCTGCCGCAGGAGCGGCTGCCGGAATTCCTGACGTGGGAAAAGGAGATGCTGCACAGTAATGACTGGCAGGTCCGCGGCGACGCGGTGCGCAAGGTCAAGAACTACCTGCTGGAGGAGATCGAGGCGCGCCGCCAAAGCCCGCGAGACGATTACATCACCAAGGTGCTTGGGTTTGAGGTGAACGGCCGCCCATGGAACGATGACGAAGTGCTCGGCCACTGCTTCAATCTCTATCTCGGCGGGCTTGACACGGTGACGTCGCTGCTCGGCAACATCTTCGAGTTTCTGGCTCGCAACCCCGGCCATCAGGACCAGTTGCGCAACGACACATCGCTGATCGTGCTGGCGGTGGAGGAGATGCTGCGCGCCTTCGCACCGGTCACCGCCTTCCGGATCGCCTCGCGGGAGATCGAGATATGCGGCCAGAAGATCATGCCCGGCGACTATGTCTCGGTTTGCACGCCGGTGGTGGGCCGCGACCCGAATTTCTACAACGATCCGCAGGCCATCCGCTTCGATCGCAAGGCCGCGCACATGTCTCTGGGCAGCGGCATTCATAAATGCCTCGGCATGCATCTCGCGCGCTTAGAGCTTCAGATCGCGGTGGAGGAGTTCGTCACCACCTTGCCCGAGTTCCGCCTGAAGGAGGGCTTCACCCCGCTCTACTTCGTGGGCAACATCCTCCACGTGCCCGAGCTGCACCTGCAATGGTAGGGGCTGCGACCTAGCAAATCGACCGACTCGGGGCCTGCGGGGCAGGCGCGGGGTTCTTGACATTTCTCCGCTCGTCCCGAGTAGCGGCTGAGCCCGGCGAACCGCGCATGGAAGGACTTGGGCTAATCTTCCATGTCGACATGCAGCCGCGCCAGCTTAAGCGCCGCAATCCGCCACACGCCGTCCTGCCGTGCGTAGCATTCGTAATAATGGCCGTAGCCGGTGATCGCGCGCACCGGCGGGATCGGCGACTTGCCTTCGGCCCAAACGACTCGATCCTGCACCGCCCAGATCGCCTCTGCCGAATGCTCGCTCAGCAGCGTAATCTCTGGGCTGTGGACCTGATGTGCGGTGCGAGCGTTCGCCACCGCCGCCTTGATCTGCGCGACCAGGGCGTCGCGGCCGACGATCGGCGGCAAGCCGGTATCCTCTCGCACGTCGAGCGTCGCATCCTCGGTGAACAAGCCGGCCAGCTCGTCCCACGCCTTGGTGTCCAGGAAGCGGCAATAGCGCGCCTTGACTCCTCTGATCTCCTCGAGCGTGTCCGCGTGGCTCATGCCCCTTCTTCGGAGCGTCCCTGCTGTCTCCAACCTGCCGCAAGGCAGGTGGGGGACTTACCCCCGTGCAGGACAGTGCCGCGATAAGAGAGGATTTTCGATGACCAGCCAAGAGCCCGGCGCGGCGGCCTTGTTCGACACGTTCGGGACCTACATCCTGCCGGGCCGCGTCGGCGATCCCCGGCGCGGCATCGAGGAGGCGCAGGAGGCGGAGCGGATCGGGCTTGGTGCTGTGTGGATATCGGAGCGGTTCGCGCTCAAGGAGCCGGCCGTGCTGGCCGGAGCCGTCAGCGAGGCGACGAAGCGCATTCGCATCAACGGCACCATGTATGCGACCATGCGCCACCCGATCGTGACGGCGAGTGTCGCCAACATGATGCAGGCGATGAGCGGCGACCGCTTCGGCCTGATGTTTGCGCGCGCCGTACCGGCCTACATGAAGATGCTGGGCGCGCCGGCGATCACGATGGAGCGGCTGGCCGACGTCATCTCGATCGTCCGCCGGCTGTGGGCAGGCGAAACCGTCAGTTATGACGGCATCCTCGGCAGCTTCCCGAACCTCAAGCTGACCGACCGGCACGAGGGGCCGCCGCCGCCAATCATCTTTACCGCGATGGGGCCTAAATCGCTCGAATTCGCCGGCGCACATTGTGACGGCGTGCTGCTCCACCCGTTCGTGTCGCCGACCGGTGTCGCCAACAGCATCGCGCTGGTTCGCAAGGGTGCCGAGCAAGCCGGGCGCGATCCGGCCTCGGTGCGCATCTATCACAACATCATCGTCGCGCCCGATCTGCCGAAGGACGAAGAAGAGGCTGTCGTCGGCGGCCGCGCCATCACCTATTTCGAGCTGCCCGGTTTCGGCGATCTGATCGTCGAAATCAACGGCTGGGACAAATCCGTGCTCGACGCGATCCGGGCGCATCCGAAGATCGCATGCCTGAACGGCAAGCCTGCCGACCAGGCCTATACGCGGCAGGAACTGGTCGACGTCAGCCGGCTCATCCCGCAGCATTGGCTCGATGAAGGCGCTGCCGTCGGCACTGCAGCGCAATGCGCCGACAAGCTGATGGACTTCCTAGATGCCGGCGCCGACGAGATATTGCTGCACGGCTCGGCACCCAAGGACATGGGCCCGCTCACCGCCGAGCTGAAGCGCGCGCTTGCGGCTCGGGGCATCTGATGATGAGCGAGACGACGGACATTCTCGAACGCTGGCTGGCGGCAAACGTCGCTGGTTGGCACGACGTGCAGGTGAAGCCGCTGGATGTCGCGCTCGGCTCCGGTTTCTCGGCCGAAATCTTCTTCGCGGATGTCGCCTACAGCGATGAGACCGGCGGTCACGAGCAATCTCTGGTCGTCCGCCGTCAGCCGACCGATTTCGAAGTCGTGCTCGGTTCCAGTCTCGCTCTCCAAGGCAGGATGATGGCGGCGCTGGCCGCCTGGGGCGGCGTGCCGGTCCCACCGTGGATCGGCATGGAACTCGATCCCGCCGTGCTCGACATGCCGTTCCTCGTCATGGGCAAGGTCGAAGGCCATTCTGCGACGCAGCGGCCCAACTACAATGTCGAGGGCTGGTTGGCCGACATGACGCCCGCGCAGCGTGGCGCCGCGTGGCGCAACGCGATCACGGCCTATGCCCAATTGTCAAAGCTCGATTGGCAGCAGGGCTTCGGCTTTCTCGCGCGGCCTGACTGGGGCTCGCCGGGACTCGATCAATATGTCGGCCACCTCGTCGCCTGGCACCGCGGCTGCGCCAAAGGACGGCCGATGCTCTATGCCGACGCCGCACTGAACCATGTTCTCGAGAATAAGCCGGCAGGCGCCGCGGTCAACGTCTTGTGGGGCGACGCGACGCCGTCGAACGTCATGTTCTCGCCGACGGGCGAGGTGAATGCCTTGATAGATTGGGAGCTTGCCGCGCTTGGGCCGGCGGAGCTCGACCTCGCCTGGTGGCTCTACTTCGATGATTTATTCAGCCGCCGCTTCGGCGTTCGGAGGCTCGACGGTCTCCCCGGCCGTGCCGAGACGATCGCGATCTGGGAGCGGGCGGTCGGGCGTCCCGCCGAGCATCTGGAATATTACGACATCGTGGTGGCGCTTCGCATGACGCTGGTCGCGGTCGGTGCTTTTGACCGGCAGGTCAGTCTCGGCAACATCGCCTCCGACAACGTGTCACTCAACGCCAATCTCATGACCCAGTATCTCGCCGAGCGACTCGGCATGGAGAAACCGGAGCTCGGCCCCGATTTCTACGCCTTCATGCAGAATTTGACCCCGGTCGAGGAGAGACGGGAGGCATGAGCGAGCGGCTCGACCCGGATGCGCTGATCGCCGAGGCCAAGGCGGTCGCCGGTCTCGGCGATTTCGGGTCGGACCTCGCGTTCATGGCCGGTTTCCGCGCGCTCGTCGGAGCAGTAGAGGCGATGGACCCGCCCGAGCAACTGCGCGCCACCGCCCGCGACAAGATCCTTGGCCTGCTCTCGGCACGGCTCCATTATGCCGAGGACGAGAAGCGGCATCCGGCGATCGTCCGCCAGGACGTCGGCGATCCGCTGATCGTGTGCGGGCTGCCGCGCACCGGCACGACCGTCGTCTACGATCTGCTCTGCCTGGATCCCGCCGCCCGCGCGCCGCGCGAGTGGGAATGGTATATTCCCTGGCCTGCTCCAGAGGCCGCAACCTTCAACAGCGATCACCGCATCGGCCAAGTGCAGGCAATCTACGAAAACTGGCTGAAACATGCGCCTCAACTCGCCGACATCCAGCGCATGGACTGCACTCAACCCGGGGAGTGCAATCATGGCATGATGCTCCACTTCGGAAGCACCAACTTCCCGGCTGAATTTGGCGTGCCCAAGTTCGCCGAATGGCTGCTCGCCAACCCACCCGAGGGCCAATATCGTACGCACAAGCGCATGCTGCAGCAATTTCAGTGGAAGGGGCCTCAGGGGCGCTGGACGCTGAAATCGCCGCAGCATCTGTTCGATTTGCCGGCCTTGGTCGAAATCTACCCCGGTGCGATGCTGGTGTGGACGCACCGCGATCCGGTTCTGACCTTCTCCTCGCTCGCCAGCATGATCGCCGGCTTCCTCGCCGCCTTCGGCGCCGACAAGGACAAGCATGCCATCGGGCGACAGGTGCTCGACATGTGGAGCGCCGCCATGGCGCGCGCGGTGAAGGCGCGGCACGAGCGCCCGGACATCGCCGCGCGCATCGTCGATCTCGCGCACAAGGACGTGGTCGCCGATCCGGTGGCGGCGATCCGCCGTATCTACGACAAGTTCGCTCTGCCGTTCGGCGCCGAGCATCAAGCCCGGATCGCCCGTTTTCTGGCCGAGAACCCGGCAGCCTCGCGGCTCGGCAAGCACCGGCACAATCCGGAGGAATTCGGCATCGAGGCCGCTGAGGTCCACGCGCGGCTTGCCGATTATTATGCCGAGTTCGGCCATTTGCTCGGCCGGCCCGCCAGCCAGGAGAAAGCATGAGCGTTCTCGATCGCTTCCGGTTGGACGGCCGCACCGCGATTCTGACCGGAGTCGGACCGGGCGTGGGCGAGCATGTCGCCAAGGCCTATGCCGAACTGGGCGCAAACGTCATCGTCTCTGCGCGCTCGCAGGACCGGCTCGCCCGCATCGCCGGCGAGATCCAGGCCGCCGGCGGCAAGGCGCTTGCCGTTGCTGCCGACGTTGGCTCGCGCGCCGATCTGGAGAACCTCGTTGCCAAGGCACGAGACACCTTCGGTCCGATCCACATTGTCTTCAACAATGCCGCCGCCGGCGTCGTCTACGGAAAGGAAGGCAAGGGCATCTGGGACAATGACGATTCGGTTTGGAAAACCGCGCTGGACGTCAACCTGATGGCCACCTGGCGGCTGGCCGAACTCACTAGCGAGGACATGCAGGCCCATGGCAAGGGCAGCATCATTTCCGTGCAGAGCTGCGGCGGCTTCACGCCGCTCCCGCCTGCCATCGCCTACGGAGTCAGCAAGGCGGCGCTGCTGTTCGCCGTCCGCTCGCTTGCCAAGGCGCTGGCGCCGCACACCCGCGTGAACTGCCTGTGCGTCGGCTCGATGAGCCCGGACGGGCAGGAAGCAGAGATCCATCGCGGCCTCGGCCTCGCCGACCGCAACGCGATCAAGCGGTTCGGCGCGGCCGACGAAGCGGTCGGCGCCGCGGTCCTGCTCGCCGGCGATGCCGCCAGCTACACGACCGGCAGTACCGTCTTCTGTGAAGGCGGCCGCGTCGGCACCATTTCGTGAGCCCGCTCCACACCGAGGATCAGGGCGCGGCCGAAAGGTTGGCGCTGCGCCTGATCGAGCGCCCGGACATCCGCGCGGCGCGCGAAGGGGCGCGGTGCGAGATGCTCGATGATCCGGTCGCGGCCACGCTCGACGGTCGGTTGGGCCTCGACCGCGCGCTCGATCAATGGGTGCTGGCGCTGGCGATGCGCGAGGCAAACGGTGACACCGGCGACCCGAAGGTCGTCTGGAACGTCTCCAATCCGCCTCGTGCCTGGTTCGGCCATGTCTATCCCGGCGCCGCGGTGGCGATCGACAACCCCGACAATTTCAACCGCGAGATCCCGATCGACGGCGACGGCCATTACGAGATAGACATACGCTTCTCCGACGATCCGCCGCAATTCAGCATCGTCATCGAAATGGAGCCCGAGCACCATGCCGGGCTCGGCCGCAACATCGGCGCCTACAGCCTCCAGCAACTGCTGCAGGGGACCGACGCCAGGCGCCAGGTAACGGTGACGGTCGGACCGGAGGCGACAGCGGGCCGGCCGTTTCACCTCCGGAGCGAGCCGGGACGCATCCAGATCTACACGCGCGACAGCCAAAGCGATTGGTGTCAGAAGCCGGCGGACGTTACCGTCCGACGCCTCGATCGTCCCGTCGACTGGCGGCCGCGGCGCGAAGATGAGGTCGCCGCCGCCATCGTCGCCGACATGCCGGCCTGGGTCAGCTTCTGGAGCAGGTTCAAGGACGATTTCCTTGGACGTCCCGAGCCGAATCGCCTTGTCGGCCCGAACGGCCGCGACGGCGGCTGGGGCTACCTTGCCGGCGGCCGGTTCCAACTCGGCGCTGACGAGGCGCTCGTCCTCACCCTTGATCCGGCGGGCAGCAACTATACTGGCTTCCAGATCTCCGATCCGTGGACGATCTCGCCCGATCCAATGCATCGGCTGGTCAGCCTCAACACGGGGCAAATTGCGCTCAATCCCGACGGCACCGCGACCTACGTCGTTGCGGCGGTCGATCCGGGCGTCGCCAACTGGATCGACACGGTCTCCCTCGCCGCAGGGTGGATGATGGTGCGCTGGCAGGGCGTCCCGACGGCTGCCGATCCTGCCGGCTTCATCCGCGACGTGCGACTGGTGCAGCTAGACACGCTCGACCACGCGCTGCCACCCGGCGTACCGCGGATCGACCTGGCTGGCCGCCGTGAGCAGATTGCCGCTCGCGCGCGCATGTTTGCCATGCGCACCCGCAACGCATTGGAGGAGCGTTAACCTGCAGGGTCCGGGCAGCATCTTCGAACTGTGTCAGGTGGTGGAGGATATCGACGGTGCCCTGCATCATTGGACGCGAACGATAGGCGCTGGGCCGTTCTTCCTGTTCGATGTGCCCGTGCTGCCGGGCCAGCTTCATTGCGGCCGGCCGACCGCGGTGTCGATGCGCGTCGCCTTCGGTTTTTCCGGCGGACTGCTGATCGAATTGCTCCAGCAGACCAACGACGGCGCATCCGTCTTCCGCGAGATGATCGCCGAGAACGGAGCGGGCTATCATCACCTCATGCTGCGTCTGCCCTATGACGAGGGGGTGGCACGGCTCTCGGGCGAGGGCCACGAAATCGCGTTCAGCGGCACCATGCCGTCCGGCGAGCGCTTTTGCCTGTTCGACACCCGTGCGGGGAACGGCGGTTATGTCGAGCTGATGGAAATCTCGCCCACTATGGAAGCGACGTTGGCGAAGATGCACCGCGCCCATCTCGCCTGGGACGGCGTCACCGATCCCGTGCGCGACATGGCGTCACTGGGCTAAAGCTTCGCTCCACCGACGCGCTCGAAAAAAGCGCGCATGTCGGCATAGGTCGGCTGGTGCGCGGTGAAGCCACCGTCGACCGGAATCGCCGCGCCGGTGATGAAGCGGGCATCATCGGACGCCAGAAAGGCGACCACGTCCGCAATGTCTTCCGGCCGTCCAAGTTCAGGCAACAGGTGATGCGCGGCGATGATGTCCTTGATCTCCTTCGGCGTGCTTTCGATCGCCAGCTGTGTGAGCACAAAGCCGATCACGACAACGTTGGAGCGCACCTTCTGCCGCCCATATTGGGTGGCGATGAAGCGGCTGAGGTTGATCAAGGCCGCTTTCGACGCGCCATAGGCCGTCAGGGTTGATTCGCCGAGCAGACCGAAGCCCGAGGCGGAATGGATGATCGAGCCGCCGCCCGCGATCATGTGCGGGATGGCATGTTTACACAACAGCATCGGCCCGCGCGCGTTCACCGCCATCGCCGCGTCCCAGGCGGCGGTGTCGAGGTTGACGACATCAAGGTCGCGCTGACGCTGCGCGTCGTTCTGAAGCGCCGCATTGTTGTGGATGATGTCGATGCGGCCATGCTCAGCCGCCACTCGCGCGACGAAGGACCGGATCGATCCTTCGTCGGCGAGATCGAACGCATCGCCACGGGCTCCCTCGATCTGCGGCGGGATCAAGTCAGCGGCGATCACCGTCGCGCCATCGCGAAGCAAGCGTCGTACCGTTGCCGCGCCGATGCTACCGCCGGCTCCGGTGACGATTGCAATCCGATTCTCAAGGCTGCGGGGCATCGACGGCGTCTCCTTGAGTTACATGCGCTTCAGGTCTTTGAGCGTCAGACGGGTCGTCAGGCCGCGTTCCCCGCTGCTCAGCGATGCCGCCGGGATGGTGATGAATCTGCCGTTATAAATGACGCGAACCGCGCTCGGCGTACCGGATTGGCTCGTTGTCACCGACTCCACGCGCCCGATCTTCGTACCTTCGGCCGAGTAGTTGGGTGCTCGTTTGGAAATGGTCGGCATCGGCTCCTGCGCCGCTGACGACGCTGCGGCCGCGACGGCAAAGCTGAGGGCGAAAAGGTGCTTGAACATGGAATGATTTTCGCAATTGAGGCCGCTTGGCTTAGCCCGACCGCAGCCGCGGCAGCAACAAGAAAGAACACATACGACAGATTCTGTCTCGTATGTCCGTTCAACGCCTTAGGTCCGTAATTCCGCTAGCGCGATGGCGGCATGCTCCGGTCGGCAGATCAGCAGGTCGGGCACGAAGACGTCGGCTCGGTTGTAGATCAGTGCGCTGCCGTCGATACGTGAGCAATGAAGGCCATGCGCGCGCGCAACGGCGACCGGCGCGCAACTGTCCCATTCAAACTGCCCACCCGAGTGGAGATAGATGTCGACCTCGCCGCGGACTATCGCCATTGCCTTTGCGCCGGCCGACCCCATCGCGACGAGTTCGGCACCGAGCCGAGCCGCCACCTCGACCGCCTCGCGGGCTGGCCTGGTCCGGCTCACTGCTATTCTCAGTCGATCAGGTGCCGATGGCACCACAACCGGACGATCGGTTCGCAGGGTCAGGCCCAGATCGGGGAGCGCAACTGCACCAAGCTCCGCGATGCCGTCGATCGCGAGGGCAACGTGAACAGCCCAATCCGCGCGAGCCTCGCTAAACTCGCGCGTGCCGTCCACCGGATCAATGATCCAGACGCGCGATTTTCCCAATCGCTCCGCCGTGTCCTGGCTCTCCTCGCTGAGCAGCCCATCGTCGGGGCGCTGTGTCCGGATCGCGCTGCAGAGGAACTGGTTGGCAACCTGATCGCCGACGATGCCGAGCGTCTTGTTGTCGAATAGGCCGCTTGCGCGAACCTCGATGAGGATGCGTCCCGCGGCAGCGGCGAGGGTGGCGGCAAGCTCCGCATCATCCGCAAGCCTGCTCACGAGACGGGGAACAGCCAGCGGACGATCCGCTCGGCAGCCTCGGCCGGCGTCATTGCGACCGTGTCGACGCGGATTTCCGGCTGTTCGGGCTCCTCATAGGGGCTATCGATGCCGGTAAAGTTCTTCAGTTCGCCCGCTCGCGCCTTCTTGTACAGACCCTGGACGTCGCGCGCCTCGGCGACTTCGAGAGGGGTATCGACGAAAATCTCGACGAACTCGCCGTTCGACAGCAAGTCCCGCACCATGCGCCGTTCCGCGCGGAAAGGCGAGATGAACGCGGTGAGGACGATAAGGCCAGCGTCCGTCATCAGCTTGGCGAGTTCGCCGATACGGCGGATATTCTCGATGCGGTCGGCCTCGGTAAAACCCAGATCCTTGTTGAGACCGTGGCGAATATTGTCGCCGTCCAGAAGAAAGGTGTGGCGGTTCATCATTTGGAGCCGCTTCTCGACCTCATTGGCGATGGTCGATTTGCCGGAGCCCGACAAGCCAGTGAACCAGATTACCAGTGGCTTCTGGTTCTTCATCGCGGCATGTGCCTCCCGGCCGATCGAGAGCGGCTGCCAGTGGACGTTCTGCGCACGGCGCAGGCTGAAGTGGAGCATGCCGGAGCCGACCGTCCGGTTGGTGATCTTGTCGATCAGAATGAATCCGCCGAGCGCCCGATTGTCAGCATAGGGCTCGAACACGATCGGCCTGGCGGTGGTGAGTTCAGCCACGCCGATCGCGTTGAGATCGAGCGTCTTGGCTGCGAGACGTTCCAGCGTGTTGACGTTGACGACATATTTCGGTGCCTGGATTGTCGCCGACACCATCTGCGTACCGAGCTTGAGCCAGTAGCCCCGGCCGACGTGCAGAGGATCGTCGTCCATCCAGACGATGGTCGCCTCGAACTGATCGGAGACCTGCGGGGGATCGTCCTTGCCGGCGATGACGTCGCCGCGCGAGCAGTCGATCTCGTCGGCGAGCGTCAGGGTGATCGACTGGCCGGCGACCGCCTCGTCGAGCTCGCCGTCCAGTGTGACGATGCGGTGGACGGTCGAGATCTTGCCGGACGGGAGCACACGCACGACGTCACTCGGACGCACGCTGCCAGTTGCGATTTGGCCTGAGAAGCCCCGAAAATCCAGGTTGGGACGGTTCACCCACTGGACCGGCAGCCGGAAGGTCTTCTGCTGGTCCGTGTTGTTGTCGATCTCCACCGTTTCGAGATGCTCGATCAAAGGCTTGCCGGTATACCACGGCGTACTCGGCGACTTGGCCGTGATGTTGTCGCCCTTGAAGCCGGAGATCGGCATGGGCACAAACTGCTCGATCCCGATCTCGCGGGCGAAGCCACTATACTCGGCGACGATCGCGTCGAACACCTGCTGATCATAAGCGACCAGGTCCATCTTGTTGACGGCAAGCACGATATTGCGAATGCCGATCAGGTGGGCGAGGTAGGAGTGTCGGCGCGTCTGCGTCAGCACGCCCTTGCGCGCATCGATCAGGATCACGGCAAGGTCGGCGGTGGAAGCGCCGGTGACCATGT
>SXGU01065209.1_pt1 | contig 19079 bp, 19 predicted proteins | sample 3174531 | NCBI WGS metagenome assembly SXGU01 (sample SAMN11356863, study PRJNA531348) | freshwater metagenome | isolation source: freshwater sample F1-140 | place: China: Fuxian Lake, Yuxi | collected 2017-12-25 | reverse complement strand
GCCCGCCTGATCGCCCTCAAGCCGTCGATCATGCTGATGGACGAGCCGCTGTCGAACATTGACGCTGTGCTGCGCACAGAGATGCGGGGCGAGCTTCGCCGCCTGCACCAGGACCTCGGCGCCACCACCGTCTACGTCACCCACGACCAGGTCGAGGCGCTGACCCTCTCCGACACCATCGTGGTGATGAGCCAGGGCGAGGTGCAGCAGCGGGCGTCCCCCTACGACACCTATCACCGGCCGGAGACCCTGTTCGTCGCCGAGTTCATCGGCGACCCCCGCATCAACCGCCTGGACGGCCGCCTGGTCCGGCAGGACGGCCGGGTCGGCGTCGACTTCCGGGACTTCGTCTTGCCGCTGGAAGCCGACCTGCCGTCCGCGACCGAGACGGTCATCGGCGTGGTGCGTCCGGAAGCGGTCGCCGTCTCGCAACGCGAGCAGCGCGGCTGGCTCGAGGTGACGGTCGACCTGATCCAGCCGACCGGATCGCAGACCATCCTCTATGCCCAGGCCGGGCACGGCCGCTACACGCTGCTGCAGCCCGGCTTCTTCCGCGCGCGGCCCGGCGATCGGCTGTGGCTGTCGTTCGATCCCGCCGCCTTCAGCTTCTTCGCTCCCGCCGGCGGGCGCCGCATCGGGCCCTAGCCGACCGGCTCACACCTGCGCGTCGTCGATCCGGCGGATCCAGCCGGCGGCGCGCTTCACTGCGTCCAGAAGCATCGGCTTCGGCGTCTCGAACCACTCGTCGGGATGCAGCTCGCGGTGATGGCGGATATGCGCCAGCGCCGCCTCCAGGTCCGCGAAGCGGTCGGGAAGCTGCATGTGGAGATAGAGGGCGACCAGCGCGACCGAGCGGCTGCGCCCGCCCCGGCAATGGACCAGGACGTTGCCGCGCTCGCGCCTCGGATAGCTCTCCTTGTCCGGCAGCTCCTGGTGCACGGCACCGTGCAGCAGGTAGTAGCCGGCAAGCATCATGGTCTCGGGATTGCCGGGGCCGTCGACGAGGCCGAGCTTGTAGGAGCGGATCGCCCCGGTCCCGGCGGCCAGGAGCTGGTCGTCGGCGGCGATGCTCGGCTCGGTGACGTAGTTGATGTCGAGATTGACCGCGCAGTTGACCACCGTGCTGATGCCGAGCTCCTTCAGCAGCGCCAGGTTACGCGCGCCCTCGGTGTCGCCGATGTAGAGCTTGGCCCGGTAGGGCGGGAGCCCCTCGGCGATCAGGCTGATCGCCGGGCGTGGATGGACCGGGGCCTCGATGGCCATGAACCCGCCTTTCCGCAGCGGCTAGCGATAGCCGAGGCCGTCGGGGTCGCGCAAGGCCTCGCTTCGGCGGTCCGATCCGCCGCCCGCGAACCGGTCGCTGCCGGTGCCGATCCGTGCTACGGAGGGCGCTTCAGCCATGCGTGCCATAGCTCCCTACCGCCTCATGCTTCGCCGTGCCGGCATCGTCGGCGCGGCCCTGCTGCTGTTCGCCGCGGCCGGCATCCTGCTGCTCTGGCCGAGCGGCAATCGCCCCGACCTCGTGGTCGCCCCCCAGCCCGGCCCCCTGGTCCTGAACAGGGGCGCCGAGGTGGCGGTCCTCCGGGTCCGCGCCGGCCGCCGGCCGGCGAGCGTCGGCCGCGGCCTCGCGCTCGAGGATGGACGGATCGCGGTCCGCGCCTTTCGCGGCGTCGACGTCTCCGACCTGCCGACGGGCGGCCTCGTGCTGCGCGCCGACCTGGTCGCCATGTGGCAGGTCGCGACCGACGCGCAGCGCGACGCGGTCCGCGCCGCGGCGCTGTCGCTGGCCAGCGAGACGCTGGCGGCGCTCGACGACATCCTGGGATCGCCGACCTTCGCCTCGCGCTACCGCCCGCTCCTCAACGAGATCCTATCCGATGCGATCGGCACCGCCTGGCTGGATCCGGAGACCCAGGCCGCGCTCGCCAGCGCGTCCCGGACCGCGCAGCAGATCGGCATCTCCTTCCTGGTCGAGGACCTGCGCCCGGCGCTGATGGAACGCGCGCCGACCGCGGTGTGGAAGACGCTGGGCGCCAATCTGAGCTCCGGCTTCGGCCTGTTCTCCGGCGGGCAGCTCGCGACGGCGCCGATCGAGGAGGCGCTGGACGAGGTCATGCGCGAGGAGGCGGTCGTCGACGGCCTGCGGCGCGCCACGCGCCGCGTCGCCGGCAGCCCGGAGGTCGAAGCCTTCGCCCGCGCGCTGGCGCGAAACACCGCCCGTGCCCTCAACCGCGACCCGCGGCTGCAACGCCTGCTGGTCGATGTCTTCCGCGACCCGGCGCTGGGCCCGCAGCTCCGCCGCATCGCCTCTTCCGGCGTGGCCCTCCTCGACACCGCGCAGTCGCAGATCGCCGGCCTCGGCGCCTCCCGCGAGATCAATGCGCTCGCCGCCGCGGTCTTCCGCGGCCTGATCCGCGGCGAGGGCGAGCTGGTCCTGGTGCTGACGGCCGACCTCGGCGCCCCGGTGCAGCCGGTCGAGAGGGCCTCGCCGTGAAGACGGAGCCCCTCCTCTCGGTCCAGGGCCTCGCCATCGCCACGCCTGCCGGCCAGGTTCTCCTCGACGGCACCGGCCTCGAGATCGGCGCCCAGGAGATCGTCCTCATCGTCGGGCGAAGCGCCAGCGGCAAGTCGACCCTGGCCAATCTGCTCTGCGGCCTCCTCGACGTCGAAGCGGAGCATTGGCGGGTTTCCGGTACGCTCAGGACCAGCGAGCGCAGCATCGACCTCGCCCGCGAGCAACCGACGATCGGCGCCCTGGTGTTCCAGCGGGACGCACTCCTCGACGAGCTCACCGCCGGCGAGAACCTCCGGATCACCCGCGATCACGCGCCCGAGCCCTCGTCGCAGGCGATCGCCGGCGCCGGCCGGCTGCTGGCCGAGATCGACCCGGACGTGCCGGTGACCGAGGCCAGCGGCGGCATGCGCCAGCGCATCGCCATCGCCCGCACCTTCATGGCCGGACGCTCGGTCCTCTTCCTCGACGAGCCCAACTCCGGGCTCGACGTCGGCGCGTCCCGGATGCTGGCGCGAACGCTCCGCGAGATCCGCGATGCGCTGAAGCGCCCGATCGTCGTCGTCGCCCACCATGTCGACGACCTGCTGGAGGTCGCCGACCGCGTCTACCTGTTCGACGACCAGGCGAAGCAGCTCGTGCCGCTGCCGACCGACGCGGGCACGGTGAAGGCGGCGCTGCTGCGCCTTTCGGCGAGCGCCGCCGACGACCATCCGGACGGGCCGTCGGGCGGCGAGGAGGCCTGGACCCGCGCCCTCGTCCGCCGCCGCCCCGGCCACTGGTTCTTCCGCTACCTCGCCGAGTACGCCTGGGCGCTGAGCGGCACGCCGCTCGTCTTCCTGCTGACCGCGGTCGCCAGCATCATCGTCGGCGGCGTCGCCACCTGGTTCGGCTTCAACTATCGCTCGATCGCCCGCTACCTCATCCCGCTGCTGCATGACGAGACCCTGTCGGGGCTCGGCATCATGCTGCTGACGGCGGGGGTTCCCCTGGTCGTCTCGGTCTCGCTGGCGGCCCGGAATTCGGCCGTCGTCGCCGCCGACCTCTGCAACCGGGCCTATGCGATGCAGTTCCGCGCCATGCGCAACCTCGGCATACCCGGCACTCGCTACATTCCGGTGGCGATCGCGCTGGCGATGCTCATCGGTTTCTTCCTGCTGACGCTGACCTCGGCGATCGCGGCGAGCTGGGCCTCGTTCTTCACCTGGAAGCTGACCTTCCCGGACGAGCCGTTCGAGGTGTGGCGGCAGAGCTATTTCCGCCAATACGGCACCGCCCGGCACCCGATCGGGCTCGAGATCGCGTGGGTCGTCGGCAAGGTCGGCGCCAGCGGGCTGGCGACCGCCGCCGCCGCCATGCTGGCGAGCCTCAAGGGCGGCCGCTCGCCGCTCGACATCAACCGCGCCGTCGGCCATGCGATCGTGGCGAGCGTTCTGCTGACCCTGGCGATCCACGCCCTCGCGCTGATCCTTCGCAACTGACCGAGGGTCAGGGACTCGAGCGCTGGACCGGGGTGCGGGGGGCGGCGGCCGGCGTCGAGCCGTCGGCAGGCCTGGCCGGCGCGGCCTGCCCGGCCTTCACCGCCCGGTTCACCTGGTCGATCGCGCGCATGAGCCGGCCCGCCTCGTCGCCCATCGGCTTTTCGGTCGGCGCGATGAAGAACTTGACGCTCGGCCACGGGAAGACGCCGACCTCGACCTTCTCGACCTGGTAGCCGCCGAGCTCCTGCGCATCGAGCAGGGCCTGGACGATGGCTCTCTCGGCCCAGGCGAACAGGCCCGACCGCCGGCGCTGATGGCGATCGAGCTGGATCGCCAGCCATTCGCGATCGGCGTCCGACAGCTCCCGCGCGATCCCGAAGGTGAAGCCGACGGCGGGGATCAGCGCGACCGAGGACTCGACCTCCTTCAGCTTGTACCCGGCGACTTCCATCATCGCGACGAAGTCGTAGGGGTCCGCCTGCCGCGACCGTCGGGCGACGTCGAGCGCCGTCGGCGGCGTGACCAGGTCGCCAAGGCCGCCGACGACCCAGCGGACGCCGTCGCGAACGGCGGAGAAGAACGTGTCCGCATGCTCCTCGAGCAGCGACTGCTCCGGCAGCGGCGTCTGTATCATCGGCGACGAGCGCAGCGGCGGGGATGGCGACACCGGGGCGGGCGGCAGGGGCGACGCCGGCTGAGCCAGCGCCTGCAAGGACACCGCCGACACCAGGAGAGACAGCAATACCGCCGCCGCGAGGCCGCCAGCGCGGCCCGTGCCGCGTCCCGACGCGAACCGGTCGTGGCCGGTCATGGCTCGTACCTTCGCAGCGCCTGGGCGTTTCGTCGTTGCTCGACGCGGAGCGCGGCCGGAAGCGAGACCAGGCCCAGCTCGTTGAGCACGCCGCCCGGCCCGACCATCTGCTCGCTGGTCACGTCCTGCAGGAACTCGCGCAGCCCCTTGATCACGCCGGCGGTGCCCTCGCCCGCTATATTGGCGCGCTTGATGTAGAACAGCAGCGGCCGGGTGTAGTCGTACTCGTCGTTGGCGACGCTCTGGTAGGTCGGCAGCACGCCGTTCAGCGCCACCGCCGCCAGGTCGTTGCCGCCGGCGACCAGCTCGCCGTAGCTGAGGATGCCGAGCGCGCCCGGCGGGGCGGCCATCAGGGCGGCGACGCGCGACCGGCCCTCGGGCACCTCGATGAAAGCCCCGTCCGTCCGCATCCTGGTGCATTTCTCCACGCGCAGGCTCGCCTGAAAGATCTGGCGGATCACCGGCTCCGAGCGGCAGCCGCCCTGCATCATCATGTCGTCGAAGAAATCGCGGACGCCCGAGCCCTGCGGCGAGCCGACGAAGCGGATGGGCGTGTCGTCGAGCTCGGGGGAGATGTCCCTCCACTTCATCGCGCGGTTCGGGACGAGCTCTCCGGTCGTCGCATCTGGAACCTCGGCGGCGAGCGCCCGGTAGATCTGGTTCGGTGTCAGCCCCATCCGCCCGTCGGTCCTGCGCGTGACAAGCGTGACCGCGCTGAGCCCGATCTTGATCTCGACGATGTCGTGGACGCCGTGATCGATGCAGCTCTCGAACAATGCCTTCGGCATGCGTCGCGACAGCGCCAGGATGTCGGGAAAGCCCGGGCCGACGCCCTCGCAGAACGCCGCCGCGCCGCGCAGGCTCCCGATCATCCGCATATCCGGCGGACGGATGTTCCGGGTCGTCCCGAGGTGCTTGAATATCGCCTCGATGAAGCCCGCCATCGACGCCGACCCGACGAGAACCGCGTTCTCGCGCACCGCGGCGCCGCGGACCGTCTGCGCCTCGGCGAATTGTGGCAGGGCCAGCACGAGTCCGGCCATGATCAGACGACCAAGCATGAAGAGAAACCCCGCCGCCGCGTACGCCGCCCGCCCCTAAGTGGACTATATCGCGGTCTTGCAACCGGGTCCAACAGCCGAAGCCGGTCAGGGGGCCCTGCTGGCCCGTTCGAGCGCCGCGTCGGTGACGGCGCCGACCGCCTGGTCGACCGCGAGCCGCAGCCGGGCCTGGGCGATCCAGCCGCCGGCAAGCGCGCGGACCGGCGCGTCCAGGGTCTCGATTTCCGTCAGCGCCGCCAGCAGGTTGCCGTTGGCGAGCTGGCGCTGCGTTTCGGCCACCGACGCCTCGACCGGAGTCAGCGGCGGCGGCGGGGCAAGGCCGACGCCGGCCAGCGTCCCTTTCACGCCGGCGCCGACGCGCTCGATCCAGGTCCGGCTGTCGCGCACGCCGCGTTCGACAATGACGCCGGAGGCCTGCCCGAACTGATCCCTGAGGTCGGCCAGGGTCGGAGCGCCCCGTTGCGCCGGGACCGAAAGCGACTCGAGCGGGCGTGCCAGGGCCGCGTCGGCACCGATGATCTGGCGGATCAGCCGGAGCTCCTCGGCGAACGGCCGGCCGGCCTGCGATGAGATCTGGAGCTGAAGCACGGCGACGAGCAGCCGTTCCGGCCCGGCGGCGCGGCGCTTGATCTCGTCGAGCGCGCCGACGGTCTCGTCCAGGCGCTTGGCGATGGCGGCCGCCTCCGCCTCGACCCGCCCGGTCCGCTCCGCCAGCGGGCTCAGCGCCGCGATCTGGGCGCGGATCTCGTCGATGGATGTCCTGGCGGCGGCGATGCCGCCGTCGATCGCGTCGAGCCGACCCTTGATCGCCGCATCGAGCCCGGCCAGGCGCGGTGCCGTCTCGTCGATGCGGGCCGCGAGCGCCGCAAGCTTCGGCTCGACCCCGTCGATGCGGGTCGCGAGCGCCGTCGCCCTGGCCTCGGCCGCCTGTCGGGCTCGCTCGAGCCCGCGGCTGAGATCGTCCGTCTCGCGCCTGAGGCCATCGACGGCGCTCCGGGCCTCGGCTCCCCGCTTGCCTTCGAAGCGGCCGAGCAGCAGCTCGACGATGTCCTCACGGGAAACCGCGCCCGGCTGCGCCTTGGCCAGCACGCCTTCCAGCAGGTTGACCCGGCGATCGAACTCCGCCGCGGTCACCGACCAGCCGGGGTTCAGCACCTGCCCCGCCGGCTCGATCCACGCGGCCTGCGGGAACTGACGGTCGGCAAGGGCAAGGAGCCGGGGGCCGGCGACGGCGACCACGCCGGCGGCAAGCCCGAGCAGGCCGACGACGAGGGCAAGCCAGGCGAGGCCGCGACCGGGGCGTGCCGCCACAGGCGTCTCGACCGGCGGCGGCAGGGTCGGCCTGGCCGGCTCGACGACCGCCTTGGCATCCGGCCTGCCGGGGGCGGGGATCGGCTGCGCGGTCGTCTTCGCCGGATCGGCCGCCGTGCCGGACACCGGCTTCCCTAGATCCGGCGGCGGCGCCTTGGGCGCTGGGTCGGCCGGCTTCGCCGGGACGGCGGGAGGCGACGGCGACGTCGGAGCTGCGGCGTCCCCCGGTGCCTTAGCCCCTGCCGAGGCCGCCGCGGCAATCTGCGACGCCGGCGGTACCGCCGCGCCTTCCCGCTTCTTGTCCTCGCTCATGCCACGACCCCCTGCAAACTCGTCTCACGAGACCATTATTCCATCAGCCGGCGACGGGAGGGTAGCCCTACTTCGACGCAGGGCGGGTCATCGTCCCGACAGCAGGCCCTCGATCTCGCGGGCGAGCGCGCCGATCTCCTTCGCCGCGGGGGATTTGGGCGACAGCACGGTCGGCGCCGAGCCGTGGAAGGAAGCTTCCTGATAGACGGCCCGATCGGGCAGGGTCGCCTCCAGGGGCGCGGCGCCGAAGGCCGCGAGCTGCTCGCGCGTGTGGCCGGTCACCGCCGCGCGCTTGGTCCGGTTGAGGAAGGTGCGGGCGACGATCTTGCGCCGGGACAGCTTCGCCGCGCTGTCCACCACCTTGCGCATGCGGAGAGCCTCGAAAAGATTGGCCTCGTCCGTCATCACCGGGATCAGCACGAGATCGGCGGCGCCGACCGCGAAGATCGTCGCCTGGGTATTGGCGCCGGCGCAATCGACGAGAACCAGGTCGTTGCGAGCCTTCAGCGCGTCGATCGCCGGGAGCACCTCGTCGATCTCGGTCTCGGTCCGAATGGGCAGCTTCGAGAGCAGCGAGCCTTTGCTGTGCCAGCGGGTCAGGGTCTGGTTGTCGTCGGTGTCGACCAGGCCGACCTTGCGCCCCTGCAGGCTCCAATAGATCGCAAGGCAGGCGATCGAGGTCGATTTCCCCGCGCCTCCCTTGGCCGTCGCCGCCACGATGACCTTTCCCGCCATGCCCCCCCGACTACCGGGCTACACTTCGATGCCGACACCTAGCTATAGTCTTTCGGTGGACGGCGAAGCAAGCCGCCCTCCCCGGAGCCTACCGATGCTCGCTGCCCTAGGCCGGATATTCGGCGTTCGCGCCGGCGCCGAATCTGACGATGACGGTCGCGGCCAGGGGCCGCGCCCCGAGCGCGTCGCCTACGGCATCGGCGGCGACATCCGGCTGTTCTCGGACCGAATCGAGATCCATCGCTCGGGCCTCCTGCTCAACATTCTCGACATCCTGCTGCACGTCGAACGCGAGATCGAGACGACCATCTTCCTCGAGGACCTGGCGGCCGCTCATATCGTCAGGTCGCTGCTGCTGGTCGAGTATGTGCGCTTCTCCTATCCCGGCAGTCCGCAACCGACCGGGCGCTATTTCAGGGACGCCTTCGCGGAGAACGCGCTGATGCTGCGCTGGACCGACAACCGCGATCTCCGCAGCCTCATCCAGCGCATGAACGAGCTGCGGGCGCAGCGCGACGTCCCGCGCCCGCTACCGGCGCCGGCCGCTGCCGCCGGCCAGCGGCCGGAGCTGTGATGACGCCTCGTCTCCGCTCCTGGCTGCGGCTGGCCCTGATCGGCGCGACCCTGTCCGCGGCGCCGCCGGCGGCACGGGCCGAGACCTGGCTCGAATGGTTCAACCGCGCCATGTTCGGCTTCAACGCCGATCTCGCCGCCCGTTTCGAGCCCGTTCTCAACGAGGGTCCAGCCGCAGCCGTTCCGGCCTGGGTCAAGGACGGCGCGGCCAACATGCTGGTCAACCTGGTCAACGAACCGCTGACCGTGGGCGCCTATGCCATCGCCGGCGACGGCGCGCGCTCGTGGCACGCGGCCAAGCGCTTCGCCATCAACGCGACCTTCGGCTATCTCGGCGCGGTCGACCGGGCGAGCGAGTGGAACCTGCCGCCGGACCAGACCGACATCGGCCTCGCGCTCTGCACCTGGGGCGTGCCGGCCGGCCCCTACGTGGTGCTGCCCTTCACCGGCCCCCGCACGCTTCGCGACGCGGTCGCCGACGTCGGCTTCGCCAACCTGCTGATCTACGGGATGCTGTCGCCGTTCGTGGGATTTCCTCCCACCGTACAGGCCTTCGTGATCGTCGAGGTCCTGGACATCGCCGCAACGCTCGCCATCGCCCGGCAGATCGAAGGCCCTCCCGAGGCCTTGCTGGAGACCTCGTTCGACGGCGTCCGCGAGACCTACCTCGTTCAGAGGCAGCAGCGCTGCGCCGCCGGCAGCCCTCCCTGAAGTCGCCTAGTCGCGGAAATCGCAGCCTAGGCGTCACACCTGGCAGAGGGGCAGATCGACACCGTCCATGCGCGCGTTCTGCAGGTCGGCGCCGCTGAGATCGGTGCGTTGCACGCGGCCGCTCTTCCTGCCGGTGCGGTCGCGCATGACGATGTCGCCGACCGAGGCCCTGACCAGCAGCGCGCCTCGCAGGATGGCCTTGTGCAGCTGCGCGCCGACGAGAGTGGCCTCGGTCAGGTCGGCGGCGGTCAGGTTGCAGCGGTTGAGCACGGCAAGCGTCAGCCGGGTCTTCACCAGCTTGACGCCGATCAGCCGTGAGCCCTCGAGGTCGATGCCGCCGAGGTCGCGCCCGGCGAGGTCGAAGTAGCTCATGTCGAGGTCGCGCAGGACGGCGCGGCCGCCGCGGCTGCCGTTGCTGCGCAGCCACTCCTCATGGTCGGCGAGCGCCATCCTGATGTCGAGGGGGATCTGTTCGGGCGCGATCAGCGGCAGCTTGTCGCCGATCCGCCACCCCTTCCGGGCGGCGCCGTCGAGCACGGTCTTGCCGATCACGGCGCCGAGGAAGCTGGCGCCGCGGCCCTTGGCATTGGCGAGGTTGGCGCCGGTCAGATCGGCGCCGATGAACACCGCCTTGTCGACATGCGCATCGGCCAGATCGGCGCCGCGCAGATCGGTGAAGGACAGGTCGCAGTCGGCGAGGTTGGCGCCGAACAGCGACGCGCCTTCGAGCTTGGCGCCGACCAGGCTCGCCCCCGTCAGATCCACCCCGGACATGATGGCCTGCGTCGCCGTTGCATATTCCATGAGGCAATCCGAGAGATCGCTGACCTCGAGGCCGATCGACGAGGAGGTCGTGGCATCGAGCATGACGCCGCCGCGCAGATCCGCTCCCGAAAGCGTGGCGCGATTGAGGTTGGCGCCGCGCAGGCAGACGCCGCGCAGGATGGAGTCGTTCAGATTCGCGCCCTGCAGATTGGCGCCGCTGAGGTTGGCGCCGAACAGGTCGGCTTCGGAGAGATCGGTGCCGCTCAGGCGCGCATTGCTGAGGTCGGCGCCGCGGAGCCGGGCCTGCCGCAGATGCAAACCCTCGAGGTCGGCCCCGGCCAGGTCCTTGTGCGAAAGGTCGGGCGGCGCCGCGCCGGGCGTGCGCCGTTTCTTGCCGAAGAGCGGCCAATCCGGTTGGCTCTTGCCGGCCATGCCTCACCCTTCTCGACCAGGATCGATGAACATTCGCTACGAAACATCCTAACAAACGGTTCACAAGCATAGCGGTGAGCTGGATCACTATCGAAGCCGATCCGAGTTACCGCGATCCATCCATGGCTGAAGATCCAATCGGCTCAATGGCTTCGCCGGCCACCGCCCGGCGCGGCCGATGGCTGCCGCCCGCGCCAGCAGATCATGGTCCGGGAGTTCACGCGCCGCACCGCGGAAAACGCCGAGCTCGATGTCGCCGAACAGCGGCCAGGAATTCCACGACGACACCGCTCGACCACGGCGCCCGGTCAACCTCCCGAGTCTTTCAGCGAGCCGCTAGATCTCGTTGTACCAGCGCCGGCTGAAGGGCGGCCACAGCACCGGCCGCGGCCGCATCCCCTGGCGCGCCATGATCGCCTTCACGCGCCGGCGGGCGGCGATGCCGTCGATACCGTCTTCGTTGCCCATCCTCAAGAGCCGCGCCGCCGCCTCGAAATCGGACTGCGACACCCGGCGCCGGCGCCCGGCCCGGGCGCCGAGGAAGCTCTCGACCGCCAACTCGGTGTCGCGCCCGAGGCGGCCGTCCGACTCGGCCACGGTCGAGCGGAGAACGGCATCCGCCTCCTCGGCGGCCAGGCCGTGCTCGGTGACGCCGAGCTGCAGCAGATCGAACTGGGCCGCGCGATCGATCGGGCGTCCCGACAGCCGGGCCCGCACGCGCTCGGTGAAGGCCGCCCGGCGATCGGGTGCGGCGAGCGGCGAGGACATCGCGCCGGCGCGGGGCGGCTGGGTGACGATGCGCTGGACCCGCCCGTCGAGCTCCATGAAGCCGCATTCGACCTCGAGCGTCGGATCGCGGCGCATCGCCTCATCCACCACCTCCTGGCAGATGCGGACGTGCAGGCGGAACTCGGCATCGGGATCGGCGACGGCGGCGCGCCCGAAGCGATGGGCGACGGCGGAGCAGTCCCGGTGATTGATGACCAGCAACCGGCGGACGCCGTGAATCTGCCGCGACAGGGCCAGATTCTCCCATACCGCGCTGACCCAGCTCGGCCGGGTGCCGTCGACCGCGGCCAGGCCGCCGCCGGCGATCCGGACCTCGCTGTAGCGCTCGTCGAGTCCGCGCTGGGTCAGGTAGGCGGTGACGTCGTCGACCAGGCGGTAGTCGATGCAGCTCAGCACGAAGACGTCGGCCTTCCCGGCCGCGCGGCCGGCGGAGCGCCCACGACGCGGACCATCGAAGTTCGGAGGCGATGTCATCTATGGGTCCGGCGGCATCATGGAGGTGGCTCGGCTAGACCGCGGCACGGATCCGGACGAGGCGATGCCGGAAGCCATGGCGGCTAGAAGCGCGCCACCTCCTCGGTGTGGACGACGCCGGCGAGCCGGTGGCTGATATGCGAAAGCGACATGCCGACCGTCAGCAGGACGACCGCCGTGACCAGCCCCACGTTCACCCATGTCGACCAGAGCGACAGATCGATCAGGCCGGCCTGGGCAAGGACGAGGCTCGCCGATCCGCAGGCGATGACGACATAGACGACCCGCGACGGCTTGAGCGCGGAAACGGTCGTCTGCAGCAGATAGATCAGCAGGCCGAGGAGAAGGATGCCGGCGAGCATCTTGATCTCCCACTGGTCCAGCGACCACGCGGCGATCCAGTGAACGTAGGAATAACCGCTGGGATTGTAGGTGGCGAAGATCAGGAAGCCGCTGAAGAGCAGCCGCGCGACGACGCTGCGGTAGTCGAAGCGGCCCATCGTCATCGCCCTATCTCCGCTCTCTCCCGCTCCGCCCGGTCAGGCGCGCTTGGCGACGAGGCGCTTGGCCGCCAGCTCGGACAGCCGCGAGAGCGCATCCTCGGCCGCGGCCCGGCGGGAAGCCGAGACCAGCCACGGCTGCAACGTCGCGCGCGCGGAGGAATCGATGTCCTTCACCGCATCCAGCGCCGCCTTCAGGTCGTCGCGGCCGAGCGCCGCGTTGGCGGTCTCCAAAGCCCGGCGGGTCGGGGGCGAGAAGGTCTCGATCGGCAGCTGCGCGCTGATCTTGGTGGTCCAGCCCGTCACCCGCGCGAAGGTCTGGGAGATCCACGACGGCTCGCCCGGAAGCGCACTCGCCACCAGCGCCGGCCCTGCCAGGCTGCCGAATTCGCTGTTGAGCTGGCGGAGGGTCGGAACGCCGGTCCGTGCCAGCGGCTTCAGCACCTCGACCAGGCTCTGCGCCTCCGCATCGCCGCCGACCACCGATGCGATCCCGGCGACCACCGGCTCGAACGGCGCCGACGAACGCTGGATCGCCATCCGCGTCTGCTCGACCGCCAGCGCCAGATTCAGCGCGCGCCCCTCGCTCTTCAGCTGGACGACGTCCTGGCGGAGCAGGTAACGCTCGTCGCCGACCGGGCCGGCGATGAGCGCGGCCAGCGCAACCGCCGCCGCGAGGGCGGCGACCCCGATGGCGGAGCCCGCCAGCGACTTGGCCGCGACCACCTTGTTGGGCAGGTCGTCGTTGGCGCTGGCCGGCTGGTCGGTCTTCGTCTCGGCCTTCGTCATGGTTCGTCGGTCCTTGTTGGTCTCGATTGTCCGGATCGCGGCGGCCGCTTGCGCCTCGGCGGGAGCGGACACCGACGAGCGGGGGCCTTCCGTTGCCGCGGCGGCCAGTTTCGACCGGGATGATGCAACTCGTGCCTGCGCGCTCTCGTCGAGGCCGGAGACGTCGGCCGAGCTCAGCGAAGGAAGCACCTTGCGGCGGCTCCGCGGCATCGCCGCCGCGTCGTCCTTCCGGCCTTTGTCCCCCTGGGGACCCTTGCCCTTCGACTCGGTCGCCATTCTGCCTCGCTGGCGGAAGCCTCCCCCGGACGCCTCCCGCGTTTCCTCCCGTCCAGGGCCCCCGCCGATGTCTCGGCAGAGAGACGCCATCTCATCAGCCACCCCGCCGCAAGTCAAGGAAACGCTCGCTCATCGCGGTCTCGAGCGCCGAGAATCTCGCGTCGATGTCGGCCCGGAACGCGGTCGTCAACCGCTGGCGCGTTTCCGCCTCCAGGGCATCGACGAAAGCGAGCGCATGCGATTCGAGCTCGTCGCGATGGAGCGCGGCGTCGATGCTGTTGATGACGTAGTCGATACCCCAGACCAGGCCGATGCCGATGGCGCCGACGGCGAGGCCGGTCAGGGGGCCGAAGCTGATGCCGAGCGAGCCGACGATGGCCGCGACCGAGCCGACCTCGGTGAGCCGAAGCACCAGGATCCCGGCGCGCGCCGCCATCGGCCGCGCCGACCGAACCAGGATGGTGTCGATGTCCGGTGCCTCGGCCGTGAGGCTGCCACGGTCCTGCGTCGGAACACCCGACGATCGCGGCCCCCCCGCCGCCGGAGGCGACGGCACCCGGAGCGCCAGTAGCGCCTCGCCCTGGCGACGCGCGACGCGCGCGAACTCCTGGTCGAGCAGCTCGGCGACGCGGCTCCATTCCGCGTCCAGCACCTTCTGCGTCCTCTCCGGCTGCACCACCTGCTCGCGAAAATGCTCGCGGACGACGCCGCTCACCTCGGCGGTCATCGCATCGATCGTGCTGCCCGGCTGGCCGGAGGTCAGATGCCGGAAGCCGCCGGCAAAGCCCCGGCCGATGATCTGGTAGGAGGTGACGTAGCTCTGCACCCAGCCATAGGCCCAGCTGGCGTAGCCGGGTGCCCGCAAGCGCATGGCGCCGAACTCGATCGCGGCCGCGGTCGACACCGCCTCGCCGGCGAGTTGGTGCATGCGCTCGCGCTCGGCGGCGAGGAAGGCGCGCTGGCGCGCCAGCAGATCGCGATCGTCGGCGGCGGCCTGGGCCTCCTGCACCGGCGGCGAGGCCGCCGCCGCGGGCTCGGCCACCCAGCCCATCGACATCCGCGCGAACACCGGCAACAGGACCAGGGCGGCGAGGAAGACGACGGCGAACGCGACGCCCGCGGCCATGATCGCGGTTCGACTCATCGGCGGCGGCACCGGCACGCGTTCCGGATCCGATCCGGCCGGCCGTTCCGCAGCGATGTCCCGGCTGTCCTGCATGCCTTACCGACGTTCCTCGATCGCGCACCCCGCGCCCGCTCGCGGCCACACTAGCAGGACGCCGGGACGCCCGCATGGGCGTTCGATTGCCGCATCGGCGAGAAGGAGGATCGTGCGCGCTCGACGGCGGCCTGCTAGACAACGCAAATGTGGAACGTGATCCAGAGCGCGCTCGTCGCCATGCTCACCGCGGTGGCCGCCGTCGGCATCGCGGTGATCGCGACGGCGCTGCTCTGGGGTGCCGTCGGCCGGCTCGCTCCCCACGACTATCATGACGTGCCGATGGTCCAGCGCCTGGCGGTCATCGCCGGGCTGCTGTTCGCCATCGGCGTCGTCCTGGGCGGGCCGACGGCGCGTGCCTATGCCGAGGCCCGGCTGTTCGCGATCGGCGGCCCGTGGGACCTGGCGTTCGGCGAGTTCCTGCTCCAGCGCATCGTCGTGCCGTTCGGGGTCGCCGGCGAGATCGCCCGGAAGGCTGCCGGCGGCCAATGGCGGATCATCTATCCCGCCGCGACCGGGCTCGTCCTCGCGGCCGTCAGCGCCTTCCTCGCCTTCCGGTTCTGGCGCGGCGCCATGGCGTCGCGAGCCGCCTTAGGCACGCTCATCCTCGCCTTCGGCGTCGCCGTCATCGCCTTCTACGTCGCCGAAACGACGCTCTGGCTGGTGCACAAGCTGAACTTCTGGGCCCTCGCCGTCCTGACGGTGCTCTACCAGCGGCATCGCAACGCGCAAGGACACTGACGCCGAGGCGTCAGTTCATCAGCGTCAGGAAGGTCCCGGGCGTGACCAGGGGCTCGCCGGCGAAGGGATAGGCCAGCTTGACCGCGACCAGGATGACGCTAGTCATCGTCACCGAGGCGAGCGCCCCCATGATCGCCTGGGTGATCTGGTTGGGGCTGCCGAAGAACCACGGGAAGACGAAGACGATGCCGGTCGAGGTGACGACCAGAAGCCAGAGCAGCCCGGTCAGCGTCCGCGACACGCTGCTCAGCCGGTTGATGCGAAACTCGCTCACCTGCATCAGCCACTGCGAGGTGTTCTGCTGCAGCGCCTGCTGAGCCGCGGTCCTTGGCTCGACGTCGAGATAGGCCCGGACGAGAAGGTTGAACTCGGGGTCGGAGCCGCCGACGGTGCGGCCGCGGCGCATGTTGTCCCAGTCCTTCTCGACCACGGCCTTGGCGTAGTTGCGGACGCCGAGCTCCATCGCCTGGCGAGGCCCCTCCTGCCCGGGCTCGCCGTAGACCGGCGCCGACTGCAGGAGGAAGTACATCGTCGCCGCCTCGCGCTGCACCGTGTCGCGGGCGTTCTGATAGATCTCCCAGGAGCCGACCAGGCAGAGGGCCACGGTGACCGCGTAGACTTCGGCGATGAACGAATACTTGAAGCCGCCGACGAGGTTGTTCGGCTGCAGCTCGGCCACGGTGAAGTACTGGCTGACGATGTAGTGCCCGAGCAGGGAGATCAGGAACCCGGCGCCGATCAGCGCCACCGCCGACTGCGCCAGGGGCTGGCTCGCGAGCCAGAACGCGAGCGAGAAGCTGCTGGACACGCGAGATCCGCCTCTAGCGCGAGGGAGCCACGAGCGCGGGGTAGCTGCTCGCCGGCGTCAGTTGTCGTCGTCTTCGCGGTAGGTGGCGTACCACCAGTTTCCGACCAGGACGCCGGAGACGCCGCCGATGACGGCGCCGACCGACCCGCCGACCATGGCCGAGCCGGCGATCGCGCCGACGAAGAGGCCGGCGCCCAGCGCCGCGGTCTGCTGGACGGTCATGCCGGCGATCAGCGCCTTCGACTTGGCGGCCGGCATCGGCGCCGCCGGCGCAGGCGTGGGCAGGGGCGCCGCGGGCGCGGGTGGGCGGGGCTGCGCCAGAGCCGGAGCTGCCGCCAATACCAGAGCCAACGCCAATGCCGATCTGCGCATCCCACTCACGCCTTCAAGCTTCAACGACCGCCACGCCCGCGCCACGCCTCGGGTCAGATCGAACGATACCACCGCCGGGTCCGCAGGATCAGCCCGCTCCGCTTCGGCCTGAGCTCCAGGTCGCCGACCAGGCCCTTCACCCGCTTGCGGACATCGTCGTCGCTGAGCGCGCCGCGGGTGCGCGACCTGTAATAGGCGACCACCTGGTCGAAATCCCGCCGGGCGATGCGTTTCTTGGTGTCGGCCGAGGTCTGCAGCATCTGCTTGGCGGTACGCTGCACCTCGTTTTCGAGGGCGATGTCGTTGGCGTCGGTGACGCTGAGGAGGATACCCCGGCTCTCGTCCAAGGTGATGCGGAACCTGGATACGCCGTCCTCAAGGATCTTCATCTCCTGGTCGCGGGTGATGAAGTTCGAGTTGTAGGCGTGGAGCTTGATGAGTTCGGCGTACTTTCGCCGATCCTCATCGCCGTCCCGCCGAAGATCCTGCCACTCAGCCATACGTTCCCCTCTGCCGAGCCTGACTTTTCGGCTCTCACGCAGTCGCGTAATAGATCCCGATAACTGCCGACTGTGCAATAGGAATTCGTCACCTCCCGAGAGCGCCACCTGCCCCAAGCCCGGGCCCGACGACCGGCAGACGGGCGCCGAACGCAGCCGGGTGCTCTCGGGTCGGCGTCGGCGCAAGGCGCCGGCGCTCCCTGGAACGCAAGCGGAACCGCTGGCCCGACGCCCCCGGCGGCGCGGCAACGGGTCGCAGCGCGCCTCCCGCGCCCGGACGACAGCCGATCGCGACACCAACGGACACCCAGCCGCGCCTCTACACGGCCCGATGCGGCTTTGCACGGCCGCGACAAATGCAGACGAAGGTCGAGTCTCGACGATGTCATCTGTCGCAGATAAACTGAATAGAGATCGCCAGAGTGCCGAAGGAGGCGAGGGTGCCCCGTAAGCTTATCGCGACCGCAGTGATCGGCGCGTTTCTCGCGCTGGCGCCGCCTGCGGCCGCTCAGGGATGGAGCGACCGCCTGCTCGCCTCGGTGAGCGCGTGGACGCCGTGGGCAGGTGCGGCCGCATCGTCGCCCGAGGCGCCGCCGCGGAGCGAAAGCGCCGGGATGTTCGCCCGCGCGGTGACCGCCACCAGGGCCTATGTGCCGGCGCTGCCGCCGCTCGCGTCCGACGTCGCCGGCCGCGCGTCCGGCCTTTACGACCGCGCCGTCCTCTACGCCAAGTCCTATGGCCCAGGCTTCCCGATGCTGGCGCCCGATGCGTCGAGCACGGAGGGATGGTCGGACACGGCCAAGCAAAGCATGGGATGCCTGGTCGGGGGGACCGCGGGAACCACCGCCGCAATGATCGCCGGCGGCGAGAACCTGGTGAACGTCATCGCCGGCGGCATCGTCGCCCCGGCCAATCCTATCGCCCTCTATGTCGGCCTGTTCGGGGTCGTCTTCGCCTCGTTCTGCGCCGTCGGGCAGGCGCTGACACCGCTCTACATCGAGTATTTCGAGGCGCCGCCGCCGCCGCTGCCGGGAATGAACCCGCACATGCCGGCCCGGCCGTCGATGCTGCCGGACGCGCGGTTCTACTACGTCAACGCCCGCTAGCCTCGGGTTTCCCCTCAGGAAAATTCGTTTCCGGTAGTTGACCGCCTTTCCGCCCGCCTTATCATCGGGCCGGTGCAGGATGGGAGCCGGTCGGACATGTGCGGCATCGTCGGACTTTTCCTCAAGGATCCGAAGCTGGAGCCCGAGCTGGGCGGCCTGTTGGCGGCCATGCTCGGGGTTCTCTGCGACCGCGGCCCCGACAGCGCCGGCTTCGCCGTCTTCGGACCCGGAGCGGCCGGTACGACCAAGCTGACGATCCGCGGGCCCGAGGGCACCGACTTCGGCGGCCTCGCCCGACGGCTCTCGGCGGCGCTCGGCCTCGAGATCCCGGCGATCGGGCGGCACACTCATGGCGTCCTCACCCTGCCCTCGGCCCGCGAGGCCGAAGCCCGCGCGACGCTGGCACGGCTCGCGCCGGAAATCGCCGTGGTCGGCGCCGGTCGGCGCATGGAGCTCTACAAGGAAGTCGGCCGCCCCGACCTGGTCGCGACCCGCTTCGGGCTCGAGCGCATGGCCGGCACCCATGGCATCGGCCATACAAGAATGGCGACGGAGTCGGCGGTGACCACCGACGGCGCCCACCCCTTCACCACCGGGCTCGACCAATGCCTGGTCCACAACGGCTCGCTCTCCAACCACAACGCCGTCCGCCGCGAGCTCTTGCGCGAGGGACTGGAATTCGCCACCGACAACGACAGCGAGGTCGCCGCCGGATACCTGACGGCGCGCATGCACAAGGGCGCCAGCCTGAAGCAGGCGCTGACCGATGCGCTCACCGACCTCGACGGCTTCTACACCTTC
>SXGU01046740.1_pt1 | contig 19083 bp, 13 predicted proteins | sample 3174531 | NCBI WGS metagenome assembly SXGU01 (sample SAMN11356863, study PRJNA531348) | freshwater metagenome | isolation source: freshwater sample F1-140 | place: China: Fuxian Lake, Yuxi | collected 2017-12-25 | reverse complement strand
TCTCATCTGCGGAGTGATACTCGACGCACCACTGTTGGTATCCATCAGAACAATGCCGTCAAACTGGGGAGACCTGCCGATGCGGTCAATTTCCGCATACGATGCCGTGAACCCGGCAATTGCGCTTAGTCGGTCGCTCAATTGCAAGATGTCACTTCACGCCTTAACGGCAGGTTCGCGCATTCCAGACAGAGGTGGATGGGTCTCCGTCAGCGCCCCTGCAACGACGTGCAACATGCTTGAAGCATCCTGCACGTTCCGGTGGGCCAATTGGAGGCCTCCGGCATGGTTGTTCAGGGTCTGGCTGATCGACATTCCGGCGGTGACATCAGTTGCCCGGTTGATCCGCAAGGCCGAAAGGAGTTGGGCACCTGCCCGTTGCGTAATCCTTTCGGCGACCCCGGGGCCCCGTTGGGCCAGGAGCGACACGTATTTGCAGTTCATCCTTGGCACCGCGGCTTGCGAACTTCCTCCATGTTGTCTCAACCCATCTAACACCGCCGCATGGCGATGAGGGGATTGCGGGTTCGCTGGGCGCCGGCCAACGCTACTGCGTCACCGGTGGTTGGCAGTCCACCGGAGTCACGACACGATCAGCGCAGCAATTTATCGGTCAGGAGACCGCTGCAAAGCGGTGCTTCGTTTGGAAACGCAATGGCCGCCGGTCACGATAGACAAGGCAATTCGTCTGGGGGGGTTCTCGAACGGTCCGCCCCGCCGATTGTGGTGCGGTAGTTGTCTGAAGCCTGTCCGGTCAGGAATGTGTCACCCGCCTGCACCGCGAAATACTTGACCGACACGTGCGATCAGGGTTCCGACGACCGTACGGACCCTAGGCAAGGTCAGAGCGGGTTTCAGGGCGCGAAACCGGACCTGCTCGTCGAAATAATCGCCAACCCGTTGCCAGACCGGCAACGGTCCATTGGCAAGGAAGCAATCACGGAACGCGTCGGTCGGTCCAGGAAACTCGCCCGCAAGGCGAACGCGCGTGGTGAGCCGTGACCCGAGATCATCGACCAAGAGACGAACCAGTGCCGAGAGGTCGGTGCGGGTGTCATGGGATCACCTGTTGGAGAAAAACTCCACCATGGTCGCTGTGGGGCTGACGCGGAGAACCACCGCCTGGCAGCGTCCCGGTTTGCTCTCTAAGTGCGAGTCGAGGGCAGCTGTTGATATCCCCGTTGCAACGGCTGTCTGGTCCATCGTCGTGGAGCGGGAACCCTGCAGTCCGACAAGGCGTACTGTCGCGTCGATGATCACCGCCCGCCGGTCCGGCGTCTCCAACCCGGTGGCCATTCCCCGTCCACCATCCAGAGCGTCGCGAAGGAACGCCCGACGCCGGAAGTGCCGGTGGCGGGTCGCCTTGGAACCCCCGCACCCGACGCGATGTCATCAAGACGCATGGCACGCGGACCACCAACCTGAACAAGGGTGAACGCAGCAGTGAGGTTTCGGTCACGCCGCACGCCGGCGGGTGCGCAAGAGCGGTCAATCGTTGCCGGAAATGCAGATAGCGCCGACTCTTCCGTCGGGTGCCATCAGCACTCCATTGCTAACGGATTGCCCACCGGCGCAAACCGGTACCAAGTGCGGGCCCTCACGATACGTTACTAACCATTCATTGAATACATAATCTATTTGCTCGTGGATACTAGCGACAATCCTTTGCATTGAATCATAACAATCACCGATTGACAGCGGATGAGATCAGCATTATGATGGACAAACGACACTTCGTTGCACGTTAGGTAAGGATCATTTCATGAGCAAGCAGGCGCCGGGTGGATGGCACGGCCCACCCCCGGCCCTGCGGGCAGTGATTGTCTTCACGGTCATCGGGATCGGCGGAGGCACCTGGTTCGCAGCGCGGAACGGATACGTCTCACTGCCTGGCATCGCCCGCGCCGCCCCAACAATCGGTGAGAACCGAATTGCCGTTTCGGGCACCATTGAAAGCGAAGAGAGCACGATCACTGCCGAAATTACTGGGCGGTTGGTCGGGTTTGAAGTCCGTAGCGGGGACGCGTTGAAGGTGGGTCAGGTGATTGCTCGCATCGAGGACCCAGTCATTGCAGCGCAAGTTGCACAGGCACAGGCGTCCGTCGGGGTGGCCGAGGCAAACCTGGCATTGCTTCGTGCGGGAACGAGACCGGAAGACGTACGCGCCACCGAGGCGGCGCGTGATGCCTCCCGGGCCCAGCTTGCGACCGCACATGCCCAAGTCGCAACGGCGCAGGTGGCGGTCACGAATGCTGAAGCGCTGCGCGCGCAACCGCAGGAACTCGACGCCCGCCTCCATCAGGCACGCGTCGCCCAAGAGATGGCTGTGGCGCGTCTTGCCCAACTCGAGGCCGGTGGGCGTGAAGAGGACATTGCGACATCGAACGCAACTCTCGGCATCGCACAGGTCCGTCTCGCCCAACTCGAGGCCGGTGGGCGTGCAGAAGAGATCGCGGGCGCCAGCGCCGCCCTTGCGGTCGCACGCACGCGTCTCGCACAGGTCGAGGCCGGGGGACGTGCCGAGGACGTGACCGCGGCAACCGGTCAACTTGAAATCGCGCGCAGGCGCCTCTCACAACTCGAGGCCGGATCGCGTACCGAGGAACGCGCCCGCGCAGGCGCCGTCGTTGACACGGCACGGGCACAGTTGGCAGCGGCGCTGAATCGTCTCGCGCAGGTGGAGGCAGGCGCGCGCACGCCAGACATCCGCGCGGGACAAGCGGCGGTTGACCAGGCACAGACCCGCCTCGAACAGTTGCGTGACGGCACCCCACGTCGGGAAGACATCGACCAGGCACGCCTTGCCTACGAGGCAGCTGACGCCGCTTATGGTGCTGCTGGCGACGTCGAGACCGATGCCCGAACCACCTTCGACATTGCGACCAGGCTTCGAGACAATCGACCACCGTCGATGTCCGCGGACCAAGTCAACCTGTCGTACGCGCAGGCTCAGCAGGCTTGGCGCGCGGCGCAGGCGAACCGTGAACAACGACGGATCGCACGTGATGCGTCCCGGTCAGCCGTTGAAAAGGCCGTGAACGGCCCGACCCCCTGGGAAAGGCGCCTCGCCGAGGAAGCACTGGACCAAGCACGGGCACAACTGCAGCGGTTGCAGGACGTGAACCCGTTTGATGTCCGGACCGCCCAAACCCAGGTGGACGCGGCGCGTGGACAATTGGCGCAGGCCGAGGCAGTCGCATCGGCAATCGCCGTCGCAACCGAATTCGACCGAGTTGTCGCCGCATTGGGCGTGTCGGTCGCGGAGGCACAACGCGACCGCGTCGCCAACCCGACCTCGTTTGACGTCGATGCAGCCCGGGGCGCCGTCGCCCAAGCCGAGGCGGCGCTTGCGATCCGAAGCCAACCGGCGACGGACAGAGACCTCGAAATCGCCCGACTTGGAGTTCGCCAGGCCGAGGAAGCACTTGCAGTCCGGCGTAAACCGGCGACAGACAGAGACCTCGAAATCGCACGTCTCACAGTGAAGCAAGCCGACGTGCAGGTACGAGATTTGGAATTGCTTCGCGAACAACCAATCGCCGCTACCGCGCAGGTGGAGCTTGCTCGCGCCCAACTTGAGGTCGCTCGGATAACGGTAGTCGGCGCTGAAGCCGCCCTAGCTGGGGCGGAGGCACGTCTGGACGGTGCAAGGCAGGGTGCAACCGCGACCCAGATAGGCGTCGCCGAGGCACAACTGGCGCAAGCACGCGTTGCCACCAAGATATTCGAGGCACAAGCCTCAAAGGGGACGGTTATTTCCCCACGCGCGGGAACCGTCGTCCGCGCAATCGCGCACCTTGGTGAGACCGTCACTCCCGGAACTCCTTTGGTCGTCTGGCACGACGCTTCAGACCTGACCCTGACCGCCTATGTCGGGGAGATGGACGTCGGCAGGGTGAAGCAAGCCCTACCAGTGACGATCACGGTGGCCTCTCTTCCCGGCGAAACCTACAAGGGCACCGTGCGCACCATCTCGACCCGCGCCGAGTTCACCCCCCGGAACGTCCAGGTAGCGCGCGACCGCGTGAACCTCGTGTACGCAGTCAAGGTCACCGTCAGCGATGCGTCGGGCCGTCTCAAGGCTGGGATGCCGGTCGATGCGGTGATCGACATCGAGGCCCTTGCGAAATGACCATAATCGGGGCCAGGCCTCCGACAACCTCTGATCTCCAGCCAGAACCGCTTCACGCTGAAAAGGCCGAACTTCCCGCCTCGGAAACGGACAAGCCACAGGCAAACACACCGGCCGTACCGGACCCAGCCCGTCGCCTCGCGGTGCCAGTCCGGCGCTATTGGGGCCAGTCCCTGTGGGCAATTGCCTACAAGGAGACTCTCCAGATCATCAGGGACCGGCGCACCCTTGGGCTAATGCTGGTCTTGCCGGTCATCCAACTGATGCTGTTCGGGTTCGCCGTCGGCACGACGGTTGCGCACATTCCAACGGTGGTCGTGGACCAGTCCCGGGACCCGGAGAGTCGGGATCTCATAACCGCGTTGGTAAACACCACCTACTTCGACATCACCACCTATGTCGAGACCCCGCTCGAGGCCCGACAAGCAATTGATGCCGGTCGAAGCAAGGTAGCGATCATCATCGCGCCGAACTTCGCGGCCGACCTCAGGGGCGGACGCGGGGCGCAGGCCCAGATCCTGATCGATGGGTCAGACCCGAATGTCGCGCAGACCGCACTCTTCGCGGCCCAGTCGGTAGGGCAGGCCCGAAGCGTGCGAAGCCCCGGTTTGGCGCCCACCTCCCTGGACCTGCGCCCAACGGTCCTCTACAACCCAAGCCTCGAGGCCACACGGAACTTTGTTCCCGGGCTGATCGGCCTGATCCTGCAGTTGGTGACGGTCATCCTGACGTCCTCGACCATCGTCCGGGAACGCGAACGGGGCACCTTCGAGCAACTGATCGTGACGCCGGTCTCCCGCTGGGAATTGCTGCTGGGCAAGTTGGCGCCATATCTCGTTGTCAGTTTCTGGAACACCGGCGTAATCCTCGTCCTAGGCTATCTCGTATTCGGGGTTGAAGTTGTTGGCAGCGTCGCCCTCCTTATGCTCATGAGCGGTGTCTTCCTGACAGGGTCCCTTGGAATCGGACTACTCATCTCTGCAGTCTCCTCGACGTCAGCCCAAGCAATGCAAGCAAGTCTGTTCACCGCGTTGCCAGCGTTCATCCTGTCAGGGTTCATTTTCCCCACAGACACCATGCCACTGCTCATGCGTGCGCTGGGTTACCTGCTGCCACTCACCTACTTCCTACGGATCATCCGTGGGATTGCGATGAAGGGCATCGGCTTCATGCAACTTCTCGATGCCATCGTGCCGTTGACCGTGCTTAGCGTGGGCATCTTTCTCCTTAGCCTCACCCGTTTCCGGAAGACACTCGAGTGATCCGGTTGCCAGCGTGGCCATTCGGTCGCGCACGCGCGGAAACCTTCGACTACACCGCACCGATCATTTTCCGTGGCGTGACGAAGCGCTTTGGGTCGCGCATCGCCCTTGACAACTTTGACGTGGTGATCCCGGCTGGGCGTGTCACTGCACTCGTCGGGCCAGATGGTGCCGGCAAGTCAACAATTCTGAGACTGATCGCCGGTTCCCTCGTCCCTACCGCGGGGCAGATCGTTGTTGGTGGATTGGATGTCGTTCGACGTGCTGGGGATGTCCAGGCGCACCTGGGCTTTGTGCCGAGTCGGCGCCTGCTCTATGGCGATCTTACGATTGCCGAGAACCTGGCGTTCTTCGCGGGCCTCTATCCGGCCGAACCGGTCGCGATGGCCGAACGGCGCGCGTCACTGCTCGACTTGATGGACTTGGCACAGTTTTCCGATCGCTTTGCCGGCAACCTCTCCGGTGGCATGCGCCAGAAACTCGCGCTCGCGTGTGCGCTACAGCACAACCCGGGGGTCTTGCTAATGGACGAACCTACCACCGGTATCGACCCATTGGCACGACGCGACCTGTGGCGCCTCTTCCACCGCCTGAACCGAGATGGTTTGACCGTCCTGCTCTCCACCCCAGCGATGGATGAGGCGACCCGATGCCACGAAGTCATATTCATGGATCGCGGGCGACAGATGGCACGCGGATCACCAGCGACCCTGCTCGAACATGCACACGGTCGAGTTCTAGCCCTCGATGCGACACCGGTCGCACTCGCTACGTCGGTGGCACGAAGGTTTCCCGAAGTTTCGTCCGTACAACCTCGCGGTGACCGCCTGCACATCCTGCTCGACGCAGATGCATCGGCCGACCCATCGTGGCTCAAGTCACGCCTTCAGTCGCACGGGGTGACCGTTCGGTCGATTGAACCAGTCAGGCCATCCCTTGAGGATGTCTTCGTGGCACTGACCACCTCAGCGCGCGCGCAATCCAAGGAAGCTTGACGTTGACGGCACCAGATACTTTCCGGCCACCCGTGATAGTTACCGAGGGCCTGACTCGTCGGTTCGGTTCATTCACCGCCGTAAACCGCGTATCCCTGTCTGTGCCCGAGGGTAGCATCTTCGGACTACTCGGCCCGAACGGATCAGGGAAGACCACGGTGATCCGAATGTTGTGCGGGGTCCTGGAACAGAGTGAAGGTACAGCCGAGGTTCTGGGTCTCGAAATGCCCAGGCAGGCGCCCGAACTCAAGCACATCATTGGCTACATGTCTCAGATGGCAGGAACCTATGACGACATGACCATCCGGGAACACTTGCGGTTCTACGCCGGACTGTACGGATTGACCCGCCGGCAAACGGTCGAGGCGACGGATCGGGTAGTCGCCATGGCACGACTTGAGGCATGGGTAGACACGCTAGCCGGCGCGGTGCCGGTCGGAACGAGGCAGGACCTGGCATTCGCCTGCGCGTCAATCCACGCACCGACTCTTCTGTTCCTCGATGAACCGACGGCTGACATGTCTCCTGTCGCCCGCCGAACCTTCTGGGATGGCCTCTATCAACTGGCAGGGCAGGGAACCACGATCTTGGTCACCACCCACTATCTTGACGAGGCGATCTACTGCCACGAACTCGCGCTGATGCACCGCAGCAACCTCGTGGCAAGCGGAACCCCGGATGCGCTGATCGACAGCTTGCCACACACGCTCATCGAGGTGGAGTGCCCGCAACCGCACGGCGCCGTCGAACTCGTCGATGGCTTGCAGGGAGTTGTCGAGACGGCCCTCTACGGCGACACCTTGCACGTCCTGTTCGAACCGGGCCATGAAGCGGAGGCAGCCGCGCAGTCGATCCGGCGTCGCCTGGAGGCCTCAGGGGTCCAAGTCGGAGCAATCGCCGCGGTTAGGCCAACCCTTGATGATGTGTTCGTAGCCCTCGCAGGACCTTCCGCAACGGTCGCGTAACTGCCTCTTGCCAACAGGCAAGCAGCATCCGCACCACTTCGGTGACGGGGATGGACCGCGGGCATCCTTGCGCCGTCGATGGGATCGGCGCGATCAAGTCGCCATTCGACGGGAAACTGCCCGCAAACGGTCAGTCCGGCCAGATGCCCGCCATGACCCAACTGTCACCACCGGTGAACGCCTCACCATGCACCCGGGAATGAAGACTGTCGGTCCGCGACGGATAGACGCGTCCGCCTAGATTGGCAATGCACCCGGTAGCATCCTCCAGGAACACCTCCAGAACGGACGCGTCAAGGAACATCCGGACCGTGAATGGCGAATCGGGGTCGACCATGACGGGTGTGATCAGCACCGCCCGTGCGGCCGTCAGGTCAAGGCTCGAGGCGGACCTGTCGATGACAAGGCCACCACTCTCCGGGTCGTAGCCGGCAAAGGTTCGCTCCTCGTCATCCGGACTGCAACGGACCCAGGCACCGGACCGACCCTGAAACGGGCGATCAAAACGCAGTTCGATCTCGAGCGAACTTCCTTGCAAGTTGATCGCGTGCGGGCCGCTCAATGCGACATGATCGCGACGAAGGACGCGAAGCTCTGGCGCGGGCGAACCGGCAACGCGACCATCGGATGTGACGCGCAGGATACGCGGGAGGGACATCGCCCCAGACCACCCGGCGGCGGTGCCCGCTGCAGAAGGGCGGCCCTCGCGCAACCATCCCCACTGGACTCGTCGGCCATTCCCATCCCACATGGACTGGGGCGCGTAGAACTCGCCGCCGTCGAGGTGTGAATAGTGCCCGTTGCGGAGGCGGGTACCGGTCCCGTCCATTTCGCCGGTCACGGCAACGGTGTGGTGGTTGCCCATGCCCCACGCATTGAGGAGGAGGACCCCACATCCATCCATCTCGAAGAAATCTGGACACTCCCACATCGTTCCAGTTGTCACCGGACTGGTCGCTGAAACATCGCCGACCAACATCGGGTGGAGGTAATCCCAGTGGCTGAGATCGTCTGAACCGTAGACGAGTGCCGTGCCACCGATGCCCGGAAACCCGGCCCCGATCGCGAGGAGCCATTTCGCAGGCGACCCGGCGCCACCCCGCCACACGAACGGGTCCCGATACTGGACGAGGTTCATTCCCGGCGGCGTGGTCGGGATCACAGGGTTCGTGGGGTCTTTCACGAAGGTCGAGAACCCGTCGTACGTGCGGGCGATGCAGACGAGTTGGTGCTGGTACGGTCCATCCGGTCCGGGTGCAACACCCGTGTAGAACAACGTCGGCACCCCGGCATCATCGATGACCGCATTCCCCGACCAGATGCCGGAGGTGTCATAGGTGCCATCCGTAGGAACGATCGCACAGGGTCGGTCAGTCCAGTGCACCAGATCGTCGCTGACGAGGTAGCCCCAGTGCATGTCCGCGTGGAACCCAGCACGCGGATTGTGCTGATAGAAAAGGTGCCACTTCCCTTCGTGGTGCAGGATGCCGTTGGGATCGTTCAGCCAGCCGGCCGGCGCCGTCACGTGATATCGCGGGCGATGCGGGTCAGCAGCCAGGATCCGACGACCAAGACGGCCTCGTTCCACATAGCCATCAGTCAGTGGCCAGTCACGCTCAACCGGCGCGGGAGGCAAACGGTCCGACAAGTTCACGTTGCCTCCCCAGTCCGCACGATAGATCGACGCCTCTCACCGACGGGCATCCTAGACACTCCTAGACACTCCTAGACACTCCTAGACACTCCTAGACACTCCTAGACACTCCTAGACACTCCTAGACACTCCTAGACACTCCTAGACACTTCCTGACCCGACGGTGCACAGTCTGACTGAACGGTGGGCGTAGCCCCTCGCCCCCTTGCACGTCAGCTGAACCACGTGTGCGTGCTCAACTGGCACGCACCTCCATCCAGCCAATCCACCCCATTGCCCCCTCTGTCCAACTACGCTTGGTTTGCAACTGGATGTGGTCACGATCAACGGCGAGCGATCTCCGGATCCTTCTCACGGGGCAGGTTGAACCATGCATCATTGCAAGCGTCCATCTCCTCGGAAGTGAGCTTCACTCCCACCGCACCCAGACTGTCGCGCAGTTGGTCGGGTCGGCTCGCTCCCACAATTGCACTCGTGATACCTCCCTGGGCCAAGACCCAGGCGAGCGCCGCGTGGGTCAGAGAGTGTCCATGGCGGCCGGCGACTTCCTTGATGTGATCGACCTGATCGTGGACTTCATCATTCCAGTATCGCTTGCGGTACATCTCCCCCCGGCCTGAACCCAAGGTGAAGCGTGACCCTTCCTCGAGCGCACGACTTCCGGCGTACCGTCCGGTGAGCATTCCGCCGGCGAGCGGGTTGTAGGAAATCACGCCAACACCATGTGCCTTGGCCAATGGCAACAATTCGTCCTCGATCATCCTGAACAGCAGGTTGTAGCGGGGTTGGACCGAGTCGAACCGGGCAAGCACCTTCGCCTCGCTGGTCCACAAGGCATCGGCAAGTTCCCACGCCGGGTAGTTGCTGCACCCGATATACCGCACCTTCCCGGAACGAACAAGGTCGTCGAGGGCGCGCAGGGTCTCCTCGATCGGCGTCGCGTTATCGGTCGAGTGGGTCTGGTAGAGGTCGATGTAGTCCGTCTGCAAGCGTCGCAAGCTGTCCTCGCATGCCTTGAGGATGTGCTTGCGGCTGAGGCCCTCGTCGTTGAGACCGGGGCCCATCCGGCCCCGGCACTTCGTGGCGAGCACGATGTGCTCGCGGGAACCACGCGCTGCGAACCACCGGCCCATGATGGCCTCGGTCTCGCCGTTGACGTCGATCGAGCCACCAAGCGGATAGACATCGGCAGTGTCGAAAAAGGTGACGCCGTGTTCAACGGCGGTATCCATGATGGAAAACGATGTTGCCTCGTCGGCTTGGTTGCCAAAGGTCATGGTGCCTAGGCAGACCTCCGTAACCCGCAGGCCGGTCCGGCCCAGTTGCTTGATCTTCATTTGTCTCATGTCCTCTTTCGAGCGAAACCATCCCACACCGACAGAGAGATGGAACGGGTGGATGCTTTCGCCCCGAGTGTACGACGCCGTAACTCCTCTACAGCCAGACGGCGCCACTAGGCCATTGACTTTCTGGAGCAAATAGCGCATAATTCGGGAGCATCCAGAGTCCCGGGCAGGCCTGACGCGCCCGGGCGGCAACCGACCTCCGCACCCGCGGGGTCACGGTGCCGAGGCCGTCCCTGAACAGGGTGATGTGGCGCCAACATCGAGGCGCAAACTGAAGAACCCAGACAAACGCTCCTGCATGACGGAGTGTGACTGATGGGTTCGGTAGTTCCTCGACGTTGGTGCAAATCCGACCAGTTGCTGATGGTCGGCGCCAACTTCCGGGCCGGTCCGTGCGATGCCGAGGAGAAAACGGCATGGCTACGGCGAAAACCCCACGCGCTACCAGTGCCCAGCCGGGCGCACCGACGTCGAGGAGACGAAAGACTTCCGCTTCCGGGCCACAATCCCTTCTAAGGGAACTCGGGATCATCGGGATCGATCAACTCGAACCCGTGATCCTCGCAGCCATAGCAACGGAGCAACCCCTCCTACTCATTGGCACCCATGGAACTGCCAAGAGCCTCCTGCTCTCACGCTTGTGTGAAGGACTTGGCCTCTCGTGGCGCCATTACAACGCAAGCCTGCTCAACTACGACGACCTCGTCGGCTACCCGTTGCCGGACGACGCGGGCAACCTCAAGTTCGTGCAGACGCCGGCGTCGATCTGGGGTGCGGAAGCGGTCTTCATCGACGAAATCTCACGATGCCGTCCCGACATGCTGAACCGGCTCTTCCCGATCATCCACGAACGACGTATCCAGGGACTGCCCCTGACCGACTTGCGTTTCCGGTGGGCGGCGATGAACCCACCCGCCGATCCGGACGCGGCTGACAGCAACTACGTTGGATCGGAACCTCTTGATCCGGCGCTTGCCGATCGTTTCCCCTTCATCATCACGATCCCCGCATTTGCAACCCTGTCGACAAGCGACCAGAAACTCGTGATCCAGTCGTCAGCATCGATGACCGTCCCGCCAGAACTCTCCGCACGACTGCGGGAAACGATTGCGACGATCCGACATCGCATTGATGCCACCGATCCCGGTATGTGTGACCAGTTCTCGGAATATGTACGGCTCTTCATCGCGGCCCTGCGTCAAAAGGGGGTATCCCTCTCCGGGCGACGCGCCGCCATGCTTTACCGAAACCTGATTGCGGTGAGTGCCACAAGTAGCCCGGGGACCAAGACAGCGTTTGCAGCCACGTGTTGGCAGGCCGTTTCGGCTTCCTTGCCCCAGACAGCGACCGGAAGCGCATCCGTTTCGCCGGCACAATTGCTCGCGATCCACCGTGAGGCTTGGGCCGTAAGTCTCCTGGACCAGTCTGATCCCCGGAAACTCCTTCATGCCGAACCGCACCCGGTGCGCCGGGCACTGTTGGCCCTGGACCTCGGGACCGACATCGCAACGAGGTCGGCCTGCGTTGCCGACGCGCTTGGGTCGCTTCCGCCAGGCGCACGCCACGCCCTCGCATTCCACCTCGCATCCCGCGAAACCGCGCAGGTATCCGCATCCGTCGGCGAACAGATTGCCGACTTGTACGCGGAAGTGGCCATCAAGCAGGAGGTCGACCAGCAAATTTCCCGATCCGGGCTGAATTTCGAGACATCGAACAGAATTGATGCCTTCCTCGCACGCCCCCCGGCAAATGCAGCGAATGATCTGGGCGTCCTTACCAATCTACTCTTGTCGCAATGGGGGGCCGGATCGCTGAGGGGACCGGCAGACGTCGACGCGATCGTTACGTCGTGGGTCCGCCAACGGCAGGAACTCGGGACGCCGACCAATGTTTCAGACGATGGGAGGGCGAAATGAGCGTTCGGACCTCGGAAACGACCCGTCAGCAAGCACCGCCTGAACCATCCGCCCTGGTGCCGGCCCTCCTTCACAACATGGGTGGACCCCGTCCATCACAGACCACTTTCAAACGGACTGGGGTCGCAACGACGAAGGCGATCACCCTGCCGGCGTGGACGACTACGGAACGCCTGACCAGTGACTTGACAGCGCGGCGCCTTGGGCGATACCTCGGCATCACCCTGCCAGACATGCTGCAAGACAAGGGGGTGCCCGAACTCCTTGCGCACGCGACGTTGCAGGTTCCGGGGTTCAACCGCCTTCCGGCGATCGTTCCGGCTTCACTCCCCAGTCCCCAGCATCCGGATGTGTCGGGCACCGGTGACATCGACCCATGGTTCTACCTCGTCGTGCGCAGTCGGATCCGGGGGCGGGCGTTCATCAAGACCGCAATCCCCGAACTCTCAATCCACGACCTCAAGACCGCCGTTGTCCTGCACCTCCCGAAGGATTGGACGCCATGACCAGACTGACTGACCTGATTTACGGATCCCTGCCCGCAGGCACCTACTGCTTCCCGGCACTCCTGCGGATCGTGGACATCATCGAGACCACGGACGTCCCGACGGCTGCCGTGGAGTGCCTGCCTCAGCCCCGCATGTTCGTGAACCCGGACTTCGTCAGCAAGCACGCGAATACCTCGGGAAAACTGACGTTCCTCCTCCTTCACGAACTTCACCACGTGATCCTCGGACACACCCGCCTGTATCCGCGGGCTGGGCGGATCGAGAACCTGGCGTTCGACATCGTCATAAACGCGCTGCTCGCCCGGTCTCTGCCTCACCCACGGGATCACGCGCTACTGACCGACTTCTACAACGCCAACGAGTTGCCCGCCGCGCTGTTGCGACCCGTTGTTGGGTGGGTTGCTCCAACAAACCGGCAGGTCTCCAATTTCCTTCGCGGTACAAAAAAACCGGACATCCCGTGGGCTGTCCGCGCGCCAAAGCGTCTGGTCAAGGCCTACAAGGCCCTCTACTGGGGTGATGGATGCACGTACTCGGAGTTGATCGACGCACTCCGCGAGTTGATCGGCAACGATGACGGATCGCTGGCACCCATCCCACTCTTGGGGGACCACACCCCAGAGGCGGACGGTGCTTCGAGTGGCGGGAACCTCGAGGCACGAAGCGAGACCCTCTTCGATGCCGTACGGAAGATCGTTGCCGACTGGCCTCCACCGCCAATCCCGTCTGCCGGACAGTCGTGGGGTGATCTACTCAATTCACAGACTTGCGTTCCCGTGCAGACACCACGCGGACAGCTGAGGAGGGCAATCCTAGCGATTGCACGCAAGGGCACGGGGGCAATCGGGACGCATCCGCGGGACACCCCGGTACACATCGCAACCGCGATTCCTCGCCCTTCCCGACGGGGCTTCGTGGCCAGGGCCTTCGGCCAGACACCTCTCCTGTACCCGGACGTGATCGACATCAAGCGCGGACGCCAGACCCATGAACCGGTCCATGTCTATCTCGATGTGTCGGGAAGTGTCAGTGGCCTGATCGGTGCCCTCTTCGGCGCAGTCGTCGACGCCGGGTCCGCTGTCCATCCGGTGATCCACCAGTTCTCGACCGAGGTTGCGGATGTGACCCTGGCCGAACTCCGCCGAGGGGTTTGCCGGACGACCGGAGGCACTTCGATGGAGTGTGTCGCGAATCACATGGTCAGGCACAAGGTCAAGCGTGCCCTGATCGTGACCGACGGCTACGTCGGTACACCTGGCGCAACCGGCGATGCGTGGATGAAGGCATCCCGGATTGCCGTGGCCCTCACGCCGGGTGGGTCACTGAGACGCGACCTCGAACCCTACACCGACTTCTGGACCGAACTCACCCTGCCAGTCACCGCCTGACCTGCGACAAGCCAACAAGGAAGGACAGAAGCCCCATGACCGCATGGAACCTCAGATCGGCCGAATTCGTCTGGCCTGGACACCCTGACAAGATCGCCGATGCGATCGCCGACCGGATCGTCGATGCCGGGAGGCGCCTCCATCCCCGAACCCTCGTGGGGATCGAAGTTGCCGTCCATCAGGACCGTGTCTTTGTCGATGGACGGGTCGGGGGCCCCGGATCGAGTTCGCTCGACATCGACGGCATCGTCCGCCAGACATTCGCCGAACTCGGATATAGCCAGGTGTTCTGTCCGGCACCGGAAGACCTCCGGATTGACACCGACCTTCGCCTCGACGACCTCTTCCCCGGCGAGATCGAGTACCGCGAGGTCTCGGACGACCAGGCGATCATCACGGGATGGGCAACGACCCAACTGGGCACCCATGGCCTGCCATGTGAACACGCTTTGGCGCGCCACATTGCGATTGGCCTATGGCGCCTGCGGATTGACCGGCCCGAACTCGGTCTTGGACCCGACGGCAAGATATTCGTCACAATCCGCGAGACTGATGACGGTTCATCATGTGCCGTTGATGATGTCACGGCCTCGATCCATCACGCCGATTACTGGGACGGAACCAGCGCCTTGGGCATACTCGGCCAGACGGTGTCACAGCTTCTGCACCAGTTTGCGAACGGCGTGCCAGGCTTTCACATCACGGACGACTGGACACTGAACATCAATCCGCTTGGCGATTTCATCGCCGGTGGTCCGTGGGGCGACAACGGGTTGTCCGGCAAGAAACTGGTGGCAGACTTCTACGGGCCGCGAGTGCCGATTGGTGGTGGCGCGATGAGTGGCAAGGATTTCTGGAAGGTTGATCGTGCCGGGCCACTTATTGCCCGCGACCTTGCCACCGCTGCCGCCCTCCACTTTGGATTGGGCGAATGCCTGGTTACCCTGGGCATCCGTCCGGGTGACCGCGCATTCCGCGTGATCAGGGTTGAGGACGAGAACCGAACGGCCATCGATGTTACCCGGGCCACATCCCTGACGGACCTTCGCCTGAAGAGCCGCGCCAACTGGCCGGGATCAAATGGCCCACTGGAGGAAGTCGCCCGATGGGGACACTTCGCCCCGTTGCCAGGGTTCCAAGGGGCCTCGTTGACGGCATCGACGACTATCGCCGCGTAGGGCACAAACGTCCCGGACGTCGCATCGTCTCCAGAAATCCCAAAGGAAACCCCCGTCCAACCGGCGGGGGCGTTCCCTTTGGGAAACCGCGATATGCCAAGGTCAGCGATGGGCAACGCCCCAACGCCGGTTCCAAGCACCGAGTCAGGCGCCGCGAAGGAGGCTATCCCCAATCTGTGACGCCTTGTCGCATGCCTCGCGGACACTCATCTCACCCTTGAAAGCGGGGAGCAACTGCTTCGTGGTTTCGTTGTACCACTGCAACCAGTTGAGGTGGAAACTCAGCGAACCGGCATGCTTCATCTGTTCCGCGGAAATCTTGATGTTTGCCGGTGGCGGTGCCAACCATACTGACTGGTCGGTTGCGGAGGACCGCAGTGACGGCGAGTTGATCCGCAGCTTCCCGAGGAGGTCCTGCGAGAACTTATCTGCGTAGAACTTCGCAACCATGTATGACGCTTCCGGGTTCTTCGTCTGGGAGATCACGACGGTCGGGTTTTCGTTCGCCGTACACGCACGCTTGCCGGTTTTCGGATGCTTCGGGGTGATGAACATGTCCCACTCGAAGTCCGGCTTGTTGAACTGGGTGGATCCGATCAGTCCGGTACCGCCCAACCGCATGCCAATCTTGCCTTTGAGCCAGAGATCACCCTCGCCAAGCGACTTGTCATCCGGTACCGGATGCACCTTGTACTTCTGGACCAGGTCGACCAACCATTGGAAGACCTCGATGTTGCCGGCCGAGTTGATCGTGGTCTTCGTGCGGTCGCCGTTGATGTAATCCTCGCCGGCACTACGGATGAAGTTGAGCCAGGCAAATTCGAAGCCGTGGCTCATCTGGATGCCGAAGGTCTCGCCCGTCTTCGTGAGTTTCTGCGCCGCCTCAAGCAAGTCAGTCCAGGTCCACGTGTCTCCCTCCGGAGGCTTGACCCCATTGTTTGTGAACATGGTCTTGTTGTAGAGAAAGGTGGAATGCGCCTGCCAAAAGGGCATTGCGTAATGCTTGCCCTTCCGGAGCAGGACCTCTTCCTGCATGTACCACTGTGAAAGATCCACCTTGTCCCGGCGCGCGTATGGGCCGATGTCCACAAGGCTTCCCTTGTCGGCGAAGTCACTCATCCACGCTCCGCTTGACCGGGCGACATCCGGCCCGGATCCGGCGGCAATCGATGCGATGAGGGCCTCGGCGTAGTTTCCGGTGACTTGCAGGTTTTCAACGGTGATCTTCGGTCCGTTGATCCGGACAAATTCCTCGGCGGTCTTCTTCGTCCACTCAAGCCGTTCACCGGCAGCAAAGTACGTCGCGCTGGTGACCTTGAATGGATATGGCCCCGAAGGCAGCGATGTGGCCGCTGCAGTCGGAGCGACCGCTGCCTGGATCGTCGGCGCGGCCGTGGGTGCGGCCCCAGCGGGTTTCGTCGGGCCGATTGTTGCCGCCGGCGCTGTCGGTGCCGCCTCACCGCACGCGGCAAGCGCGGAAACACCAACAACCATCAGGCTCATCTGGATCAACCGGTTACGTGTCATGAAAGCCATGCCGCAGGTTCCCCCTTCGCCAGTGAACGCACACAACCTCAGATCACCAACACCCTACTGGATCCGCATGCTACGTTCCGCGTCAACCTACCCGGTATCCCGACCAATATCAAGCGTCATGGTGGCGTGGTTCAACGGCACCGCTGGAACTCATGCCCGCTTCACGCCCCGGTGACATTGACGCGGTATCTTCACTTCCGTGACAGCAACTGAAGCCACCACGGCCCGCGGACCGCATTTCGCTGGAACCGGATCGTGGTACCGCGGAAACCTCCATTGCCACACAACCGAGTCGGACGGGAAACTGTCGCCATCCGACGCCGCTGCCGGGTTTGCAAGCCTCGGATACGACTTCCTCGCGATCACTGATCACGACCGGATCACCGACCCCGCGAAGGTTGACGCGCACGGTCTCTGCCTTATCCCTTCAGTCGAACTGACCGCAGGCGCGGGTCTGCTTGGCACCGAGTTCCACATCCTCGGCATCGGCATTGATCCGTCAACTGTGCTTCCCCCGAGAACCTCGCCCGGACGGGTCTCGTCAGCGTGGCTTCGAGACCAAGGTGCTGCCGTCTTTGCAGCGCATCCCCACTGGTCTGGCCTGACCGTCGATGACCTGATGGGCCTCTCCATAGACGGGATAGAGGCGTGCAACGGCGGAACCACCTTGGATAGCCTCAAGGGTGAAGCCTTTGCGCACTGGGACGAAGGCCTGCTGCGAGGGGCATCCTGGACGGGTCTGGGCACCGACGATACCCACTGGCACACGCTTGACCGAGGAACCGCATGGGTGATGGTCCGTGCCACCGAACGGACGCCGGCCGCCCTGGTGAGTGCCATCAAGGCCGGTCACTTCTATGGAACGACAGGGCCGACCCTCAAGGACTTTCATCTGGAACTTGTCGATGGCGGCAACGTACTCAGGGTGCATGTCCATACATCGCCTGTGGCGGCAATGTACCTGAGCGGCCCGGGGGCACAAAGCCGGCATACGTTCCATGACGCAACGTCGGATATCACGTCGATGACCGAGGTGGATCCCGCACGCATGTCGATCACCTCACACACTTTCGAGGTGGACCTCTCCGTCTCAGGCCCGGCCAGACATGCCGGGAGAGGGACAGGCCAAAGGCACATCCGGGTGAGTTGCCTGGACTGGAACCGCGGACGCGCCTGGAGCAATCCGATGTTCTTCTGATCCTCGGATTGTTTCGGATCCAATGTGACCCGTGTAACGCGAACAAGCACGGGGCTTGGTCCCAGTGGGGTGGGCCGGATACCTGCCTATGTCCTCCAAACGGGATCGGGATCGACGACCTCTCGAGGTACCCGTGCAAGGATCTGACAGACCACCTCATACGCGCTTGTGCCACTCTGTCTCGCCACATCATCGGCACTGATCGACTGCGTGCCTTGAGGGCCGATCAGTACGACCTCATCGCCCGGTCGGGCATCGGGAGTGCCGTTGAGATCGACCATGCACATGTCCATGCAGACACGCCCGACCAACGGGACACGTCGCCCATGCACGAGGACTTCGCCCCACGTCGAGGGCCCACGGCGCAAGCCATCTCCATAACCGATCGGCAGGACGCCGACGCGCGTTGCCGAGGTGGCCGTCCACTCTCGCCCGTACGACACCGTTTCCCCGGCATCGACCATCCTGATCTGCGCGATGCGTGTCTTGAGGCGGAGTGCAGGCCGGAAGGTCGCGGGTAACGGGGTCCCCGGACCCGGGTCTATGCCGAAGAGGGCAATGCCCGGTCGGACGAGGTCGAACCGTGCTTGCGGAAATCGCAGCGCACCGGCACTGTTGAGGGCGTGGACATATCGTGGGCGAGGCAATGACGCCTCGTGCCATGCGTCGATGACGGCGTCGAATCGGCCGAGTTGCTGCCGGGCGAATGTCTCGTCAGCATCGTCAGCCGTCGCCAGATGGGTGTACAAGCCCTCGATGACGAGTCCGGGCATCGTACTGAGCGTCCGGGCAAACGCGACGACCTCGGAAGATCCAAGCCCGATGCGATGCAGGCCAGTATCGACCTTGAGGTGCACGGGCACCTTTCGTCCATAGGCACTCGCCGCCTCCGAAAGGTGGTACGCACCATCGAGATCGAACAGGGTCACGGCCACACCGAGGCGGACGGCGGTGCGTGCCTGCCACGGAGGGGTGTGGCCAAGCACGAGGATCGGGGCATCGAT
>SXGU01281814.1_pt1 | contig 19087 bp, 14 predicted proteins | sample 3174531 | NCBI WGS metagenome assembly SXGU01 (sample SAMN11356863, study PRJNA531348) | freshwater metagenome | isolation source: freshwater sample F1-140 | place: China: Fuxian Lake, Yuxi | collected 2017-12-25 | reverse complement strand
GTGTTCGCGTTTGCGCAGCAGGCGGGTGGGGCGGACTTGAGCGGTGACTTCGGACTTGGCGTCGGCGCGGACGCGGCGGGGAACAGTGTGATTACCGGCTACTTCAGCGGCACGAGCACGGTTGGTGGCGGGTCGCTGGCAAGCCGGGGCGCGGAGGATGTGCTGGTGACGCGGTTCAACCAGTTCAGCGGCGGCGGGGTGCCTACGCTGGGGCTGCTGCGGAACGGCGCGCAATTTCAGATGCGCTGGCCGCTGGCGTCGTCGAGCTACATCCTGCAAAGCGCAACAAACTTGCTCGCGCCCGTGTGGGTGGACGAGACGAACACGCTGACGCTGAACGGGAGCGAACTGGAGACGGATGTGACGCCGGGGAACAGGGTGCGGTTCTACCGGTTGCGGAAGCCGTAGCGCAGCGGGCCTCGCGGTTGCCGTGGTTTTCGAGATTTGCGTTGAGCATCCTGCTGGGATCGGCTTTATTGCCCACGTCGCCACAGTCACCGCTCAAACTAACTCAGCGCCATGGAAATTACTGACTCCGTCGCCACCATCCTTTCGCACAAGGGCCAGATGCCCGTCCACTCGGTCGCGCCGGAGACGATGGTCTTCGACGCCATCAAGCTCATGGCGGACCGCAACATCGGCTGCGTGCTGGTGATGAACGGCGGCGCGTTGCTCGGCATCCTTTCCGAACGCGACTACACCCGGAAGGTCGTGCTGCAAGGCCGTTCGTCGAAGTCCACCACCGTGCGCGAAATCATGACGACGGATGTCATCTGCGTCACGCCGCAGCACGGTGTCGAGGACACCTTGCGCATCGTCACGGAGAAGCGCGTGCGTCACCTGCCGGTGAAGGACGGCGACCGCATCATCGGCCTGATTTCCATCGGCGACCTCGTGAAGTGGGTCATCAACGCGCAGCGCTCGGCGTTGAGCCAGTTGGAGGCTTACGTCGCGGGCGGGTATCCCGGCTGACACTTCGGCAAAACTACTTTCAATTCCCATCGCAGCCCACGCGTCCACTCCCCACACAAAAGCAGTCCAACTAAAATTCTTATGATGATTCGAATCCCCGGCGAACCCGGCAAAGACCTCTGCGATAAACATCTCGGCGTGACGCGCCGCGACATCCTCCGCATCGGTGGCTCCAGCTTGATGGGCCTCTCCCTCGGCGGCGCGATGAAACTTCAGGCGCTCGCAAACCCCGCCACCGGCGGACGCGGCTGGGGCAAGGCCAAGAGCGTCATCATGATTTACTTGCAGGGCGGGCCGTCTCACTTGGATCTGTGGGATCCGAAGGACAACGTGCCGGACAACGTGAAGTCCGTCTTCGCACCCATCGCCACCAAGCTCACTGGCGTCAAATACACCGAACTCTTGCCCAAGCTCGCGAAGGTGAACGACAAGTTCACCATGATCCGCTCGATGAGCTATACGCCCAACGGCCTCTTCAACCACACCGCCGCCATCTACCAGATCATGACCGGCTACACGACCGACAAGGTCAGCCCGTCCGGCCAACTCGAGCCGCCCAGCCCGAAGGACTTCCCGAACTTCGGCTCGAACATCATCCGCCTCAAGCCCCCCACTGAGCCGATGCTCCCGTTCGTCATGTTCCCGCGCCCATTGCAGGAATCGAACGTCGTCGGCAAGGGCGGCAACGCCGGCTTCCTCGGCAAGGCCTTCGATCCCTACACCCTCTTCCCCGATGGCGATGACCTCGACATGGCGAAGATGGACAAGATCAAGGTGGATGACCTCAACCTCCGCCCGGACATGTTCTCCGTCCGCCTCCAGCGCCGCGCCAAGTTGCGCGACGAGTTGAGCAACGCCTTGCCGGAGATCGAAAAGGCCGTCGAGAACTACAACCTCGACGAATACTACAAGCAGGCGATGAACCTCATCGTCTCCGGTCGCGCCCGCGAAGCTTTCGATCTCAACCAGGAGCCGGACAAGCTCCGTGACCGTTACGGTCGGAACACGTTCGGCCAAAGCTGCCTCCTAGCCCGCCGCCTCGTCGAAGCCGGCACCCGCGTCGTGGAACTCATCTGGCCCAAGGTCGCCAATTCCGACCGCCACTCGTGGGACGTCCATGTCGGCCTCAACGACCGCATGAAGAAGGAGAGCGGCCCGATGCTCGACACCGGTCTCGCCGCCCTCTTCGAGGACTTGGATTCGCGTGGACTGCTCTCCGAGACCCTCGTGGTCGCCATCGGCGAGTTTGGTCGCAGCCCGCAGAAGGGCGTGAGCACCTCCGGCAACGGCAACAGTGCTGACGGCCGCGACCATTGGCCGTATTGCTACACCAGCGTCATGGGCGGCGCGGGCATCAAGCGCGGCTACGTCCACGGCCAGTCGGACAAGACCGGCTCTGCACCTGTCGAGGACCCTGTCCACCCGGCCGAACTCCTCGCCACCATCTACCACAGCTTCGGCATTGACCCGGAGACGGTCGTGATGAACCACCTCAACCAGCCACGGGAACTCGTGAAGGCCAAGGCTGTTACGAAGCTTTTTGCGTAAGGCGAGTCGATGCGACAGCGGGGAAGGGCCGAGCCATTGCGGGCCTTCTGGGCTTGAAACTGTGCCTTGAGGAAGCAACCTGCCTCAGTTGGTTTCGGGTCAAAATACGCAATCCTCAGCCTAGACAACGATCACCGAAAAAAGATTGTTAGAAGTCGCCGAACGCGGCAAAAACATTGTTGAGACGGGCGACGAACACGGCACTTCAGGCCACCGTCTGGTGCGGCGAACGCAAACTAAACGAAAGCAAATCATATGTTCTGGAATTGTGGCAATCACCCTGATCAGGATCTAAACCCAAACTTTTACGCCACCCGGCGCGACTTTTTGAATCGCGTGGGCACTGGCTTTGGCGCGCTCGCGCTGGCCTCCCTGTTCGCTGACCAAGCCAAAGGACAGCAGGCCCCTAGTGGCTTGCTAGCCCCCAAGCAGCCGCACTATCCCGGCACCGCCAAGCGTGTCTGCCACATCTACCAGAGCGGCGCGCAGTCGCACATCGACACTTGGGATCCGAAGCCGGAACTGGCCAAGTCCGAAGGCAAGTCTGCTGGCGGAATGGGCCGTGGCCGCTTGCTGCCAACGCAATTTGAGTTCGCCAAGTCGGGCAAGAGCGGTTTGGAGATGTCCTCGATCTGGCCGGAGCTGGCGAGCAAGTGCGCGGATGACCTGTGCGTCATCCGCTCCTGCTGGACGGATGTTCCGGCGCACGAGGAAGCTACAAAGATGATGACCAGCGGCGACTTCCGTCTGCCGAAGCCCTCCATCGGCTCGTGGGTCACATATGGCCTCGGCTCGGACAACCAGAACCTCCCGGCCTTCGTCGCGATGAACCCCGGCGGCTTCCCCAGTGCGGGCAACGCCAACTGGCAGTCGGCCTTCATGCCTGGCGCGTATCAGGGCACTTACGTGGACCCGACCAACACGCGCATTGAGCAGATCATCGAGAACATCAAGGGCCAGTTTATCGGCTCCAGCGCCGAACAGCGCCAGCAACTCGACCTCCTCAGCCGCCTCAACGAGATTCACAAGCAGAAGCGCCAGGCGGACGGTCAGCTCGACGCGCGTATCCAGTCCTTCGAACTCGCCTACCGCATGCAGACGGATGCCACCGAGGCGTTCGATTTGTCCAAGGAGCCGGACCACGTCCTCAAGCTTTACGGAGCCGACTCGATGGATCGCGGCATGGCCACTCAGGCCCGCCAGTTCATTCTCGCGCGTCGCCTTCTGGAGCGCGGCGTGAAGTTCGTCCAGTGCTGGAACGGCGGCTGGGACCACCACGGTGGCATCCTCACCGCAGCGAAGGCTCGCGCAGGCGCGATTGACAAGCCTATTGCTGGATTCCTCCAAGATCTCAAGCAGCGTGGTTTGCTCAAAGACACGTTGGTGGCCTCCAGCAGCGAGTTTGGCCGCAGCTCCACGGAAGACAATGCCGGTGGCCGCACGCACAACGCCAAGGCCTTCAGCTCATGGCTCGCGGGTGGCGGCATCAAGGGCGGCACCGTTTATGGCGCGACCGACGAGCTTGGCAGTGCCGCAGTGGAGAACAAAGTGCACACGCATGAGTTCCACTCGACCATCCTGCACGCGCTGGGCTTTGACTCTGAGAAGCTCACGTTCCGCTCCGGTGGTCGTGATTTCCGCCTGACCGACGTGTCGGGCGCGCAGCCGGTGAAGTCCATCTTCGCGTGACATCTTGGTGAAACCAAGCCGGGCGCGTGTTTCACCACGCGCCCGGCCTTCAGTTTAGAGACAAGCAATTTGGAACCAGTCAGCCAGCACAGCGAGACATGCCTATGAAATCCATGCTGAAACTTGCGGTTGTGGTGACGGTCACCCCGTTCATCGCGCCAGTCTTTGCGCAGGACAAACCCCTTACGGCGGAGGAGAACGAGTTCTTCGAATCCAAGATTCGGCCCGCGCTGATCGAGCACTGCCACAGGTGCCATAGCGCCGATAAAGACGCCAACATCAAGGGTGGCCTCCAGCTAGATTCCAAGGCCGGCCTGCTCAAGGGTGGCTCCACTGGCCCCGGCCTGGTGGTTGGCCAGCCTGATCGCTCTCTTATCATCAAGGCCATCCGGTTCACTGATCCGAACCTCCAGATGCCGCCGAAGAACAAGCTGCCCGACTCCGTCATCGCGGACATGGAAAACTGGGTGCGGATGGGCGCGCCCGATCCTCGCACCGGAAAGGCAGCGGCGGTGCTCAAGACAGATGAGGATCTCGCCAAGGCCAAGAAACACTGGGCATTCCAGACCGTCGTCAAGCCCCAACCGCCCGTGCCCAAGGCGCATCTGAAGACATGGATCCAGAACGACATTGACCTCTTTGTCCTGGCCAAGTTGGAGGAGAAGGGCCTGTTTCCTTCGCCGATGGCAGACAAGTGGACACTGGTGCGTCGCGCCTACTTTGACCTCCTCGGAATGCCCCCGTCCGCGAAGGAGGCCGAGGATTTTGTCAATGACACGTCCAAGGACGCCTGGCCCAAACTGCTGGACAAGCTTCTCGCTTCCCCCCACTACGGCGAGCGCTGGGGTCGCTACTGGCTGGACATCGCCCGGTATGCCGACACGCGCGGCGGCGGCAACAACAACAACCGCATGGGCGACAACCGCCTGCTTCACGCCTACACCTATCGCGACTGGGTCGTGAACGCCCTCAACGAGGACATGCCTTACGACAAGTTCCTCAAGTATCAGATCGCGGCGGACTGCATGCCGGGTGCGGAAACCAAGAACCTCGCGGCCTTGGGCTTCATCACGCTCAATCGCGGCGTGAACAACCAGCAGGAGCGGATTGACGACCGGATTGACGTGGTCACGCGCGGGACGATGTCTCTCTCCGTCTATTGCGCCCGTTGCCACGATCACAAGTTCGACCCCATTCCGACGAAGGATTACTACTCGCTCTACGGCGTGTTCGATAGCAGCGCCGACGCGATGACCAAGCCCTTGCTCCAAAAAGTGGAAGACACGAAGGAGTATCGCGACTATCTGGCCAAGCAGGCTGGCATTGAGGCCAGCCGCGAGGGTTACCGCCAGACCCAGCTCGGTTCCTTCGTGAGTGAGGCCAAAGGCAAGACGATGGAATACATGATGGCTGTCCACTACGCGAAAAGTGGCAACACGAACTACATGTTCGACGACCGCGCCGGCCAGACGCGTTTCGAGACGGTGACGAAGCTGCAGTTCGAGGTCGCCGGCCCTTGGAAGCGCTACCTAAGCCAGCGTAACAAATCCACCGACCCAATCTTTGGCCCCTGGCACGACTACAGCAAGCTCGTCGAAGAGGATAAAGTGTCCGACAAGGAGTTCGCTGCCAAGAGCAAGGAACTCGCAGCCAAGTATATGACCAAGGATGGCGAGCCGATGAAGGGCCTCAATCCCCTCGTCGCGCGGGCATTCTCCACACCGATCTCCAACCTCCGCACCGCTGCCGAGCGCTACGCAAAACTCTTCACGGACGCCGAGAAGGCTTGGGTCAGCGTCGTCACGCTCGACTCGAAGAAGAAGAAAGAGGACAGCGACCCCATTCTGAAGAAGCTCTCCGACGCCGTGCAGGAGCAGCTCCGCCAAGTGTTCTACGGCAACGGCTCCCCGGTCAACCTCACCTACGCCACACTCGCGCGCTTTAACAACAACGCCATCGGCAACCGCGAACAGCAGGAGTTTGGCGACCGCATGGACAAGTTGGAAGCCACGCATCCCGGCGCGCCCACCCGCGCCATGGCAGTGAGCGATGGCAATGTCCGTAACGCCAAGGTGCTCATCAAGGGCATCGCCAACAATCCCGGCCCGGAAGTCCCGCGCCAGTTCCTAGAGATTTTGAACCCGAACCGCAAGCCGTTCCCCGCAAAGAGCAGCGGCCGAGCAGAGCTTGCCGAGGAGATCGCCAGCAAGAACAACCCGCTCACTGCCCGCGTGCTCATCAATCGCACATGGATGAACCACTTCGGCGGCGCGTTGGTGCGCACGCCAACGGACTTCGGTGTTCGCGCGGACGATCCCACGCATCCCGAACTGCTTAATTACCTCTCCGCATGGGTCATGGAGAACAACTGGTCCGTCAAGGCGCTGCACAAGCTCATCATGTCCTCGGCCACCTACATGCAGAGCAGCGATGACCGCGCCAAGCCGCTTCTCAGCGACCCGGCGAACCTCTACACATGGAAGATGAATCGTCGCCGCCTCGACTTCGAGGGCTTCCGCGATTCTCTGCTCGCCGTCAGCGGCAAGCTTGACCCGACCATGGGTGGCCGCCCCGTGAAGATCACGCCCGAGGGGCGTAACGATCTGGGTTACCAGGAGAACCCTTATCGCCGCACGCTCTACGGCTACATTGACCGCGGCAATCTCTCCTCGCTCTACCGGACCTTCGACTTCGCCAACCCGGAGGCTACGGCTGGCATGCGCTTCAGCTCCACCGTGCCGCAGCAGGCGCTCTACCTGATGAACAGCCCGTTCGTCGGCGAGCTTGCGCGGGCCATCGTCCATCGCGAGGACGTGAAGAACAAGGTGGACGAGGAGACGCGCATTGAGATGCTCTACCAGATATGCTTCCAGCGCCTGCCGTCAGCCTTGGAGACCAAGATCGGGATGAAGTTCCTCGAGGACCAGTCCGGCGTGAAGGGCAACGATCAGAAGCCCATCTGGCAATACGGCTACGGCCAATACAACCCGCGCACCAAGCAGGTTGGCTTCTTCAAGATGCCGGTTTACACCAACACGCCCACGGCAGGGCGGATGAACGCCAAGAACAACATGGGCATGGCCGGCAACCAGAACGGCCATTACGAGGCCGGCGCCAAGCTGCCCGGGGTCGTCCTGAACCGGGATGGCGGGACCGCCGGGGTCGTCGCGGTCATCCGGCGTTTCACCGCGCCTGTGGACGGCGCGTTCACCATCGAAGGCAGGCTTGCGCAGTATGGCTCCGTGGGTGACGGCGTTAGCGGTTACATCGTCCATAGCCGCTCCGGCCAGATTGGGGCCTATTCGCTGTCCGGCAACAACCGCAGCGTCGCCACCCAGGTTGCGAAAGTGGACGTGAAGAAGGGCGACACGATTGACTTCATCGTGGACAACGGTGGAAAGGGCAACGCCATTGGCGACGTCTTCACCTGGTCACCCACGCTCCGCCTCGGTGGCGCAGCGCCGGCGATGGCATCTGCCTCGCCCACGGCGGCTCCGACCATGATGCTCCCAGGCGGCGCGATGGCTCCCGGTGCAGCGAAGGGTGCCGGCTCGACGATGATGTCGCCTGGCCAGACGGGTGCCGGTGCCTCGGCCGGAACTTGGAGCGCCTCGACGGGCTTTAGCTCGCCTCAGGCAGCCAATCAGAAGCCGCTGGACACCTGGGAGAAATATGCCCAGATGCTTCTCCTCGCCAACGAGGTGAGCTTCGTTGACTGAAGCTCGACAGTAATCTGAACTCGCCGAAGGCCGCCGACAGGCGGCCTTCGTGTTTCCATGAGGCGAATTCCGCGCTTGGAAAACCCCTGCAACTCCGCTCCTCTCTCTTCCGTCCAAATCTCCACGATGCCAGCCGTTCGCCCAGCTTTCCGAGACAGTATCGTTGTCGCACTTTGTGCGGTTCTCATGCCCGCCGCCCTCTCTGCTGCCACCGTGGATTTCGCCCGAGAGGTGCTCCCCATCTTCCAACGGTCCTGCTTCGAGTGCCACGACGCGAAACTACAGAAGGGAAAGCTGCGCCTCGATTCACGAGACGCGGCGCTCAGGAAGCCCGGCACCATCGTCCCCGGCAAGTCCGCGCAAAGTGAACTCGTGCGACGAATCTCGCTGCCCAAGGGCCACGACGATGTGATGCCCAATCGCGGCGAACCTCTCGCCAAGTCGCAGGCGGACATCATCAAGGCTTGGATAGACCAAGGCGCGGTCTGGGGGGAATCCGGGACCGCCGCGAAGCACTGGGCTTACGTGAAACCGGTGCGCCCGGCGGTGCCTGCAGTTCAGAGTTCCAAGCTCAAGGTTCAAAGTCCGGTGGATGCGTTCGTCGTCTCGCGCTTGCAGAAGGAGGGACTGGCTCCATCCCCCGAAGCCCCGCCCGAAATACTCGCTCGTCGCCTCTCGCTCGACCTCATCGGGCTCCCACCGACTCCGCAGCAGGTGGACGCCTTCGTCCGGGATTACCAATCGGCAATCGGCAATCGGCAATCGGCAATTGAAAAGCTCGTGGACCGCCTCCTCGCCTCCCCGCAATTCGGCGTCCGCTGGGCGCGACCGTGGCTCGACTACGCGCGCTACGCCGACTCCCACGGCTTCCAGCGCGACGACTTCCGTGACCTCTGGCCTTATCGCGACTGGGTCGTCAACGCGCTCAACGCCGACCTGCCCTTCACGCAATTCACCATCGAGCAAATTGCTGGCGACCTCCTCCCCAACGCCACCGAGTCCCAACGAATCGCCACCGGCTTCAACCGCAGCGCGCCCACGAACGTCGAGGCCGGCACCGACCCCGAGGAGACGCGCGTGAATCAAATCCACGACCGCGTCAGCACGCTCGGCACCGTCTGGCTCGGCTCCACGCTCGAATGCGCCCAGTGCCACGACCACAAATACGACCCCATCTCCCAGCGCGACTACTACGGCATCTTCGCCTTCTTCAACAACACCGAGCTTGAAGCCGAGCGCACCAACCCGAAAGTCCCCGGCTCCATCCAGTTCAAGGGCCCGATGATGGAACTGCGCGACGCGGTCTACTCCGGCGACCGTGCGGCTATCGCCAGCCGCATCGCTGAAGGCGAGCGAGAGCTCGCCGCCCTGCAAACCGCGGCCGCCGCGGGGCAGTCCGAGTGGGAGGCCACGCTCGCAAAATCCGCCGCCCAGTCCGCGCAGGAACACACTCTCGACATCGCGGACTTTGATTCCACCGGCGGCGCGACCCACGAAATCCTTCCCGACAAGTCCGTCCTCATCAGCGGCGAGCCAGCGCCGGACAAGGACACTTACCTCGTCGAAGTCCGCACTCAACTCACCGGCATCCGCGCCATCAAGATCGAGACGCTCACACACGATTCACTTCCCGGCAAAGGCCCTGGTCGCGGCGATGCCGCGCGCCCGAACTTCGTGCTGAACAATTTCACCGCGACCGCCGCGCCTGCCGCGAAGCCAGAGCAGTCGAAGCCAGTGAAGTTCGTCGCCGCGAACGCCTCGTTCTCGCAAAGCAACTTCCCCGTTCCGAATTTGCTCAACCCGGACAACACCGCGAAGGGCGGATGGGCCATCAACCCGAAGTTCCATGAGCCGCACTGGGCGTTGCTGGAGACGGCGGTGCCGCTCGGCTTCAGCGGCGGAACGGTGTTGCGCTTCAAGCTGGAGCAGAACTTTGGCGGCGGACGCACTATTGGCCGAATGCGTTTGGTCGCCATCACGGGCAGCGTCGGAGGCGCCGCGTTGCCCGCCGAGATCGCCGATGCACTGAAGGTCCCTGCCGCGAAGCGGACTGCGAAGCAGACTAAGTCGCTCGCCGATTTCCGGCTCAAGGACAATCCTGTGCACGCGCGGCTTGAGAAGGAGAAGACCCGACTTGAAGCCGACCTGCTCAAGCTCAAGCCTCCGACCACGCTCGTCATGCGCGAGTCACAGCCCCGCATGAGCACCCTTTTCCAGCGCGGCGAGTTCCGCAATCCCGGCGACAAGGTGGAGCCGCACGTTCCCGACGTGTTGCATCCGCTCCGCCCCGTAGCAGCCGACGTCAGGAGGCTCACTTCAAACACGCAACACGCAACACGCAACACGGAGACAAGTCAGAGCCTCCTCACGTCGGCTCCTACCCGGCTGGATTTGGCCCGCTGGCTCGTCAGCCGCGAAAACCCCCTCGTCGCCCGCGTCACCGTGAACCGCCTCTGGGCCGAACTCTTCGGCCACGGCCTCGTCACCACGCCCGAGGATTTCGGCATCAAGGGCGAGCCGCCCACGCATCCCGAGTTGCTCGACTGGCTCGCCGTCGAGTTCATGGACAACGGTTGGAGCATGAAGAAGCTCCTCAAGACCATCGTGACCAGTGCCGCCTATCGACAGTCTTCGCGCGTCACGCCCGACCTCTTCGCCCGCGACGACCAAAACCTCCTCTACGCGCGCGGCCCGCGCCATCGGCTCGACGCCGAGACTATTCGCGACAACGCCCTTGCCATCGCCGGCCTGCTGAACCCGAAACTCGGCGGCCCGCCCATCCACCCGTATCAGCCCGACGGCCTGTGGGTGAAGGTCGGCGGCCAGCGTTACGACTACGTGGTCAGCCCCGGCGACGAGAAACACCGGCGCGGCCTTTATGTCATCTGGAAACGCGGCGCGCCCTACCCGAGCTTCGTGAACTTCGACGCCAACAGTCGCCTCGCCTGCCGTGTGAAGCGCCCGCGCTCAAACACCCCGCTCCAAGCTCTCACGCTGATGAACGACCCCGTTTACGTGGAAGCTGCGATGACCTTCGCCAAGCGCGTGCTCACCGAGAAGGCCACCGCGAGCGACCGCCTCACCCACGCCTTCCGCCTCGCCACCGCCCGCGCCCCACGCCCCGAGGAACTCGCCACGCTCACCCAGTTGTTGGAATCCTCGCGCGCGACCGACGCGAAGTCCGCGAAGGATTTCGTCGGCAAGTTCGACCTGCCCACCGGCGTGACCGCCGAAGAGTTCGCCGCGTGGTATGCCGTGACGGCGGCGTTGCTGAATCTGGATGAAACGATTACGAAGGGATGACCAGTGAGTTAAGACCCTCTCCGAATGAAAGGAACCATTGTGAGTAACAGCATCACTTGTGAGTCCCTCCGCGAGCCGTGTCTTGAATTGTTTGAACAGCTCAAGGGCGGCGTAACCCCAGAGCGTGCGACCCGGCTGACATGCAACGGTGTAGTCCAACCACACGGGACAAACCGCAATGTTCTCTTGTGGCGAGTGTGGGATCCTCGCTTGCGCAAGCTGGGCTATGACCAGCGATTTGCATGCATTCGTTTCCACTACGACCCCACGCACTGGGAGAATCGAGAGTTCGTCTGGTGCCTCCAACTCTACTTCAACAAGCGGTGTGCCTATCGGCACTCTGAGGCCATACAGAAGCTCATGCTACAGCGCGCTAGTGCCAGTTGTCCGCTTGGGTTCGAAAGGTTCGCCGACGAAAGGCGAGTGCAACTAGCCTGGTATTTCAACCATGCTGGTAGCCCAGAAGCGCTTGTTCCGCTTGTCCTGCCCAAGCTGGTTTTGCTTACCGAGGCCGTAGGTCCGATTTTTGATGAGATGGTCGAGATTAGCTCACGACCTGCGAGCGAAGCTGAACACACCTTGCTTGCTGCAATCCAAAAACTCTCGCGAGGGCTTGCTTCGCCAAACCCGAAGTTAGGGGGCGGGGCGATTTTCAATCGCGGGATTTCCCCTGTATTGAGAGCTAAGGTGATTGCGAAATCCGGCAACGCCTGCGGCATCTGCCGCCAGCCACTGAGCGGTGAAGTGCATATAGACCATATCGTTCCCGTGGCAAGAGGTGGCCTGACTGAGTTGGGGAATCTTCAGGCGACACATGCCGACTGCAATCTGAGCAAGGGGAAAGGACGTGCTTGAGATTTGATTCTTGGAGCCCTCATAATTCGCCCCGCCTATGAACATCTGCCAAATCTTCCTTGGTGCCGCTTCGCGCTACATTCTTCTTATTCTTGCCATCTGCGCCTCAGCCCAGACCAAACCCAAGCCCGCGTTCCAATACCAGTCAGGCGACAGCATCCGCGTGAGCATCCCCACGGCGGACGAGCCGCGCGTGAAGCAGTTCGGGCCGGCGTCGCTGAAGCTGGCGGCGAAGTATCTGGAGGACGGCGCGGTGACTTGGGTGCGCGAAAAATCCTGCGTGAATTGCCACACCACCGGCCCCTACATGACCGAGCGCACGGCGTGGACGAAGCAGTTCGGCCCGGCCAGCGCGGAGGTTCACAAGGACTTCGTCGGCTCCGTGCCGAAGGAAGTGAAGCCGGTGAAGGAGACCGCGACGCGTGGCCACAAGCATTACCCGAGCACGTTCTACAGCGTGTGGCGCAGCCTCGGGCTGGCCGAGTGGGACAAGAACATCACCGGCAAACTCTCCGAGCCGACCGAGCGCTCATTGCGTGACCTGTTCGAACGGCAGTCGGCCAACGGCGCGTTCGTCAGCCACGGCGAGGTGGAGATTCCGCACATCACCACGGACTTCGAGCTGTCGCTGCAAGCCGCGCGCGCCATCACCGCCGCGCCGGGCTGGTTGGCTGACTTGAAGGACGAGACGCTCCTCGCCCGCGTGGCGAAGCTGAAGGACTACCTCCGCACCGGCGCGCCGAAGAACGACTTCGACCGCGTCCTAAAACTCCAACTCGCGCACTATCTGCCGGAGCTGGTCCCGCCCGCCGAGCGCGACGCCGCGTTAAAACTCCTCTCCGCCAAGCAGCACGCCGACGGCGGCTGGACCGTGCGCGACTTCTCCGCACTCAACGACTGGCACTTCGAAATCAGCGACACCGTCCGCAAGCTCGTCACCGGACTGCCCGACGCCGCGAACCCCGAGAGCGACGCCTACATGACCGCGTTCGCCGTCGTGCTGCTACGCCAGAGCAACGTCCCCGCGTCCGACCCGCGCGTGCAGCGCGCCCTCACCTGGCTGCGTCGCGAGCAGCGCGAGACCGGCCGTTGGTGGATGCACTCGCTCTACCGGGGCAACTACCACTACATCACCTACATCGCCACCGCGCAGGCGATGAAGGCCTTCGCCCTGTGCGGTGAGCTGAATTCGGTATCGGCAAATTGATGCGAGCGAAATCAGTTCATTCGTTCCCTCCGCAAGCCCGCGTTCGTAGCAACTCGTTCTCGCCATGAAATTGTTCCTTCCAGCGTTCCTCCTGCTAACCGCACTCGCTACCAACGCTGCCGCGCCCGTGGACGAAGCCAGCGAGCAGAAGCGCCTCGCCATCCCGCTTGGCGGGGATTTCCAGCCGGACCCGAAGGTGCCTGCTTTCGTCGTGGTCGGGCACGGTGGGCGCATTCTCGTGTCGAAGGACGACGGGCAAAAGTGGACGCAGGCGTTCTTCGGTCATCCGGGCGCGGACCACGGGGCGTGGGCGACGAAGGCCGTGGCGTATGGTGGCGGCGTGTTTGTTGTCGTTGTGGGCTGGGGCGGGCCGACCACGTATCTGGCTTCCGAAGACGGCGTGCGCTGGCGGCACCTGACCAAGGGTGACGCGAAGCTGCCGGAGTCGAAGGGCGACGTGCGCGTGATGCCGGGCACGTGGGGCATGGCGGCGGGGAAGGGCGCATTCGTCGGCGCGGGTTACATGACCTTCACGGCCACGCCGGACTTGGGAAAGACTTTCAGCTCGTTCACGATGTGGGGCGCGTTCAAGGACGACGCGCGCGGCCACAAGTTGAGCACGCACCACGTCAGCCCCGTGTATTGCGGCGACGCCAGCGGGCGCTTCCTAGCGCTGGGCGACAATCGCGGCGAAGGCCCGAAGTTCGGCCATCTCTTCGCCAGCGACGACCTCGGCAAAACCTGGCGCTGGCTGAACCCGAAAGGTCTCGAAGCCTCGACCGGTCGCGGCACGCTCGTCGCGAGCGGCAAGCACCTGGTGATGACCGACCGCGACGCGGAGAACGCCTGGACCAGCAGCGACGCGGGCGACACCTGGACCGGCCCGCATCCGACCGGCACGAAGCGCGCGACTTTGAGCGGAGTGCGCGGCGAATTCTGGCTCGCCGGCAAACCCTCGCGCGCGAGCGCCGATGGCAAGACCTGGCGCGAGCTTCCCACCGCAATTCCCGCCGGCCACCTCATCGCGAGCGACGCGGGATCGCTCGTCAGCATCGCGCCCCAGCGCTTCAACATCCTCCGCAGCGGCGACGGTGGAAAGTCGTGGACCGAAGTGCATTCGTATCAGCCACCCGACATCCAAGGGGGCGCGCAAGGTCTGCGGGCCGGGGCGTTCGGCTACTTGAAGCCGTGACGTGAACGCTTTGCTTGGCTTATGCTGCTACCTAACACCGACGCCATGAACGCGACCGTCACGCACCTCGACCTGCTCCACCGGCGGCAGTTTTTCCAACGCGCGGGCTTCGGGGCGGGCGCGCTGGCGCTCGGGGCGATGTTGCGCGGCTCGGCGCTGGGCGCGGCGGCGAACCCGCTGGCGTCGCGGGAGCCGATGTTCGCGCCGCGCGCGAAGCGGGTGATTTTCCTGCACATGATTGGCGCGCCGTCGCAGCTCGACATGTTCGACTCGAAGCCGGAGTTGGTGAAGCGCGACGGCGAGGATTGCCCGGAGTCGCTGTTAAAGGGGCGGCGGTTCGCGTTCATCGGCGGGAAGATGCAGCTCGCGGGCAGCAAGTTTAAGTTCGCGAAGCACGGGCGCAGCGGGCAGGAGCTGTCCGAGACGCTGCCGCACTTGGCGAAGGTCGCGGACGACATCGCCATCGTGAAGACGCTGCACACGGAGGAGATTAACCACGCGCCGGCGCAGATGTTTTTGCACACGGGCTTCGGGCGCGGCGGGCGGCCGAGCTTCGGGTCGTGGGTGACTTACGGGCTGGGCACGGAGAATCAGGACTTGCCCGCCTACACCGTGCTGCTGTCGGGGCCGCTCGGCGGCGCGGGCACGTCGCTGTGGGCGAATGGGTTCTTGCCGAGCGTGCATCAGGGCATTCAGTTCCGCTCCAGCGGCGACCCGGTGCTGTTCTTGAGCAACCCGAAAGGGCAGTCGCAGGACGACCGGCGGCGCATTTTCGACGCGGTGAAGTCGCTGAACGAACGGCAGCTCGCGGACGTGGGCGACCCGGAGATTGCGACGCGCATCAGCCAATACGAGATGGCGTTCAAGATGCAGACGAGCGTCCCGGAGCTGATGGATATTTCGCGCGAGCCGAAGTCGGTGCTCGACCTCTACGGGGCGCGACCGGGCGCGGCGTCGTTCGCGAACAACTGTCTGCTGGCGCGCCGGCTCATCGAGCGCGGCGTGCGCGTGGTGGAGCTTTACGACGCGGACTGGGACCATCACTCCGGTTTGTCTTCGCGTCTGCCCGCGAAGTGTCGCGATGTGGACCAAGGCATGGCCGGGCTGCTCACGGACCTTAAGTCACGCGGCTTGCTCGACGACACGCTGGTCATCTGGGGCGCGGAGTTCGGGCGCACGCCGTTGCGGCAGGGCATTGACGCCGACGGCAAGAGCACGAACCCCGGCCGCGACCATCACAAAGATGCTTACACGATGTGGCTGGCTGGTGGTGGCATCAAAGGCGGCGTGACTTACGGGCGCACCGACGACTTTGGTTTCAGCCCGGTGGAGAATCCCGTCCATGTCCACGACCTCAATGCGACGGTCCTGCATCTCCTCGGCCTCGACCACGAGCGGCTGACCTACAAGTATCAAGGGCGGGAGTTCCGGCTCACGGACGTGCATGGCGAGGTGCTAAGCGGGTTGCTCGCTTGAGCCGGTGCGAGCGGAGTAATGGAGCAATGGAGTGATGACTCGACGACTTCCGTATTTCTCCACCACTCCTTTGCTCCATCACTCCTCTCCAAAAAGCAAACCAGCCGGTGAAGTCTCCTTCACCGGCTAGCGCGTGATTAAGTTGAGGGGCGGCTTACTTCAAGACCGCCGCGTGGAACTCGAACCAGTCGTCGAGGTTGTTCAGGTCCACGGCGCCGGGCAGCGTGCTGCCGTCGTCGGCGAGGCCGCTGGCGCTGAGGATGCCCTTGCGCGTTCCGTCGTCGTGGCAATAGCCGAGGATGGCGAGGTTGTGGCGGTGGATGTCGGACTTGGTGAGTTTCTTGCCGTTCTTGCGGACCCAAGCCTCGAAGGCTGGATACGTCGGCTTGTTGGTGGCGATGAACGCCTTGACCGCCTCGGCATCGAGGCCGAGCGCGTCACAGGTCATCTGGTCGTAGCCCTTGCCGAGGCCGGGATAACCCGCAGCCAGCTTGCCGGCGGCTTCGAGGCAAACCTTCAGCCAAAGGCGGGGGAGGTGAAGCGCGCCGAGGGGGCCGGCGACGCCCGAACTGATCATGGGGACGTAAGTGCTCATTTATATAGTGTCTGTGTTTGAACCGGATTTCGTGCTCAGCTTAGGGAATCGTCTGCGCGCGGGTCAACGGGAAAGTCTCCGATATCCGACCCCTTGCCGGCTACCGGTTACTTGCGCACCAGCACTGCCTTTTTCGCCTTGAGATGCTTCGCCAAGACTTCCTTGTTTCCAAGTGAGGAAGGCCCGCGGACGGTGTCGCCCTTGAGCAGCTTGTAATTGACGAGGGTCTTGCCCACCTGCCCGATGTGACATGTCACACCCTCCATCTGCCAGACTTGGCCGGCTTCGATGGCGGGTTGGGAAACTTGCTTTTTAGGTTTCATTGCGGTTTTGGACGGAATGCGCGGCACGCTCTTCAATGACCGACTTGAGGAGACTTGTAAAGGCTGCGTGTGAGCCTATGATCGGCCCCAATGAAAACAGACATCACGAAGTTCATCGCCATCCGCAACTCGCTCCTCCAGGAGCGCAGCCAGATTGAAGCGCGTCTTGCCCAGATCAACCGGGCACTCGGCGCGAGCGCGCCCGCCGCCCCCGTGGCAGCAGCGCCCCCCGCCGCGCCGACGGGCAAGCGGACGTTCAGCGCCGCCACGAAGGCCAAGATGCGGGCTGCTCAGCAGGCGCGCTGGGCGAAGATCAAAGGCGCAGCCCCAGCTCCTGCTGCCACTGCGAAGAAGGCCAGGCGGAAACTGAGCGCCGCAGGCCGTGCCGCGATTGTCGCTGCCGCGAAGGCGCGTTGGGCGAAGGTCAACGCCGCCAAGGCGAAGGCTGGCAAGTAGTCGGTCAGCAGTTGCGCCAGCGGTTGGCTTCGGCTCAGGCCTGAAGCCCTTGGATGACCACTTCGAGAAACTCCCGCGCGCGTTTCGCCAGCGCGTCCACTTCCGCTGGCTCCTTCGGGCGCGGCACCACGGGGGCGAAGATGTTCTCGCAGCACAACGGCATCTTGAACCCGGTGAAGGCCACCGGGGCGAGCAGCTTGTAGTGGTCAATCTCCCCGAAGCCGGGCCCGCAATCCTCGTCCTTTGGGAAGTTCCGGTGGTCCTTGATGCAGCAGCTGCGCACCTCGGACGCGCACAGCTTGATGTCGGGGATGGGGTCGAGGTCGAGGTAATCCATCACGTTCCCCGCGTCGTAGTTCACCTTCACGCCGGCGTCGTTCACCTCGCGGGTGATGGCCGCGCACGCCGCGCCGGTGCCGGTCTCGCCGCCGTGCTGCTTCACGACCAGCAGCACGCCGAGGTCGCGCGCGATGGGGCCGAGCTGCTTGAGGCGCTTCACCCACAACTCGCGGTTGCCGCCCTTCGTGTGGCCGAACGTGAGCACCTGCGGCACGCGCGCCGCGCCCGCTTGTCGCAGCCGGTGCGTGAGGACTTCGAGCGCGTTCGCCGCCTCCGGGTAAATCGTCGAGAACATCATCAGCGGTTCGAGGCCGAGGTCACGGCAGCGCGCGGCGAGTTCTTTGGCGCGTTCGGTTGGCGCGTCGGGAGCAAGGACGGGCACGGGCTTGCCGCCGTCCTCCTTGTGCGTCGTGCCCCACGCCAGGTGCCGGTAGCCGGCGGACTGGATGCCCGTGAGCGCACGCTGCAACGGGAACTGCGACCACGGCAGCGTCATGCAGGCGATTTGGAAATCCGTCTTGCGCTGCGGCTCGGCAGCAAAGGAGCGGGCGAGCGCAAGCGAAGGCAACGCGGTGGCGCTCAAGCCTAGGAAGTGGCGGCGATCAACAGTGGAGGGCATGGCCGATTCTGTAGCCGACATTCCCAGCGAGTGCGAACCGAAAAGCACCCGTAGCAGCCGACGTGAGGAGGCTCACTTCAAATCCAGTCTGGGCGGTGATAAGCTCCCGCCATGACCATCACTCCTCGACTTTTCGAAGCATTTCTCAAGTGCCCGACCAAATGCTGGCTCAGGTTCACCGGCGAGCCGCCTGCGGGAAATGCCTACGCCGAATGGGTCCAGACCGAAACCGAATCGTATCGGGCCGATGCAGCCAGGCGCTTGATTGCGAATGCACCCGAAGCCGAATGCGCCATTGCACCCGCCTCAACGGATCTCAAGACGGCCCAGTGGCGATTCGCCGTGGACATCGAACTTCGTAGCAGCCGAGGTAACGAGGCTCAAACTTCCTCGCCCGAAATCAATCAGAGCCTCCTCACGTCGGCTGCTACCGTTGAATCCCGCCTCCACGCCGTCGAGCGCATCCCATCCGAGGGGCGAGGTAAGGCCGCACAGTTCATCGCAATCCGCTTCATCTACCGGAACAAGGTCACCTCAGACGACAAGCTGCTGATGGCCTTCGACGCCTTCGTTCTCTCCGAACTGCTTGGGCGCGACGTCAGGCTCGGCAAATCCATCCACGGCGACGACCACGCCACGCTCAAGGTAAAGACCTAGTGTGGTGAGCGAGTAGTTCGCTTACAAAGGGTGGCGACGCGGTCGAGGATGAGTTCGGCGGTGGCGGTCCAGACGAAGGGCTTGGGCGCACGGTTGTTGGCCGCTATGTAAGCGTCGATGGCGGTGATGAGTTCATC
>SXGU01085182.1_pt1 | contig 19090 bp, 14 predicted proteins | sample 3174531 | NCBI WGS metagenome assembly SXGU01 (sample SAMN11356863, study PRJNA531348) | freshwater metagenome | isolation source: freshwater sample F1-140 | place: China: Fuxian Lake, Yuxi | collected 2017-12-25 | reverse complement strand
GGGCTCCCTGTTCGCCCTCTGCGACGGCCAGCGCGCCGTCCTGTTCGGCGGCGCTCAGGACCACAAGCGTGCCTATGACGGCGATCTCGGCCCCAATACGGGCGGTCTGGGCGCCTATTCGCCGGCGCCGGTGGTAACGCCGGAAATCCACGCCAAGGCGATGCGCGAGGTCATTCGGCCGGTGATGAACGGCATGAAGGCCGAGGGTATTCCCTTCACCGGCTTTTTGTATGCCGGGCTGATGATTACGGCCGACGGCCGCATGGGCGTGCTGGAGTTCAACTGCCGCATGGGTGACCCGGAAACCCAGCCGATCTTGATGCGCTTGAAGACTGATTTGGTCACGCTGATGGAAGCGGCATTCGAGCAGCGGCTCGACCAAGTCGAGGCCGAGTGGGACCGGCGCGTGGCGCTGGGCATTGTGCTGGCCGCCGCCGGGTATCCCGACAGTCCAAGAAAAGGCGACGCCATCACCGGCCTGCCGGCGCCGACCGACGATGCCGTGGTGTTCCACGCTGGCACGACCCTGCAAGACGGGCAACTGCTGACCAGCGGCGGCCGCGTGCTGTGTGCAACGGCGCTGGGCGACACGGTCAAGTCGGCCCAGCAACGCGCCTATAGCCTGGCTCGCGCCGTCCAGTTCGAGGGCTGTCAGATGCGCTCTGATATTGGCTGGCGCGCCATCAAATAAACCCATGCCGGGCGACCGCGCCTTGCAGCGCCACCTCCGGCTCGGCGGCGTCATCGCTTACGCTACCGAGTCCTGCTTTGGCCTGGGTTGCGATCCGCGTAACCGCGCGGCCGTGCAGCGTATCCTGCGCTTGAAGGGCCGCCCGCAAGCCAAAGGCCTGATCCTGATTGCCAGCGATCTCGCGCAATTGCGCCCTTACCTTGCACCCTTGCCGCCCGAGCTTGACCTAGGCCTTTACTGGCCCGGCCCCACAACCTTGTTGCTGCCCACCCGTCAGCGCTGCCCGCGCTGGTTGACGGGAAGACACTCGACCATCGCCGTGCGCATCACCGCGCACCCGGATGCCCGCCAGGTTTGCAGCGCTGCCGGCATGGCCTTGGTCTCGACCAGCGCCAACCGGAGCGGGCAGCGCGCCCTGCGCACCGCGGCGGCGTGCCGGGCCTTGTTCGGCGCTCAAGTACGCGTTCTGCCTGGCCGGGTGGGCCGGCGGCGGCGGCCCTCGACCGTGCTTAATCCGTTGAGTGGCACCCTTGTGCGGCGCTAAGTCGTGCCCTGTCGCTGACAGCGGGCCAAAACCCGCTACAATCCGCGCCGTGCCAAACGCCCTCTTCGACCAACCCGACGCTGAGCGGGTCAAAGCCTTCCTGCAAGATCTGCAGGTACGCATCGTCTCCCGCCTCGAATCCTTAGATGGCCAAGCCTTCCGCCGCGACGCCTGGACGCGCCCTGAAGGGGGCGGTGGCCTAAGCTGCCTGATTGAAGAAGGGACGGTGTTCGAACGGGGCGGGGTGAACTTTTCTCATGTCAAAGGCCTGCAACTGCCGCCCTCGGCCACAGCGCATCGGCCCGAACTCGCCGGCCGGCCATGGGAAGCCATGGGGGTCTCGCTGGTACTGCATCCCCGCAACCCGTATGCGCCAACCGTGCACCTGAATGTGCGTTTTTTTATCGCCACCCAAGACGGCCAGGCACCGATCTGGTGGTTTGGCGGCGGCATGGACTTGACCCCGTATTACGGTTTCGAGGCCGACGCACAGCATTTTCACCAAACCGGTTTTGCCGCCCTCGAGCCCTTTGGCGCCGAGGTCCACGCCGACTACAAAGCGTGGTGCGATCGCTATTTCTTCCTCAAGCATCGCAACGAACCGCGCGGCATCGGCGGCTTGTTTTATGACGACCTTAACGCCGGCGGCTTTGACCATTGCTTTGAACTCACGCGGAGGGTCGGCGAGCATTTCCTGCCCGCTTATGAGCCCATTCTTGAACGCCGCAAGGACACGCCCTATGGCGAACGCGAGCGCGATTTTCAGGCCTACCGGCGTGGCCGCTATGTGGAGTTCAACCTGGTCTTCGACCGTGGCACCTTGTTCGGCTTGCAATCGGGAGGCCGTACCGAGGCCATCCTGATGTCGCTGCCGCCACAGGTGAAATGGCGCTACGACTGGCACCCGGAGCCCGGCTCAGCCGAAGCCCGCCTCTATGAAGTCTTCCTTAAACCCCGAGACTGGCTCAGCGAGCGCGTCATGCCCCCATAATGCGCGGCCACAGGACCCTTGCAATGAAATCCCAATACATTCCCCTGGAGCCTCCCCGCCCTGTGCGCCCGAAACGGCGCTGGCCTTGGTGGGTTGTTGGCCTGGCCTTCTTTGTTGCGGCCTTGATCGCCGCCTACGAGATGATCGCCTCGCCGTTTCAGGCTTTGTTGCTGGCTGGCTATGGCAAGCGCCTGAACTGGGAGGTGCGGGACGGCCCCAGCGAGCAGATTCGCTTTCCCGGCACGGGCCCGTACGATGTTCGCCTTGGCTACAACCGCATTCCTTATTTCACCGAGCGGCTCACCCAACGCGGCTATGTCCTGGCCAAGCAGGCGCGCATCTCCGACGATATGAATCGGGTCGGTGCCCTCGGCCTGTTTCTGCCTTACAACGAAAAATCGGTAGCGGGCGTGACCCTGCGTGGCTGTAATCAAGAGACCTTGTTCAGCCTGCCCCAGCCACGCCGTCACTACGCCCGTTTCGAGGACATTCCGCCGGTCATTGCCAACACCCTGCTCTACATTGAAAACCGGGAATTGCTTGACCCCAATCACCCGCAACGCAACCCCGCTGTCGAATGGGATCGCTTTGCGCAGGCCGTGTTGGAAAAAGCCGTGCAGGTGGTTCAGCCCGGCCGCAATGTCCCCGGTGGCTCGACCCTGGCCACGCAGATCGAGAAGTACCGGCACTCCCCAGATGGCCTGACGCTATCGGGCGGTGACAAGCTGGGCCAGATGGCTTCCGCCTCTCTGCGGGCCTACATCGACGGCACCGACACCCGGGCCACGCGCCGCCGTTTGGTGCAGTCCTACCTCAACACCGTGCCTCTCTCGGCGGCAGCCGGCCATGGTGAGGTCATCGGTACGGCCGATGCGCTGGATGCCTGGTTTGGTCTGGACTTCGACGAGGTCAACCGTCTGGTGCGCGGCCCCGCCATTACCGCCGCCTCGGCGCGCGCCTACAAACATGTCCTCGCCCTCCTGATCGCCCAACGCCGCCCCTCGTTCTATCTCATTAGCGACCGCGCGCAACTCGAAGTCCAGGCCAATACCCACCTGCGCCTCTTGGCCAAGGCCGGCATCATCACCCCCGAGATTCGTGACCTGGCCCTCGATGCCAAACTGGAGTTCCGCAAACCGACCCCCGCAAAAGCCGACAAGGCCTTGACCTTTGTCGAAAACAAGGCGGCCAACGCCCTGCGCGCCGAGATCACCCGGCAGCTGGGCCTGGCCCAGTTGTACGACCTCGATCGGCTCGATCTCAATGTTGACACCACGCTCCACGCCAACGCCCAACGCGCCGTTACCCAACAACTCAAGCGCCTGAATGATCCGGCGGCCGTGCAGGAAATGGGGTTGTATGGCCATTACCTGCTTGAGCCGGACGATGATCTCTCCAAGATCATCTTCAGTTTCACCCTGCATGAACTCACCGCCGATGGCGCGGTCGTGCGCATTCAAGCCGACAACCTGAACCAGCCTTTTGATATCAATCAGGGCGCCAAGCTGGACATGGGCTCGTCGGCCAAGCTGCGGACTCTGATTACTTATCTGGAAATCATCGCCGACCTGCACAAGCAGTACGCCGGCCAAACACCCGCCAAACTGGCCAAAATCAGCGTGCCTGCCAAGGATGTCCTCACGGCTTGGGTGATCAATTATTTGCGCAGTCCCGGCAACCATAGCCTCAAGGCCACCCTCGAGGCGGCCATGGGACGCCGCTATTCTGCCAACCCGGCCGAGGGTTTTTACACCGGTGGCGGCGTGCACCATTTCAACAATTTCCACCGCGAGGACAACCACAAGGTCATGGATATGTGGGAGGCCACGCGCAATTCGGTCAACCTGCCCTTCATCCGCCTGATGCGGGACATCATTCACCACCTGACCTACCGTGCCCCTTCCACGGCCGCGCGCGTTCTGGCCGATGTCAACGACCCCAAACGCGATACTTATCTGGTCAAATTTGCCGACAGCGAAGGACGCGCCTTCTTGGCCCGTTTTCACAAGAAGTATCGCGACCTGACACCGGCACAGATCGACGACAGCCTCCTAAATCACCTCGCCGCACACCCCAAGCGTCTCGCAGCCGTGTTCCGTTACCTGCAACCGCAGGCTGACCTGAGCACCTTCACCGGCCTGATGCGGGGCCGGCTGGTCAAACCCGGGGCCTATGACGACAAAGACATGGCCTACTTGTATGAAACCTACGGTCCGGAAAAATTCAATCTCGCCGATCGTGGCTACATCACCCAGATCCATCCGCTCGAACTGTGGCTGGCCGCCTATTTGCGCCAACACCCGGGGACTAAATGGGAGGAACTGGTAAAACGCTCCGGGCGCGAGCGCGTGGAAGTGTACGACTGGCTGTTCAAGACCGGTCGCAAGAACACCCAGGACAGCCGCATCCAGTCGCTCATGGAGATCGAATCGTTCCAGGAATTGCACAAGCGCTGGCGCAAGCTGGGCTACCCGTTTAACAGCCTGGTCCCGTCCTACGCCACCGCCATCGGTTCCTCGGCTGACCGCCCGGCCGCACTGGCCGAGATGATGGGCGTGATCCGCAACAATGGCGTCAAACTCCCGGCCGTCAGCATCAAGCAACTGGAGTTTGGTGCCGATACGCCCTATCACACCGTGTTCCGCCGCACCCCGCCGAAAGCGGAGGCAATCTTCAACCCCAGCGTCGCCGAGACCGTCCGCAAGGCCCTGCTCGATGTCGTCCAAGAGGGCACGGCGCGCCGCATCAAGGGCGCGTTCCCCACCGCAGAGGGCGAGTTGGCGATCGGTGGCAAGACCGGAACCGGCGATCACCGCATGCAAGTCATTGGCGCCGGCGGCCGGATCATTGAAGAAAAAGTCATGAACCGGGTGGCCACCTTCGCCTTCTTCATGGGCGAACGCTACTTCGGCGTTATCACGGCCTTTGTGCCGGGCGAACAAGCTGGAAACTATCACTTCACCAGCGGCCTGCCGGTGCAGCTCCTTAAAACCATGGCCCCCATCCTGCGCCCTCTGGTGCTGGGCGCGGAAAACGCCGAGTTGCCGTGGGAGGCCCAAGTCCGCGCCTTTGATGCGGAGGCCAAGGCCGAAGCTCAGGCCCGTGCCGAAGCCAAGGCCGCCGCGAGCAAACTGGCCCCGCCGCTCAAACCGGCCGCAGCGACTACGGCAAAACCTGTTGGCAAACCCGCACCGGCGCAGCCCGCCCTAGCGCCCAAAAAGCCCCAGACACCCCCGGCGGCGGCCACGCCCACACCCCAGACCCTTCCGGCCCGGCCGGCCCAGGCGCTGCCCGCGCCCGCCCCGCTGCGGGTCGAACCGGCCACCCCACGGCGCGAGCCCCTGCTGTCGCCCCCGCCCCAAGCCCGGCCCCTGCCATCGCCCCCACCCTCGGAGATGGCCGCCCCGCGGACACCCCAAACGCCCCCGCCCCCCGCGCCGGAGGAGCGTCGCCCGCGGACGCCTAACCCCTGGGTCTCTCCTGAGTATGAATACCTGTTCTAAAGCCAGGGGCCCCATCAGTTACAATGCCCCACCTCCGCGCCGATAAACCTCGCTCAGTCGCCTCAAAACCAACAGATCAACGGGATGCAGCTCTTCGCCTTCGGGGTCAATCACCACACCGCGCCTGTCTCCATTCGGGAGCGCGTTGCCTTTCCGCCCGATGTGCTGGAAAGGGCCTTGCACAACCTGACCCACGAGGGCCTGGCCAGCGAGGCCGTTATCCTGTCCACCTGTAATCGCACCGAGATCTACTGCAACACCCATAGCCCCGAGGCGGTTGCCAGCTGGTTGGCCGATTTCCACAAGATCGACCGCCGAGAACTCAACCCCTATCTCACCATCTTGGCCAATACCGAGGCCGTGCGTCACGCCTTTCGCGTCGCTTCGGGTCTTGATTCCATGGTGCTCGGCGAAACCCAGATCCTCGGACAATTGAAGCAGGCCGTGGACCGCGCCCAAAGCGCTGGCCGCGTGGGCACGCTGCTCTCCAAGCTATTCCAACGCACTTTTGCCGTCGCCAAGGATGTGCGCACCGCTACTGAAATCGGGGCCAATACGGTCTCCATGTCGGCCGCCGCGGTCAGCCTTGCCGAACGCATTTTTCCGTCCATCGCCCAGCAAGCCGTCCTTTTGATTGGCGCCGGTGAGATGATCGAACTGGTCGCCACCCACTTTGCTGCCCGCAACCCACGCCGCATGATGGTCATCAATCGCACCGTAGAACGGGCCCACGAACTCTGCGACCGTTTTGGGGGCGAGGCTGCCGCCCTGACCCAGTTACCGGAACTCCTGCACGAGTTCGATATCATCATCACCTCCACCGCCAGCCCCCTGCCCATCCTCGGTCTGGGCCTGGCCGAACGCGCCCTCAAGAGCCGCCGCCACCGCCCCATGTTCATGGTCGATCTGGCCGTACCGCGCGATATCGAAGCAGAAGTGGGCGATCTAAACGATGTCTACCTCTACACGGTGGATGACTTGGGCGAGGTGATCCGCGCCGGACATGATGCCCGCCGCGCCAAGGTCGATGAGGCCGAGGCCATTATTGCCACCCATGTCAACGAGTTTCTGCACTGGCTGGACAGCCGCCGGGCCGTGCCGACCGTACGCGCCCTGCGCGACCATGGCGAGCGCCTGCGGCGCCACGAGCTGGACAAGGCCCTCAAGCATCTGGCCCACGGGGAGGATCCGGCCCAGGTCCTGGAGGCGCTCTCCAAGTCCCTCGCCAACAAATTCCTGCACGACCCCACCCACGCCCTCAACCTGGCCCAAGGTACCGAGCGCGAGCAACTCGCCCAACAGATCGAGCGGCTCTTCAACCTGCACGGCGACCGGTGAACGCCTCGCTCCTCAGCAAGCTGGATCAGCTCGCCGATCGTCTGTTGGAAATCGACGCGCTCTTGGCCCGCCCGGACGCGACCACCGACATGGATCGCTATCGGAAACTGAGCCGCGAACACAGCGATATTGGCCCGGTTGTCCATGAGTACCGGGCTTGGCGACAAACCCAAGCCGATCTTGCCACGGCCCGCGAACTGCTGGCCGACCCTGATATGCGCGAGCTGGCCGAAGCCGAGCTGCAGGAGGCACAGCAGCGCCTCGAGACCCTTGAGGCCGCGCTGCAGATTCTGCTCTTGCCCAAGGATCCCAACGACGAACGCAATGTCTTTCTGGAGATTCGCGCCGGTACGGGCGGTAATGAGTCAGCCCTGTTTGCCGGCAGCTTGTTTCGTATGTATGCCCGCTACGCCGAACGCCAACGCTGGCCGGTCGAGATCCTCTCAGAAAGCCCCGGCGAGGTGGGCGGCTTCAAGGAGATCATCTGCCGCATCAGCGGCCACGGGGTCTATTCCCGGCTCAAGTTTGAATCGGGCGGACATCGGGTCCAGCGCGTACCGGAGACCGAATCGCAGGGTCGCATCCACACCTCGGCCTGCACCGTCGCCGTCATGCCCGAGGCCGACGAACGGGCGGCGGTAGAAATCAACCCGGCCGATCTCAGGATCGATACTTTTCGGGCCAGCGGGGCCGGCGGTCAGCACATCAACAAGACCGATTCAGCGGTACGCATTACCCACCTGCCCACCGGCATCGTGGTTGAATGTCAGGACGGTCGCTCGCAACACCAAAACAAGGCCCAAGCCCTCCGCGTCCTCGCCGCTCGCATTCAGGACGCCCAGGATCGCGAGGCCCACGCCCAAGAGGCTTCAACGCGCAAATCTCTGGTTGGCAGCGGCGATCGCTCAGACCGCATTCGCACCTACAACTTTCCCCAGGGCCGCATCACGGATCACCGCATCAACCTTACGCTGTACAAGATCGACGCCATCATGGACGGGGATTTGGACGATCTCTTCGCCGCCCTGCTCAGCGAGCACCAGGCCGAGCAACTGGCCACCCTGAGCGAGGCCGGGCACTAAGCCGCCTCCGCTTGGTCTCAGTTACGCTTTAGCGCCGAACCAAATAACCCGCAGGGATCGCAAACAGGGTGTCAGAGAGTTCCTTGTCCGTTTGCGTCTCGTAGGCCATGCCAACGCGCGTTGGGGTGCGCCGGGCCAGATCAGCCATCGGACCGTTGCCCTCAAACTTGAATTGCACATCGGTAGCGCACACCATGCCCCGGCCTAACAACTTGCGTCCGACCTCGTTGAACACCTTCACTTGCGGCGCCACGGCGCGTCCAGGGGTGGGCGCCCCGGCAAAAAAATCCTCGTTCTCCACCACCTGCATGAAGGGGGCCAATTCCTTGCGCTCGGTCGCCTTACGATCCAGCCAGACCTGGCCATCCAGAACCACCGTCACCGTTTCTTGTCCCCACACGACCGGCATGCTGGCCGCGAGCGTGAACTCCTCGCAGGTCCAGTCCCCCAAAGGACTCTGTCGCCCCGTCGGTTTAATGGAAAAACGCAAGTTACCGCTTGCGGTGCGCGTCTGACTGGCGAGGCTACGCACCTCGGCCGTCCGCATCAGGTGATCAATCAGGGTCACCTGCTTGGTTTTTAGGTCATATAGATAGCTGTAAGAACGGCCGTGCTCGGTCAGATCCCGACGCATGTGATGTTCCTTCACCATCAAGGCCTCACGGCCAGCTTGATTCATGTTCATGGCCATGACAGAACTGCGTCCGCTGAGCGAAAAGTCGGCGCGGACCCCTGGCGATAGAAGCAGGACAGAGCCGGTCACAAGGAAAAGCACGGCAAGAAAGCGGGAAGAGCGGCTCATGGATTAGTCCGGGAATTGAAGGGATCGTGCTCAGAGAGGTTAAAGCGTCGATACAGGCGTTGCAAGGGTTCCGGCGCCCACCAGTTGAGACGGCCTAAGAGACGCAACGAAGCGGGGACCAGCAGGATGCGCACCAGAGTCGCATCAATAATGACCGAAAACAACAAGCCCAGACCCATGGCCTTCATGAAGACCACCTCGCCCATGGCAAAGCTTCCCAGCACCACGCCAATCAACAAGGCCGCGCTGGTAATGATCGGACCGCTCTTTTGAATTCCCCCGGCAATCGAGGCCGTGCTGTCCCCGGTATGGTGGCAACTCTCCTTGATGCGCGATAACAGAAAGACTTCGTAGTCGATCGACAAGCCAAAGGCCGTGGCGAAGATCAGCACCAACACCGTGCCTTCCATCTGGCCCTGCGGCGTGAAACCCAGCAGGTTGGCCATATTGCCATCCTGAAAAACCCAGACCAGACCACCAAAAGTCGCCGTCAGGGAAAGTAGATTGGTCAGAATCGCCTTCAAGGGTAAGAACACGCTGCCCAGCATCAGGAACAATAGAACGCCAATCACTAGGGTAATCGCCCCCATGACCCAGGGCGTATGCTCGACCAGTGAGTTCACATAGTCCAAATGCTCGGCCGGAAAGCCACCCACCTGCATGGACACAACGCCCGCCGGGAGGCTCAGGGCGCGCACCTGCCGAACCAGTTGGCGGGCCTCGGGCGTGATTGGATCGTGGCTATAACGCACCAGTATCAGAGTCTGCGAGCCCTTGGCAAAGCGCTCCAAGGCCAGGCTCGCGGCCGGAAACTGTTCGGGGTGCTGGTAAAAAAGTTGGTAGTCCGCCAACGACATCGCCTCATCCAGCGTCACCAAACTATCCACCCGGCTCACGCCGGGAAGCGCGCGAATCTGGCGGGTCAAGGCCTCCAAGGTGGCGAGGCCCTGGGCCTCATGCGCAGGAGTCTCGGTCCGTACGCTCAGGATCAGTGGGCTCATTCCGGCCCGCGGAAACGCCTGTTCCAGCGTCTGCTGCACCTGACGGCTCTCGGCGCCGACCGGCAACGAACGACTATCGGCCGGACCAATCTCCATGTGCAAAATGGGCAAACCAAAAAAGCCCAGGATCAAAAAGCTGACGATCAGCACCGCACGCGCATTCCGCATCACCCAGTAACTAAAGTGCTCCCAGCGCAAGGACTTGCGCGCCGCGGCCGCTTTCTGCCGCCGGGGCAGGGCGCAATAATTGATGCGCTCCCCAAGCAAGGCCAGGAGCGGCGGCAAAAGCAGGATGGCAGTCAACATCGCGGCGATCACCGACAAGCCGGCGGCCAGCCCCATGTTCTGGAAGAAGCGCTGTGGCATCAAGGTCAAACAAAACAAGCTGGCGGCCACCGTCACGCCGCTAAAGGCCACGGTGTGGCCCGCCGTTGCCACAGTGGTACCGAGGGCCTGTTGGCTGGTATGCCCCAGCGCCAATTCCTCACGAAATCGCGAGACCATGAAGAGGCCATAGTCAATGGCGAGCCCCAGACCCAACATGGAAACGACATTGGCCGCATAGATCGTGATATCCGTGAACAGGGCGCAGAACTTGAGCAGCGCTGTACTCAGCACCACCGTCACGATGCCGATGACCAGCGGCATCATGGCCGCTACCACCGAACGGAAGACCCACACCAAGAGAACGGCAAGAATGCCAAAACTGATCCACTCGGCCCGTTCGACATCCTGCGTCAGCTGCGCCCGCACATCCATGTAGGTTGCCAATTCGCCACCGGCCCTGACCAGCAAACGCTCCGAGGCCAAAAACTTGCGCAGGGCCTGATAGGTTGCAATCCCTTCGTCTGACTGACGCGCCAGATGCACGATGGCATAAGTCATATCACCGGTGCGGGAACGCAGCACCGGATCAAGCGACTGGAAATAACTGTCGATGCTGAGCACGCCCGGAGTCCTTCCGATCGGGTCCAGCACCGCCTCGACCGCCTGCCGGTAGGCGGGGTCGTCCACCGCGAGGGGTTGCCCCGGACGCGGCTGGAACAACAGCACCACCGCCGTATCATCGTGACCATACTGCTCACGCACGGCTTGTCGCGCCAAGGCCGAACCGCTATCCGGTACCGTCCAGCCCGGTGCCACCGACAGGTGCTGCATCACATTCGCGCCGTAAAAACCCGCCAAGACCGTTAGCGCCAAGGCAACGGCCAAAAAAAGGCGGGGGGCATCGCTGATATGGCGACCGAGGCGGCGGAACATGGTGAGCGGAGGCGTCTTTCGGGTGACGGTATTGGAGCGCATCATAACTGCCTTGGGCCCGCTGAACACAGCAAAAAGACAAAAACCCTGTGCAAATCATGGAACTTGGTGATTATTTTGCGGTATGCTGGCCGCCATGAAGCCGATCCGCCGCCTTGCTTGTCTCCTTTTTATGTTCCCTGCCTTGGCTCTCGGTGCCGATCCCGTGGCGCCTGCAACCAAAGCCGCAAATGGGGCGCTACCCAGCCCGCCAGCGCTTGCTAACACCCCTGCCAGTAGCGTAACCAATAGCGTTGCCAATGGCGCGCCCAATGGGACCAAACCCAGTGTCTCGACGCAGGAACTCAAGGTCCGTTTCAAGGCCCTGCAACAATATTTCACCGAAGACGAGTGGAAACAGGTCTCGCGCTACCTGCTCGATTCGGCTCTCGACGGCCTACAGGGCACGGAAGAGGCGGCGCTGGCGCCCGATCTAACCTTTCGCCTCGAGATTCTCAAACGGCGCATGGCCGTGGAAGGCAACAGCCTCATGGATGAACTTTCAAACCAGTGGCAGCAACTGATGACCCCGCCGCCGCCCGTGCCCTATGAGCCGCGCCCCTTGCCGATCTGGAACGCACCGGTCTATACCCCGCCGGCCGCTGTCGCGCGCTGAACGCTACCAGCGGTCTCGGCCAGAACACCGCGCCTCCCCATGAATCTCGCCTCTTGGCTGCGCGCTGCCGCCAGCCAACTGCAAACCAACCTGTCGCTTGATGCCGCCGCCGCCCGCATCGAGGCGCGCTTATTGGCGGCAACGGCTTTGCAATGCGATATCACCTGGCTAGTGGCCCACGGCGATGCAGCGGCCGACCCGGATCGGCTCACACCCTGCTTGCTGCGTCGTCTGGCGGGTGAGCCGGTGGCCTATATCCTGGGGCAACGCGAGTTTTATGGCCGTCCTTTCAGGGTCAGCCCGGCGGTATTGATCCCGCGCCCGGAGACCGAACATCTGGTGGACGCCGCGTTAGAACGGCTGCCCAGAGCGGCCAGCGTTCTGGATCTTTGTACCGGCAGTGGCTGCGTCGCCATCACCCTCAAGCGGGAACGACCCGATTGCACGGTCACCGCCACCGATTTGAGCCAGGCAGCGCTAGCCATCGCACAAACCAACGCCACCGCACTGCACGCGGCCGTCCATTTCCGGCACGGCGACCTGTTCGCGCCGCTGGCTGGGGAGCGCTTTGCTGTCATCGTCAGCAACCCGCCTTACATCGCCGCCGCCGATACCCATTTAAGTCAGGGCGATGTGCGCTTCGAGCCGCGTATGGCGCTGGCCTCAGGCACAGAGGGTCTCGATCTCATCCGCCGCCTGGTCAGTGCCGCCCCCGATTATCTCAACCCTGGCGGCTGGCTCCTGTTCGAACACGGCTTTGATCAAGGCACGGTCTGTCAGGAACAGTTGTCACAAGCCGGATTCCGGCACATAAAAACCCTGCCCGACTGGGCAGGGTTAGCGCGTGTGACGCTGGGGCAGAAGCCGAATCAGCCGTGATAGCCCAGCACGACCTCGACCTCATTCTTCGAACCGAGGATCACCGGGACCCGCTGGTGCAGACCGGTCGGGGCGATGTCAAGGATGCGCTCATAGCCGGTTGAGGAGATTCCGCCGGCTTGTTCGACAATCATCGACATCGGGTTGGCTTCGTACATCAAGCGCAACTTGCCCGGCTTGGACGGGTCTTTGGTGTCACGCGGGTACATGAAGATGCCGCCGCGATTGAGGATGCGATGCACCTCGGCCACCATCGAGGCGACCCAGGGCATATTGAAATCCCGGCCCCGCGGGCCTTCGGTGCCGGCCAGACACTCCTCGACATAACGCTGCACCGGTGGCTCCCAGAAGCGGCGATTGGAGGCATTAATGGCAAACTCACGGGTGTCAGCCGGAATCTTCATGTCCGGGTGAGTCAGCAGGAATTCGCCGACATCGCGATCCAGAGTAAAGCCGTTGACCCCGTGACCCGTGGTCAACACCAACATGGTCGACGAACCGTAGAGTGCGTAACCAGCGCATACCTGCTTGGTGCCCGGTTGGAGGAAATCCTCGGCCGTGGCGGCGCGACCAGCGATCGGGGCACGCAGAATGGAAAAGATGGTGCCAACCGAAATGTTGATGTCGACATTGGACGAGCCATCCAGCGGATCGAATACCAGCAGATATTTGCCGAGCGGATATTTGTGCGGAATGGGGTAAACATCATCCATTTCTTCCGAGGCCATACCCGCCAAGTGACCGGCCCATTCGTTGGCGCGAATCATGATGTCATTGGTGATGACATCCAATTTCTTTTGGGTCTCGCCCTGCACATTCTGTGAATCCAGCGCGCCCATCGTACCCACTAGCGCGCCCTTGTTGACGGCGTTGGCGATGACCTTGACGGAGGTCACCACATCATTAAGCAGCGAGGTGAAGTCGCCGGTCGCACCCGCGACATGGCGTTGTTCTTCGATGATGAATTGCGTCAGCGTAGTACCGGTATGCATGATGCCCCTCTCAAAGGATCAGATAATTTGACAATGCGCTTGATTGTACTCCTGCGCGCAAGATTTATTGCGCCGAGAGCCGGTCTTCGCGGGTGAAAACCCACACGCGATTGATGCTAAGGATGTCTGCCTTGGTACGCATTGCCGCGCTGAAGGCCGGGAAGGGCGCGGCCATCTCGACGATACGAACGGCTGCAGCATCGAGAATACGCGATCCGGAGCTGCGCTCGACCTCCACCTCAAGCAGACGCCCGTCGGCCCCGATCTCCACCTTGAGCATCAGGCTGCCGTAGAGTTTTTGCCGGCGCGCCGCCTCGGGATAATTCAGATTGCCGACCCGCTCCACCTTCATGCGCCAGTCTTCAATGTAGCGCGCAAAGACATACTCCTCGGCCCGCGCACCGATGAACATCCGCCGGGGGCGTTGTTGATATTCGGAGACCTCCGCCTCGATGCGGCCCATTTCCCGCGCCGCACTCAAACTCCGAACCGCCAAACCTGGCGCTGGCGGCGGTGCCGCAGGCGCGGCCGGCAGCGGCGCGACATAGTCTGCCCGCGCCTGGGTCAATAACTGTTCCACCTGCGTTTCCAATGCCCGCACCCGCTGTTGCAGCGGGGCTTGGGACGGGGCGACCGGCGCTGTTACTGGTGCCGGGTGGGCGATCACGGCTTGCGGACTCCGCGCCATGCGCGCCTCGCTGGTCTGGCCACCACCCTCGTTTGCCGCCTGCGCCAACACCTCGGCCTTGAGGGGTTTGGCACCCGTCGGACGGTGCAGCAAGACCACATCCAAAGACGGCTGGGCCGATTCGAGCAGGCCCGGATTGGCCGGTTTGAACCCTGCCGACAGCCCAAAAAACAAGCCATTGTGAATCAGGGCGGAGACCGCCAGCGCCAGCGCCAGGCGCTCAGACGGGCGAGCCTTCATTAGCCAGGCCGTCGGCCCAACCCGGAGTCGATCCGAAGCCGCGGTCAGGCTTCCAACAAAACGGGGGACGGCGCGGTTGTAAGGGTCGCTTCGTACTGACATGGCACCTCGATATCCAGCAAGTCAGGCGTGCCGAATTGAACGCGAACCCGGTCGCCCGGGTTCAGGGCCGGTGCGCCGGTCATGCGCAACACCAGCGGCAGCCCGTCGATGCGGACCAGATTCTCCCGGATTACACTCGCCTCGGTCGCGCTCACGCCCTCTTGGGTCAGCCAGCGCAGGCACCAGTAGCGTTCCATCCGCCGTTGATGCTCATTGTAGGCATCGTACGCGAGTTCAAAGCCGCGCAACACCGCAAACAGCCGCGTGTCGTTTTTTGCATAGGCCGCCGGCTCGCCCCGAGTCACGGCGAGAATCTGGCGCTGATTAACGAGATCGACATAGCGGCGCAGCGGCGAGCTCGACCACGCGTAATGATCCAGCCCCAAGCCCTCGTGCGGTGCGGCTTGCAATTGCATGCGCACCTTGCCGCCGCCCTGTACGCGGTAAATACCAGGCACGCCGGCTTCGTCCAGCAGCGCCCCCCAGCGGCTGTTGGCGAGGATCATCAGCTCGGACACCAACTTGTCGATGGGGTTGCCGCGCAGACGCCGCTTGATCTCGACCCGCTCACCGTCGACCTTGAAAATATAATCGTGGCGCTGGACCTGATCGGCCTTGCCGCGCGCTGCCTCCAGTTGGGTTGCCAAGTTCCAGAGCCATTCCAGTTCGCGGCGGAAGGGGTAATCGGCGGCACCCGGATTGCCAATCGTGTCGTCGTTGAACAGGGGTTCGAGCCTCTCGTGGCGGAGGTTAGCGGCAATCGTCACCTGATCGACGCGGGTCTCGACACTCCGGATCGCATAATCTGCGCCCACCTCGACATACAGCGACAGGGCCGGACAGGCGCGTCCCTCGGCCAGGGTGTACGACTGCACCAGCGCGTCCGGCAGCATGGTGATCTTGTGGCCGGGCATATACACCGTGGACAGGCGCGCCCCCGCGACTTTGTCCAAATCCGATTCCGGCGCAATGCCCAAGGCCGGGCAGGCAATATGGATACCAACGCGCGCCCCGCCCTCGGGCCGGAAAATCACCGAGAAGGCATCGTCAATCTCGGTGGTCTCAGCATCGTCGATGGAAAAGGCCGGCGCATCGGCGGGCGGCAAATCAGGCGGCGGCGTCAATTCAGCCAGCACGGGGAAGCCCGTACCCTTGGGAAAATGTTCGAGCAAAAACCCTTGCAAATGAAATTCGTGTGGACTGGCGATCGCGCCGCAGTGCTGAAAGATATGCAAGGCTGACTGCCCGCTTTTTGTGCAGGCCTCGTCCAAGGCTTTGTACAGCAGGGTGTTTTTGTCTGGTCGATGCAAAAGCACAAACACTTGGGTTGCAAAGGCCTCCGGCAAACGCCCGGCGATCAGATCGTCCACCCAGACCGCCCGCTGTTCGGCCTCGCGGGCGCGCCGCTCCAGACCAGCCTTGGCCGCCGCCAGTACCTCAGCAGGGGCCGCGCGATAACGCCCCTTGCCCTTCTTGTGAAAATAAATCGGCGCCTCATGCAATTTCAGCAGCACCGCCCCCGCTTCGGCCGGCGTGGGCGGGTGGCCCCAATAATCAGCGGCAATCGTCTCAAAACCAAACTCGTCGGTCCCCGCGACTTCCCACAGAAAATCAGGGTCCAGTTCCGCCGCCAAGCCACGCGCGCCCTCAAGCGCCTCGGCCGGTGTGGGGGCGGCAAAGCGCAGCAACACATGCGCCGCCTTCAATTTGCCGCGCTTGCCAAATTGCGACTCAATCTGCAAGGCCGCCGGCGTCTCGGACAGGATGCTGCCCACCTTGATATCCCCGTCTTCTTCGTAAAGCAAATACATATTCAAAACTCGGCAATCGGTAAAAGATAATCGGCAAAGCGAGTAAAGCCATGATCGCCGCCCTCTAAAACGGTCTGCCTGGCACCCGAGAAGTAAGTGACCGCTTCGCGGTAATCCAGTACCTCATCGCCTTTTTCAGTCAGCAGCCAATAACGCTCCGGGCGCGTGATAGGCGTCACCTTGAGCGCCTCCAGCTCGGCCAGGTGTTCGGGACCAAAGACATATTCGGAACCGTCATGCCAGTTCGTTTGCAGGCGGCCCACCTCGCGCGCCAGTTTTTCATCGCAGGCCACGCAGGGGTTGACCAGCACCGCCTTTAAACCCTGCTGCTCGGCAAGCCAAGTGGCGTAATAGCCACCCAGCGAGCTGCCGATTAGCGTAACCGGCGTGGCGCTGGCAGCGATCAGCCGCGTGCACAAGGCCATCGCCGCCGCCGGCCGCACCGGCAAATCGGGGCATTGCGCCGCAAGGCCGCGTTGGCTGGCCCACGCCAGAAGCTGGCGCGCCTTGCCAGACTGGGCCGAGGAATTAAAGCCGTGTAAATAAAGCAGCATCAGGCCAAGGCCTTCAGGAGTTGGTCGTGAATTCCGCCAAAACCGCCGTTGCTCAGTACCAGAATGTGATCGCCGGCCCGCGCCTCGGCGGCCAGGGCTGCGACCAGGCCCGCAAGATCGGTGTAAGTACGGCTCTTTTCTGCCATGGGTTGCAGGGCGGCGGCAACATCCCAATCTACGCCGCCGGCATAGCAAAAGACGCGGTCAGCCAAAGCCAGGCTGTCCGGCAACTGCGCCTTCATCGTGCCCAGCTTCATGGTGTTGGAGCGCGGCTCTAGGACGGCCAGGATACGCGCGTCGCCCACCTTGGCACGCAGGCCCTCCAGGGTAGTGGCGATGGCCGTCGGGTGATGGGCAAAATCGTCATACACGGTGATGCCGCTCACCACCCCCCGCACCTCCATGCGCCGCTTAACATTTTCGAAGCGTGACAGTGCCTCGCAGGTGACCGCCGGCGTGATGCCCACATGGCGCGCGGCGGCAATCGTCGCCAGCGCGTTCTGCCGGTTGTGCTCGCCCAACAGTGACCAGGCCACGCGGCCCTGTTTCTCACCATTTAGCAAGACCGCAAAGGCATGGGCGCCCTCGGCCACGGCCTCCCAATCGGCTGCGCCAGCAAAGCGTTCCACCGGCGTCCAGCAACCGCGCGCCAAGACCCGATCCAGGCTTGCCTCACGCGCATTGGCGATAATCAAACCCTCGCCCGGCACGGTGCGCACCAAATGGTGAAACTGCGTTTCGATGGCGGCCAGATCCGGGAAGATGTCGGAGTGGTCGTATTCCAGATTGTTCAAAATTGCGGTGCGCGGCCGGTAATGCACAAACTTGCTCCGCTTGTCGAAAAAGGCCGTGTCGTACTCGTCGGCCTCAATCACAAAAAAAGGCGAATCGGTCAGCCGTGCCGAGATGCCAAAGTTTTGTGGCACGCCGCCGACCAGAAAGCCGGGGTTCAGGCCCGCGTCTTCCAACGCCCAGGCCAGCATTCCCGAGGTCGTGGTTTTGCCATGCGTCCCCGCAACAGCGAGCACCCACTTATCCTTCAAGACCTGCTCGTACAACCATTGCGGCCCGGACACATAAGGTTTGCCGCGATTCAGGATGGCCTCGATCAAAGGCTGCTTGCCGCGCGTCACGACATTGCCGATCACAAATAGGTCGGCGCCAATATCGACCTGCGCTGCGTCAAAACCCTCAATCAGCTCGATGCCCTGCGCCTCCAGTTGCGTACTCATTGGCGGATAGACATTGGCATCGCAACCGGTCACGGTATGGCCAGCCTGCCGGGCAATAGCCGCAATACCGCCCATGAAGGTGCCGCAGATGCCGAGGATATGGATATGCATAAGGAGAAGCCGAGAAAAAACGGCGTCATGATAGCCGATCAGCGCTGGCTAACGGACCCCACCCGCGACCAGCTGACACGATATGTCATGGGCTATAGGTATAATCGCTCCCGATTTATTCCCTCGTTTATTTCTTTTTCCATAAAACCATGATCCATCTGTCCCCCTCTGCTGCCGTCAATGCCACCCTATTCCTGCTCCTCAGCTTCTCGCTGGTGACCTGGTTTCTGATTTTCACCAAGTCCTGGATGCAATGGCAATTGAACACACTGGACGAAGATTTCCGCACCCGCTTCTGGGCCGCCGCCAACCTGATGGAGGCTGAAAAAGCGGCGCAAGGAAATGACGGCAGCTTGGCGCGCCTGTTCCGCGCGGGCACCAACAGCCTGCGCGAGGCCGACAAGGCCGGGCAAAGCCTGCAGTTATCGGGCGATCGGCAGGACATCCTGGAACGCGGCCTGCGTCAGCAGGTGCAAATCGAACAGCATCGCCTGGAATCTGGCCTCATGGTACTGGCCAGCATCGGCAGCACGGCGCCCGTCGTCGGCCTGTGCGGCACGGTTTGGGGCATCATGACGGCGCTGCTAGACATTGCCCGGGCGGGAACGGCCGGT
>SXGU01337162.1_pt1 | contig 19101 bp, 16 predicted proteins | sample 3174531 | NCBI WGS metagenome assembly SXGU01 (sample SAMN11356863, study PRJNA531348) | freshwater metagenome | isolation source: freshwater sample F1-140 | place: China: Fuxian Lake, Yuxi | collected 2017-12-25 | reverse complement strand
CGGGCACCCACTCGCCCGGAATGAACCGTGGCAACTGCGGCGGCAAGATCTTTGCCACGTCGTCGGGTTCGTTGATCGTGTACCCGAACGGCAGGCTGGTTCCGGTCGGGTCGGCTTTGCTCTTCAACGTCCGCCGCGCCGCTTCCGGGATGGCCGCGACGTACTGCACGGCCCGTTCCTTATTGCGCCCGGTGAGCTGTGGCGCCGCTTCTTCAACTGCCTTTCGCGCTTCGGCGATGGCCTCATCCGCCTTCTTTCCGATGGACTCCTTCACCGCGTCTTCGAGTTTCTTCTGCGCGTGCTTCTCGCGCCACCGCTTGAGCGCGTACTCGCCCACGTGTTGTGCGAACTTGCCACCGGGCACCTCGGCCAGCAACCCGCCGGCACCCTTCGCGACGATCCCCTCAACGACGCACTTCATCAATTCAAACACGGGCGACCCTCGCTGTTTTGTTCTCACAGTGTACGGCATCACTGCGCGTTGCGGAACCGCCCACCGCAGATTACCCCGCGGTGGGGAGGCAGAGACGGAAGCCGATGGCCCGGAACGGGTAGTCGGCTGGCTTTCGGCTGCGGAACGCGGCTCGGCTGTGGTGCGCCGGGTTGTGCCACGAACCGCCCGGCGTTCGTCCTTCCATTCGTGTTTGACGAGCCACACCTCGCCGAACCCGCCGGCGCCGAGTTTGCGATCGAGTGTCCAACTCGATAACCCCGGCACCGTGTCGCCGGCCGCGAACATGGGCTGTTGCGTGTCTGCCGGGGTTGGGTCGCGAGTGCCGTCGGCGGGTTCGCTCATGAGCGGTTCTCGTTACGGAGTTACCGCAGTGTACCCCATTCGCAAGCGATGCGGAACCGTTTGGTTCACACGGTCATCGTGTGATCTTGCACTTCGGGAGCGCCTTCTGGATCGCCGCGATCGCGGTGATCGTCAGTTGCGGGCAGTCGGTCAGTTCGAGCATGCGAAGTGCTTCGAGGCCGTGAAGGTGCTTCAGCGCGGCGTCGGTGATGTTCGCGCAGCCGCGCAGGAATAACTGCCGCAACTCAGTGAACCGCTCCAGGTGTATTAGCGAGGCGTTCGTCACGCCGGCGCAGTATGACAGGTTCAGGTAAACGAGCGTTTTCAGGTCGGCCAGCGCCGAGATTCCATCCACGTCGCGCTCGGTCGCCGTGGAGTGGATCGAAAACCGGTATCGTTCGTTTGGTAACACCTGGACCGTCGCCGGTGTCGTGGCGACGATACGCCAGTCTGCCCCGCCGCTGGAGGGACACGAGTACCATCGCCCGCGCGCCCCCAGAACCAGCGTACGTGGGGGGGCGTAACTCACCGCGTCTGCTTCGCCCAGCGATTCGAGCAGTTCGGTCGTGTCGCTCGAGTCGTCGGACGGCGGAGCCGGGGCCGGCCCCGCGACCGTCTTTCGTTTCACCAACGCCGCGAGTTTCTGCTCCCACTCGGTCGCGTCCTTCGGCCGATGCTCTGGGTCGAGGGCAACACTGCGCACGATTAACGAGGCCAGTTCCGTGGGGATTTTCAGCGAACGCAACTTGAGTGCCGCGTCCGGGCCGGGCGTGGCCTTCAGGTCGGCGAGTATGAGCTGGTACGCGATGACACCGATTGCGTACACGTCGTCGCGCGGGTTCGGCGGACTGCCGAGGAACTGCTCCTGCGGTGCGTACCGCGAACTGCCCACCGACTGAATGATCGTCGGCACGTGGACGTTCATGCCGGAGCCGGGTTCGGTCTTGTCGAGTGCACGTCCCGCTTCCACGGACATGCCGCCGATGCCGAAATCGGTGATGCGTGGCGTGCCGCCGGACATGAGCACGTTCTGCGGTTTGAGGTCGCGGTGAACGAGCGGCGGTTTGAGTTGGTGGAACTTGGCCAGCGCGCTGGTGATGGCGTGCAGAACACGCACTGTCCGACCGAGCCTCTGGGGTGCGGGCAGAGCGCCCCACGACTCGACCGCCTCGGCCAGGGTGCCGCCCTTGACGTACTCGTACATGAGCCACGGGATGTCGCCGCTGAGGTTGCACTCCAGCAGCGGGACGATGTTTGGGTGATTGCCGCCGTGCTTCATCACGCGAGCGACGACTGCCCGTTCGTGTGTGACGAGTTGATGCCGTGCGGTCGGATCGGTGCAGAACTTGACGGCGGCTTCACCTTTGCGTTCGTGGCGTGCGAGCCACACTTCGCCGAACCCACCGCCGCCGAGTTTGCGGTCGAGAACCCACATTTCGAGGTTGGGGAGTACGTCGCCAGGCGCGAACAGCGGGCGTGGCGTCTCGCGTGCGATATCGTCGGACGTTTGTTTGCGTGTGCCTTCGACCGGTTCGCTCATCAGGCGGCTCTCATTGTGGCGTCACCACACGATATCCCATCAGTGCGCGATTTGGAACCACTCGCTGCCGCTCGCTTCGTACTTCGTGTACACGTCGTCGGGGTCGAGCGGGAGCACCTCCACACCGTTCGCGGTCAGCGATTCCACCATGGTGTCGGCCGCGTTCGCTTGCACCACGTACTGACGCGAAACGCGCCCGTTGGTCGTGCCGAAGTGCGTCGCTTCCGCGTACACCGCCGCGTAGGTGGTAGGCTGCGCGCGGATCAGGTGCGACCAGAACGCCGTTAGCCGCGACGCAAACGCCGCTTCCGATTCGTCCGCAGGCGCGAGCAGCGTGAGGCACAGGTATTCGGTCATGGTGTCGGTCTCGCTGCGGTGCGTGTCATCACTTTCTATGGCTCCCCCTTGCAACTCGCCCGGAAGTGAGCGACAATCACACCACCTGCCACGCGTCCCGCCGAAAGTTCACCTGGCCTACCACACACCCGCCGAGGGTCTTATCTATGCCGAAGCACATCCGTCCGTGGGCGGTTCTGCTCGCCGTCATTGCGAGCGTCTCGGGGGGCTTATGCCCCCCGCTCGCCAAAGCCGCCGAAGTCAACCTCACTGACGTGAAGACCGTCGCCATCCACCCCGCGAAGGTGTCGCTCATCGGGTCCGATGACGCTGCGCAGTTGATCGTTACTGGAACGCTCGCGGACGGCCGGTTGATCGACCTCACACCGGACGCGAAGTACGCCGTCGCGGATGGCAAGTCGGCCGTGGTGCTCACCGGCGGTCGCGTTGTTCCGCGTGCGGACGGCACCTCGGAAGTCGTTGTGACCTTCGGCACACTGACGGCTCGCGTGCCGCTCGGCGTGAAGAGCATGGGCGACAACTTGCCGCTCAACTTCACGAACCAGGTGGTACCGATCTTCACGAAACTCGGGTGCAACTCGGGCGGGTGCCACGGGAAACTCGCGGGTCAGAACGGCTTCCGGTTGTCGCTGCTCGGCTTCGAGCCGGACCTCGACTTCATGACACTTGTGAAGGAAGGTCGCGGTCGCCGGCTGTTCCCCGCGAACCCGGACGCGAGCCTCTTCCTGATGAAAGCTACCGGTCGCTCGCCGCACGGCGGCGGCAAGAAGATGGACCCCGATTCGGACGAGTACAAGCTCGTGCGGCGGTGGATCGCGGCCGGTTCGCCGTGGGGCGGCGAGAAAGATCCGACCGTCACCAAGATCAGCGTGTACCCCGAACACCGCGTCCTCAACCGCCAGAGCAAGCAACAGTTCGCGGTGTACGCGCACTACTCCGATGGCAACGTCGAAGACATCACACGCCGGGCGCAGTACGAGAGCAACGACCCCGAAATTGCCACCGTGGAAGAACGCGGACTGGTTCGCACGCTCAGCATGAGCGGCGAGGCCGCGGTGATGGCCCGGTTCCAGGGGATGGTCGCGGTGTTCCGCGCCACGGTGCCGCTCGGTGTCAAGACGCCCGAATGGACCTTCGCCGAGAAGACCGTGGTGGACAAGTTCACGGCGAAGAAGTGGAAGGAACTCGGCCTCGTGCCTTCGGAGTTGTGCAGCGACGAGCAGTACATCCGCCGCGCGTCGCTCGACATCACCGGGACGCTGCCCACGCCGAAGCAGGTCACGGATTTCGTCGCTGACACCGACGCCGCGAAGCGCGACAAGTTGGTGGATAAGTTGCTCGACACGCCGGAGTACGCGTACTTCTTCGCGAACAAGTGGGCTGACATCCTCCGCGTGAAACGTCGTCAACTACCCGACCGCGCGCCGGGCACGTTCGCGTTCCACGAGTGGATCCGCCAGCAGATCGCGAACGACACGCCTTACAGTGATTTCGCACGGTCGATCATTGCGTCGAGCGGCGACGAACGAAAGTCCCCCGCGACCGTGTGGTACAAGGAAATCGACAAGGCCGAGCAGTTCGTGGACGACGTGAGCCAGGTGTTCTTGGGTCAGCGAATGGCCTGCGCGAACTGCCACCACCACCCGTACGAGAAGTGGTCGCAGGACGACTACTGGGGCTTGGCCGCGTTCTACGGACGCGTCGGCCGTAAGGAAGTTCGGCTGCCGAACACGAACCCGAACGCACAGGACAACCGCTTGCAGGTGGTGTACGTCCGCACCATCGGGAACGTGACTAACAAGCGCACGCAGAAGACCGCCGAGACGAAACCGCTCGACGCGGACCCGATGACCGTCTCGACGGACGACGACCCGCGTCAGAAACTCATGGACTGGATGACGGACGCCAAGAACCCGTTCTTCGCGAAGACGGTCGCGAACCGCTATTGGGCGCACTTCTTCGGTCGCGGAATCGTGGACCCGCTCGACGACATGCGAATCACCAACCCGCCGAGCAACCCGGAGTTGCTCGACGCACTCAGCAAGAACCTGATCGACAACAAGTACAGTTTGAAGGAACTGATCAAGACGATCTGCAAGAGCCGCACGTACCAACTGTCGAGCGCGCCGAACGACTTCAACAAGCACGACAAGCAGGCATACGCCCGCTACTACCCGAAGCGCCTGCAAGCGGAAGTGCTGCTCGACGCGCTGTGCCAGGTAACGGACAGCCCGTCGCGGTTCAACGGCTTGCCAACGGATAAGAACGCTCCGAACCGTGCGATCATGTTGCCGGACGAATCGTTCGCGTCGTACTTCCTGGACGTGAACGGCCGCCCGCAGCGTATCAGCGCGTGCGAATGTGAACGTGTGAGCGAAGCGAACCTCGCGGCCGTGCTGCACATGCTCAATAGCGACGAGGTGCAGGGCAAGATCAGCCGCGTGAGCGGTCGCGCCGACATGCTCTCGAAGGCAGAAGACAAGCGGTCCGACGAGGAGAAGGTAACGGAGATGTTCCTGTGGGTGTTCTCGCGCAAGCCGACGAAGGACGACGTCGCGGCGGCGGTGGAGCACATCAAGAAGCTGGAAGCGAAGAGCGGAGCGGCCGGCAAGAAGACCGCTTACGAGAACATCCTCTGGGCACTGGTGAACACCAAGGAGTTCTGGTTCAACCAGTAAACGAGACGTTAGCCGCAAGCCAAAGGCGAGCGCGGCACCGAAGCAACGCAAGTGGGCCGCCGGGTCATTCCGGCGGCTCGCTTGCGTTTCGGCCGCGAGCTTCTTGATCGCGTCGGGGCCGAGTTGGGTGATTACTCACGCTACCCGGCCGAATCCGTCGGTCAACGCGGCGCCACCGTTGACACGGGGCGCGGGCGAGACGATAGTAGTAGCTCCTTTATTATATTACACAATCTGGAGTTCGTTACGTGGTCTCTCCCACTCAAACGCGGCGTGCGTTCACACTGATTGAGTTACTGGTCGTGATAGCGATCATCGCGATCCTGATCGGGCTGCTGTTGCCCGCGGTGCAGAAGGTGCGAGAGGCCGCCGCACGCATGTCGTGCCAGAACAACCTCAAGCAGATTGGGTTGGGGCTGCACAACTTCCACGACGCGGCCAGCATGCTCCCGATGGGCGGCACGCAGTCGCCAGCCGGCGGCTACGGACACTCCTGGTGGATCCTCATTCTTCCGCACCTGGAGCAGGGAAACGTCTTCAACCAGTTCGATATCAAGGGAACCATCAACGGGCCGCACACGGGCCTCGTCTACAGTGGCACGAACCAGTTCAACGGCACGCTACTCGCGGGTACGGGTCAGCCGATGCTATTCTGCCCGGCGTCGCCGCTCCCGCGGTTCGTCCTGGTTGGGTCGATCGCGGGCAACACGCAGGGCGTCGCGTCGCCGACCTACACCGGCATCGCCGGCGGGATCGGGCACCCGACCGCACTCAACCGCGACGGCGAGACCTACGCACACAACGGCATCGGTATCACCTCGCGCGGCGGGATGCTGGCGTCGCACGAAGCGCACAAATTCCTCGACGCCACCGATGGCCTCTCGAACACGATGATTGTCGCCGAGCAGAGCGACTTCTGCCGCAACTCCGCGAAAGCCCCGATCGATTGTCGCAGTGACTTCGGCCACAGCTTTTCGATGGGGCCTGGCCCGGCGGGCGAGAACCGGCACTGGAACGTCACCAGTGTCCGCTACGCGATCAACAACAAGACCTGGGAAAACAAGGGCGTCGGCGACACGTACTACGGGCAGAACCGGCCGATCCAGTCGGCACACGCCAGCGGGGCCAACGTGCTCATGGCCGATGGTTCGGTGCGCCTGTTGACCGATGCCACCACGCTGCAAACGCTCTACAATCTCGCGAACCGCGACGACGGCAATGTGGTCAATTTCTGATCCCGCACCGAAACGTTCCATCCCCTTGGCCCTCTCCCGGTGCGAGCATGCTTCGGTTCCGCGTTGCGTTCGGCGGTGTTCTTATCGTTGGCCTCGTGTTCGCCGCCGGGTGCGGGAATACGGGGCCGGTGCGCGGCTCCGTGAAGGGCCGCGTGACGAGCGGCGACAAGCCCGTCACCGGCGCCACCGTGTTCTTCGAGAACATGCAAGCGGGAGTTGGGATTAACGCCCAACTCGACGCGGACGGTTACTACGAAGTGAAGAATTACCAGGGCGACGGCCTGCCGCCGGGAACCTATCAGGTCGCCGTTCTTCCCGGTGGTGTGATGGAACCCGGCGAGGAGGTGCCGCTGGCGGGCAAGGCGAAAACCATCCGCCCGAAGCTCACGCTCACCATCCCGCAACGCTACCACAAAACCGCGACCAGCAAGCTCTCGATCACAGTGAAAGAGGGCGATAACCCGCCGTTCGATTTCAGGTTGACCCCGTAGCCGTTTCAAAAGAGGAACACCGAGATGCTCTCCCGGCAGTCGCGACTGCTCGCACCGGTTCTGTGCGCCGCGCTCACCGGATTCGCCGGCGCCGCGGACTGGTCCGGGTGGCGCGGGCCAACCGGCCAGGGCCACACCGACGACAAGAAACTTCCGCTCACGTGGAATGGCAAGACCGGCGAGAACGTGCGCTGGAAGGTGGCGCTGCCGCTTCAAGGATCGGCCGAAATAGTAAGCGGCGTCGATCAGAACCAGTCCAGCCCGATCGTGCGCCGCGGGAAGGTGTTCGTCACCGTGAGCTACTGGGACGGCAAGACCGACCCGAAGAAACACCCCGAACACCACGTCCTGTGCTACAAGGCCGAGGACGGCAAACTGCTCTGGGACACGAAGGTCGAACCGGGACCGTGGCTCTTCGCGGACCTGCGTGGCGGCTACACCGCGCCCACGCCCGCCGCCGACGATGATCGCGTGTACGTGGTGTTCGGTTCCTCTGTCATTGCCGCGTTCGACCACGACGGCAAGCAGCTCTGGCGGAAAGAGATCAAGCCGTTCAAGTTCGATGTCGCGTTCGCGGCCAGCCCGGTTCTCGTTGGCGACACCATCGTGATGCAGTGCGATCAGGTGGACAAGCAGTCGCGCCTGGTCGCCTTCGACAAGAAGACCGGTGACACAAAGTGGGAGCAGTTGCGACCGACGCACGGGTTCGCGCACTCCACGCCCGTGCTCGCTGAGATCGGCGGGAAGAAACAACTGCTCGTTGCCGCGTCCAACGCGCTACAAGGAGTCGATCCCGATACCGGCAAGGTGCTGTGGTCGTGTGCCGCGAGCGGGGACACCGTTTCACCGGTGATGAGCGGTGGCCTCGTGTACCTCGATAGCGGGCGCGGCGGAACCGGGATCGCGGTCGATCCCACCGGCACCGGTGACGTGACCAAGACGCACCTCAAGTGGAAGACGGGCACCATCCCCGACGGGCACGGCTCGCCAGTACTCGTCGGCGAACACCTGTACCGGTTGCACTCGCCCGGTGTGCTGAAGTGCCTCACGCTCGCGAAGGGCGAAGTCGTGTACAGCGAACGGCTCGCGGGCGTGTCGGTTCATGCCAGCCCGATCGCCGCGCCGGACGGCCGCATCTACCTCGCGAGCGCCGGCAAGACCTACGTCGTGAAGGCCGGCGCGAAGTTCGAGATTCTCGCGACCAACGATCTCGGCGACGACAGCCCCGCCTCGCCCGCGGTCGCGGACGGAAGGCTGTACCTCAAGGGCCGAAAGATGCTGTACTGTGTTGGCGATAAGAAGTAGAAGAACCTCTCCCCCCAACCCCCTCCCCTAAGAAGGGAGGGGGAGCAAGCGGTGCGGCTGACGCCGCACCTTCCGAAGAACCGCGAGCGCCAGCCAGCGCGTTTCCGGTTCCCCCTCCCTTCTTAGGGGAGGGGTTGGGGGGAGAGGTTCTTCACCACACCCGAGAAACCCCCATGCGATTCGCTCTCCCTGCTCTCTTCCTGCTCCTCGCGCCTGTTGCACAGGCCCAAGACTGGCAACCGATCGCGACCGACCTTCTCGCGAAGGAAAAGCCGGGCTATGGCGGGTTGTGCGGCGTCACCGTCGATCACGCCACCGGCACACTGTACGTGAACGTCAGCGATCGCGGCGTGTACCGCTCGAACGACCAGGGCAAGACCTGGGAACGCCATGGCAAGGAAATGAAGGGCCGCACCGAAACGCCCGGTTGCTTCCAACTCGACCCCACCGGTAAGAGCAAACAGTCTCTCATGGCGCTTGTGTACGGCGCGCCGGTACTCGTCGGTTCTACCAACACCGAAAACGCCTGGCGCGAACTGGACAAGAAGTCCGTTCACGTCGATTGGTGCGCCGTCGATTGGACCGATAAAGAGATGAAGTTCATGCTCGCGTTCAAGCACGAAGCCGGCGGACTGCTGCTGCACTCACGCGACGGCGGCAAGACATTCACCGAAGGCAACAAGGGCTACGGTTTGGGCGCGTGGATCTTCGACGCTGACACCGCCGTTGTCGCGCTCGCGAAGTCGAAGGACAAGCCGAAGGGCGGTATTGTTCGCACCACCGACGGGGGCAAGACCTTCAACCCCGTTGGCGACTCTGTCACCGTCTCGGTTCCCAAACCGCAGGGCGACTCGCTGTTCTGGCTCGTCGAAGGCGCACTCTTGAAGGGCACGGACAAGGGCGCGAAGTGGGAGAAAGTCAGCGATGTGGCCGGCGCCCGCTACGGCCCGATCTTTGGCAAGGATGCGAAGCACCTGTTCGTGCTTACCAACGCGGGCGTGGTTGAGAGTACTGACAGCGGCGCCACGTGGTCGAAGCCGCTCGCGGTGCCGAAGGAACTGAAAGGTGTTTCGGCGCTGACGTGGTTGGAGTACGATCCGAAGAGTGACACACTGTACGTGATGAAGATGACGTCCGACCTCTACAAACTCAATCGCTCGAAGTAGAAGCCAACCGGCGGGCTTACGCCGCTCGCGAGGTCGCCTCACCATGCCGCATTCACACACGCACGCCTTCGGTTACCTCAACGCCGTTCGTCGCGACGGGCTTCTCCTGTCGCGACGCAATCTGCTGAAAGCTGGGTTCGCCGGCTTCGGCGGCCTCACGCTGCCGTCGCTCCTGCACGCACGCGAAAGCACCGGGCGAACCTCGCCCAAAAGTGTGATCCTCCTCTGGATGGCCGGCGGGCCGAGCCAGATCGATACGCTTGACCCGAAACCCACCAGGCCGCCAGAAAATCGTGGCCCGTTTGGCGTCACGAAGACCAAACTCCCCGGTGTGATTGTCTGCGAGCATCTTCCCAAACTCGCAGCGATGCTCGACCGGTTTACCGTCATTCGCTCCGTGGACCCGCGGCACAGCAATCACGAACCGAACTCGGTGATGCAGACGGCGAACCTGCTCGCCGAACCACGCACCAACCCGCAGGCGCGCACCTACCCCGCGATCGCGTCACTGGTCGCGAAACTCCACGGCGCGAACCACCCGCAGGTGCCGCCCTACGTCGCGTTCATGCGGTCGCGCAGTCACGTCGCGTTTGCCGGGCTGATCGGGAAGCAGTACGACCCGTTCCTCGCGAACGAGGCCGCTAGGCTCCCGGTGTACGACCTCGTTGGCAACGACACCGGCGCTCTCACCGGCAGCAAGATGTTCGAGCTTCCCGCGGACGTGTCCGCCGACCGCATGGGCGACCGGCAACAGTTGCTCAAGAACTTCGACCGACTCCGCGCGGACATTGACCGCTCAGGTTCGATGGCCGGGTTGGAGAAGTACGAACAACAAGCGGTGGGAATGCTGACCGGCGGGCGCGTGCGCGATGCGCTCGACCTCGCGAAAGAGCCGCAAACGAATCGCGACAAGTACGGCAAACACCTCTGGTGCCAACAGGCGCTGCTCGCGCGAAGACTGGTGGAAGCCGGGACCGCGTTCGTCACGCTCGACCTGAGCTACCACACCGCGAGCGGAACCTGGGACACGCACGGCGACAACATCCCGCCCTACGGCGGCATCAAGAAGGGACTCACACCGCTACTGCCGCTGTTCGACCACCTCATCACCACGCTGGTGGGCGATCTCGAACAACGCGGGTTGCTGGATCAGACGTTGGTGGTCGCGATGGGGGAATTTGGGCGCACGCCGCAACTCGGCACGCAGGACAGCACCGACGGGCGCAACCACTGGCCTTACGTCATGTCGATGCTGCTCGCGGGCGGTGGCTTGAAGCACTCGCAAGTGATCGGCAGCTCCACGAAAGACGGCGGGCACATTCAGGAACGCCCGGTAACTCCGGGCGACCTCGCCGCGACGATCTACCGGCACTTCGGCGTGCCGCTGGATTCGACGTACACCGACGCCGCGGGCCGCGTGCTGAACCTGCTGCCCAACGGTGGCGAAGTGGTGAAAGAGTTGTTCTGACGTAGGTGCCGCGAGCCGAGCAGCACTGCCAGCGTTACGGCTTCTTCGTCTTCTCGATCAGGTCTTCGCCCGTCAGGTTGAAATCGTGAGTCCCGCCTGACGCACTCACCTCGGCCGTGAGTTCCGATTGGTCGTTGAACTTTGCCGGGATGTAGTTTGATACAACGGGGTACCCGCTCTGCTTATCCGTAGGGTCGCGGAGCAGTTCCCCGGTTTTCCGGTAGCCATGGACCGCGATTTTCTTGCTCCCCGGTGGGATTCGGGTCGCGTACTTCCCATTCGTGATCGTCACAGTATCCGCAGTGTCTGCCGTGTGGACGAACTGGACCGTACCTTCCTCGACCGGCTTGCCGTTGAAGGTCACGGTTCCGCTCACATCGACCTTCCCGTCGCCGGACTTACACCCAGATGCGAAGAGCACCGAGAACAGCAACAGCAACGGCAACCGCTTCATAGTACGTCTGTGTTGGAGGGTAAAAGGGTATGGCGCGTTGCCGGGCCTCGCGGGCCCGGCTTTCCCGTTTTGGCCGTGTGGCCTTGGTGGGCTTAGTTGAGGGGGAGCGATTCGCCACCCCGCGAGCTTCCGGCTGCACGCCAGGCAGCGATGTTGACCGCCTCGCTGACGAAGCGGATCGAACCGTCGCACATGCTGGCGTTCACGCCACCGGTGTGGAAACTTCGCGTGTTGACGATCTGCCACTCCATGTCGTCACCCCCGGCCTGGTTGGCTGGCGGGATGCCCGCGATCGAGTTGAAACGCCCACCGAGAGAATTGGCCGGGTAGCGGTTGCGGGCCAGACGATCCGGCTCCATCGTGTTCGGCGGGAAAAATGTGTTGAACCCCGATCCGGATTGATAGCGAACCAGCCCGGTGGGGCCTTGCCAGGCCGCCGGGTTCGATTTCGGGACAACGAGTTCGGAAAACATGACGGTGTTACTGGTGCCATCCGTGATGCCTACCATCGTTTGCTTCAGGCCGAAGTCGAACGGCGCTCCACCGAACACAGCGGCTGGCGCTCCAGTCGGGTAGGTGAAAGTCCTCCCCAGATAGGTGGTGTTGCCGACGTTGCAGACGTAGTTCGTCGTCCGTATCCGCCACGGGGCGGCCCCGTCTTCCCGAATCAGTTGTTGATCGGAGGGGCAGTTGTGCGTGGGAATGTTCACCGTCCGAATCAACTGTTGATTCGCGTTGGTTTGCCCGTTGATTCGAGTCGTCAGGTCCGCAATCTGGAAAATATTCGCCTGTTCGATGTGAGGCAGAATTTCCGTGAACCACGAATGGTCGTCGGCCCAGTTTTGACTGGAGAGATTGCCGCCGAGGCGAGACACCGTTCGACTACCGAGGCCCGCGTAGGGGAGACGTTCCTGCGTGTCGTGGAAACCGTGGGATGCGAGAGCGAGTTGCTTGAGGTTGTTGCTGCACTTCATGCGTGCTGCGGCCTCGCGCACCTTCTGCACTGCGGGCAACAGCAACCCGATGAGAATCGCGATAATCGCGATCACCACGAGCAACTCGATCAGCGTGAAACCCCGGGCACGGGAACGGGTCATGGTTGTCCGAGAGGCAAGGGATCAGAAAAACCGTCAGCACTTTGCGGCGGTTCCAACAACACGTACCACCTGAAGATACACGAAAACGGCTACTAGAGCGCTTTCCGGAAATGCGTAGCACCTCAACGAACCGCGACCGCAAGGGAGCGGCAAAGCTCAACCACTCCCTTGCGGTCGCGGCTCGTTAAACAACGCTACACCGTTCCCAAACGCGCTCTAGGCCAACACCGGTGGAGCAGATAGCGGCCGGCGTGAGGTCACGTCGCTTCGTTGTGCAAAACGCCCGTGAGTTCGAACTGGAGCAAGAACGGCGATTGGCGCCCGCCTGTCGGTCCACTACTTCTTCGCAAGCGGCGGGCGCCAGTTATTCGATCTTCACTTCCACGCGGCCAATCGGCTTGAGGGGCCGGCCGTTCTCGTCGACCAACGGCCGTTAATCCCACTCCAACTTGATCCCGTTCGTCTCCTTGTCGATCACCACTTCAACTGTCGACTTCTCGCGACTGTACTTGCTGAAGAGATCCCTCGAATCGGGCGACAGTTTCGGTGTCTCCCCGGGAATGGCGCCGGGCAAATTCGCATTGGCGGCGTGGTTCTGAATCACGAACACCTTGTGCTTGCCGATTTGGGCACCCTTGATCTGGGGGTCGTAGAGCAACGTGAACTGGCCGTTCGCGTCGGTTGCCGCCGAACTGGGCCTGCCGGTTTCCGGCTCGAAATTGACGATCGCATTCGTGACCGGCTTCCCTTTGTACGTGAGCGTACCGGACACGGGGACGACGTTGGAACCCTTACACCCGGCGAGCAAGGAGCAAACGGCCACGGCGAAGACCGACGCGCGGACGAATGAACGGAGCATCAGCAGCCTCGAAGAGGGATGACGGAGTGATCGGTTGGGTTCGACCGCCCTCAAGTTTCTTGTGCCCCGACGGCTCTCACCGATGGGACACAAGAAACTTGAGGGCGGTCGCACGCGGTTACGGCGGGCCGGCCACTTCGCCGCCGTTCCGGGTTCCCATCGCCATATATGTGTTGAAGTCCATGGAGTTCGTGAGGAACGCCACGTGCCCGTCAACGAACGCCACCATCACCCCGCCGCTGTGACTGCTGGTGGCCGCCCGGCTGTTGTTGTTTCGGACCGTCCAGTTGATTGGCTGGGAACCGGTGATCAATCCTTGCGACTGGTGGTGAACCCAGATGAACTGGTTGCACCCGCCACCGCCTATTCGGGATGTACCCGCGCCGTCGTTGCACCAACTCTGGGTCGCCCAGTTGGCCTTCTCCGCGAAGAGCATCGTGCTACTGGTACCGTCGGTCACGTCCTTGATCATCACAGCGCTGTTGATCCACCCCATCCCGTTGTAGGCGGGGGCGCTGGTCCGTTCGGGGCAACAGGTCTCGGCAAAGCCCGCCCGGTTCGAGTCGTAGTACATCGCGTAGTCTTTGTTCGTGTTGATCGGCCCCATCGTGCCGCGGATCGCCGACGGGCAGTGGAAGAGTTTGGGCATGCTGTTCGCGACCAGGATGTTTGGGTTTGGCTGACCGGCGCCAGGCAATCCGGCCGGAATGGTCGGCTGGCCGGGTCCGCGGTCCGCGCCAGGCGAGCCCCAGCCCGTGTCTTCCGGGACGTTCGGGGCGTAGGCCGGCACGTTGAAGTTGATGCGGTCGTAAAGGTTCCCGCCTTCGACGTACTGGAGAATTCGGGCCGACCAACTGAACGCGCCCCACGGGCAACAGGCATTCTGTGGGTCTTTCCAGGCCGCCGTCCAGTTACCCGCCGGAGTGGCACCGACCCACGACCCAGGCGGCGCCCACACGCCAGACGGGAAAGACCCGACGCCGTCGTGGTGCCCTTGGGCCGCGAGGGACATCTGCTTGAGGTTGTTGCTGCACGACATGCGCGCGGCGGCCTCACGGACCTTCTGAACAGCCGGGAGTAACAGCCCGATGAGGATCGCGATAATCGCGATCACCACGAGCAACTCGATCAGCGTGAACGCCCGTGCGCGGGGGATCGCGCGCGGGCGGGTTGGGGGAGAGTTCACGGAGGGCCTCCGACAGAGATAAAGGAGAGAGATTGACCGCGATGTGGTCTCTTCGGACCCGTGCGGTAGCGGCGTGACTCGAACGCGAACAATCGGGCGATTTCGGCGCCGGGGAATGTGAGGAAAGATCGCATGCCGGTTCTCAACACGACGATAGACCCAAAAAGAGGTCGTCGAGGAACCGAACCGAGAATGCGCGGGGTCGGTTGAGTGAAGATTACCCAGCCGACCCCACACAAACAAGAAGAATTGCTTAAATTCTGGGCCGAAGATCACTTGCAACTCACGACCGGCCTTCGAGTCGCGAAAATGCGGCTACGCCAAATCGAACAACAGCACGTCCCCTACGCCGCTCGCGACGACTTCTCGTTCGTCCTCGACCGCGACCGCGTCGCCCGCGAACAGCGCTGTGCCGTTCACGGTCGCGCTCCCAGTGGCGACGTGAACGAACGCGGCCCGACCCGGCTTCAGTTCGTGCTTCACGGTGTCGCCTGCCCCGAGTTTGGCCTGGAAAACGCGCGCGTCCTGGTGAATGACTAGTGACGCATCGGCGCCATCGGGCGAAGCGACCAGCCGCCACTTCCCGCTCTTCTCCGCGTCGGTGAACACCTTCTGCTGGTATCCCGGCGTGTGCCCGCGTTTGTCGGGGAGCAGCCAGATTTGGAGCAGGTGAACCGGCACCTCGTCAGACGGGTTGAACTCGCTATGCGCGATCCCCGTTCCCGCGGTCATCGCTTGCCACTCGCCCGCGTTGATCACCTCGCCGTTGCCCATGCTGTCGCTGTGTTCCAGCGCGCCGGTCAGCACGCAGGTGAGAATCTCCATGTCGCGGTGCGGGTGCGTGGGGAACCCACCGCCGGCCGCGATGCGGTCGTCGTTTATTACCCGCAGCGCGCGGAACTGGTGGTGCTTCGGGTCACGGTAGTCGCCGAACGAGAACGTGTGTCGGCTGTCGAGCCAGGCGCCGTACTTCGTCGCGCCGCGGTCGTCGCCCTTACGAATGGTGATCATTGGTAAACCCAGTGGTGTCACCGCGTGTCCATCGGTGACACCAGTAGATACCGCGAAGCGGGGCGCAGCTTTCACTTCGGCGCAAGCAGGTCGTGCATGCCGAACCCGAGTACAGTCGCGGCGGTGATGCTGAGCAGCAGGACCAGGAAGCCGAGCTTGCGCGTGGGCTTGATCTGCCACCACATGAAGATGCCTGACACGCCCCAGAAGACCATCACGAAGGACATCGCATCGACCACGACAGCCCAGAACCACTTCGCGTTTTGGCTGCCAGGGAAACCGCTCGCGAGATGCAACCGCGTGAGGAACCGGCGTGTGGAGAGTTCGTCGGGCGGGGTCGCGGAGCCGGCGGTGCTTCCGCTCACGGTGCCGGTCATCGCGTTGTAGGTCACACGCCAGGTCTTCGTGCCGTCAGACATGAGGAAACCGAGGTCCGGCACGCTCGTTACGGTCACGTCGCCGGTCGGGAAGCCGGTGCGTTCCAGCACAACAGGCACCGCTGCTTTCACGCGTTCGTGAAGTGGTTCGGGAAGCGTGAGCGGCCCGGTCGCGTGGTTCGCGTGTGTGGGTGCGTCGGTCTTCTCGCTGGCCTTTGGTGTGCCTCTTTCGTCGCGCGCGACTTTTGGTGTGCCGCCCTTCGCGCCGCTGATCGCGAACGGTGCCTTCTCTTCGACCTTCGCGACCGGTGCTGCTGCTTTCCCGCGCACGGTGCCGCCGGGATTGTTCACGTCGAACAGGATGCTGACATCTTGCCCGTCGGCCTTGACCGTGGCGAACGCGAAGTCGCGGGTGTACTTGGCCTTCTCCGGTTCGACGAGCGCGTACGGCTTCCCGTCCTTCGCACGCTCGTTGAGTGCCGCGACGACTTGTTCCGCAACCGCCGCCGGCTTGGGCGGCGATTCCATCGGCGTGTCGGCTAACTCGCTCACGCCGAACGATGCGGTGGGCGCGTCGCTGAACGCGGTCGGGTGGTTGAACAGGAAGCCAGTGACGCCGTACAGCACGGCCCACGGCAGCAGGAGTAACCCGAAGTAGAGGTGCATCCGGCGAACCGCCTGCATCACCCGCTTGCGCAGCGGACGCGTGTGGCGAGCCGGGGACGTCAGCCCCGCGAGTTCTGGATCAGCGTCCGGTTCGGCAACGCTCATGTCTCGTCTCCGATCAGAAATCGTTCAGCACTTCGCCACCGGTTCGCGTGCCGAGGCCGAGCCACGTTTGCGAAGTCACGCGATTGGACACAGACCGCACCGAGCCGTCCATCAGCAAGATGTTCAGGCCGTTCGTGTGGTAACTCCGACTGGTGATGACAGCGTAGGTGGGCCGGTTGATGGTTTGCCCTTCGCGCATGCTGGTGAAGTCGACGTCGTACGTGATTCCGCCGGTGGTGTACGGAACCTTCGTATTCGGCGGGAAGGTGGTTGTCACGCCGGTCTGGTGGACGCGAGCATCGACCCATTCCGTGTGCCCGCTGTCAGACTTGAACTCGCCGCCCCACGCGGCAATCGCGTTGGGGTTGGTTGGTCGCGCAGTGCCGAGCGCGGACGGGTTCCCGGCGTTTCGGAAGTAGGGAGTGTACGCCTTCACTTCGGCCATCGCGAGCGTGTTGCTCAGTCCGTCGGTGAACTCGCTGACCCGCGTGCCGCGGTTTACAACGAACGCTCCGTCGCCACTGGTCCCCGCGCCCGCACCGGGCATGAACGCGAACCACGTCCCCGCGTTGGCTCCGTAGTTGAGCGGGTAGTGCGTGAGTGCGCCGTCGGGGCGAGCGCGGTCGTTCGGGTCACTGGGGCAGATCAAGACCGGAACCCGGAACTGGGTGATCGCGGGTTGCGTGTTGTACGGAACACCGAAGTTGATGAGTTTTTGCAAGGTGTCTTGTTCGACGTATGGGAGCAACTTGGACGGGACGCTCCACGCGACTCCAGTTGTGCCGAGCGGATAATCGCCGAGCGACGGGTAGGTGCTAATCGCCACCTCGTGATTGTGGATCGCCAGGCCGAGTTGTTTCAGGTTGTTCTGGCACTTCATCCGCGCCGCCGCTTCGCGCACCTTCTGCACAGCGGGAAGCAGCAACCCTATCAGCACCGCGATGATCGCGATGACGACCAACAACTCGATTAACGTGAAACCTTTTTTCGCGTGCACGGCAACGCTCCTGCTTCGGGTATCAACTGGAGGGACAAGGAGCTGCGTTGCGGCGGATGGTGAGCGAGCGGCAGGTGGGATTAGCCGGTCGCATCCCGAGCGGTGGCGGAGCAAGCTCAACGGTGTGTACTGATCGCGACGGTCACGGTCGGCAAACACTCCAAACATTATTGAGACAAATTCTCAATAAGATAACTTTACATTAGCGGCATATAGGATACTGTCAACAGAAGAGGCGGGAAATACCGCACTCACGCACTGCTGCATTGTCTACGATTCGACGGAGGTGTTGCAGACAGTGCTGAAACCGAGTCTCATTACCGCGCGATGTGAAGAGGCAGTCAGTGAGCGACACGGACCCGGAAGTGGATGAACGCGACGAACCCGCCGAGGGCGAGGAGACGGCGCGGACCATCAAGGCGGATGAGTTGTTCGCGGGCAAGCGTGAGGTGTGGATCGACCTCGACGGCGTGCGATACCGACTGCGTATCACGCGTCGCGGGAAGCTGATTCTGCAGAAGTGACGCGGTGCGACCTACTTCTTCTTTGCGGTGACGACGCGCGGGTTCTTCCCCGAGTCCTTGAGCGTTGGGCCGAGTTCCAACTCCGGCCGTTCGGCAAAGATGTCCCGCACCGCCGCGTCCTGCTTCCAACCAATTTCGAGCAGGAGCGAACCGCCCGGTTTCAAGAACGGTCCGACGCCGGCCGCGATGCGCCGGTAGAACGCGAGGCCGTCCGGCCCGCCGTCGAGCGCGATTCGCGGTTCGTGGTCACGTACGTCAGGGCTCAGTTCCGCAAACTCGGATTGCGCGATGTACGGCGGGTTGCTCACCACCATGTCGAACGCGCTGCCCGCTGCGAGCGGCGCGAGCAGATCACCTTGAAGAAACGTCATGCGGTCCGCGACACCGTGCTTCGCGGCGTTCCGCTTCGCAACTGTGAGCGCGTCGGGCGACACGTCGGTCGCGGTGACGTGTGCGTCCTTTTTCCAGTGTGCGAGGCTGATCGCGATGCACCCCGACCCGGTGCCGAGATCAAGCACGGAAGGCGCGGCCAGCGGCTTCAACCGGTTGATCGCTTCGACCACCAGCGTTTCGGTGTCGGGCCGCGGTACGAGAACGCCGGGATCGACCTCGAACGTGAGCAAATAGAAGTCGCGCGAGCCGACGAGATACGCGACCGGCCACCCGTCCCCGCGGCGCTTGATCAACTCCTTGAACTTGCCGCGCTCGGCGTCGGTGGGTTGCTCCTCGAACCGCATGATCAGGTCGGTGCGGGTACACTGGAGCACGTGCGCGAGGAGCAGTTCCGCT
>SXGU01398783.1_pt1 | contig 19105 bp, 17 predicted proteins | sample 3174531 | NCBI WGS metagenome assembly SXGU01 (sample SAMN11356863, study PRJNA531348) | freshwater metagenome | isolation source: freshwater sample F1-140 | place: China: Fuxian Lake, Yuxi | collected 2017-12-25 | reverse complement strand
GCGTACGCCTCCAAGTCCTGGTTGATACAAGCCAGGTTCCACAGTTACGACATCTCCGATGACCAGTGGGGGGCCCTTCTTGGCAAGCAGTGGTGGCTCGTGAACTTCGAGTCCCACTCCGTGGCCAGTGCCGTGCGTCATTTTTGCTTGCGCCCATGTTTCGTCACTGGACGGCATCCCCATCGAAAATCCTGCCTCGCGGATTACGTGCGATGTCGCGGCGTGCACTTCTTCGCCCGTGACACCAGGGCGAATGACCGCAATTGCCGCGCGTTTTGCGGCAACAACTGCCGCATGCATCTTCACGATCTCGTGCGGCGCAGCGCCGTTGACAACAGTTCTTGTGCAGTCGCCGTTATAGAGAGTCTTGCGACTGCGGGGAAAAACATCCACGATGATCGGCTCGCATGTACGAAGTTCTCCGCTGCCATGTTCGTGGCAATCGCTGCCCATCGCTCCGCATGCGACAATCGATTCGGGATTGAGATATCCGCGGCGCAATAAAAAAACATCGATCGCTTCGCGAATGCGCTGACTTGTGAGAGGCTTGCCTGTACCAAGCAACACCCCGTCATCGCGAACTGGCGCGGCCGCAATCGTTTCACACGCCATTGAGACCGCGGCTTCCGTGTCTTGCTGACATTGACGCAACCATGCAATCTCTTGCGCGTCTTTGCTGCGTCTGATGAACACGCCATCATCTGGATTGCAGGTCACTTGCAATCCCGCCTCTGCAAGTTGATGCCAATAGATCGCAGGTGTTGATCGATCGATCGAAACGCTTGTTGCTCCCAATCTGCGAATGCACTCCGCAACGGATTGGGCGGTCGCAGTTTCTCTGTCTCCTGAAAGACCAGAGGCGGGAGTGAAATCCGCGGGGCAATGAAATTCATTGGCGCGCGCGTGCTTGCGTGCGCGATCCATTTCAATATCTCGCAGAATCAAGATGCGGCGGGGGGCATCCGCCGCGGTTTGCACCGTAATCAGCGCGGCTGGATCACCAACGGGAAATCGAATTTTGTGATGAAGAGACGCGCTGATTGCTGGTATTCCAGCACAGAGCGAGACCTGCGCAGCGGAGGCCGCCACGAAATCAGCCCTTGGCTTTCTCTCGCGCTTTCGCAGCCAGTTTTTTCGCGGCATCCGACTCGACGAGGTCCTGCATTTCTTCTTCGGCCTTCAAGCAAAGTTGGACGAGAGTCGTGTGCAGTTCTTCGTGATCTGGAACTGAGTCCATCAGCGAAACCGCGAAATCCACTTGGCGCACAGCATCCATGCCCGTGTCGATCATGCCGATGGCAGTATCTCCGAGTTGCTCGAGAGCCCAAAGAAACCACTGCTTTGACGGTTTTGCTGGTTTATCTGGCGCGTCGATTCTTGCGCGCACGGTCATCAGACCAATCGCAACGACTGGCACCAATCCCATCTGTGTTGTTGGTTCGCGGCAGATCACCAACGCAGGAACTTCTCGGCGAATCGCTGTCAAGCGAACGCGCCGAGCATCTGCGCCAACAAGCGGCGGTTGCATAATGTGCAAGCCAGGTCCGATTCGATGATCTTCGCCGATCTCGCCTTCGATCCATTTCACTGTCGTTGCCTCGGCCGCCAATTGCATTCTCTGTCGTCGAGATTCCTGCAGAGGAAGAATGATCCGACTCATTCGACCGAAGTCGCCCGCTTGATGCGCAACTTCCAGAGCGCGTTGCGCAAGTCGCTCCGCTTCGAACCATTTGCCAGACTTCAGCGCGCTCTGCGCCTTCTGCATCAGGTCATCGATTCGAGCTGCTTTGGCTGGAGTTGTCATTGGCTTGCAAGTTTACCCACGGATGACTCGAACGGCACGCTTGTCATCAGTCCGTTTCACTTCGAGGGAACGACCATTCAGTCCTTCGTTGACCGCGCGAATACTTTCGGCAATACGGCGAAGGGCCTTGGATGTTGGGAAATCACGCAAAAGTGAGGCGATTTTCGTCACTCCGGCTCCGCCGCGGAGGCGATAAATTTTCTTGTACGCCTCTTTGACCGCTTCGAGTTCCATTTCATCCATCCCAATTCTGCTCATCGCAACGTGGTTGTATCCACGAATGGCGGCGGGGCTTCCTTCGGCGAGCATAAATGGCGGAACATCTTTCGAGACGCGAGCCATACCGCCGACAAATCCACAGTATCCAACTTTTACAAAGTGATGCAATCCCGCGCCGCCGCCGATGTTGGCGTAGTCGTCCACATGGACATGACCCGCGAGCATTGCGTTGTTGGCGAAGATGCAGTGATTGCCGATGATGCAATCATGCGCGATATGCACATTGCCCATCACAAGATTGTGCGATCCGATGCGTGTGATTCCTCCGCCATTTCCAGTACCGCGGTGGATGGTGGCATGTTCGCGAATCATATTGAAGTCGCCCATCTCGAGCCATGTTGGTTCGCCGTGAAACTTGAGATCCTGCGGATCGCCACCAACCAAAGCAAATGGATGAATTTCGTTGCCGCGTCCGATGCGTGTCAATGAAGTGATATGACAGTGACTGCGCAACACGCAATCTTCGCCAATGTGCACGCGCGGACCGACGGTGCAATAGGGTCCGATGGTCGCGGACTTGGCGATCTCGGCTGAAGGATCAATGATTGCAGTTGGATGAATCTTGGTCATTATTCGAATTCCGCATCGACCATCATGAAACGAATCTGTGCTTCCGCAGCAAGTTTGCCTTGGACCCACGCTCTGCACTGTACCGCCGCGCTTCGAGCACTTGCCCGCAGGGTTTCCGCCTCGATGATCAGTTGATCTCCTGGCGTGACGGCCTTTCGCAACTTTACCTTATCAAGCGAGAGTAACACAGCAACTTTTCCAGTATGTTCGAGAGTTTGCGAAAGCAAAAGACCGCCGAGTTGGGCCATTGCTTCGACGATCAGGACCCCCGGCATGATGGGAGTTCCAGGATAATGACCAGGGAAAAATGGTTCGTTGATTGTCACATTCTTGATGCCGACTGCTCGACGATTTCCATCGATTTCCACGACGCGGTCGATCAAGAGCATTGGATATCGATGAGGCATAATGCGTGCAATCGCACGCGCGTCAAGCACGCGTCCAGCTCCCGCGATCTGTGTTCGAGCAGTTGCACGAACTTGCTCGAATAGACGGCGGGCGAGTCGCCGATTCAGGTCATGGCCACTTCGCTGAGCGACGATTTTTCCCTGCAAGCCGACACCAGCCAAGGCAAGATCTCCGATGACATCCAAGACTTTATGTCTGACGCATTCATCGGCGAAGCGAAAGGCATTTTCGATTGGTCCATCTTCGCCGATGACCAACGCATCGCGCGGAGTGAGATGTCTGCACATACCTGCGGCCCAAAGCGCCTCGGCTTCGGAGCGCAAACTGAATGTGCGCGAAGGGGCGATTTCTTTTTCATAGTCGTCGCGCGCGAAATCGAAGTTTCGATTCTGGCGACCAATCTGCGAAGAGACGCTGGAATAATCCAACTCATATGTGACGCGAAAACCAAACTCTTCAGATGGAAGCGCGGCGATCAACGCATCTTCTTCCTCAATCACAATCGCTTCAGTGATTCGGTGCACAAATCGCTCTGCATCTTGGGCGACTTTTCCAGCTGCTTTCAAGGGTTCAAAGAATGGAAGAGCAGAACCATCGCCTGCAGGAACTTCTGGTCCGCGAAGTCGAATGAGAAGATTGTCTATGCCGAACCCCACGATTGCGCTGAGGCAATGTTCGACTGTATCGATTGTCGCATCGCCAACGCGAAGGGTCGTTCTTCTTGGTCGCGAGACTGCATTGTTGATCAGCGCGGGAATCATGACTGGCGGATTCAGATCGATTCGCTCGAAGACAATGCCCGTACCAACGGGCGCGGGACAAAATTCCAGTTCTGCATCGACACCAAGCAAAAGACCTTTGCCACGCACAATTGTCGGCGTGCCGATGGTGTGTTGCTTGCGATCAATTGGAATCAACGACTCCGCAATTTTTGATTGAGTGATGCCACGAATTCCCATTGAAGAACCCACAGAATTTGGAGGCAGGGAAGTCATGGCCGAGCAGTTTCTTTCGCGGATTCCTTCGCCGCTTCTTTATTCTTTTTTGTTTCGTCAACCAATCGCATCAGATCGCGGGTCAAAGGAGACAGCTTTTGTAGCGCAAGAATGTGCCGCATTTCGACCTTGATTTCGCGCGCAGGCATACCTCCCCAGACTTCGCCGGCGGGAACATCGTTCATCAGAGCAGTCCGTGCGGCAAGTTGCGCGCCAGTTCCGACTGTTCGGTGATCGGCGATGCCAGAACCTGCGCCGATTCGAACCCAATCTCCAACCGTGCTCGACCCTGCGATGCCGCTCAGGCCCGCCATGACAGTCGAGCGTCCAATTTGCACATTGTGGCCTATTTGACAGTGATTATCGATCTTTGTGCCCACACCGATTCGAGTTGAACCAAAGGTTCCGCGATCGATACAGGTGCAACTTCCGATTTCGACATCATCTTCCAAGACGACATTTCCAAGATGCGGAATGCGGAGCAATCCGTTGCCATTTGGGCAGGGGCGATATCCAAATCCTTCAGTCCCGATCACCGCGCCCGCATGCACGATGACGCGCTTGCCTAATTCGCAGCGTTCACGAATGATCGCGTTGGCATGAATGATTGCGTCGTCACCAATTGTGACGCCAGGGTAAATGCGCGCGCCGGAATGAATCACAACATTTTTTCCAAGGACGCAATCCTTCCCAATCCAAGCAAGCGCTCCGATGGAAATTTGGTCTTTGGAAAGAGTTGTTGTCTCAACCACAGCAGTGGCGTGAATCCCTTTTGGTGGGGCCTCTGGTGGCAGCGAAAAGTGTTCGAGCAAAGAGATCATTGCAACTTCGGCGCGCTCTACATGGATGAGTGCGCGTTTCTTGGAATCGTGATCTGGAACTTCAACGCCTCGAGAAACAAGCGCGACTTGTGCTTTGCAATCTTTCCATAGACGGGCATAAGTCGCATCCGAGATGAAGGTTGCGTCGGATTCCTTCGAACCACGCAAGTCGCCGAGACCGTGAACAACGATGCCACTTGGACCGTCGAGTTCACCGCCGACTTTCGTCGCAATCTCTTTTGCGGTGAGTTTCATCTATCAACTCTTGCCCACTGGGGCTGTTGTCGTCGTGGGAATCGCACCCGCAGCGGGAGTTGCGGCGGGAGTTGCGGCGGGGGGCGTAAGCGATGGATTCGCGGCACGGAAATCCTTGTTCATTCGTTCGATAAGCAAATCAGTGATGTCGAGCGCAGGATTGCTGTACAGCATTCTTCTGCCGCTGATTTGCTGCATCGTTCCTTCCAAGTTCGTTGGGTTGATTCCTGGAACCGTGTCGTCAATAAAAACAAAGTCAATTTTTTGTTCTTTCGCCACGAGACCGCAAGCACTGCGGATTGAAACATATGCCTCGCGGACGGAATTTGCCTGTTCGGATTCCATTTTCAACTTGGCGAAACTCTGCAGGGCGCTTAAGTCGCCAGCCTTCAAAATAGTCTTGTTCATAGCGTCATTATGAGCAGGCGTCCCAACCTGAAAACTGTCCAAGTCTTCTTGCATGCTCTTGACTGAGTCTGTCATGGCAGCGAGTCGTTTTTCCAATTCGCCACGCAATGTCACAGAACGAGCTTCCGCAGCTTTCAATTGATCGAGCGATCTATAGACCTTCTCGAGATCTACTGAGGCAATCACAGTTGGTGTAGTAGGAAATCCCGCAGCAAAAAGCACTGCGCCGAGGACAAGGGTGACTGGAAGAAGAATGTGATTTGTACGCAATGTGGTCTCCAAAATTTATGGCTTGGCAATTGGCGCAACGGCGGCAGTTGGAGTCGCTCGAGCATTGTTCATACGCAAGATGAGTTTTTCGGTCAGGTCATCCGCCTTTGCGGCATAGAGAACTCTGCGCCGAGAAATTTGTTCAACGACTTGCTGGGTAAGGGACATTTGTTGATTGCGACGATCGCGCTGAAAATCTGCGGTGCCGTCATAGACCAAGACATACTGATATCCCTCGGACTGCGCTAATTTTTCTGCTTCGCTGACAATTGTTCGATAGAGGCCTTCCCAGCGAAGTGCCTGTTCGCGATCCGTCTCCATCTGCTTGGTCGTTGCCCATTCCTTCAATTCAAGTTGTTCCAACGCGAGTCCATCTCGCAGGCTTCCACGCTCTTGCGGATCAGTGATAGCGTCCGACTCGCGAGCGCGAACTTCGATTTGCTCTTTGCGTGTCTTGAGTTCCAATTCAAATCGATTCGCCATTTGAGTCAGTTCGATTTCCATTTCGCCGCGCTGTTGGATTTTGTCCAAGATTCTGCGGATATCAACATTGGCGACCGCCGAAGGTTGTGCGCTCAATCTGCCGACGGTGTATGCAGCACTTCCCGCAACACAGGTTGCTGCGATCAGTACCGCGACAATAAACGATGTCTTTCGTATGCGCTTCTCCATATGGTGAGGGAGTGTAGTGGAGAACGCCCAAAAACTGAACTAGAAGGGGAGTTCCGCCGTGAAACTGAAGGTTTGCGTTTGATCGGTTTCATACTTCACGACCGGCACGGCGAAATCGAAAGCCAAGGGAGCTTGTCCCAATTGAGGAATGTAAAGACGAACGCCGCAGCCAATCGAGACTCGATATGGGGCAAGGTCGAAGCTGTCGGTGACGGTTCCAGAGTCAGAAAAGACCACTCCTGAGATGAACTTGTCGAAAATCGGCACTTCATATTGAGCGCCGGCGAAGAATCGAAATGTTCCACCGATGGGTTGTCCGTTGGGGAGTCCGTCTGCTTGACCATTCGTTGTCGTGTAATACTCGCTGAACGGAGTTGGTGGATCTGCGCCAATCGCTACAGCACTCAGCGGACTGATCGCTCGGAACTCGAATCCTCGCAGAGAGCGACCACCAAGATAGAAGCGTTCCGATACTGGAGCGGAACTTCCAAAAATATAGCCAGAGCTTGTGTTCAACTTCAAAACGCTCTTGCGACCGAAAAAGTCTTCGCTGAGCGGGAACCATGTGGTGAAACTTCCTGCCACCAGTGGGTATGTGTACGCCCCGCCGAACGCGCCGAAGTATGCGATTTCCCCTTCGAATCGCGAGCCTCGACTTGGGCGCATTGGGTTATCCAAATTGGTGCGAGCGAAAGTCAGTCCAACGGAATTGATGAATGACGGTCCACGCTGCTCGTATACTTCGATGGGAGTGCTTCCGTCAAAGTTGGTCAAGGTGACACTTTGAAGTGTGACTCGAACGGAACCTTGCCACAATTCTCCAAAGGCGCGGCCGAGACTGAAGCTCGAAGCAAGGCGCTCTTCGGTGAATGTGTTGTAAATCCGATTGCGATAGAGCAAACTGCTACCGAAGCCATAATCACTTTCGAGAAAGTTTGGATCACTGAAGCTGATTGAATAGTTGCTGACTTCGAGACCTGGAGAAATCGCAATACCGAAACTCTGGCCAGCGCCTCGGAATGCTCGACCGCTGACGAATTCGTCAAGCGTTTGCGGCGTATCCGCAATATCGAAATTCTGCTGATTGAGCGCGATATTTCCTGCCAATCCAGTATCTGTTCCAGCGCCGACTCCAAAGCTGATGCTTCCTGTGTTTTTCTCTTTCACTTCAACCAAGACATCTCGAACCTCTGGAGTTTTTGGGTCAGCATTCTGCGGAGTAATGGTCGCCGCGGTGAAAAGTCCCGAGCCTTCAAGACGACTCTTTGCAACTTCAAGTTCGTGACCATCGAGCGGACGGCCGGGTTGGATGCGGACTCGTCGCCGAACGACACTGTCCTTGGTCAGATAGTTGCCTTGAATCCGCACCAAACCTGCGGTAAATGCCGACGTCTCGCGAATCGTAACGACCATGTCAACCTCGGCTTCTTCGCCGAGGCGAACCCAAGTTTGATCAACTCGGGCGTCGATATATCCCATCGTTTGATACGCCTCGGTCACGGCTTTTGTAGACGCCTCTACTTTGTCAAGCGTATAAAAATCGCCTGGACGAATTTTCATCAATCCAAGAACTTGTTCTGGACGCATCACTCGAGTGGTGTCGCGTGGTCCGCCATCTGCGGATTCGAAGACCACGGAACGAAGGCGATATTGGCGCCCTTCACTGATGACGAAAACCACTCTCGCTTCTTTTCCTGTTGCCGAAATCTCGACGCGCTTATCCACGCGAACATCGATGAATCCGCGATCTTTATAAAACTTATCTAGAGTGGCAACATCGTCGATCAACATATCTTGATCGAGATTTCCCAGTGAAAAGATAAAAACCCAAGGCTTGGTTTTGATCTGCGCGCCAAGTTGGTTTGTGGTGAATCTTTCATTTCCCGAGAAGACGATTTCGCGGATTCGCACACGAGGTCCTTCGACGATACGGAAAATGAGAATGCCGGTATCGAGCAGGCGAGTCTCGTCCGCCTCGACCTCGATCATGTAATTGCCTTTGGCGCGATAGAGATTTTTAATCTTTTCAATCGCTCGTTCGAGAAGAAAATCGTCGCGCGGACTTCCTGCATAGAGACCGATCACCGCTCGAAGTTCCTGATCTGAAGCGACTTTATTTCCCACGACCTGAATATCTTTGACGATCGGCTGCTCGATGAGTATGTATCGCACACGCACAGTGCCGTCGGGGAGGAGTTCCGCGTCGGTCGTTACCGAGTCAAAATACCCGAGTCGATAGAGGGTCGTCACATCATCTCTGATTGACTTTGAATCGAAAGGTTGGCCAGTCGCGATTCGCAGGTTGTTGCGAATCTCTTGTTCAGCCACGCGGCCGAGTCCTTGGATGAGAACCTCCGAGATCGGCCGATCTGCAAGGGCTTCGTCATCAATATTGGTTGTCACGGTGGCGAAAGCACTTGCGGAAATTGCGATCGAAGTGAAGCAGATGGCCAGAGAGACCAAGCGGAAAATTGATCTCGTGATCTTTGCCATTATGAGTTAGCGAGTTTACCCTTCAAGAGCATCTCGCGCCGTCCTGCCCAAAGGTTCGCCTTACGCTAGGCTTTCTCTATGAGCACAAATCTGTTGCGGACTTCATTTTATGATTTTCACCTCGAGCACGGGGGAAAGATGGTGGACTTCGCAGGCTGGGAAATGCCGCTTTTGTACAGCTCAATTTTGGAAGAACATCGACATTGCCGCAGTGCTGCTGGATTCTTTGATGTCTCACATATGGGGCGACTTCGATTCAGTGGCCGGCACGCGCGGAAATTTCTTGATTCGGTATGTACTCGCCAGATTTTCGGGATGCAAGTTGGTCAATGCCGTTATGGAATCATCTGCAACGAGCAGGGTGGATGCTTGGATGATGTGATCATCTATTGCTTTGACGAGTCAGAGTATTTGATGGTGTGCAATGCATCGAATCGTTTGAAGTTGCTTGCGCATTTCGCAGCAGTGAAGGGCGATATGAATTTCAAGCTCGAAGATCAGACTGAATCCACCGCGATGATTGCCCTGCAAGGACCCAAAGCGATGGAAATCGTCGGAGCGTTGTCGCGTGAAATTCCCACCTTGAAGCGATACCGATTCGTGCAAAAAAGCTTGATCGTCGTGAAGTTGATCGTCAGTCGCACTGGATATACCGGCGAAGATGGCGTCGAAGTGATTCTTGGATCTTCGATGGCGCGCGCGGCAATGGGAATGTTTTTGAAAGATGTGAAAAGCGGACAGAGTCCCATTCGACCAATTGGGCTTGCTGCGCGAGACACGCTTCGGATGGAAGCGGGGATGCCACTGTATGGACACGAAATTGATGAAAATACAGATCCGCTTTCGGCGGGACTTGGATTCGCGGTCAAAGTCGACAAGGGTTCAGATGACGAAAAAATTGGTCGATTCATAGGGCAAACTGCGCTAGAAAAAATTGCGAAGGATGGTTGCGCGCGCAAACTTGTTGGACTCGGCTTGGAAGGTCGCCGCAGCGCGCGTCAAGGTATGGAAGTTCGTCAAGGATCGAAGGTTGTGGGCAGAGTGACGAGTGGTTGCCTCTCTCCAACTTTCGATCGCCCGATTGCAATGGCATTCGTCGATGCGAATTTGATCGAGGTGGGGACGAGTCTTGAAGTCGATCTGCGTGGAGCCGCAGTTGGCGCGGTTGTGGAACCTCTGCCGTTCTTGCGCGCCGTGGCGAAAGTGTGATAAAAAAATATCTTTGGAAAATGCAAGTTCCCAACGGCGAGGGTCAAGCATTAAGAACCAAGAGTAAAGACCAAGAGTAAAGACCAAGAGTAAAGACCAAGAGTAAAGACCAAGCGTAAAGACCAAGCGATCAGGCCCAGCGTTAATTCCCGCTTTGTTTTGGTCGAGGGTTGTTTGAATACTTGCTCTGATGCTTTGAAGAGAGCAGTTCAGTCAGTGAAGATGTGGTCTCGGCTTGTTTGGATCTTGAGGATGAAGAGTTTTCATCATTTTCTTCTGCATCAGTGCGAAAGAGCAGTGCAAGCGATTGGTTGCTTCCAAGCTGCCGTCCAAGTCTCTCGAGGGTTTCAACTTCAATCTGTCGGACGCGCTCACGGGTCAGACCGACTTTGATGCCGACCTCCTGAAGAGTCAGCGGTTCGGTTCCGTTGAGGCCAAATCGCATGCGCAGAACCTCGGCTTCGCGGGCATCAATTGTGTCTAGAAGTCCCACGATCACCTTGAAAATTTCATTGTCTTCTATGACGACCGATGGGTTCTTCGACATCGTGTCTTCGAAGATGTCGGCAAGCTCCGCAACATCGCTGTCGGGGTTATTCGAGATAACTTGATTTGGCGCGTTGTATGCACGGAGGGCGCGTCGAATGACTTGCAACTTGCGAAGCGGAACTTGCATTTCACGAGCGAGTTCCGCCATAGATGGAGGATGGTTTAATTTTTCCTCAAGCATCTTCGACGCTGCTTTGCAGCGACCAATCAACTCAATCATGTACGCGGGAATATGAATCGGTTGACTCGCGTTGAGCAGCGTTCGCTTGATTGACTGTTTGATCCACCAAGATGCATATGTGGAGAACCGCGCGCCTTGCGCAGGATCGAAGCCTTCGACTGCACGAATCAGACCAACATTGCCTTCTTCAATCAGGTCAGGCAGGGAGATCCCTCTGTTCAAGTATCCCTTGGCAATTGCAATAACCAATCTAAGATTGGCGGTGATCATCCGATCCTTCGCCTCATTGTTGTTGTCGTTGATGATCTGCCAACCAAGTTGTCGCTCCTCGAGTGGAGTCAACAATGCAACGAGACTTACCTCGCGCACATACATTTGCATTTCAGTTTTTATATCAGACTTCGCCACGCGAACCTCTTATGGTAAGTTTAGATTACTCAAATACCAAACTATTTTCCGATGTCTTTCTCCAACTTCGATTCTTACATCATCATAACGATAGTCCATTGACCCAATCTGCAGGCAACCCCGAAGACGATATTTCCCCAATTCTTGGGAGGTGGATTTTCTCGGACGGGATTCCAAGGGTGCGATTTTTGGATGGAATCGGCGAAAATCGACGGATTCAGATTCGTTTAGAGGCTGGAATCATGCAGTTTGAGTTGATTGGACGACCAGACGGCAAGCGCCCCGAAGGGTCGGAGTCGTGGCTGGAATTCTGGGGGGCAAGTGAGGAAAAATTAGCACAAGTTGAATGCGAGATATTGCGCGCAGAGGTTCATTTGTATCACCAACGGGCTGCCGCCTATTTGATGCTGGAGGATTTCGTCTCAGTCATGCGCGACTGCGATAGAAATTTGTTTGCGATCGACTTTGTGTGGAGGCGCGCCATTCGTGGAGCAGACTTGGAGTCATTCGATGCGATTCGCATTGCAACTGTTTTGTTGCGAACGCGTGCCGAGGCATCGATGTGCATTCGGATTCGTGATACTCAGGGAGCTCTCAAAGCGATCGATCGTGGGTTGGCAAATCTCCACGGAGGCGCGGGGTCATCGCGGCGAATGCCCGAAGAAGATTCTTCCGAGGCGTTGATGCTTCGTTCGATGCGCGATGCGTTGGTTCCGAAATTGCCATCGAGTCAACGCGTGGATCTTGAATCGCGATTGAAGCATGCGCTGAGAATGGAAAATTATGAGCTCGCCGCAATTCTGCGCAATGAGTTGCGACAGATTGGCTATTAGATCGAGCCGGATGGGGCGATCGCCGTGGGGGAAATTTTTTCGAGCGCGCTGCGAAATGGCTCGCCACCAAGCGTGGGGTCGAGTGCGCGCAGCCGTGCAAGTTTTGCTTGGACACTCTCGCCGCCGCGCCCAGAATCCTGCGCGATTCGTATCTGAATGACTTGCGAAATCCACCATTCTCTTGATCCCTGTTCAACACGCGCCGCAAGGTCGCGAGCACTCGCCATCGCACGCGTCCGTAGTGGATCGCGAAGCGTTATATTTTTCGCAGCATTCGCGGCGATTTCCGCGGATGAAAGTGCCTCGGTCAATCGCCGAAAGTCGTCGATGGTCGCCCAAGGTTTTGCCGTGATCCAATCCGAGCGAGCCACTGCAGAATCCCACGAGTTTTCATATAGAGCGGCATCTGCGGCAAGTCGCGCGAAAGATTTTGTCAGAGCAGATGTGGAGTGCGTTTCGAGAGATGGAAAAAGATTTTCCCACGCCTCAAGCGCGTCGAGAGCGCGCTGAGCAGCGATGACAGAATTCGCATTACCAGATGCGCTCAAGGTTGTCGCAAGGTCGACCTGTCGCTTGGCGAAGTCGACGATGCAAGTCATTGCCATTGGATTTTCTTCTGTCATAAAACTTGCAGGAAGTCCGGCGAGTTCTTTATCAAGTGCGGCGCGCGCGGGTGATCCGTGACGAGCGGCGCGTTCAAGTCGAAGTCGTAAAATCTGCTGGGCGTCATACACAGTCCACGCATTCCACTGCGCGATGGATGGAACTTCTTCGGTACGCATCGCCTCTTCTTGGGATGGCGAGAGAAAATCTGCGGCAACTCGAGCGGCGTATGCAGTTGCAGTGACTCTAGATCCTGGGTCAAGTCTCGCATTGCGCGCGGCTCGATCAAGATCTTCAATTCTCGCCGCAGCCTGCGAGAGCGCGGCAACTTGATCGGCGCTAGGAGCGGTGGACTGCGCTAGAAAATCTTGGATTATGCGTCGCGCTTTCAGCGCCTCCCATTGTGCGACCGTGCTTGGCCGTGATGCAAGTTCCGCGAAGCGAGTTGCGGCAAGAGCGAGTGTTCGTTCTAGATCCTCTTCGCGTCCATTGGGATTTGCCCGATCAAGCGCCAGTTCAATATCCAAGGCCGTCTGCATCGATGTGAGTGCCATCGGTTCTTGTGCAGCGCACTCTGCGAATCTTCGATATGCATCGGCCGCAGCGGGCCAATCACTCTTGCTTGAATGAATTTCAGCAAGCACTTCGAGCGCTGTGGATAGCGCTTCTGGATCGATGGATTGATTGGAGAAACTATTCAGCGTTGCAAGGTCTGCGGCGGAGGTGGGATTTTTCAGCAAATTGTCTCGAGCAATTGCGATCATTGCCAAAGGTGGCAGTTCTGTATCAATTCGTGCGCCACGCAAAACTCCTGCGAGCCGCTCCAAGACTGCCCTGCGAACTCCGGCACGCTCTGATGGTTGTGATGCGCGGAGTGTCATAATCCATGGATTGAGAGATTGTTCGGTGGTCGCAGACTTTCCCGCAAAGACACGAGACCGAACGAGTGCATCGGCGGTCAGCAATCGCAAAGCGGTCGGAAGATTCGGCGTGACGAGAAGTGCGGAGAGTTGCTTCAGTGCTTCGATACCCTGACCATCATTCATAAGAGTTTCAGCGGACAAAATTTTTGTCAGCACCGTCAGCATCGGATCGCCAACCAGCATCACGCGTGCGGCTCCATAGCGCGCGATTTCTGATCGCATCGCGACGGATGCGGCGGCGACTTCCGCCAAATCTGCTTCGGGTCGCAACCGTGGCGGAAGTTCTGTGCGGAGTTGGGAAATCGTCTTGAGCAGCAACGCGGCTTCAATTGGGCGCTCTCGCTGTTGCTGTGCTGAGAGTGTTGATCGGTCAATCACAAGTCGAAGCGCTTTCACTGCGGCCGCGAGCAGAGGGCGACGACCACGCGCATCAGCTTCCAGTCGATGGGCAAGGAGCGACCCAGCGGGAATTGCCGTTTGTGGAATGATTTGTTCAGCGCTCGAAGCGAATGCAAGTTGTTGCTCGATTCGGTCGAGCGATGCAATCGCCCTCGGCAATATCTCTGCCACTGGCGCACCAGCGATCGCTTCAACGCCGCCGTCGATGCCGAGAAAGCCAAGAACATATTCATCTTCCGCTGCGTCAGTCAGCCAGAGAATTGAGCGCGGATCATTCGCATAAGCTTTGACAAGCGCTGTGCGGTCCTTTCGAAGTTGATCGAATGCGATGACCCTATCTGGCAATTGAGTTGTTGGACTTGTCAGAATCAATCGCGAAAGAGCAATCGATCGAAGTCGAGTTGTGGTTCGATCCGCCGCGGCATTTGATGGCTCAGTGCGCTCGAGGTCTTCGAGTGCGCGGGCAAGACCCAAATCGCTGACTCCGCGCAGAAAATCTTCTTCCAAAATTTGCGAACGCGTTGGATCGGGAGTCTCTTGCGCAAGTGCATTTTGCGCGGTGAAGCCAGAGATCAAGAGCGCGCAGAGAGAAATGTTGATGCGCAGATTTGTCATGGCTGGAGCGGTTGGATGTGGCGCGTGCGAATGTTCATCGTTTGGACTCCGCGAATCCGATGTTCGCATATCCAGCACGAACGGCGGCGTTAAAACCCTCCACAGCATCTTGCCACTGCGAACCAGCGGAGGGAACAACCAAAATGGGATGCGAAGATTCAAAGAGTCCATTTGCAACGCCTGATTGGCGACGCATTTGCTCCATTGCTTTGGCGAGGGTGTCGAAATTTTCTGCGGTTTGTCGAACGCCGTCGGCACGGAGTTCGATCGAGCATCGATCTCCATCACGAATTCCCACCACAATTTGCAGAGGCGAATCTTGAAGCGCGAGCGGATCCGCTGTCGTGCCACGCGATGGAAGATCAAGGCGATAGACCTGTTCGTTGCGCTCGAATCGAACTGTGCAGACGAAGAACACAAGCAATAGAAAGACGACATCAATCATCGGAGTCATCGCCAACTGCAGTTTGAATCCACGGGCCGCACGGCTTCTATTCATGATTGGCCTGCCGTTCATCAAGCGCGCAAACTCGAATTGTCACGCGCTCCGCTCCCGCTTGTGATGCGGCTTGCGCAATGGCGCGAAGTGCGGGTTCCACCTTGTCGTATCGCAGCGAACGATCTGCTCGAATATCCACGGGCAATGTTGGATCGCGACGAATGCGCTGCGCAATCGCTTCGGCCAGACCGCGAAGACCCGAATCATCGTCAGAAAATTTCTTCGCCCCAAGCGAAAGAATCGTTCGATCGCCGTTGGCAATGACATTCACGGCCAATCGAGGTCGAGATCCTGCGGAAGTCGTGGCAGCATGACGAGGTTCTGGAAGTGACACAGGAGGCAATTGCTCGCCGCCCATTCGAGCGACCAAGATAAAAAACACGATCAGCAAGAACGCCAAATCAATCAGTGGCGTCATATTCGCGTCGATTCGAGCTGGTCCTCGTGCATGCAACAGACTCACGAATGCGATCCTCTTTCTGATGAGTGTGATGCGGCTTGAGCCGTGCCGCGCAATGTGACTTCCAAAGCTTCCGCCATGATCGCGTCGATCCAATTTCGAACCATTGCATATGCCAACAACGCTGGAATCGCCACGATGAGTCCCCAAAATGTTGTGACAAGCGCTGTGCCGATACCGCCAGCGAGCAGAGCTGGATCGGCTTGCCCACCTGATGCGGAGACGGTTTGAAATGCAACAATCATTCCATACACCGTGCCGAAAAGCCCGATCATCGGGCTGATTTGCGCCAGCACATTCAGACTTTCAATCGATCGAAAACGCCTTGCGGCACACTCTTCAGCGGTTTGCTCCGCAGCATCGACGGCTCCAGATCGTCCCAGCGGAAGCGTGTCTATCGCGGCCTTGGCGATGCGTGCAAAGTCGCTGCCATCTGCGGCAACAACCGAGCGCGCATCAGTGATCGAGCTTGAGCGCAGAAATGAATCCGCCGTCGCGGCAGGCATAATGATCTTGCGACGATGGGAAATCAGCGCGGCGGTAATCAAGCCGATACTGATCATGCTCATCGCGATGAGCAACCAAATAATCAGACTGCCGAGCCACTCGATTTGCGTCGAGCCGTCGGGAAGCGTGCTGGAGGAAACGAAAAAAATACGGGCTGCGTCGAGAGTCGATGAAAGTTCGGTTGGTGTGTTCATATGTTTTGATTCTTGTTGATGCGGATTTCTTTATGGATTCTGACTGGAGGTCGTCGGTGATTTTTGGGATGCACGAAGAACTGTTTCTGCACGCGCGGCGGTGGCTTCGAGCCCGAATGCTTGTGCTCCACGAAGTGCAGCGCCAGCAAGTCGAACCGCAGTGCGCGGGTCACGGTCGTTGAGCAGGCTGATTTCCGCGGCGCTCACCAGCGCAACAGGAGACGAGCGGTGGAGCGGTTCGGAAATGCCAATGCGTAGGAATGCGACGCGAGCGGATGGGGTATCGCCGGACTTCAACAGCGCGATCGCTTGGTCGAGTCGCTTTGTGATTTCATCAGGAGGTTCTGTCGAAGATGCTTCATCGCTTGCACGGAGATCCGCCATGCGCCGAACGAATCGATATGCACTTTGTCCACCATGTTCTCGGGCGATTGCTTCGAGAGCGCCAAGAGGTTCTGCTTCCATCAAATGAATGCAAGCGATCTGTGACTTTCGCCGACCAGTTTGCGCATCTTTTGGATTGAGCGCATCAAGATCCGCCAAGAGCGAATCGCGATCAGTCGGCTGATCCGCCGCGCCCATCAAGCCTGCGCTGACAATCACGATTGTGTCGGGACGCAGCGCCATCGCGACGCGCAGTGCTTTGCGAGCGTCGCTATTTCTGCCTGGAGTTATCTCCTCCATCAGCCAATTCTTCAGCGTCTCAATTCCTTGCTGCCCAATGGTTGGACCAGCTCTTCTCATTTGCGCGTCTTGCGCAAGAAATGCTTCGCCGCCTTGGAAAGCGACGACCGCGAATTGTTGCTCTTCGCTTAATCGTGTGATCGAATTGATCACTTCTTGCACGGCAGTTGGATATGCGCCAATCATCGATCCTGATGCGTCGAGCAGATAGACGATGCGATTGGCGGATGTTTGACGAAGGCCCGAGACAGTCACAATGCTGCGCGGGCTCGCCATCGGTCGCAAAGTTCGCTCAAGTGCGCCGATCAGAGCGTCGCGATTTTGTTCTGTAAATGTAAGAATTTCATGCGAGGCATCTTTCGCCGCCGTCATCGCGATCGCCGTGCTGGCAATATTTTCGCGGATTGGAATCGCCGCGTCAATTGGAGGCGCTTGCACAATCGGGGGGAGATCATTTGGCGCGGCTTCAAAAGAGAAAATCGCGCCCGAGTTTAATGAGGGATTCGATTCTTGACGCCAGTCCCGCATGACGAAGACTCCAACTGTCAGCAGAAGTAGAGCAAGGCATCCGTGGACAACACCAGAAAGAATCCACGGGATCAACCGCCGAGCGCGCATGACTTATCTCGGCTCTTTTCGTGCATTTTTATCGCCGCCCGAATTGCCGCCCTTGGGCTTCTTCGGTGCTGCGTTCATCATTCCATCGACGCTGAGAAAACCAGGACCGACCAGCAAGATGTTGAGTGCGAGAAGAAAGAGCGCAACCTGAGCAATTGCTTGCAATCGACTTGCCTCTGGAATTGTCCACCATCCGCTTTCCGCAACTGCGGACCAACTTGTCATCCAAAATGCGCCAGCCATAACGGACGCAATTCCTAACGCAGAGATTCGGGTGAATGCGCCTGTCAAAAGTAATATTGATCCACCGAGTTCTGCCAAACCGACCAACCATCCTGCGATTGCGGGATATGGAAAACCTGCGCGATCGGCGATCAATGAAACTTTGTACAGACTTCGTGCGGATCGGGGCGGAGTCCTCGCCGTGGATTGCGAATCAGTGGATTGCGATGCGTCCGAAGATTTTGATCCGAATCCTGTCGATTGAATGCGCTGCCAATCCAATCCCTCTGCGGAAACACCTATAGATAGAAGCTGATCCGCTTCGACAACGGAGAATTCCGTCGTGTTCATAATTTTATGCCATCCCGCTGGAAGGAAGATGGCGCACAGCGCCAACCGCACGATGAACGGAAGGAATTTGACTGCGCATGTGTCGCTGAATGCCATTGGGTATCATCGTACGAAGTCGTGCAAATGCGGGCGTGGCGGAATTGGCAGACGCGCTGGATTTAGGTTCCAGTGGGGAAACCCGTGCAGGTTCGATTCCTGTCGCCCGTATTGTTCGCCGATACGCTTGACCTTATGAGTAAATGGTCGCCCAATTCTTGGCGTTCTCGAAATGCAAGCCAGCAGGCGGCGTGGCCAGACGCGCACGAGGCCGATCGAGTGATTGCGGAGATCAAAGAATTGCCGCCGCTGGTGACGAGTGGTGAAGTCGCGTCGCTCAAATCCCAATTGGCCGAAGCCGCTCGCGGCGAAAGATTCGTTTTGCACGGCGGAGATTGTGCGGAGAGTTTCGCGGACTGTCGATCATCGGCGATCACCAATCAATTGAAGATTCTGTTGCAGATGAGTTTGGTTTTGACGCACGCATCGCGAAAGAGAGTTGTTCGAATTGGTCGCTTCGCCGGACAATACGCAAAGCCGCGCTCGACCGATCAAGAAGTGCGCGGTGATGTTTCGCTGCCATCATTTCGTGGGGATAATGTCAATCGCCCAGAATTCACGACCGCTGCGCGCACGCCAAATCCACAGTTGTTGCTACGCGGATATGAACGCTCTGCGTTGACGCTCAATTTTATTCGCGCGCTTGTCGATGGCGGATTCGCCGACTTGCATCATCCAGAACAGTGGAACCTCGACTGGGTGATTCATTCGCCTCTTGCGGGGGAATACAAACGAATGGTCGACGCAATCGGTGAAGGTCTTCGTTTTATGGAAACGCT
>SXGU01166274.1_pt1 | contig 19111 bp, 20 predicted proteins | sample 3174531 | NCBI WGS metagenome assembly SXGU01 (sample SAMN11356863, study PRJNA531348) | freshwater metagenome | isolation source: freshwater sample F1-140 | place: China: Fuxian Lake, Yuxi | collected 2017-12-25 | reverse complement strand
GGCCGACTGATCACCCGCCGGCTCCCGCTACCCGCGCGGGAGCCGGTTCGGCCGCAGCGTGGTCCAGCTGTGTGCCCGACGAGCGAGTCGCATTTGCGCTAGCACAAAAGCGACCCTGTCGAAACGGGATCGAGGCGGGCAATTCGGGACGACGGCGGCGCGCTCGGGTGCCGCTTTCTCGGACGACGGACCATGATCGACGACACTGCCAAGCGCGCGCGTGCGGCGCGCGAGACCTGCCCCTTTCTGACCGCCAAGCAAACCGCATTTCACCTCGGCATAGCCTATTCGACTTTGAAGACTATGCGGCGTCTCGGCAGGGGCCCCGCCTGTCGCCTCCACGGTCGCACCTGGCGTTATCATATCGACGATATCGAAGCGTGGTCCAACGCCTGCAAGCGTGGGGGTCGTCATGGTTGAGCGACTACCACTCCCTCTATTCGCCTGGGTCGAGAACCGCCGACGCAGGAGCGGCGAGGCCGCCGCGCGCTCGCGCCGGGCGGCCCGCGCCGCGGTCCCCCTCGGCTGCCTTTCCGCTGTCCTCGGAGCGACGCTCGTCTGGCCGCCCGCGCCGCGCCTGGTGTGGAACGCGAGCGCCAGCGCACCCGTCGGCCTTTATCGCGTGACGCCCGGCGCTCGTCCGCGGCGCGGCGAACTGGCGCTGATCCGCCTTCCGCACTCGGCGCGCGACCTCGCCGCCCGGCGAGGTTACCTCCCCGCGAACGTGCCCGCGATCAAACGGGTGACGGCCGTCGCCGGCGATATGGTTTGCGCTTCTCGCGACCGCGTCTCCGTCGCGGGATACTTGGCGGTCGCTCGTTTGGCGGCCGACCGGCAAGGTCGGCCGCTGCCGCGCTGGAACGGCTGCATCGTGCTCGCCGCGAACGAGCTCTTCCTCCTCAACCCTGAGGCCGCGGGATCGTTCGATAGTCGCTATTTCGGGCCAGTGGGCGGCGAGTTGATCGTCGGCCGGGCGCGGTTGCTATGGGCTCGCTGACTTGGATTTTAGGGGCGGCGCTAGCGGTCGCCGCTGCGCCTGCGGCGGCCGAACCGCTCGACCGATACGCGCCGCACATCGCCGAAGCCGCGCAACGATTCGGTATTCCTAGGGATTGGATCGAGCGTGTCGTTCGCGCCGAAAGCGGGGGCCGCACGACAGTAAACGGCAGGCCCATCGTCAGCCGCGCCGGGGCAATGGGGCTCATGCAGCTGATGCCGGGAACGTGGGCCGAACTGCGCGCAACGCTCCACCTCGGGGGCGATCCGCATGCGCCGCGCGACAACATTCTGGCGGGGACCTACTACCTACGCCTGCTCCACGACCGCTTCGGCTATCCAGGGTTGTTCGCCGCCTACAACGCGGGGCCGGCGCGCTACGCCGCTTACCTCGCGGGCCGCGCGCGCCTGCCTGCAGAGACCCGTGCGTACCTCGCCACCATCGGCCGCGACGCGCCGGCTTCGGCGCGCCCGAGAGCGCTGCCAGGCACGTCCCCGCCGCCGCTATTCGTCATCCGAAATCCATCGCGAAACGATGCGACGACGACAGCGAGCGGGTACGGCGCTCCGCGCTTCGACCCAGGGTTGTTCGCGATCGAGCGGGGCCGGCGCCCGCGTGCTTCGGATGCGGAAGACAGCGCGGACTAAGGGGGCCGGGCGCGCCTACGGCGCCCCTCGCCAGTGCGTGCGTGTTCGAGCGAGTGCATCCGAAGTGCGTGGTTCGAACCGCATATGGGCTGTCGAGAGGATAGCCCTTGCGTTGCGCCGGCGCTTACGACCACGCGAGTTGGTCGCTGCGTCGTAGGCGAGCGCAGGGGTGTCGCAGCCGGCCTATGGCGCGCTCTTTGGGACAGTTGGGACCGAGAGAGGCAGGGTCGGATGAAGAGCGCGTAAGGCAAGATAAAAGGGCCGGCACTGTGTTTCGACCAAGTATCTGTCTGCACGTCGATTTTTTGCGCTGCCGACGGCACTGCGCGGGGCGGACACAGTGTCGTTCGGAGCAAAAGGCACGGTAATCGGCGACCGCCGACAGCACCGCTTTGCAGAGCAGTTGGATCGTCGCACCATGGCGGCGATCTGCGCGAGAGGTTTGCGGATGAGCGACGAGACCGACTTCGAGCCCAGGGTCGGCAAGATCGGCAACCGCCGCGCCCGCCGCGCCCGCGGCTATCTGTCGCAGGTGATCGCGGCCGCCAATCTCGTGCGCGGCGATCGCGCTCTCGCGTCGACGAAGCGCAGTTCGGGCGGACACCTCGGACGCGGAGCGGGTGTCGGCCGCTTGCTCGGCCGTCGCGCCGCCGATGGGGCGTTCCGCCGTCGCCGCGTTGCAATCAAGGCACGCATCGTGAAGCTGGCAGGCAAAGGCGCCGCCGCGGCCGCGGCGCATCTGCGCTACGTTCAGCGCGACGGCACGACCCGCGAGGGGTCGCCAAGCCGACTTTACGGGTCCGAACGCGACAACCTCGACGCCCGCGAGTTCCTCTCCCGGGGAGCGGGCGATCGTCACCAGTTCCGCTTCATCGTCTCGGCCGAGGACGGCGCGCAGTACGAAGATCTGAGGCCGCTCGTTCGCAGGCTGATGGCGCGCATGGAGGACGATCTCGGGACTCGGCTGGATTGGGTGGCCGTCGATCATTTCGATACCGGCCATCCTCACACCCACATCGTCGTGCGCGGCAAGGACGAGCGTGGCGGCGATCTCCTCATCGCGCGGGATTATCTCTCTGCAGGTATGCGCGAGCGCGCGGCCGAACTCGTCGATCTCGACCTGGGCCCACGAACCGACCAAGAGATTGCGGCAGCGCGGCGCGGCGAGATCGTGCTCGAGCGCCTGACGTCGATCGACCGGGCGCTGCTCCGCGAAGCAACCGACGGTGTCGTGTCGACGCGGGCATCGAGTGGCGCGGCGCAATCGTTCCGCCTCGGTCGTCTTCGCCGTCTGGCTGTCATGGGGCTCGCTTCTCCGCTCGGCGGCGGCCGCTGGCGGCTCGATCCCGATTGCGCGACCACGCTGAAAGCGATGGGCGAGCGGGGCGACATCGTCCGCACGATGCAGCGCGCACTCGCCGCTGTCGGTGGCCAGCGGGCTGCCGCCGATTGGGTGATCGACCGCCGTCTCCCAGCGGCGGGGCAGCCGCTGGTCGGTCGCGTGGTCGCCTGTGGTCTCGCGGACGAGCATGGGGATCGCCGGTTTCTGATCCTCGACGCGACGGACGGACGCACCCATTATCTCGATACCGGTCGAGCGGGCGCGCCGCCGCTGGCGAACGGATCGATCGTACGGATCGAGCGGCGGTCCGCCGAGGCGCGACAGGTCGATCGCACCACGGCCGAGATCGCCGCGGCAAACGGCGGTCGCTATACCATCGACGCGCACCTTCGTCGCGACGCGACAGCGACCCAGGATTACGCGCAGGCCCACGTTCGGCGACTGGAGGCGATTCGCCGCGCGACCGGGCAAGTGACCCGAGAACTCGATGGTACATGGGTGATCGCGCCGGACCATGTCAATCGCGCGGCAGAGTACGAACGATCGCAGTGGGCAGATCGCCCGGTCAGCGTGGAAATCTTGTCTCACTTGCCGCTGGAGGAGTTGGTCGAAGTCGAGGCGGCGACCTGGCTCGATCGGGACGCGGTCACGCATCGACCGATCACGCCGAGTGAGCGCGGATTCGGCGCGGAAATAGAGGCGGCCAAGGCGCGCCGGCGGGCCTGGTTGGCGAGGGAAGGCTTGCTCGACCGGGCGGCGGACCAAGGCTATCCCCCTGGGCTTTTGGACACGCTGCGCCGACGCGACGTTTTGCGCTGCGCATCCGCGATCGCCACCGAATCCGGGCGACCGTTTTCCGAGGCGCCAACAGATGGACGAATCGAAGGCATCTATCGGCGACATGTCGATCTCGCGTCGGGTCGATTCGCAGTGGTCGAGCGAGCACGCGATTTCACGCTCGTGCCCTGGCGCGAGGCGCTCGAAAGCCGCCTCGGCAAAGAGGTCGCCGGCTTGGTGCGCGGGGGTAGCATCGATTGGCACTTCTCGCGCGGACGCCAGAGCCCATCCATCGCCTAGCGACCGCGGTTGACGGCACGTCGAAACCTAGCCTCCGAGCGTCTGCACGCGCCGATCCGCGCCACGCTCCGGAAACCGCCTTAAGGGGGAGTAGGATACTGCATACAGTTCAGCTCGCCGACATGCTCGGGCCTTCAATCTCGCACGAATGAAGGCGGCTCTGCTTTGTCTCGAGATATGTGCAGCGTGCTCCCCATCGGTAGCCGCCGATCCTGGCGCCGTTGCCGCCCCGCAATCGCGCTCCTTCTATCCCACTCAGTTGAGCGCTCCGGTACCCGATTATGCGGAGTTGATCGCCAAGCCGCCCGCGCGTCCTAGCGGCGAGCTGCGGCGCCGGGCGCAGGTCGCAGCCCCCCGGGACGCCAAGGCGATCGGCCGAGCATGGATCGAACGCCTGATGGCCAGACAGGCGCTCGGTGGTTATGGCATGGCCGGCAAGGCATCCGATGGACCGATCGACGCGATCGACACTTTGCTCACGGCCAGCGAGTTCGACGGTTGGGTCGAGGCGAACGGCTGGACCATGCCGCGCCATATCGACTGGAGCTTTCAGCCCGAACTCGTCCGGCCCACGGTGAGCGAGAGCGCCGCCGCCGCTGTCCGCCTGTGGACCGCGTCGGAAGCGCGCACGGGCGCGCAGCTGCAAGCGTTGGAAGCCGGGCGCATCGTCATGAGGGACGGCTGCTTGTGGGTCAGCCAGGCCGGCCGGCCCGACCGCATTGCGTGGCTTCACGCCGAGACCGGGCTCGATCGAGACAGCGACGGATATCTGACCTTGGTCGATCGCGTGACGGGCGAATTCATGGGTCGGCTGGGCGAGGAGTTGGTGTGGGCCGGACCCAATCGCCTCGACGCGCCCGACTGGAAAATCGCCGATGCACGTCAGGTGTGCGGACAGGCGGACGTGTTCCCGGTCGGCAACCCGCAATCGGTCGACCGGATGGCGGCGCAATATCCCCATCTCCAGTCTGGCGGACGAAGCGTTCGCGGAGTCGACGGCGCTCGCCGATGAGGATCCGCATCTCCTCAAGAGATCGGCTGGTCGAAGACACCGGGAGCTTCTCGGGCTCTTCGGAGCGCATAAGGATGCCAACCGCGTGGCCTTTGCCTTTTGGTCATCGCGCGCTGATGGCGACGATCCTGACAACGATGCTTGCCGCGCTTCTTCTCGTGTCGTCGTGTGCCGACCCCTCCCACCCGTACGCCCGCGCGGAGCGAGGCTCGGACCGACGGGAGCTGCTCGCACCTCCCCTAGGCTGGTCTATCAATCCGGCGACCCGCAGCGCGAATTTTACCGGGGCCGGCACCGGAGAGTTTGCTTATCTCCTATGCGATCCGACAGGGGCCGCCGAACTCTTCTACTGGGTGCCCGCGCAATCGTCCCGCAGCGGCGTTTTGCAGCTCGTCTCGGGTGCGGAGGCGACCGCGCTCCGATCCGTCCGGGTCGAGGAGGACAGGGCCACGCCACCACTTGCTGTCGATAGATTCGCGCCTCTGGCGGGCCTGATCGTCGCAACGACCGTTCCCCGAACCGATCGCGTGTTTGCGCGTTTCCTGGAAACGGGGGAGTTGACCGTGACATGGGGCGCTCGTTCGCTCGCGCTGGACGCGCGGCCCGAGCAACTAACGGCATTGGAGCACATTTGCCGCCGACGCGGCGAATAAGCGCGCTCTCCGAGGCCCGCAGAACCGGCTCGTTTCTCGTCTCGCACTCTGCCTCCATCGCACGACGGAGTGATGGTGGTGGCGCCGAGCCAGCCAACGCCCTCAGGGCGGCGAGAGCTTCGTCGTCGCCGGCACGACCTCGAGGTCAGGGGCCATGGGTTCGACACCTGAAGCCGCATTATCGCACGCGCGATCGAGGTGCCCACTTACGCCCCCCTCGTAGCGCCGCCCGACCGGCACGACCGATCCGTCCGTCATAGCTAGGCTGCGTCCACCACCCGCGCGGCGCGTGATCGCGCCGACGTGCGCACGGTTGACCGCGAAACTCTTGTGAACCCGCACGAAGCGGGCGGGCAAGGTAGCGAGCAACTGGGATAGCCCGGTCGTCGCCAGGAGCTTGCGCCCGTCTCGAAGCAGCACGTCGCAATAATCGTCGGCCGCCTGGATCGAGACGATCTCGCGCTCGGGGACGCGCCAGATCCGCCCACCGTCCTTGATGCCGACAATACTCTCGCCGCTCCTCTCCGCAGCTGCCAGTCGACCGGCGAACTCGGCAATCTTTCGTTCCGCCTCGTCGTGAGCCGCCTTTACGCTACGGAGCACTCCGACCTGCTCGACGAGCAGCAGGACGAGCATCGTGCCGATCCACAGATACCAGGCGCGGTCGAGGAAGTTAGGGCCAGTCCATACGATGAGAGCGAGCAGCGCCGCGCCGGCGCCGATCGCCGCGGGGGCCCGCACGATCCCCCGGCGCCATCCGATCGCAGCAGCGACGAGGATGGCCACCCCGCCTGCCGTCAGCGCTCCCAGCGCCTTGACGTCGTACCACGGCACGAGGAGCAACGCGGCACACGAAAACGCCGCGCACGACGTTGCGATCGCTCGCCTCCGGCCCGGCGCGAATCTGCTCGCGGCATAAGCCGCGATAAGCGTGGCCGCGATCGCACAAGCCAGTGCTACGATCGCGAGCCGCGCGAGTTGCCAGGGATAAGAGTAGGCGACGAAAGCCCGTGACACTTCGGTGCCGAGCTGGAGCGCCGCGCACCCCGCGATCGCGGCGAGGAGAGCCGCGCGCGCATCTTTTCGCGTCCCCGTGGCGGCAAAGCCGAACCACCCCAAAGCCGAGACGAGCGCGCCGAGCGTCACGAGCGCCGGGAGGTAATCTGGGAGGGAGGGGGCGACCGATGTTTCGTACGGTCCCACCCCTAGTACGTGGATCGGACGTGCAACCGGTAGAAAGAGATGGTGTGCGGACATACGCGCCGAGAGCTCGTTGCTCCCCGCTCGGACCTGATCGCGAGGTACGGTGAAGGTAGCGACGAACTTACCCGGACGTTCTGCAGCCTTGTTGGCTCCCGGCTGGCCGTTGCGACCGATCGCGACACCGTTCCATCTGATCTCGCTGCTCGCCATCGCCACCACGGTGACCATGAGGGGGCGGCCCAGCTTCGCGTCTTCGGCCGAGACCTCGACGTCCCGAACGACAGTCGCTCCTGTTCCGGCGAGATCGACCTGGCTCAAGGGCCGTGGGACGCAGCCACGCGGCCCGCCATCGAAGGGACACTCCGAGACCCGCGGTCCGCCGCCGGGAATGGAACAGGCTGCTGCCAGCAGCGACAAAACGACAACGACGATGGCACGCATCACACCCTCTTACGCGATCCGGCATCCGCTTGTCCCGGTCGTTCACCGACAAGATCGGGCGATCACCGAACGCGCGTGGCGTCGCGACGCCGGCGATCACAACAGTACGATCGTTCACAGTGAGGAGGATCTATGCCCTGTCGCGCTCTTCGTGCCATCGCCGGGCTCGCAGTCTTGTGCACGCCCGTTCCGGGTGCGGCGGCATCGCCGACGATAATGTTCGAGCCTCACGAGTTGCAACTGCGCGACGGCACCAAGCTGGAAGCAGAGCGCGGGACCTTCGTCGTCAAGGAAGATCGCCGAAACGAACGCTCACGATCGATCACGATCGGTTTTGTCCGGCTGCGATCTACGAGCACCCGGCCAGGCAATCCGATCGTATATCTCGCCGGTGGTCCCGGAGGGTCGGGCGTTGCGGCGCTTCGGGGACCGAGGGAGCCGGTCTTTCTCGAGCTACGCAAGACTGCCGACGTCATCCTGCTCGATCAGCGGGGCGTCGGATTGTCGAACGCGCTGCCATCTTGCTCGGCCGATCAGCCGCTCGATCCGGCCGAGGTGCTCGGCGAGACCGTTCTCGGCCGGTATTATCGGGAAACCCTGGCCAAATGCGCAGCGCGCTGGCGCTCCGCAGGAGCGGCGATCGGGGGCTATGACACCGATCAGAGTGCCGATGACCTCGCCGACCTGCGCAAAGGCCTCGGTGTTGCCAAGATCGACCTGGTGGCCATCTCTTACGGGACTCACCTCGCTCTCGCCACCATGCGCCGGCATCCGCATGTGATCGGCAGCGCCATCCTGGCTTCGAGCGAGGGGATGAATCAGACCGTCAAGCTGCCGGCCCATGTCGACGCAGCCTTTGCGAGGATCGACGCGAAGCTGGGAGGCGGACTGGTGGAGCGAATGCGCCGCGTCCACACCGCGTTCGATCGCGAGCCGCGCGAGTTTGCCGTCGCTCGGCCCGGCGGCGGGTCGATGGAATTTCGCTCGGATTCGTTCGCTCTTCGCGCCGTCGCTGCTTTTCTCGCCAAGAATCCCGACGGCTACGGTCGGCTTCAGAGCATTTACGCATCGCTGGAGCGCGGCGAAACCGATCTCTTGGCCCCCATCCTGTGGGACTTTTTCTATCGCCGGCCGCTGTCGATCGGCATGGCCGAACTGATGGATGCGTCGTCGGGTGTCACGTCCGCAAGGCTGCGCACTATCCATGCGCAAGCGAGGGACTCGGTGGCCGGCATGGCTGTCAACTTTCCCATGCCGCACCTCGCGGGGGTCCTGCCCGAGATCGATCTCGGCGACCGCTTTCGCCGTGAGGTGCGTGCCGATCAACGTGTCCTACTGCTGCAAGGCGACCTCGACGTTCGCACGCCGCTAGAGGAGCAAAGGGCGGCCACGGCTGGTTTGCGAAACACGCAAACCGTCCTCTTCGAGAATGGAGGGCATGATCTCTTCGAGGCGCATCCGGACGTACCGCGAATGCTCACGGCGTTTCTGTCCGGCCAGCCTGTGAGCCAGACAATTTTGAGATTACCGGACCCCCCGCTTGGCTCGGCATCGTCCAGCAAATAAGGAAACAGGGGAATGATCGACAGGTCACGGACATGCTGAGCAAGACCGCCGCCATGGCGGCTCTGGTCGCTGCAGCTATCTCACCGCCGACGCGCGCCGCGACACCGTCGCAGATGAGCGCGCAAGCGCGCGTGTCGAAAACGACGGTGACTCACGACGAACTGCGCACGCGGGTTCGGTTGCGCGGAAGGCCGGCCTACGTCGGGAGCGACCGCTTCGTGCTCGGCGGCACCGCCGACGCCGAAATCCATGTCTTCGTCGATGCAGGCCCGAGCAAGCAAGTTCGACGCTTGTTTTGGATTCAGTTCGAGCGCTATCTTCCGAGCCGACCAGATCTGTCTTTCGATTATTCCGCAAACCGCCGGATGGTCGTCGACGGATCGGTGACCTGGGTGCGCGCCGTTCCTCGCGACACCAGCCTCCCGGCGCGGGCGGGTTCGGACCGCGACCGTGTTCTCAGCCTGCTCGGCCGCGCTGGATATTCGCTGCCCGCCGCGATGATGGACGTGCGGATGGTACAGGTCCTGGACGACCCGAGCGGGACGGGAAAAGGGCGCGAGGAACTCATGATCATTTATGCCGAGGATTTGGCTTCGACCGGAGCGACGCTGAGCGATCTCGGTGACGGGTCGGGCGGCAACGAGGCCTGGACCCGGCTTTCCGATCCGCTGGTTCACCGAGCGATGGCATCGGTAGAGATCGCGCGCTGACGGCCTGTGGGATTAACTCTCGCCGGCAAGCGCCGGTTGTTTCCTGCGGACAGCGGCGCTCAGCTCAGTGACCATCCTCCTCCGCTGGTCACGTGGGCGTCGCGCTCGCGCAGCGTGCGGCCGAGATCCAGAATGTCGTTCAGGTGCGTCGCGGTGTAACCGAACAGCCGGTCCAGCACCCGCATTTCGGGTGGGAAGCCGGCCGACAGCTGCTCGAGCTGGTCGAGCAACTCGCGTGCCGCGTCCCTGAGCAGTACTGGCGTGCCTGACGCAGGAATGCCGATGGCTTGGCAGAACGCCTCGAGGTCCGCGCCAGCTATATCGTCGAAGCGCTTGGCAGCGCCGAGTGCGAATGCCAGCTCGTCGGTGTAGTGATTGACCGATTGCACAGGCGTGAGATCATAGAACGGCGTCAGCTGAACCGAGCCTCCCGCCGAATGGAACAGAGCGTTGTTCTTGGCGTGATTGTCGTTGTTGCCGAGGAGGAGATTGAACAACGTCATCTTCAGGTACACGTTGCGGGCGAGAGCAGGCTGGTCGGTCGCCGCGAGGATCGTGCCGATCGTCGTTGCATCGAACCGGCGGCCTTCCGTGCCGCGTCGTTCGTATTTGAGGTCTGCGGGCAATCCGCTCGCTTGCGCGAAGTCCTCGACATGGCCGCGATAGACCAGGCCGTTTTCGACGACGCGGTCGAAGCGCTCGATCAGCAAGACGTCGTGGCCGCCGATGGCGTCGGCGGCGCAGGTCCCGACCGGTAGTCCGCATTGCGCCGCAACAAGCGTCACGAAGGCCTCGTCTCGCGCCTCGGTACGGTAGATCCGATCGGGCAACTTCAGGATGTGTGTCGTGGGCGCCCCGGTATTCGCTCTCGGAATCGCAAAGCGCCCGTCCGGCAGTACTGCGAGCGAAATTTTACGGCGCACACCTGCCACGGGCGATGGATCTCGCATCTCGTCGGGAAGCGGCTTACCTTCGGCGAGGCGCGTGACGATGTCTCGCAAGACATCTTCGGTGAGGGGGTCGTAGTCTTCGCCGAGTGAGCCCGGCCGCTTGACGGGGGGGCTGTCGATAGGGAGCACGCTGACCGAACCCGCGAGATCGGCGCCGACGTGCTCCAACAAACCGGCGATGTCGCCGCGGTCGATTCCGTGACGCGCCATGACGCTGTCGAGTTGGTCGTTCTCCTGCAGGAGATTGCCGAACCATGCGCGGGCGGGGCCATCTCCGAACGGCTGTTCGCGCAAGGGAAGCGACAGCGACAAAGAATGGGCGTCCGGATTTCGTAGCCACTCGGTCCGGTAGGAGAACGAGAGGTCGGCATCGTCGCCCCTGACGAGATAGCCGATCGGCTCGGCCGAGGCTTCGAGCCAGACGTGGAGGACCAACATCAGATCTTGCGGGCGATGGCGGTGATGTCGATGCCGGCCGCCTCGACGCAGGCCATGACCTTGTCGAACTCGAGGCTTCCCTTCCCACCTTCGAGTTCGGAGACGAAGCGCCGGCCGACCCCGGCATGGGATGCAAACTGAGCTTGGGTGAGTTTCGCGGCCTTACGACCACGCCGCACAAGCTGACCTAGGTCGGCGACGCTGCCGATGTGCGCGCCTCGAGGCGTCGGTCTCGCCGGCTCGTCTCTGGACGTCTCGCGCCCATGCTGGGTTATGCCAAGAGGATGTTCCGACAGCTGTCGCGCTATATCGATCGCCCTCTGATATGGTTGGCTACTCAACTGCTCTTTGAGCCTTTGCGAAGGCGCGACGAGATCTCTGAATTGCCTCTGCATGTCGTAGCTTGCGCGAAAAGCTGGGCTCGAAGTCAATGCACGAACTTCCCGATCACGCTCGCGCAGCGTCCGCAACAGCCGGCTAGATTCCGATTCAGACGACATTTTGCTCCCTTTCGGGTGCACAATGGCCTCCATCACCGCTAATGTCAATGAATTGTCCCGAACGGTAGCAAAAATAGCAACCAGTTCGCGGGAGAAAGCTATTGCTCCCATACGGGAGCATAGTCTCACAAGTCTCAGCGATCACCAAGAGCGAAGTGTGCTTGGCATGTGATGCCCGAGTTTTCATCGTCAAGCAGAGTGATATGTCCACAAGCGCGTCACGATATAGGTTCGTGCGAGACGAACTCGACGAGATGGCCATCGGGATCGCATACATATCCGGCAAAACAGTCCGGATGGATGTGGGGATGGAGCTTGGGCTGGCGCAGTCCGGCAGGGCCCAACGATTTGGCAGCGGCGATAGCCTCGTCGACCAGCGCGCGCCTCGTATACGAAAACGCATGATGCGCGCCGGCAGTGCTTCGGTCGGTCGATCAAATGCACCAACCACTTGAGTGGTGTGCTCGTTCTGCTGGTTAGGGGGAGCTAATCGCGCTACGAAAGCCTCCATGCAAACCGGCCTCGACCATCTCCCGGAAAGCAAGCGCCGCGAACTCGCGCATGTGGTCGAGATCCTTCGCGAGGGCTTTTCCTTTGCCACCGCCCGGCGCACGCAAGCGCACACCCGTGGTGGGCAGATCCTCAAGATCATACTGTTCGGAAGCTACGCGCGGGGCGATTGGGTGGAAGACCCGGTGGGCCGGTACTACTCGGACTATGACATCCTCGTAGTCGTCAACCGTGAAGAGTTCGCCGATGTCGCCGAATATTGGGAGAAGGCGGAGACGCGGCTGCTCGAGGAACTGTCCGAGGGCACCCTGCGCACTCCAGTGGGGGTGATCTACCACGACCTTGAGGACGTAAACGCGAAACTCGGGTTGGGCCGCTACTTCTTCATGGAGATTCTGCGCGAAGGGATCGTGCTCTATGAAGAGCCCGGTCACCCGTTCGCCGAACCCAACCCGCTCAGCGCGGAACAGGCTTTGCAAGAGACACGCGACTACTTTGACGAATGGTTCGAAAGTGCCGAAGACTTCCTACAGAGCGCTTGTGACGCCATAGCTAAGGGGAAGGGGAAGTTGGCCGCGTTCTTACTTCATCAGGCTACCGAGAGATTCTATCATTGCCTCTTCCTGGTTCGGACGCTCTATAGCCCGAAGACCCACAACCTGAACCGGCTACGCGACATGGCGGAGCGGCTTGAGCCCTCGCTCCAGCAGGTTTGGCCTCGTCAAACGCGCTTCGAGAAGCGCTGCTATGCGCTGTTGCGCGACGCCTACGTGAAGGCGCGCTACTCCCGATCCTACCGCGTCACCGCAGAAGAGCTAAGCTGGATATCCGAAAGGATCGGTATGTTGCGGACTATCGTGCTGACGGCCTGCGAGTCCCGGATCGCAAGTCTTGCGCATGCCGCATGAACGTAGTCCGTAGGCTACTGGGGCCATGTTCTACATCTCGAAAATACTCGGCCGCACCAGATCCGAGCACGCTTCGACTAGGTTGGTGGCATTGGATTAAAGAACAATCCGATGAACATGATCAAGCCAGCGGAGACGCCCGGGAGCAAGAATCCATGATCATTGGACGACATAGGCCGACCGACCGTTGAAGGAGACATTCGATCGGCCATCCTTGTTGATCGCGCCGCTCTTGCAACCCGAAGGCTGCGCTAACAAATCATGTGCATGACCCCTGACCCATTTGGCTTAGACCGCTTCGTAAAGGCGCAGGACGGAGCGTATGCTTCAGCACTCGCCGAGATACGGCGAGGTTTGAAACGCGGGCATTGGATGTGGTTTGTCTTCCCGCAACTGAAGGGCCTCGGCCACAGTCCGATCGCACAGCATTTCGGCCTGGCGTCGTTGGACGAAGCTGCTGCCTATCTATCGCACCCGATCCTGGGCGCTCGGCTCCGGGAATGCGTCGAAGCGCTTCAGGACCTCAAGAGTTCGAATGCAGTCGATGTTTTTGGTGACGTCGATGCGATGAAACTCAGATCCTCGCTGACACTCTTCACGATTGCCGGTGGCGGACCCATTTTCGAGGCAGCGGTCGTGAGATGGTTTGGCACGAAAGATAGACGTACCGAAGGTTTTCTCCAGGTGGCGGAAGCTCGGTGATCGGCTGGTCCGGACAGCATCCCGCCATGACATCGAATCCGATCCTGGGCTCTTAGCCAAACCCAGAACGCGATCCTTGGCCGGTATTTTGTCGTTTGAATACAATTCTCCGCGGGCCGCTCGGCATATGGGAGACCGGCGACCCTAAGGGCTCGGCATTCGTGCCTTGTTCTCAACTTTGAGGCTGGCCTTCAGATGGAGGCCAGCCTTTTCTTTGCGTTGCCACTACCGCACCCATACTTGCTTCCATCCAAATGTAATCAGTCTGGGAATGCGCTAACGCCCAGTATTTGGACATCGCGTCGATGCGCCGCCCATGGCAGCATTCGGTGCGATTACGGCCTGCCTGCTCGGCGCCGTTAAGCTCGCACAATGAGCAAATCGATGGCCGTCTTCTTCAAGTGGCTCGTGTAGGGAGACCACTAATGATGAAGGCCCAAGCGCGCTATATGCGAAGCTGGCGAGACGAATGCAGTTGGCCTAATGCCGCTCCGAAACGCTACCACTAGAAGTGCAAAGAGATGAAAAGCGATAACTCGTTGGGTCAAGCACCAGACCGCCGCATCGCCCTCCTCATCGATGCGGACAACGTCTCACACTCGAAAATTGCGTTGATTCTCGCCGAGCTCTCCAAGCACGGTACGGCGAACATTCGCCGGGCCTACGGGGACTGGGGGAGTAGCGGCCTCAAAGGTTGGAAGGGCAAGCTGCACGACTTCGCGATTAAGCCTGTCCAGCAGTTTAGCTACTCGACGGGGAAGAACGCCACCGACATCGCACTGGTGATCGACGCGATGGAATTGCTGTACACTCAGGATCTTGATGCATTCTGCATCGCGTCCAGCGACGCAGATTTCACGCCTTTGATAATGCAGCTGAAAGCTAACGGTCACCAAGTATACGGCTTCGGGGCGCGCAAGACGCCGGACCCGTTCGTAAATGCCTGCACGACATTCCTCTATCTCGAGAGCCTGGGCGACGAGGGGGTGCCTGCCGAGCCCGAGATGCCATCCAGCGATCCGTCGACGATCAATTCGCTAGAAGCAGGTATAAAGGCCATAGCGTCAAACATCTCTAAAGCTGACCTGGCCAAGGACAAGACGCTAGTGACGATCTTGAGGGGCGCCGTTGACGCGGCGGCGTGGGATGATGGCTGGGCGTCGATGGCGGCAGCTGGGAGTGCCGCGAAAAGGCAGTCATCGATCGACCCGCGCAACTACGGTGTCAAAAACTTCCCCCAGCTATTCCAAGCTATCGGACTGTTCGACATATTCAAGGGTGAGGGTGGTCAAAGCTTCGTCGCCGATAGACGGAACACGGATCGCGATCCACGCCCCACGCGATGAGCCAAGCTCCCAACAGCTCGGATTCGATCCTCCAGCATGTGCTGAACAACGAGTATCTCGTCTGCCTTTGAGCCGGTTGAGGACTGTCCGCTTCTGGTGACTAACTTGGGAGAGCGGTCATTCGCAGGCCGGGCGGCCATAAGTCGCTGCGAGGCGTTCTCCTCCCATGACCATGCACCACACGCGCTCGGGCCGCGGTAAACCCATCCTGCTCATTCACGGTCTGGGAGGAAGCCACCGCTCTTGGGACACGATCCTGGCCCCTCTAGCCAAAGAGCGGGAAGTTATCGCCGTCGACCTGCCTGGCCACGGGCAATCCCTCGCCGAAGCCGACCATGGCACGTTTTTCGGCTTGGCGCGCAGCGTGGAGGACTGGTTGGTCACTGAGAGTCTTCAAGGGATCGATATGGTCGGTAGCTCTATGGGCGCTCGCCTCGTGCTCGAGATGGCTCGACGCGGTCGCGCTGGCGCGGTCGTGGCCCTCGATCCGGGCGGGTTCTGGCAAGGATGGGAACGCACGTTCTTCAGGACCACCATCACGGCGTCGATTGCACTGGTGCGGGCATTGCAACCAACGCTTCCCGCCCTCACTCACAACGTCGCCGGCCGCACCGCCCTTATGCTTCAGCTATCTGCAAAGCCGTGGGCGCTGCATCCCTCATTGGTTCTGAATGAACTGCGGTCATTCGCTGGTACGTCGACCTTCGACGATCTGGTGAAAGACCTCGCTACTGGTCCAATGCAGGAGGGCCCTGCGGCGACCGATGCGCCCGTCGTCATCGGCTGGGGACGCAAGGATCGCCTGTGTCTTCCAAAGCAGGCGCGTCGAGCGATGGCCGCATTCCCAACGGCCAAAATGCATTGGTTCGCAGAGAGCGGGCATTTCCCGATGTGGGATCAGCCCAAGGAAACGATTGATGTGATCCTAAAAGCCACTGGTGGGGGCAACGTCCACTGACGCTCCAGCAGATTGGCGGATACCGTGTGGCACAAGCGGAAGTTCTCTGGGGCGTTGGCACTTTTTGGGCCCGCAACGGCTTGGGAGCTTCCGGGCAGAACTGGAGCATAAGGGGGCGTCAAAGCGAGCCCCCTTGTTTACATCGAGAGGGTCTGGGGTTGGGCCGTTAGCGGACGGTCCGCGGTTGGGATCGTAGAACCGCTAAGCAGACCAGCCGCTATCGACCCCATTGCGGACCTTCACAGCGACCGTCAAAATGAGCTCGATCAAAGGGATGCGCCGGGGGCAACCCAGCTAAGGGTGGTGAATAGTAATGGTAGCGATGCTAACCATGAAGCCGGTTCAAGGCTACTACGTTGAATACGAAGCGCTTGACGGCGACATGAAAGCCGTTCGGTTGCTCGACGAAAGCTTCGATGAGGGTCGTAAGGTGCCGGTCATAATGGGCGGACGCGCCATTGACCCGACCCACGTGCCGACGAGGATCCTCTGGAAGGATCGCAAGAAGCAGCCAATGGGCGATCTCGATAGCGGCCCCTTATTGAATATTTCGGACAGGGCGAAAGACCTGATCGAACGCTTCGAACCTGGCGTTCATCAATTTTTTCCCGTGGCGTTCACTCACGCCGATGGCGAGCTCATCGAAAACCGCTGGCTACTAGTCGTATGCAATCGTCTCGACACCGTGGACCGCGAGCACGTGCAGGGGTTCCTGTTGTGGCGCGATAAAATTTGGACTCCGATTGCTGATTATCTGCGAGACATGCCCGATGAAATTCCGCCCGGCTATGACACTTCCCAGCCGTCAAAGCTGGTCTTCAACGGCGGCCAAATCGGCGGCGCCCATTTGTGGGTGGACAAACACCTGCAGGCCAGAGTCTGGATGTCGGATGAGTTCGCGGCCGCTTGGTCAGCTGCCGGGCTGACAGGTTGGCGCGCAGAGAATGCCTTTAGAGAAACAGTCTAAGGTCGATAGACCGGATGAGGCGGTGAGCAACCGAACGGACTGCGCATCAACAATCGGCCGCTTCCCACCCCACATCGCGACGTCTGCGCCGAGCTGGCTCCTCGCTAGAAGCGACCAGCAGACAACGACCCCATGTCAGACATTTTCTCTGATGGTCGCGTGACAAGCTGATTGAGCTTTCCTAAGTTGCTCTCGCCGAGAATAGAGTAACAGGATGGTAGCCCCTGCGCCCGCATGTCGGGTTCTCCCTGCCACGGCGTCACCTGATCGAAAGGGTAGGCGCTTGACCATCGGGCCAACGCTCCCTCCGAACCCAAGGAGCGTTTCATGCAGTATCTCTATCTAGCGATTGCCATCATTGGTGAAGTTTTCGCGACATCATTCCTCCGTCAGACGGAGGGGTTCACAAAGCTAGGCCCGACCGTGATCGCCCTCGGGGGCTATCTGGTCACGTTCTACTTTCTTGCGCTGGCTTTGCGGACCATCCCGACTGGTGTTGCTTACGCGATCTGGGCAGGCCTGGGCGTAGTGTTGGTCGCTGGTGTCGCATGGCTGATCCAAGGCCAGAAGCTCGATTCCGCCGCCATGATCGGCATGGGCTTCATCGTTGTCGGCGTGGTCATCATGAACGGCTTTTCCAGCGCAGTGTCGCATTGAGCGATGTCCGTTTTCCACCCCAGTTGCGACGTTGGTTTTAAGCAGTTGCGCTGACCGAAAGCGGTCGCCCGGTTATGCGGCCGACCGCGTTCATGGTCTCAGATTTCAGTGCGCTCAGCCAGGAGCAGAGCATCTTCGACATCCACACCGAGGTAGCGGACCGTGTTCTCAATCTTGGTATGGCCCAGCAGGATTTGGATAGCGCGAATGTTGCCGGTCGCCCGATAGATCATCGCTGCCTTGGTTCGGCGTAGGGAGTGCGTACCGTATTCGCATTTTCTCAGGCCGATCGCGGTCACCCACTCGTCGACGAGGCGCGCATATTGTCGCGTGCTCATATGCCCGGCGTGATCAACGCAGCTGGGGAACAGGAAGTCGGTGATCGATCCGCCCCGGCGCTCAAGCCAGGAGAGAAGCGTTGCTCGCACGTCAGCCGTCAGTTCGAACTGGACCGGCCGGTTGGTCTTCTGCTGGATTATGGTGGCGCGATTTCGGATGTCCGCGCCGGCCACGACATCACCGATCTTCAACTTCACAAGGTCACAACCGCGCAGTTTGCTATCGATAGCGAGATCGAAAAGCGCACGATCTCGCAGCCGCCCCTCGCGGTCGAGATGAAATCGGATTGCCCAGATCTGCTTCTGCGTGAGCGGTCGCTTGGTGCCAACGTTCTTGCCGGCATTCCACGGAACTCGGCCCTGCATCGCAGGGTCAAAGCGAGAGTAGCCCATCGTCGTTCTCCATGGCCGTGATGGCCTCTGTAGGAACGATCACGTGGGCAAACCCTGGGCCGACTGCGGACTGTCTCTTTGTGGCAACCAAGCAGGCAAAGCAGACATCGGGCAAGCAGCTCTACGCCTGCTCCGCCTGTATTACTCGTCGAGAGAAATTGCCGCTCACACCAAGCGCCTGCCAGGTAAGCTGTTGGTCCGACAGGGGCCGGCCCTTAGTCCTATCGCAGGCGTTGCCTGAGCTCACTTTGGTTTAGGGCGGAACGTCGCGAGATAGCCCCCGTTGGGATGGAAGAGGCCACTCCCGGTCGCACATTCCCTTCCGAAGGATCTCAATGATGGCAAAGGCCTCGAAAGCTACGCGCGGTTCGCGCATCCGTGATGCTGCCTCAGGCGGGGGTGAGACTCATCAGACCGCATCGAGCGAGAGCGATCGCCTGACAACCAACCACGGCGTAGCGATTGCCGACAATCAGAATTCTCTCAAAGCAGGCTCCCGTGGCCCGGTGCTGCTCGAAGACTTTCACCTGCGGGAAAAGCTCTTTCACTTCGACCACGAGCGGATCCCGGAACGTATTGTCCATGCCCGGGGATCTGGCGCGCACGGCGTATTCACCTGCACCCGCGCCATTCCCGAGCTTACCCGGGCGGGCCTCTTCGCGGAAGAGGGCAAGCAGACCGAGGTGTTCGTTCGCTTCTCGACCGTCGCCGGTTCCAAGGGATCGAAGGATACTCCGCGCGACGTGCGCGGCTTCGCGGTCAAGTTCTACACCGACGAAGGAAACTGGGATCTGGT
>SXGU01159855.1_pt1 | contig 19112 bp, 23 predicted proteins | sample 3174531 | NCBI WGS metagenome assembly SXGU01 (sample SAMN11356863, study PRJNA531348) | freshwater metagenome | isolation source: freshwater sample F1-140 | place: China: Fuxian Lake, Yuxi | collected 2017-12-25 | reverse complement strand
TGCCGATACCGCCTTTTTGGCGCTCCAAGTGTGTCCAGCCTCGCACCAGCCGGGTAGATAAATGTTTTAACTGCGCTAACTCAACTTGTAATTTGCCTTCGAAAGATTGCGCGCGTTGAGCGAAAATGTCGAGAATCAGTCCGTTTCTATCGACCACGCGAACACCCAAAAAACCTTCGAGGTTTCTTTCCTGGCTGGGTGCCAGCGGGTGATTAAATAAAACAACATCGGCAGAATAGCTTTCTACAATGCCTTTTAGTTCTTCGAGCTTACCTTTACCGACAAAATATTTCGGGTCGGGACGTTTACGGCTGCCGGTGACGACATAAACAGGATCAGCGCCGGCCGATTTGGCCAGTTCTTTTAACTCTAAAAGATCTTCCTGCCCGGAATGAAATGTCAGGTGAACAAGCACTGCCCGTTCACCTGAATCGGGACGGTCAAACACACATTACTCCATTAACTGTTGAAAACACAATGTACGCATAACAAACACCGTTATTCGTCACTGGATTCCCCGCCGTCCTCACGCATGATTTTTATGGCTTTGCTTGGCACTATAGTTGATATGGCGTGTTTGTAGACCATTTGACTGACGGTGTTTTTCAGCATGATCACGTACTGATCAAAAGAATCCACCTTACCTTGTAATTTTATGCCGTTAACAAGAAAAATTGATACAGGCGTATGTTCTTTTCTAAGTGTATTTAAAAAGTTGTCCTGCAAGTTTTGACCTTTCGACATCCGATTTCTCCTTATTTTTATAAAAATGCTGTTTAAGATAACTGCAAATACCAGTCAATACAAATCATTATCTATTAAACTGAGGTTTTCTCATTATTTAATGAATCAGACCTTATCGACAGATACGTTAATAGGCTGTTGTTTTATCGCTGTTGTCTTTAATTTGACGATAAAATAACGATATTGATCCTCATCCAGTGAATCAGACACTATTAACAGTGTTTTTTTACGTGTAACCCGTAAGGCGGATGTGTTGTCACTATTCTGACGGGTGATATGCAAAAATATGGCGAATATTGTAATCACTGTTGACGGTAAAATGTTGACGGATTCGAAGCACTCTCCTTGTGAAATTTCCCAGCCCGATGCTTCGCTGTATTTGATTACAGGCTGGTTTCTTTTTATACGTCTTCCAAGTAACCAATAATGTATTGATATTGTTGTAAAAAAAATGCATTTCAAGATTATCGGTAAAGCATTACTGATGCATGCGCCCAATGCAAGTACATGTATCAGGCCGGTGACGCGGTTTAAGCGCACCGACGGTTTAAGCTTGAATAGTACCGGGGATTCGTGTTTTTTTGACAAGTAAAGGTGTGCTTTGTTAGAAATTCAATTATTACGTCGTGCGGAATAACAGGCAAAGGCATCAGGTTCTGTGTGTAGACTTTTAGACGCACGATGTTGGCAAGAGCATATCAAGTGTCAACAGGATTTGTTGGGTTCCGAGTAACGGTTCAGAAAATGGATGATATCGGATAAAACCGGTTCACTGTTTTGTAACGGCAATGATAATGAACCTAGTAGCCCGACATGATCCAGATTACCGTATATATGTGTTTCGACGCAGCCTCCGGCCTCTTTGACCTTGCGGCTCAGACTCTCGATATTGACGGATTTTACCAATACGTCATCGGTGCCGTAAAGCAACAGCAATGGCGGTTCTGTGCCTTGGACAAAGTTGATCGGTTGCGAGTCGGGATATTTTTCTTCAGGACCAAAAACCACTTTTTGATAGGCGTCGGTAAAGGGTAAAAAATTGTAGGGGCCTGCCAGGCCAATAAAGCCTTTAATCGACCGATACGTTAAGGGCGCTAAATAATCTTCATTGAGAGTCAGCATGGCTGCCAAATGGGCGCCTGCCGAATGCCCCATCAGAAAAATGTTCTCGGAATTTCCGCCGTATTCGGCAATGTGTGTCTTTACCCAGTCTACCGACTGCTTGCTGTCGTTAATGATGGCATCAAATTTTACTTCAGGGTGGCGCCGGTAATCGGGTATCACGACGGTATAACCATGCGAGGTCAATGCCTGAGCAACAAACAGATAATGTTCCTTGTTGATGGTTTCGCAGCCGCCCCAACAGCCACCATAAAAAAACACCACGGTGGCATGGCTTTGATTTGCCGGCTCGGGTAGGTAAATGTTGAGGTGATTCAGTTCATGATCACCATAGGGAATGTTTTCGACGGCGCTATAGTCGTCGAATCGCGCCAGGGAGTTGATCAACAGTAACTGTGATTCACTACAACCGGCAAGTACCAACACAAAAACAATGAAACAGGACTTTACCGCTTTTGATAAGGGCTGTTTTATTTCAGGATTACTCAGCATCGACGATAACGCTTGTTCAACACACGGCCTTCACATTCATTGCATCAGGTCATTAATTCTGTTTAACGAATATCAGTTTTTCGGTAGCAAAACCCTGTTTTTTTGCTTGATCAATTAACTTGTCCAGGGTTGCTTTCGGTAGTGTCTTGGTTCGGGACAGTATCCACAGATAGGATTTGTCAGGGCCTGCCACCATAGAATAAGAGTAGTCTTTTTTATCCAGTTCAATGATGTTATAGCCGCCATAGAAGGGTCCGAAAAAGGAAACTTTTAACCGGCCTTTATCGGGTTGTTCGACAAAAAAAGCTTTGCCTTCGGCTTTTTTCCACTCGCCGGTTTGCAGATTCCAGCCTTTGTTAAGCACATCAATACCGCCGTCATCACGCAACGTGTAGGTGGCTGAAATATTGTCCAGACCGGTTTCAAAACTCTGTTCAAGTCGGGCGTTTTCGTACCAGTTTCCGAGGTAGCGTTTGGCGTCAAAGCCGTCTATCGCGCTAACTCCGTCGGGTATATCTGCACAGCTTGCCAGTAATAGGGCAATCGGTAAAAAAATTTTCTTCATAATGTCAACTAACTGCGTGTAATAATTATTTTGATAATTTCCGGGGTTCATCGTCGTACTGATGTGGGCTGTTTTTTTCCATGTGGACCATCACGCCGAACAGGATATGTGATATGCCGGTATAAAGAAAAAACAGCGAAAATCCCGGATCAATCTCAACCGCGTTGACTTCACCGTAAAATTCCATTGATCCAACCATCAGGACCAGGAAAAAACCGACAGCAGCCATGACCTGGAATTTTTTCCTGAAAAAGCAGTAAGCGAAAATGACAATCTCGGTCATCGCCAGGTAAAGCATCATAATCCGTAAATTATTGTCCAGGGCGCCATATAAATCTTCATTAAATTCAAAAATGGAATAGCTTTCCGTTATGGATAAAAGGCCGCCGACAATTAATACGATCACCGATAGATAGAAGTTGGCTTCAAGGAGAAATTTGATGCTTTGCATAGTTTTTGATGTTATACCATTCATCTGTTTAACCTGTATATGAAAAAGACCCTCCCGTAGACAGCCTGGGAGGGTTTATAGAGGAGGACGGTTAGCACTTCCCTAATCGATCAATATAGATTAAGGCAGTTGATAAGGTTTAAGGTTGCTTCCGCTTGAATCGGGTTAAAAAAGCCGGAAAGCCACTAAATCTTGGTTGATAACTTACTAGCTGAAACAATTATTGTCAAGATATATCTGTACAAAACATGAACAATAGTTATAATTCCAGCCGACAAGATTAATGCGCTGCCTTGTTGACGGCATTGCTGCCAATATTTCAGCCGGTTCAGTAAATATGAGGGCAATATTATGAAAGTACTTATTACGGGCGGCACCGGTTTTATCGGCAGTGCTTTGGCTAGACGTTTAAGCGGCGATGGTTATCATGTGACGGTTTTAAGTCGGAATCCTGAATCGGTGACCAAAACTTGCGGAGCCGGTATTGATGCGCTCGGTAGTCTCGATCAATTGAAGCCGGAGGATTCCTTTCAGGTCATTATTAACTTGGCCGGCGCGCCGATTTTTGGCGCCCGCTGGAGCGAGGCTCGTAAAAAAGTGATCCGGGATAGTCGCATTGGCTTGACCGGACAGCTTATAGATTGCATAGCCCGTATGACCGTCAAGCCCGAGTTGTTAATCAGCGGTTCTGCGATCGGCTATTATGGCGATCAAGGCGATAAGGTAATGACCGAGCAATCGGTTACTCACCAAGAAAGCTTGCAGCGAGATTTTTCGCAACTACTATGCGCGGATTGGGAAAACGCGGCAAAAGCCGCCGAGCAATTCGGGGTCAGGGTTTGCCTGATCAGGACAGGACTGGTTATCGCCAATGGCGGTGGGTTGCTACAGCGCATGTTGTTGCCTTTCAAGCTGGGTTTGGGCGGACGTTTAGGCAGCGGGCGGCAATGGATGTCCTGGATTCACAGGCAGGACTGGATTGCCATTGCACAAGCCATGATCACTGATAAAGCCATGCAGGGTGCTTATAATGCGACCGCGCCAAATCCGGTTACCAATAGCGAATTTACCGAGACGCTGGCGCATTGTTTAAAACGTCCTGCCTTACTGCCCGTTCCCGCCTGGCTATTAAAGTTGCTGCTTGGTGAAATGTCGGAACTGGTGCTGGGAAGTCAGCGCGTAGTGCCGGAACGTTTGTTGGCTCAGGGCTTCAAGTTCCAGTACACGGACCTTGCCGGGACATTAAATCAGGCGCTGTCGGCAGATCATGAATAAGAATAATCAAATCAACCCGAATAAATTGCTGTTGAGCAAATGGACAGCGGTTAAACCGCAGAAAAAAGAAAAGCATTTTTGGGTTACCCGCGTTATCAAAGATGAACAACTGTTTGTGGTTGCCTGTATCCTTGAAGCGGTGTTTAGCGGCCGGGAATATGAACTTGATTGGCGGGTATTGAAAGATGCAGATAGCTGGTTGATGGGATGGCGCTGAACTTGACAACGGTAAAGTAAAAGCGATGAAAATTAAATACAGATTGTTGGGATTGCTGATAATAGGGCTAATTCTGACGGCGCTCTGGTTGAGTTTTGCCAAAACGAATACTCCGGCGCCCGATGTGACGTTTACCACGATCACCGGTAAAAAAATCGCCTTGCAAAAGTTACACGGTAAACCGGTTATCGTCACTTTCTGGGCTACGGATTGCCCCGGATGCATCAAAGAAATTCCTCATTTGATCGATCTTTACACCGATTATCACGATCGCGGTCTTGAGATGATTGCCGTTGCCATGTACTACGATCCGCCGAACCATGTGGTCGCCATGACTAAAGCCCGGCAGTTACCCTATAATGTCGCGCTGGATATTACAGCGCAACACGCGCTGGCCTTTGGTCGCGTCATGTTGACGCCCACTACCTTTTTGATCACTCCCGATGGTTTAATAGGTTTGCAGACAACCGGCGCTTTTGATTTTTCCGACATGAAAACCCGTATTGAGTCATCTCTTAATTGAATTTCTACCCGATAAGGACAAGCCATGCTTTGGTTAAAAGCTTTACATTTAATATTTATGGTCACTTGGTTCGCCGGTCTTTTTTATTTGCCGCGCCTGTATGTTTATCACGCCATGAGTAACGATGAAATCAGTAATGAGCGATTCAAAGTGATGGAGCGGAAATTGTTTTTCGGCATTATGACGCCTGGCATGATAGTTACCTTTATCTTCGGTATCTGGATGCTGACCGATTATGCCTGGGGACTATATGCTTCCAGCGGTTGGCTGCATGCCAAGCTGGCGTTATTGGCATTATTGCTGGTTTATCACTATTTTTGCGGTATTTGGCTTTTTGATTTTAAATATGACCGTAATCAGCACTCCCATGTTTATTACCGATGGATGAATGAAGTACCGGTATTGTTTTTAGTAGCGATCATAATTCTGGCCGTTGTTAAGCCATTTTAAAGGTCGATTGAATTGCAGATGAGTAGCGGAGGCACCAGTCACCGCACCTTGTGTTCGGTCCGGAAATAAATGTGATTCCCTGTATGTTGATTTGCATGGATAATAGCCGCGGCAATAACCGGGCAGGTCAATACAGCTTTAAGACCTTATGCCTATCAGGAAAAGTTAATGTATGACATCATAAAACTCTTGTTTGATATTTGCCTGTTTAAAAAAGGCCCTCAGGATATACCTTATTCGGTAAACTTGTTGCGGGCATTGGTTGTGGTTAATGTCATCGTCGGTTTTTTAATAGTAAATATCCGCACTGATTGGTTTCATGCCTTGTTGCAATCTGTGATCGGTGTTTTCTTGGTCGGCGGGTTTGGCTGGTTTGCCTTGTTTGTTGTCGGAAAGCTGGCGCGGTTCTACCAAACCGCATGCGCTTTAATCGGTACCGATGCGATAATCGGTTTTTTTGCCTTACCGGGGATGGCTACAATGATGACCGGGCAGGGGGGATTAATCGTGTTTTTGGTCATGCTTGGATTGATTGGTTGGCATTGGGCGATTATCGCGCATGTGCTGCGTAATGCTCTGGGGCAATCCTTAAGCTTTTGTTTGGGTATGGCGCTTTTATATCTGCTGGGCTCTTATCAGGTAATGTCCATGCTGTTTCCTGAAATTGCAGGCGTTGAATAGGAGGAATAATGGAAAACTATAAACATATATTATTGGCAGTGGATTTTTACGAGCAGGATGCGGTTGTTGCAAACAGGGCGAGGGATTTGGCCGAAAAATTTCAGGCAAAGCTGAGCATGGTCCACGTCGTCGACAGCATTCCGATCACTGATGCCGGTTATGGGGCGGACATACCTTTTGATCTGGATTTGACGGCGGAATTGATGGCGGCGGCAAAAAAACGATTTGCTGTTCTTGCCGAACAGTTAAATATTCCTGAAGAGTGCTTATGGCTGGAGATAGGCAGCCCGAAACAGGAAATTATCAGGATTGCCAAAGAAAATGCGGTTGATTTGATTGTTATCGGCTCGCATGGTCGACATGGATGGGCACTATTACTGGGGTCCACAGCAAACGGAGTCCTGCATCATGCGACGTGTGATGTTTTGGCTGTTCGTTTACAGAACGATTGATCCATGGGTTATAACTGCAAAGTCGGGTGTTGTATGAAATTGAAACGGGTACACACACTAAAAATACAAAGTGCCCATATATTTAGAAAAGGTAAAAGATAGATGATTGGTAATATTGAAAGTTACGATGTCGATAGCAAAACAGGGGTGATAAAGAGCGCGGATAAACTTTTTACCTTTCATGTGGATAACTGGTTGCCTGAAGTGCCGCCTGATCAGGGTGATGATGTCAGCTTTGACACGGAAGGAACGACGGCAAGCAATGTTAATCTGTTAGGCGCGGCAATACTTGAAAAGCCAAAGGCAGTCAAATACAAATACGTGGCCGCATTGCTGGCATTTCTTTTTGGGGGGCTCGGATTGCATCGGCTTTATCTGGGCTATTATTGGATAGCGCTGGCGCAGTTGGCGTTGACCCTGGTTACTGCTGGCTATGGATTACTTTGGGGATTTGTAGAGTCTCTGTTGTTACTGGCCGGGCACATGGATAAAGATGCTAAAGGCCGTCCTTTAAAATAGAAAACCAAAGACACAAAAAAAGCTCTTGTCCTTTTAGGGGCAAGAGCTTTTTTTTATCTGGATGTCAGGCCCTATGCGGGGTAAACATTTGCAGCAGTCAGGCCTTTGGGACCGGATTCTATGTCAAAATTGACTTTTTGGCCTTCAGCCAAGGTTTTAAAGCCTTCACCCTGAATCACTGAATGGTGAACGAAGACGTCCTCTCCACCTTCAGCAGGTGCAATAAAACCAAAACCTTTTGTGTTGTTAAACCACTTTACAGTGCCTGTTGCCATTTTGAAACTCCTAAAATAAAAACTTACGGTTAACACAGAACTACAACATTGAAACCTATCAACCTGAAAAGGAATTTCTTAGCTCAACATCTGCTTTCTGATCGTCGGCTATTGTACTGTTTTTTTTATCAGACTGTCATCCGCATATTGTATTTAGGGCCTTTAACAGATGATCCTCAACCCCGCAAAAAGTGCTTAACCGCTGGTCCAGGGCGGGTATTTAATCATTATTTCGGTAAATAATTCCGAGTTTAACAACGCATCCAGCCAGCTGTTTAAAGCCGGATAACCGGATGATCGAAACCAGGTATCATCTACAGCGGCAAACTGGCGTATAAAAGGAAAAATGGCGGCATCCGGCAGGGATAAATGCTTGCCGCACAGATAGTCGGTGCTTGTTAGTCTGTGTTCCAATTCGGCTAAAAATAGGGCTGCTTGTTGTCGATAATGTTGTTTAGAAAATTCCGGGAATCGTTCGGCATATTTGTAGCGATCCAGATAAAATTTGAAATTACCGTCATTCCATTCGATTAATGCATAGGCCTCAGCGCTCACGGCCTGCCACTTATCAGGATCATTTTGTGTTAATGCCCAGCGCATAATATCGATGCTTTCCTCAATGACACCGCCGTTTGGAAGGTGCAATACCGGAACCGTTCCCTTGGGCGATATTGCCAGCATTGAATCCGGTTTGTACTTTAATGACACTTCTCTGATTTCAACAGGGATGCCTGCATAGGCAATCGCGAGTCGGGCCCTGATCGCATAGGGACAGCGTCGAAAACTGTATAGGACGGGCAGGGCATCGGTCATATCGTTGCGGGTTTTGAATAAGTTGGGCAATTTCCGTTAAAAATAGCAGTGCGGGAAGGTGCATTAAATATGAAAATTCAGTTTTTATGCTTGTGATTCATCGATGGTATACTTGGCACCAAATAGGGGCAGTGTAAGGCCAATGATGCGTCTAATCTATACCGGCCCATTTTTATAGCCGGACAAAACAAATTCAACAAATATACAGGACGTCTCTCATCGGGTACAACGCTGATTGCGTTTATATATTCCCACTCTAGCAGAACATGCCATCAGACGCTTTAATGTTAATAAACAATGAAAATTCTTTACCCTGAAATACTACCTTATCACACTTTTTTTCTGGAAACCGGCAGTAAACATTCTGTCTACGTAGAGCTAAGCGGTAATCCGACGGGTATTCCGGTTATTTTTTTGCACGGTGGTCCGTGTTCCGGCACCAAGCCTGATCACAGACGTTTTTTTGATCCTGAAATCTATCGCATTATCTTGTTTGATCAACGCGGTTGTGGATTATCTTTACCCTTTGGTGAGTTGGAAAATAACAGCACCCAGGACTTGATTGATGATATGGAACGGATTCGGCAGCAGCTCGAAATCAAGCAATGGCTGGTCTTTGGCGGCTCCTGGGGTGGGGCATTGGCGCTGCTGTATGCCCAGCAGCATTACAATCATGTCAGCGGCCTGATTATTCGTGCGGTATTTCTGGCCCGCAAGCAAGATCTGGACTGGTTTACCAAAGACGGGGCGGGGCGTATTTATCCAGAACAATGGCAACGTCTGGTTGATAGTATCCCGGAACAGAAGCAAGCAAATCTTGTCCGGGGACTCTGGGATACGTTATCGGGTAAAGATGAACTGGCGGCAAGGCGTGTTGCCAGGGAATGGGCGGCGTGGGGCGGACAGGTGGCCTTGGGTAATGCTTTCCAGGCGGCTGCCGAAGACGATCATGTGACCGAGAAGATGCTAAAGCAGGTGGGTATGGAATTGCATTATGCAATACACAACTATTTTGTCACTGAGAATCAGATTCTTGAAAATTGCCACCGCCTGTCCAACATACCGACAGTCATTATTCATGGACGCCAGGATTTGCTCTGTCCAATGGAAGCAGGGATGAAGCTGCATCAAGCTCTTCCCGACGCTGAATATATCGTATTACCTAATGCCGGGCACATTGCCCAGAATGAGGAAATGATCAGTGCGCTGGTGTCTGCGACCGATAATTTTGCAAGACGGGCGTTGTCTTCCGTTATATAAGCTATAGCTACAAATTAGCGCGAATGACGCTCATCCAGCGATAACATCTCTTGAAGGGATGTTATCTCCAACCATATCATAATCAAAATGAAGCAAAAAAAACGCTTGATCATAGCCATGACCGGTGCGACCGGTGCGGTCTACGGGGTAAGAATGTTACAGATTCTACAGGCTCAGGAAGACTGGGAAACGCATCTGGTAATTTCTTCTGCCGGCGTAGTCAATTTAAAACATGAAATGTCCATGAAGCGCGCGGAATTAGTCGAGCTGGCCGATGTGACCCATGGCATTAACGATATTGCCGCCAGTATTTCCAGTGGCGGGTTTAAAACCGAAGGTATGATTATCGCGCCGTGTTCGATGAAAACACTGGCGGCGGTTGCTCATGGTTTTGGGGATAACCTGATTTCACGATCAGCCGATGTCGTGTTAAAGGAGCGCAGGCGTCTGGTGGTGATGCCCAGAGAAACGCCGTTGAATCTGGTGCATATCAGGAATATGGCGAGTGTGACAGAAATGGGCGGTATCATATTTCCGCCCATGCCTGCTTTTTATAGTAAATCGGATTCTTTGGCGGCCATGGTCAATGAAACCGTTGGGCGGGTCTTGGATATGTTTGGTGTTGATGTCGAAGGATTGTATACACCATGGACAGGGTTGTAGCAGGCACCTGTTTAAATCCCGGAGTGTCTGCGGTTTCGTGTCATCAGGTTTTATCTTAATTCTGCACCGGGTAGCGTTGTAACCGTAATATGAGGCGATAAAGTCTTTGGGATCGGTAAGCTCTGTATTACCAAGACTTAACCGAACAGCATGTACCCCAGATAGATGAATATACCCAGTGTTATGCTTCCGGTAAGGCATAGCAGGATGGTGTATTTTTTATCGACGGAATCGTAACGTTTTTCAATTTTTGTCAGCCGATCATCTATTTGGTAATCGCCATATTTTTTCTGTACATTGTCATTTTGGTTAGCAATCGCAGACGGTACAAAATTAAAGTCTTCTTCCAGTTCTTTCATAAACTGATTAAATCGATTTTCCAGCTCCAGTAATTGCGCATCCAGTTGTTGATCCATCTTGTCGGTATTATTTGGCATTTTATGAGTGCTCCAAGTGTGTATTATGTGCGGCGGAAATCACTGGCAGATTATACTTGCATCAGATTAGAACTAAATATACCGCAGTGAATGAATATTGGTTTTATAGTCTCTTCCGGCCTAAAAGTTAACTGAATTTTTTCGTCTGGAAGTATCCTGCAATTTCTAAGCGGTAAAACAAGCGCCTAAGGCTTGGCCATTAATCGCGAATTTTTGCTGTTACGAAATATCAGCGGTTTTTCAACGGCAGACAAGGCGGCACTGGCCTTTGCTGAATCAATGGCTTGTTGAATAACGGCATGATCCGGTGATTTACTGCACACCGGATCTGCATTATACATGTCGCCTGTTAACAGATACGCCTGGCAACGACAGCCTCCAAAATCTTTTTCTTTTTCATCACAGCTGCGGCAAGGTTCTTTCATCCATTCCAGGCCGCGGAAAAAATTGAAGGCTTTGGACTCATGCCAGATTTCTTCAATGCTGTAATCTTTAACATTCGGGCAATCCAGTCCCGGTAATTCACGCGCAGAATGACAAGGCAACGCCACGCCGTCGGGCGCTATGGTCAAAAAGGTCGTTCCCCAGCCGTTCATGCAGGCTTTCGGGCGGTCTTCATAAAAATCAGGCACGACGTAATAAATTTTCATTTTGCCGGCGACTTTTTCTTTATAAGCCTGGGCAATCACTTCAGCTTGCTTAAACTGTTCGCTGGTCGGTAACAATAAATCGCGGTTGGCATGCGCCCAGCCGTAATATTGCGTATTCGCCAATTCCAGATAATCTGCGCCCAGCTCTTCGGCCATTGCCAGGATTTCCGGCATTTGGTGGATATTTTCACGATGGATGACCACGCATAATACCATTGGATAGCCGTGTTTCTTGACCAGGTGTGCCACTTGTTTTTTGTGTTCGAACGATGCGGTTCCGGCGATATGGTCGTTGAGTTCTTGCGTGCTGGCCTGGATGCTGACCTGGATATGGTCGAGTCCGGCTTCTTTCAATTGGATGATTTTTTCTTCGGTCAGCCCGTAGCCTGACGTAATCAGGTTGGAATAATAACCCAGCTCTCTCGCATGTTTGACCAGCTCGGTCAAATCTTTACGAGTCAGCGGTTCGCCGCCGGAAAAGCCCAATTGTACCGCGCCCATTTTTCGGGCCTGACTGAGTATGCGCTTCCAGTCTTCGGTATCCAGTTCGGATTGATAATTGGCGTAATCAATCGGGTTGGAACAGTAAGGACACTGTAACGGGCAGGCGTAGGTAAGCTCCGCAAGCAACCAGCGCGGCGGCGTGATGTTAGTTTTGGTTGATCCAGCCATTTTGTAAAGCGACCTCTAGGAAAGCGGTAATATCGTTAGTCAGACCCGGTGTTGCAAATTTCTGTTCCAACTCACTGATAATTTCGGCAAGGGTACGCGTACCGTCACAGAGTTTCAGGATTTCAGCTGAGCTTTGGTTCAGCTCCACCATGCCTTCCGGGTAAAGAATCACATGTTTTTGTTGGGCTTCTTCCCATTGCAAGCGGTGGGTTGAGGAGAATTTAATGTGCTGGTTTGGGTTTATAATCATTTTGATTGTGTCATGCAGATTCAATTAACTAAGTTGGCGCGAGCTATCGATATCAATACAGCCATTACTTCTCGATATTAAAATACGGCGGCATCTTGTTAATATAAGCTATATACATCGCATCCGCCATCGACCATAACACATCCAGCTTGAATTGCAGGATTTGTATCATACGATCCTGTTCTTCGCGGGTTTTATACCAATCCAGCGTAATCGCGAGGCCGTGTTCGACATCGCGGCGGGCTTCGGTCAGGCGTTTGCGGAAATAGGTATAGCCTTCGATGTCCACCCAGGGATAATGTTCCGGCCAATTGTCCAAACGCTGCTGGTGGATTTTCGGGGCGAACAGTTCCGTTAAGGACGAACTGGCCGCTTCATGCCACTCGGCTCGGCGGGCAAAATTAACATAAGCGTCAACGGCAAAACGAACGCCTGGCAACACATGTTTTAATGAGGTAATGTCTTCGCGTGTCAGGCCGACCGCTATGCCCAGTTGTATCCAGGCTTCGATGCCGCCGGGGTCGCCGGGATGGCCGTCATGATCGAGGATGCGTTGTATCCACTTGGCGCGGGTTTCGCGGTCAGGGCAATTGGCCAGAATGTTGGCGTCTTTGATAGGGATGCTGACCTGATAATAGAAACGGTTGGCAACCCAGCCCTGCAATTGTTCTTTAGTGAGTTTTCCCTCGTTCATCAGGGTATGGTAAGGATGATGAATGTGGTAATACTTTTCCATGCCTCTTAGGGCTGCTTCAAATTCTTCTTTTGTCCATGCTTTATTATCGTTATTGCTCATGGTGTTGTCCTGTGTGTGAGATGGCGTGGAGAACAGACTTTTATGCGCCGGCTAAAACTATAAATCGATTTCCATGCCGTCATAAGCGACTTCAATGCCGGCAGCATCGAGTATTTTACGCGGCTCGGAATCATCGTCCAAAATCGGGTTGGTATTGTTGATATGTATCAATATCTTGCGTGCTTTTGCGACGCCGTTTAGCACCTCTATCATGCCCTCCGGCCCCGATTGCGGCAAGTGGCCGATTTCGCGGGCTTTCTTATGGCTGATGTTTTGTGTACACATTTCGTCATCGGTCCAGAAAGTGCCGTCGACCAACAGGCAATCGACCGCCTGCATCGCCGCCATGACATGGGGTTCTATTTCGCCGAGCCCCGGCGAATAAAACACTTTTTTGCCGGTGGAGATCTGCTCGATGATAACGCCGATATTGTCGCCTTCATGCGGGTCATGGCGATGCGGCGAATAGGGCGGCGCTTTGCTTTTTAAGGCTTGGGTGTAAAAGCGCAAGTCGGCGATGGCGGGAATCGTAAAGCTGCTGCCGTCGACCGGAACAGGGTGGTGATTGATGGTGCAGTAGTGCGCCAGCATGTTGAATAAGGGAAAGCCTGTGGTCAGGTCTTGTCTTACCATTTCCGTGCAGTACACATCCAGCGGCTTGCCTTCCCTGAGCATCAGCATGCCGGTGGTGTGGTCAATCTGGCTGTCGATGAGCATGATAGCCTTGATGCCGGTGTCGCGTACGCCTTCTTTAGGCTGGATGGCGGGAAAAGCTTCCAGTTGCGCGCGTATATCGGGGGAGGTATTAAATAGCAACCAGTTAAGATTGTCGGTACTGACTGCAATGGATGACTGGGTACGGGCGGTGCCGTTCATTTGTCGGTGACGCAAACGGTGGCAATTATGGCAGTTGCAGGTCCACTGCGGGAAGCCGCCGCCTGCACCTGAACCAAGAACTCTAATTTTCATGTAAAAACCTGTATGAGGAGGGGAGGTCAATATTATCCGCATAACGCGTTATACTCCGCAAAGATGAGCGCGGAGTATAGGCAAAAAAAAGGGGGCTCTTTGCGAACCCCCTTCTTTAATTCATTTCAAATCGCTGCCGACGGTTAAGCCGGAATATTTTTAGCGATTGTAAATGTACATTGTTACTTCGAAACCGAAACGCAGGTCAGTGTAGCTTGGTGTTTCCCATTTCATAATAATCACCTCCAGAAGTTTTTTTGTAGTGTGTGCTAGCTTGATCAAGTAAGCCAGCCGAAAGTATACGATGAACTATTTCTTTACGCAACTTTTGCGCTTATCAAAAGCAGACGCGCTGTTAAACCACTCTGTCGCCGGGCTCGCTACCGGCAAAAAAAGCCGCGATGTTGTGTAGGACACGCTCACCCATCGCGATGCGGGTTTCTCGTGTCGCACTACCCAGGTGCGGCAGCAGGGCAACGTTATCCAGTTCCAGGAAGCCGGGGTCTATATTAGGCTCGCCTTCAAATACATCCAGACCCGCGCCGGCAATCCAGCGTTCTTGCAGGGCCTTGATCAGCGCCTTACTGTCGACCACATCACCCCGCGCGGTGTTAATCAGATGCGCGGACGGGCGCATTAGTTTCAATCGTTGTTCATTAATTAAATGCCGGGTTGCGGCGCCGCCCGGACAATGTATCGACACGAAGTCGGCTTCCGTCAGTAATTCTTCAACAGTTTCGCAGCGAGTGGCTTGTAAATAGTCAATAATGTGCTGTGGAGACGCAGACGGAACGTAAAAAAGGATTTTCATGCCGAAGCCTTGATGGGCTTTTTTTGCCATGGCTTGCGCAATGCGGCCAAAACCGATCAGCCCTAAGGTTTTGCCGGTGACTTTTTGTCCCAGCATGTGTGTCGGCGACCAGCCCGTCCATTGCCGGTTACGGACAAGACGATCGCCTTCAGACGCGCGTCGCGCCGACATCAACAACAATAACATGGCAATGTCGGCGGTGCAGTCGGTTAATACATGCGGCGTGTTGGTGACAACCAAGCCTTGTTCTCTGGCAGCATTGATATCGATATTGTTATAGCCGACGCCGAAATTAGCGATGATTTTCGCACGCTTGCCTTCAACATTAAGTATGTCGGCAGTGATGGCGTCGCTAACGGTAGGCAACAAGGCGTCGGCTGTTTGCAGGGCCAGTTTAAGCTGGTCTGCGCTCATGGGGATGTCGGACTCGTTTAATTGCACATCGTAAAGCGATTTTAACTGCGCTTCGACTTCGGCAGGCCATCTACGGGTTACGACGACTTTGGGTTTGCTCATTGATGATCCTCTACGCAGTTATTGTTAAGTAGTTGATTATAAGCTCGGGAATGATTTTTACGGTTTACAGCTTAAAACGCGGAATGTAATAAATTTGCAGTGTTTGTGTTCTTCCTGATAAATAACAACATGATCAATGCGGACGTCTGCGCCTGATCGCATAGGGCTATCTGGCACAGACGCTGTAAATGTTTTTTTACTTGGCTGTGGAACGATAATACTCAATCGCCGCCGCAACACCGCTACCCGGTTTTATATCAAAACCGTTGTCCAGCAACGCCATTTCAACACCGGCGATAGCGCCGAGCATTGATACGTCATTCATGTCGCCGACATGGCCTATACGAAATACCTTACCGGCTAGTTCGGAAAGACCGGCGCCCAGGGAAATATTGTATTTGCTGAAGGCTGTCGCGATCACTGTGCGTGCATCCTTGTCTTCAGGCACCACCACGGCGGTAACGGTATTCGATTCGAAGCCGGGTTGCGCGCACATGGTTAAACCCCAGGCTGCCACGGCTTTACGGGTGCCTTCGGCCAAGCGGTAGTGGCGTGCAAAGACATTCTCCAGGCCTTCTTCCAGCAACAGGTCCAATGCTTTACGCAAGCCGTATAAAATAGGCAAGGCAGGCGTATAAGGCGTGTAGCCGTCTTTATTGGCGTTCACCTGATCGTTCAGGTCCAGGAAGCAACGCGGGTAGGTTGATGTTTTCGCGGCTGCCAGGGCTTTTTGACTGAATGCCACAAATGCGCCGCCGGCGGGCATCATAAAGCCTTTTTGAGAACCGCTGATGGCGCCGTCTACCGTCCATTCGTCCATGCGGAAGTCGATGCTGGCAATCGCGCTGACGCCGTCAACGAACAGCAGGGCAGGGTGGCCGGCTGCATCCATTGCTTTACGGACGCCGGCAATATCACTGGTGACGCCGGTAGCGGTTTCATTATGTGTCGCCAGAACCGCCTTGATTTCGTGTCCGGTGTCTTCTTTCAGACGCGCTTCCAGTCTGTCGAGCGGAATGCCTTTGCCCCAGGTTTCCTGATGAATTTCAACATTAAAGCCCAAACGTTTCGCCATTTCCGCCCATAAGTGGCTGAATTGGCCGAAGCGGTAAATTAACACTTTATCGCCGGGATTCAGTGTGTTGGTTAAGGCGATTTCCCAGCCTGCGGTACCGGTTGCAGGGAATACAAAGGCTTGCCCGGTTTCTGTTTTAAAGATTTTTTTCAGGTCATTGAGCAGGGGTTTGAGCAAATTGGGAAAAATAGGCGAGCGATGGTCTTCCATCGGAATATGCATCGCATTCAGGATTTCATTGGGCACGTTGGTAGGCCCTGGAATATATAGGTGGTTACGACCAGCCATGGTATTGCCTCTTTGAGTTGTTGGATGATTAGGGTTGTTGTTGGATGATTAGGTTGTTGAATGATGAGTTAAATAGACTGAAGTCTTAAAAATAAAGACCCAAAAAACCGGGAATAATGACATAGCCACTGATAATCAGCAAGAATTGATTTGTTAGTAAAAATTGACATTGCTTGGCCTGAAAGTAGAATGGGCGATTTATTTTGTTTCCGGGCAAACTTCAATATCCCATCAATCAGGTAGATAAAATGAGTCACACATTATATACAGCGTCAGTTCAACGAGTACAACGCTGTGAATTAGCGGTTCCGGGTTCAAACCCGGATATGTTTGAAAAGGCGATGAAAAGTGGTGCGGATTTCATTTTTCTGGATCTGGAAGATGCCGTGGCTCCCGACGATAAGTTACGCGCCAGAAAAAATATCATAGAAGCCATCAACGATATGGACTGGAAAGGTCACGGCGTAACGGTTTCCGTGCGTATCAACGGACTTGATACGCAATATATGGTGCGTGATGTGGTCGATCTGGTCGAGCAGTGCGGTGCAAAAATTGACACTATACTGATTCCTAAAGTGGGCGTTTATGCCGATGTCTATATGGTCGAGGCCATGCTAAATCAATTGGAAATGCAGCAGGGCCTGAAAAACAGGATCGGTATTGAAGCCTTGATTGAAACCGCTTTAGGCATGGCCAATGTAGAAGACATTGCCCGTAACGGTGCTTCGGGCCGTCTTGAAGCGTTACACTTCGGCGTGGCGGATTATGCCGCAAGCAACCGGGCCAGAACCACTAACATCGGCGGTTTGAACCCTGATTATCCGGGCGATCAATGGCATGCCGCTATCAGCCGTATGACGGTTGCCTGCCGGGCTTTCGGTTTACGTCCTATCGACGGTCCTTTTGGTGATTTTAAAGATCCCGAAGGTTACAAACTGGCGGCAAGACGTGCGGCGGCTTTGGGTTGTGAAGGTAAATGGGCGATTCATCCTTCACAAGTCGAATTGGCCAATGAAGTCTTTACGCCGCCTGCCGCTGAAGTGGAAAAAGCGAAACGCATTCTGGCGGCATTACAGGAAGCTGCGGCGCAAGGCAAAGGTGCGGCTGCACTGGATGGTCGTTTGATCGATGCGGCTTCGGAAAAAATGGCTAACAACATCGTTAAAGCAGCGGAAGCCATTGCTGCAAAAAAATAACTGACAATATAAACGTTCGCCTTTTCCATTTTTTCAAATGGGAAAGGCGAACGTTTACATAACAATAGCAATCAACGAGGGAGATGCTGTGGATATTCATGAGTATCAAGCAAAAGACATTTTAAGCAGTTATGGCGTTAAAATCGCCGAGGGTGGTTTGGCGTATAGCCCGGAAGACGCCGTGCAGCGCGCCAGAGAAATCGGCGGACATATCTGGGCGGTAAAAGCACAGATTCATTCCGGTGCGCGCGGTAAAGCGGGCGGCATCAAAATCTGTAAAACCCATGATGAAGTGGAAGCGGCTGCCGAGTATTTGTTAGGTAAAAGGTTGGTCACGCATCAAACCGGCGCTGCCGGTAAAGTCTGTTCCAGACTTTATGTTGAGGCAGGCACCGACATTGCCAAGGAATTGTACTTTTGCTTTTTAGTCGATCGCAGCTCCGAACGTATTGTCATGGTCGGATCTGCGCAGGGCGGTATGGAAATTGAGGAACTGGCGGTCAATAATCCCGATGCCATTACTAAAATTTATATCGAACCGGCGGTCGGTTTACGTGATTATCAAGCTCGTGAAATGGCCTTTGCCTTGGGGTTGGACGCTGAAATCATGAGCCACGCGGTTAAAACCATTAAAGGTTGCTATCGCGCCCTGCGTGAGCTGGATGTCAGCATGCTGGAAATCAACCCGCTGGTTGTAACCCGCAGTAATGAACTGGTAGCGCTGGATGCAAAGATGGGCTTTGATGACAATGCCTTGTTTCGCCAGCAAAAAATATCCGAATTGCGCGACAAGACTCAGGAAGATCCGCGTGAAATGGCTGCTGCCGACCGTGGCTTGAGCTATGTCGGCCTGGACGGCGACATCGGTTGCATGATTAACGGCGCCGGTTTGGCGATGGCGACAATGGACATGATTAAACTGGCCGGCGGCGAACCCGCCAACTTCCTTG
>SXGU01136937.1_pt1 | contig 19112 bp, 17 predicted proteins | sample 3174531 | NCBI WGS metagenome assembly SXGU01 (sample SAMN11356863, study PRJNA531348) | freshwater metagenome | isolation source: freshwater sample F1-140 | place: China: Fuxian Lake, Yuxi | collected 2017-12-25 | reverse complement strand
TGATCGCTGTTGTTTTTACATCAGCTATCAGCGAGGCGCCATATTAAAGACGGGCTGATGGATTGTCAATGTTTTTCATTAGATTACTGGTAATTTTTTACCCGTAAGCGATTTTTTGCTGCAAGCAATGACTAAGCTAAAAATAATTAGCCGCGCGTATTTAATTGACTATCAAACTGGCTTAACTCTACTCTTGGTGCTGGCAGCCAGCCAGCCATGCGGTGCTCTGCTACAACGTTAGTAAAAATACCACCGCGCACATAAAATTTTGCAGTGACGCGCATAAACCTAGGTTGGGTTGCCGCTACTAAGTCATCCAAAATACGGTTGGTTACGGCCTCGTGAAAGCAACCTTCCTCTCGAAATGACCACATGTACAACTTTAAGCTTTTAAGTTCAACGCAGCTTTGGTCGGCAATGTAGTCTAGATAAATCACGGCAAAGTCAGGTTGGCCTGTTTTCGGGCACAAGCATGTAAATTCAGGTATTTCCATGTGTATGTGGAAATCGCGGTTTGGGTTTGGGTTTGCGAAGGTTTCTAAATTTTTAGAGGCCAAAGCAGTCGGTTTTGCGCCAATTGATTGTGAGGTCATAAGGTGTTTTTGCTAAAAAAAAGTTATTATACTATCTAAGTAAAAACCCATAAAAATTTAGCCTAAATTAAATAAATCAGATCAGCATCCATTCACCCGTAATGATTAATCGAAAAATCAATTAATTTGCGTTTAACCCAATTAAAACTTGCTGGATTCAAGTCTTTTGTTGATCCGACTACCTTGCACATACATGGACAGCGCATGGGTGTGGTTGGGCCAAATGGCTGTGGAAAATCCAATGTAATGGAGTCGGTACGATGGGTGTTAGGGGAGTCGTCTGCTAAGGAAATGCGTGGCGACAGCATGGATGCGGTTATTTTTAATGGCTCTGCAACGCGCAAACCCATTTCTCGCGCTAGCGTCGAACTAATTTTTGACAACAGCTTAGGTGGTGCGGCTGGCGAATGGAGTCAGTACGCAGAAATTTCCGTCAAGCGTGTGATCGAGCGTGATAAAGGCTCGGCTTATTACATCAACAACACCTTGGTGCGTCGTCGAGATGTGGCCGATTTATTTTTAGGCACCGGATTGGGTGGGCGAGCCTACGCGATTATTGGCCAAAATACCATTAACCGTATTGTTGAAGCCAAACCTGAAGAGCTGCGGGTTTTTCTAGAAGAGGCGGCAGGCATTAGCAAGTACAAGGAAAGGCGGCGAGAAACGGAATTGCGATTGCGGGATACGCGTGAAAACTTAATGCGCGTACTGGACATCTTGCAAGAGCTGGATAAGCAAATTGCCCGCTTGCAGTCGCAAGCCGTGGTGGCTGAGGCGTATAAAAACCTACAAGACGCACTTAAATTAAATTCAGCCATGGTTTGGGCGTTAAAAAAACGTGAGGCTGGTGTGGCGTGGGAAAAATCGCGTGGCCAAGTGCAACAAATGGCTGCGCAACTTGAGGCGCAAATGGCCGGGTTGCGCCTCAAGGAGCGTGATTTAGAAAAGGCCAGACAAGGCAATTTTCTTTTTATAGAAACACTCAATCAAGCGCAAGCGGCTTATTATCAAGCCAATTCCGAACTTGCTAACGTTGAAAATCAGTTAAAAAACACGCAAGATGCGCAAGCTAGAACACGCACGCAACTGGATCAGTTGCTAGCCCAGTTAGAAAAAAATCATGCCGAAGAACTGCAATTGCAGGGCGCCGTGCGTAGCGCCCAAGCTAAGTTGGCTATCGAACAAGAGCGCATTGCGCTATCGGAAAAAGCCAATCAGCAGGCAGGCGTTGCCCTTCCACTTTTATTAACACAGTTTCAAATCGCGCAAAGTGAGTTGGATACAGCGCAAGCCAAGCTAATTGTGCTGGACCAGCAGTTGCGTTCAGAGCAAAGCCATATAGCTTATACCAAGCGGTCGATAGTGGATTTAAATCTGCAGCTAGAAAAACTGCAATTAAACTTGGCCGAGATAGATTGGGACGCAGGCCAGCATTTAGATGCGCAGCAAGCGGAGTTAAAACGCCTGCAAGCCAGTATCGCAAACCTAGAGGCGATGTCTGCCGCCAGCTTGGCTAAAGAAGCCGAATTAAGTGCCCAGGTCAAAACCAATCAAGATGCGCAACTGTTGGCGCAGGGCGAATTAAGCGCATTGGAGGCGGAGCAGCAATCCTTAATGAAGATTCAATTGGCCATAAAAAATGCTAACGACGAAGTCGGATTAAATCGTTGGCTGACGCTTGCCAATTTGCAAGCTAAGCCACGAACTTGGCAGGCTGTCAGTGTGAAAGCCGGCTGGGAAACTGCCTTAGAGGCGGCGCTAGGGCCTAAGTTGAATGCCATTAATGTTAGCGCGTTGCCCACGGCTGAGCGTCCGCCATCAGCGCTTACCTTAACCTTGGAAGCCCTACCGGCCAATTTGCATGAGCAATCAAATGGTCGAACTAGCCTCTATTCAATTATCAGCAACACGGCGCCAGAACAGGAAGCGGCTTTGCAAGATTGGTTGCGTGGCGTGTATTTATTAGAAGAAGCCGATGATGTAGAGCAGGCAAGGTTATCCTTGCGAGAAGGCGAATCTTTGGTGAGCAAGCAGGGTGACCTGTACAGCAAATACAGTGTGACCTACTTTGCCACGCAGTCAATATTGCATGGGGTGTTAGAGCGTCAAGCGCAATTGCAAATTTTGCAACGGAAGCTGCCTACATTGCAAGCTACTTTAGCTAAAGCGCAGGCTGAATTAAGGCAAGCGGAAATGGACTTGCAAGCGGTAAGGGCAGAGCAGTTTTTGCATACCAAGGAACTAAAACAAGCCACTCATCAGGCGCATCAATTGAATTTAGCCTGCCAGCAGCAAGAGCAACAGCTCCGCAATAACCAGCAAAAGCAAGCCGATTTAGAGCTTGAGCGCGCTAGCTTAAATGACAAACTGGCCTTATTAACGGCGGAAATGGCCAACAAAGAGCAATCCGTTCAGCAGTATTTAGCCGATTTGCAGTTTATGCAGCAACAAAAAGATCAAGCGGAAATGGCCAAGAAGCAAGCTGAGCTTGAATTAAATCAAGCGCGAGATCGTTTGCATGCCATGGAAAAAACGCATCAAGAATTAAGTTTTAACATGCGGCTTATTTCAAATGAAATCATTGAGTTAGAAAATAGAATTAATGCTATTTTTGAGGAGAACAGTCGCTTAAAGTCAGGTCAGGATAGCCTGCTTGTCAGCTTGTCTGCAATGGATTTGGACGGGTTAAAGTTAGCCTTGCAAGCCGCCGTTAATGAAAAACAAAGGCAGGAGCAAACCCTGACTGAAGCACGGGCTAAATTAAATGCCAGTGAGTTGGCCTTACAACAAGACGAGCGTGAGCGTATGCAGCAAGAGCAACGATTGCACCCTTTGCGTGATAAGTTAGAGGCAAGTCGCTTGAGTGAGCAGGAGGCGCGTTTGAATTTTGAACAATGCCAGGCCGAGCTTGATTCCTGTGGCCTCTCTGAACAGTCGTTAAGTGAAAACCTAAGCCTCGCCATGGCCGACAATAAAACCATCAAGGTGGCTGATTTAGAGCAGGCGCGGGATGAATCTAAGGCGGCCATAGACGCCTTGGGCGCGGTTAATTTGGCGGCCATACAAGAATTAGACCAAGAGCAGAATCGCCGGCTATACCTAGCCAGTCAATCAAGCGATTTGCACGAAGCAATCGAAACTTTAGAAGATGCAATACATAAGATAGACAAAGAAACCAGAAGCCGCTTGCAGGAGACGTTTGATCAAGCCAATCGCCATTTTAACGATTTATTTGTTACTTTATTTGGCGGCGGGCAAGCTGGGCTGGCCTTACTGGGTGATGAGATTCTTGACACCGGCTTGCAAGTTTTTGCTCAGCCCCCTGGTAAAAAGAACAGCACCATACACTTGCTGTCAGGAGGTGAAAAAGCTTTAACGGCATTGGCTTTGGTGTTTGCCTTATTTAGACTCAATCCAGCCCCGTTTTGCTTGATGGACGAAGTCGATGCCCCCTTGGATGACAGTAACACAGAACGGTTTTGTGCGATGGTAAAAAAAATGTCCGAAAAAACACAGTTTTTATACGTCAGTCATAATAAAATAACCATGGAAATGGCTCAGCAATTGATAGGTGTTACCATGCAAGAGTCTGGTGTTTCACGCATTGTTGAAGTGGACATGGACGCTGCGGTGCAGATGATGCAAGCATTAAAGCCGGTCTAGTGCTGCTTGGCTTATTTCAAATTAACCCAACCGAAAGTTAAGCTTATATGAGTGATTTGCAAATAGCATTAATAGCCTTAGGCGCATTAATAATAGTGGCGGTATTAATTCTTAATTGGTGGCAGGAAAGGCGCTTTCATCGGCAGGTGGAAAAGCAGTTTACTGACTTAAGAAACGAGGCTTTGTCCCCAGAGTCTGAATCTGCCACGATAGCGGATGGCCATGATGAGGACTACACAATAGCCCAGCCGGGCGTCGATGATGCGCAAGATGCGGATAATTTTACAATCAATGTGCAAGTTAAGCTTGACGTGGCGGGAGATCCGGCATTTGAGGAGTTGGCTACGCCAGTGGCAGACACCAAACAGGAGCCGGCTGCAGACCTGCCTCAAGTTTCATCAGCATCCACTGCCAGTGCGGGTTTACCCAGCATGCTGCAAACTAAAATTGATACAACGGCTTTGTTATACCTGGCTAGCGAATCAACCATGGTGATATTGCAAGAGGCGTCATTGGGCTTGTTCGATGGTTTAGATAAGCCTTACTGTATTCACGCCCTAGATAAGGCCAATTTTTGGCATGCTTTAGATGATGCGAACTCAACATCCCATCGCGCTATTAATAGGGTAGCTTGCAGCCTGCAATTGGCTGATAGAGGCGGGGCGGTGTCACGGAGTACGCTGAGTCGCTTCCAGTTGGCCGTGACCGACCTTGCTTTAAAAATAAATGCCGATTTAGAGTGGCAAGAACTCGATGACATACAGTTGCAGGCGACTGAGCTGGATGCGTTTTGTATAGCCGTGGATAAAACCGTGGGGTTTCATTTGAGCCATGGGGAGCAGGGTGCTTTTTCAGCCAGCCAATTGATCAACTTGGCTGAAACACAAGGCTTAGTAGCCAATGAGGCAGGCTGTTTGCAAGCCAGCCATCCTGAAAGTGGTAAACCGTCATTCATCCTTTTTAATGCTGAGCATGCCCTAAAAGCCAGGGACGGGGTAAGCGATGCGTTAATAAAAACCGTCACTTTCCAGCTTGATATTCCTCGTGTCGAGGAATGTTCTTTGGCGTTTAAGCGCATGGTTGCCCTAGCAAAGCTAATGGCTAAAGATTTAAATGCCAACTTGCTGGATGCCAATAATAAAACATTAAGTGACAAGCAAATCGATCAAATTTTCCAACAACTTCAATCCATTCAAGACGCGATGATCGCACGAGGCATTGAGCCGGGTTCCGAGGCCGCGCTTAGGTTGTTTTCATAAATGACGCGCAACGAGCAACAAGGCTCATTATTTGACAGCCAAGCAAGCCCCGCAGCGCCTTCAGCCGGTATCGCTCAACAGTACCAGCAATTAAGGCATAGCCTTGAGCGCTACGATTATGAGTACTACGTTTTGGATGCCCCGTCGGTCCCTGACAGTGAGTACGATAGCTTGTTTAAGGCTTTGCAGGCCTTAGAAAAGCAATACCCCGAATTGGCGACGGCGGATTCGCCCACGCAACGCGTTAGTGGCACAGCAAGCAATGCCTTCGCCAGCATTAAGCATAAGCAAGCTATGTTGTCGCTAAATAACGCTTTTGAGGATCAAGAGCTAGAGGCGTTTGATAAGCGCATACGCGAAGCCTTAACATGCGACCTAGTTGAATACGCGGTTGAGCCTAAGTTTGACGGGCTGGCCATTACCTTAAGTTATGAAAACGGTCTATTTAAACAAGGGGCAACCCGTGGTGATGGTTACACAGGCGAAGACGTAACGCACAATTTGCGCACGTTGCGTAGCATCCCCATGCGTTTAAATTGCCAACATCCGCCTGCGCTTCTAGAAGTCCGTGGTGAAGTGCTAATGTATAAGAGGGACTTTGAGAAGCTCAATCAAACGCAATTGGCTAAAGGTGAAAAAACCTTTGCCAATCCACGTAATGCGGCAGCCGGCAGCCTGCGCCAATTGGATGCGGTAATCACTGCCACCCGGCCCTTAAGTTTTTTCGCTTACGGCCTAGGGGCGGCACAAGGGGTGCCTAAAATAATAAGCCATAGCTTGGCCATGGATTACCTAGCAAGCCTGCATTTTCCGGTGAGTCATGAGCGTGTTGTGGTGACGGGTTTGGCAGGTTTGCAAGCGTATTATCAAAAAATGGCCAAGCTACGCGATACGTTGCCTTTTGATATCGATGGCGTGGTCTATAAAGTCAATGCATTCAACTTGCAAGACGAGCTTGGATTTGTATCGCGTGCACCGCGTTGGGCCATTGCCCATAAATTTCCGGCACAAGAGGCGCTCACTGTTGTTGAAGATATCAATGTTCAGGTGGGTAGAACCGGTGCTATTACGCCGGTAGCCAGGCTGTCGCCGGTGTTAGTGGGTGGCGTAACAGTGACCAATGCTACCTTGCATAATGAAGATGAGGTTAGGCGAAAAGACGTGCACATTGGTGACACGGTAAGTGTACGTAGGGCAGGGGATGTCATACCAGAAGTGGTCAGTGTGTTAAAAGAAAGACGGCCAATGAATGCGCGGCGTTTTGAAATGCCGTCTGTCTGCCCAGATTGCGGTTCGCACATTATTAAACAAGCGGATGAGGCAGTTGCTCGCTGCAGTGGCGGCTTGGCTTGCCCTGCACAACGCAAGCAGGCTATTTTGCATTTTGCCTCAAGGCGCGCCATGGACATCGAGGGATTGGGCGATAAGCTGGCAGAGCAATTGGTCGAAGCTAAGTTGGTGCATAGCCTGGCAGATATTTATCAACTGGATTTAACCGTATTAAGTAATCTGGAGCGCATGGCGAGCAAGTCTGCGCAAAATCTGTTGCAAGCCTTAGAGAAAAGCAAAGACACTACTTTCGCGCGTTTTATATATGCTTTAGGCATGCGTAATGTAGGGGAGGCGACGGCTAAGGATTTGGCTAGGCATTTTGCTAGCCTTGCTAAGCTGATGCAGGCAAGTCAAGAAGATTTGCTGGCAGTGAACGATGTCGGTCCGATTGTGGCAGAGTCGATCAGCAACTTTTTCTCGGAAGCGCATAATCAAATCGTGATAGAGCAATTGCTGGAGGCGGGAATACGCTGGCCTGATAGTGATAGGCAAGACACCGAGCCAAGTCAACTTGCCGGCAAGACCTTTGTGTTAACCGGCACGCTGCCTAACTTGTCGCGCGATAAAGCTAAGCAGCTAATAGAAGATAAGGGCGCTAAAGTTAGCACTAGCGTATCAAAAAAGACCGATTACGTCATAGTCGGCAGTGAGGCTGGCTCTAAGCTTGAACAAGCTCAGGCGCTGGAATTAAGCATATTGGATGAAGCTGGCCTAATGGCACTGCTCGCCACTTAAATAATCAGTTAAAACTTAACACATCAAAATCAGATCATGAAACTAAAATCTACATTAATATTAATTTCTATCCAATTGATTTTCAATACTGTTTATGCGGAAAATTTAAGTGCTAACGAGTGCAATAAATTGCTAACGAATGGCGATTCATCCGGCGCATTACGCTATGCAAATAAGATGTTGTCTAAAAATAGCGCAGACAGAGAGGCCATGCTTTGCCAGGGCCGCGCTTACTATGCCAATGGCGATTACCAGGCAGCAGTTAAGGCATTCGAATTGGCTGAGAAAAATACCAAGGATGGTCTGGATATAGCCGTTGCTATGTTTATGCAAGCTAATGCGTATAAAGGCATGCAGCAAAAAGACATGGCCCTGGCTAATTACCAACGTGCTTTAAAGCAGGCGCAATCAATCGGCAATTCAGGCTTGCAAAGGCTAGCCTATAAAGCCATAGGCGACATAGCCATTGACGATCAGCAATTTTCCGCTGCGTTGGATTGGTATCTGCTGGCGTTTAAATTAGCCGCAAACGACAACGAACGCGGTGAAAGTGCCGAGAATGTGGCGTTAGCTTACCATGAGCTCAATCAACATGGCCTAGCCCTGGAATTTCAGATTAAGGCCTATTTGCTACACGGTAGAGTGGGTACTTTGGATCAATATGCCAATTCCAGTATTGTGTTGGGCAGCTATTACGCGGCCGATAAAAATTATGGCGCGGCGGAAAAAACCCTAACTAAGATTATTGCCTTCGCTAAGGAGCAAGGCGGCATTTATTACGAGGCCAAGGCGACTTATGTATTAGCCTTGGTTAAAGTGGCAGCAGGCGATAAAAAAGCGGCACAAGACTTACTAGCGCAGGCTGTATCGTTAGCAAAATCAGCTAACGATAAAGCGCTGGAGTTGGAGATTGCAGCGCAAGCGCAAGGATTGATTTAGGAGTAGATTATTAATTTTACATAATATACATTATGCGAAGTAAATTAAACAATAATAAAGCCAAGTATTCGCTTGGCTTTATTGCTTCTAAGTCGTGCCCCGCTAACCTTTAACGGGGATTCAGGCTTTACCTGTTGTTGAAAAAAGCGATATTCATTACCTTGTCATTAACAAAAGTAATTTCCGTTTCTTTATAAGTGCGGCTGGCGTCGTATCGTACCAAATTTCTGTAATACCACATTTCTACATTGACACGCTTAGAGCCTTTTTCGTCTGCACCCACCCTGTTCAAGAAGCTGCTTGCTCCTTGCGGCTTAACCGAAGCATCTTTTTTAAATGGCGCGCCAAGTTTTTGTGTAACCAGTGATTTTGATTTGCCACTGAATGCAGATAAAAACTGATCCTCAGTATAAGTTTTCTTATTGTCTGCCGCTTGTGCGACATTAATATAGCTTGATAAAACGGCGATTGTTGCAAGTGCTAAGCATAAATGTCTAACTATTGTTTTCATGGTTGATGCCTGTATTGGGTTAAAAATGGAACGGCGCATATTATGACATTGTTAGAAAAATTAGCCTAGCATCCGGCTAGGGTTTTACCAATTAGCTTAATTTAAGCCGCCGCATGCGCATGCTTAAAAAGACGAAAGAAATTGGCCGTCGTGGCTTCCGCTATGCTGCTTAATGGGACATTGCGCAGGTTAGCCAGTTCTTCGGCTACGTGTTTCACAAAACTGGGTTGATTGATTTTTCCGCGGTGTGGGCTGGGCGCTAGGTAAGGTGAATCGGTTTCGATTAACAAGCGATTTAAAGGAACGGATTGGGCTACTTCTTTAACGGTATGGGCATTTTTAAAGGTAACAATACCTGACAATGAAATGTAAAAGCCCAGCTCCATAGCTTGATTGGCCACGTCTAAATTTTCTGTAAAACAGTGCATGACCCCGCCAACTCTATCTGCCTGCTCTTCGCGCATGATGCGCAAGGTGTCTTCTGCGGCATTGCGCGTGTGTATAACCAATGGTTTATCAGCTTGTATGGCTGCACGGATATGCGTGCGGAAGCGCTGGCGCTGCCATTCAAGATCGCCTGTTAGCCTAAAATAATCTAAGCCCGTCTCCCCTATGGCAATAATTTTTGGGTGCTCGGCCAACCTCACCAATTCTTCTACGGTTGGCTCGGTAATGTTTTCGTAATCCGGGTGCACGCCCACCGAGGCAAAAAAATGTGGGTTAGACTCCGCTAGGGCTAACACTTGTGGAAAATCCGTCAGGGTCACGGAAATGCATAAGGCGTAGCCAACTTCATTGGCTTGCATGGCTTGCTTAATTGCAGGCAGCTCCTGGAATAATTCCGGAAAATTTAGATGGCAATGTGAATCAACTAGCATGGGTTGGTATAAAGCTAAATTGTGAAGGCGTACCGAGTTTTACATGGTATGCGTGTGGCGTGAAGAGTTCAATGCTGCGCCAAGTAAGGCCTCAATTTTTTCTCTAGCCGCTACGCCACCGGCATTTTCATCGAATTGCACACCAACGCCTTGAGGCCTTTCACCTTGATTCGCTGGCGAAACCCAAACCACACGCCCAATTACTTTGAGCTTAATAGGCTCATCCATTAAACTTAATAGCATGCCAAGCGACTCGCCCATTTTGAGTGCTTTGTCTGTTGGAATAAATAAGCCGCCACCACTTACATAAGGCATGTAGGCCGCATGCAAGGCGGCCTTTTCTTTAAATATAAGAGACAGGATATTGCCATGCTCTAGCGTGGCTAACTTATCAACTGGCTCATTATTCATTGTATTGCCTCATGGTTAGGGGTGCTTGTTAATTGGCTTGAATTTAGCGGGCCGTGGCCTTAGAAAAGATACGGGTATAGTCTACCAGTAAGGCTTCCATCTGCAACTCATGATTTAATGGGTGCGAGGCTAGCTTGCGTAAGTCATTCAGATTTTTTTGCAATTGCATCAGTTTGCCTAAGTGGGCTTTTTTAGCAAGCGCCTCCAAGGCATGGTTATAAGCCACATGGTACCGCACTTGCTTGGCCTGCTTCATTAAAACGAGGTCGTACAGCCATTTTTGCAAGGCGATTACACCCGCTTCAACAGAATGCACCATTAAGGCAGGCGCGGCTAGATGTGCGCTTAATCCTTCGCCCTGAGCCAGTAATTGCAAGAAATCCTTGCTCTGTGAAAATTGCATGGTATCGGTCATGGCTTTGATGGGTGAACCGGCAAAGTATTGCAATTGCGCCGCGGCATTGCTTAAGCCTTGATCGCTTAACCATGCCAATGATTCTGCAGAGCTTGGCATGGGCATGTTTATTTTTTGGCAACGGCTGACTATGGTCGCTAGCAAGCGTTGTAATTGGTGCGTGACCAATAAAAAAACCACGCCTTGCGCAGGTTCTTCAAGCATTTTCAGTAAGGCATTGGCTGAGGCATTGTTTAGCGTTTCAGCAGGATGGATTAAGACGATACGCATGCCGCCACTGCGGTGACTGGATAAGCCAGTGAAGTCAGCCAGTTCGCGTATTTGCGCTATTGAAATTTGGCTCTTCTTCTTGGTTTTCTTCGCCGTCAGCGCATCGCTGTCTGCTTCGTCTTCTTGCTCGGGACTGACAAACTTAAAATCCGGGTGGTTGCCTTCATTAAACCAGTTGCAACTTGGGCATACACCGCATGCGCCGCTGGTGTTTTGCTCGGTGCATAACAAGTTTTGACTAAAATGGCGAGCAAAATCCAATTTGCCTATACCGGCTGGGCCGTGCATTAAAAAAGCATGTGGCCATGTTTGTTTGTTTGCACGTAATTTATCCCATAGTGCATTTTGCCAAGGGTAAATTTTTAAATTAGCTTTTCCTATCATAAGGTTAGGATAATTTCTTGAACCGCTTTACTGACTTCATCAAGGCTTTGATTGGCATCAATGATGCGAAATCTTGTTGGGTTCGCGGCAGCCCGTTGCAGATAAGCCTCACGTATGCGCGTAAAGAATTCGGCATTTTCACGTTCAAATTTATCTGGGCTACGTGCCGCACGCAGTCTTTCTACACTGACTTCAACCGGCACATCAAAAAGCAAGGTCAGGTCAGGTTGAAAATCACCTTGAACCCATTGTTCTAATGCCTCAATTTTTTTTGCTGCCACGCCTTTGGCACCACATTGGTAGGCGTAGGTGGCATCGGTAAAACGATCAGATAAAACGTATGCCCCTTTGGCTAACGCCGGTTTGATGGTGTGCTCGATGTGCTCACGGCGTGCGGCAAACATAAGTAAGGTTTCGGTTTCTGCGTGCATGGATTCGTGCAATACTAAATCGCGCAAACGTTCACCTAGGTCGGTGCCCCCAGGCTCTCTGGTTGAGACCACTTCGTGCCCCTGTGCTTGTAAAAGCGCAATGATATGGGGGATATGCGTGCTCTTCCCTGCCCCATCCATGCCTTCTAATGTAATGAATTTTCCTGACATCGCGCTTTCAACTCGAATGATTTGGCATTATTTATGATTTTTTAATTGGTAGTTTAAAACGGCAGTGTTGTGTTCTACTAGGTTGTTAGAAAACATATGGCTGCCGTCGCCTTTGCCAACAAAATACAAGGCTTTTGTTTTAGCTGGGTGCAATGCCGCATCAATTGCTGCTATGCCGGGCATGGCTATGGGGGTGGGTGGCAGACCCGTACGGGTGTAAGTGTTATACGGGGTGTCGGCTAACAAATCTTTTTTACGTATATTGCCATCGTAACGCCTGCCCATGCCATAGATAACCGTCGGATCAGTTTGCAATCGCATGCCCATGGCCAGTCGATTAATGAACACGCCAGCTATCATGGCGCGCTCACTGGCCTTTCCCGTTTCTTTTTCAATTATAGAAGCCATAATTAAAGCCTGATAGCTATTTTCGTAGGGCAGATTGGCATCGCGCGCAGCCCAAGCCTTGGCTAACTTGGTTTGCATCGATGCGTAGCTGCGTTGCAAAATAGCGACATCCGTTGTGTCGCGATCAAAGTAAAAGGTATCGGGAAAAAATAAGCCCTCTGCCACAGTGTATGGCGACCCCAACAGTTTCATTATATCCGCCTCAGACCAATCGCTTACGGTTTGTTTGAGAGCATCGTTTTTCTTAATTTTTTCTCGCAATTGGTAATAGCTATGCCCCTCAATGAAGGTGATGCTTGCTTGCGTTGTTTTGCCGTGATTCAGTGAAAGCAACAATTGATACGGCGATACGTTTTTATTTAAGGTGTATTCGCCTGCCTGCAAGTAAGCTTCCTTATTCAGTAGTTTTGCCAGCACAATGAATCGCCACGGTTCTTTTAATACGCCCTCTTTAACCAATTGCTTGGCTATGCTTTTAAGGCCGCTGTTAGCTTGTATGGTAATTTCTTGGCTATTTGGTTGCAGTTTTAATGGCGATATTGCGTAGTAAACCAGGCTAGCAAGTAAAGTGCCGGTGAGCAATAAGCTCAGCCATAAGTATTTTTTCATGCGTCTAATCATGCGCCAGTAAGTCTCTAAAGTTTTTAGCTAGGGCTTGCTGTGGCCAAGTCGCGCTATGATTGATCGACTTGACTTGAAATGCGCCGAATAGGCTGTTGCATATGATCAACTCATCCGCTTGGATTAAGCGAGCAAATGGCAGGGTGGCGATTTGTGCGTGCAGATTTAACACGCTGGCTAAATTGAGAATGCGATCACGTGTTATTCCTGCCACACCACACTGCGTTAAGTCAGGAGTGAGCAATTGGTTGCCGTAGCGTGCAAATACATTGCTCATGGTGCATTCAATGACGTTATCCTGCTGATCCAATAGCAATCCATCAAATAAACTTTCGTCACGCCACTCCATGCGTGCCATCACGTTTTCCAAGCGATTGAGGTGTTTTATGCCGGCTAATTTTGCTTGCGGTGCTAGGCGCAAATCGCAGCGATGCAAATCCACGCCTAATTCATGACTGTCTTTGCTGTAGATAGGCATGGCAGATTGTATCAATATACGGTTAGGGCAAGTAACCGCAGGCGTTTTGTAGCCGCGCGCACCCTCCCCCCTGGTGATGATGATTTTTGCAACTGCCAGCTTGTTGGTGCTTAGATCTGGCTCGGCAAGCAGTTGCAAGAAATCGCTCATAAGCAATTCGGCGCTTGGGCAAACCAAGCCTATGGCGGCACAGTCGGCCACTAACTTTTGGTAATGCAAGGCCCAATTAACCGGCATGCCGCCACGCGTTGGCATGGTGCGAAAGACACCGTCGCCGTAGGCTATACCACGGTCTAATGGCGTGATGACTTGGCTTAAATCGCCGTTAATTATATAAATGGGACTAGCTTGCATAAGCCATAATTAAACCATAGAACCATAAAATCACCAGCGCTGTACGGTTGAAATTAATAAAAAAGGCCTGCGATATTGAAACTCACAGGCCTGCATGGTTTAATCCCGGATTACATTATATTTTTTTGAATACCAGACTGCCGTTTGTGCCACCAAAACCAAAATTATTCTTTAATGCGTATTCGATTTTTATGTCGCGTGCGGTATTCGCACAAAAATCCAAATCGCATTCTGGATCTTGGTTAAAAATATTGATGGTTGGCGGAGAAATTTGATTGTAAATGGACAGTACCGTGAATACCGATTCCAAGCCACCTGCCCCACCAAGCAAATGCCCAGTCATGGATTTAGTGGAGTTAACCAGTAATTTGTAAGCGTGCTCGCCAAAAGCAGCTTTAATGGCATTCGTTTCATTGGCGTCACCTAGGGGAGTGGAAGTGCCATGAGCATTGATGAATTGCACCTCAGTTGGATTTATGCCTGCATTATTCAAGGCATTCACCATGGATCGACGTGGGCCATCCATATTGGGCGCCGTCATATGGTAAGCATCGGCGCTCATGCCGTAGCCACTTAATTCCGCATAAATTTTTGCCCCGCGTTTTTTTGCGTGTTCGTATTCTTCAAGCACCATGACCCCTGCCCCCTCGCCTATGACAAAGCCATCCCTGTCTTTGTCCCAAGGTCTGCTTGCTGTTGCTGGATCATCGTTACGGGTTGACAATGCTCTGGACGCGGCAAAGCCACCAACAGTCAATTGTGTAATAGCCGATTCGGCGCCACCTGCAATCATGACATCGGCATCGCCGTACTCTATCATGCGCGATGCATCGCCTATGGAATGCGTGCCCGTGGTGCAGGCTGTAACAATCGCCACATTGGGGCCTTTTAAACCGAAGATGATGCTTAGATTACCTGAAATCATATTAATGATGGTGCCAGGTATAAAGAACGGTGATATTTTTCGCGGCCCGGATTCTTTGTAGAGCACGTCGGTATCTTCGATAAGCTGTATCCCCCCTATGCCAGATCCGATGGAAACGCCTATGCGTTCAGCATTTTCTTCGGTGACCTCGATCCCCGAATCCTTAAATGCTTCGATCCCAGCAGCTAAGCCATACTGAATAAACGTATCCATGCGCCTAGCGTCTTTGGCTGAAATGAAATCTTCCGCATTGAAGTCTTTCACTTCACCGGCTATGGTTGAGGCAAAGGCCGTTGTATCAAATTTAGTGATCTTGGAAATGCCGGACTGACCAGCAACTAGGTTAGTCCAAGCTGGTTTTACACCAATACCTACTGGTGAAACGACCCCAAGGCCGGTGACGACAACACGACGTTTATTAGCAGGTTTTGACATAAGATGGGCTCTTAGAAAAAATTAACCCAGAAATCTTAGACAAAAATTGTGAAATGATTTCTGGGCTTTAATATAACAGTGCAACTGATAAATCTAATGCTAGTGGCTTAAGTTATCAGCGCCATGCTTACGCATAAATTTATTTTAGGTTGGTATTGATGTAATCAATCGCTAATTGTACCGTAGTGATTTTTTCCGCTTCTTCGTCTGGAATCTCGCAGTCAAATTCTTCTTCTAGCGCCATTACCAGTTCAACAGTATCAAGCGAATCGGCACCTAAATCATCTACAAACGAGGATGAATTTTTAACATCAGCTTCATTTGCACCAAGTTGTTCAGTCACAATCTTTTTAACGCGTTGTTCGATGTCAGACATCTAATTACCCCTTTTAATAAAAAATAGCCGTGTATATATAATAAAGCAGCTAAGTTGATATTCTACCAAAACTCGGCAAAAATAGATAAAACTTTTAAACCATCAGCATGCCGCCATTAACGTGTATGGTTTCACCGGTAATGTAAGCAGCGGCTGGTGAGGCGAGGAATGCCACGGTTGCGGCGATTTCTTTTACTTGCCCCAAACGGCCAACGGGTATGCGCGCTAGCATCTTGTTGGCAATGTCTTCCGGCAGTTCTGCTGTCATGTCCGTTTCAATAAAACCTGGCGCCACGCAGTTGACCGTAATGCCTCGACTGCCTACTTCGGCGGCCAGTGACTTGGTAAAGCCTGTCATGCCCGCTTTTGCTGCCGCATAATTTGTTTGCCCAGCATTGCCCATGTGGCCTACAACAGACGATATGCTGATGATGCGCCCTGCTCTGGCTTTCATCATGGGCCTAAGTACTGCTTGGCTCATGCGGAATACCGAGCTCAGGTTGGTGCTGATTACTGCATCCCAGTCTTCGTCTTTCATGCGCATTAATAGAGTGTCGCGCGTAATGCCAGCGTTGTTCACCAATATGCTGATGTCGCCGTACTTTTCAGCGATGCGTTGCAAGGTCGTTTCAACTTGTTCGGCATTATTAACATCCAAAGCCATGCCCTCACCTTTTATCTTGGCGGTAGCAAAATGGTTGCTTATGCTTAGAGCGCCTGCTTCTGATGTGGCGGTGCCAATCACTGTAGCGCCCAATTCGCCAAGTGCCAATGCGATGCCTGCGCCTATGCCGCGACTCGCACCTGTAATTAAAGCAATTTGTCCGGTTAGCATTTTATATCCTTGTTTTATATATTAATTATACCGATAAGGTCGAGCTAAACTCTTGCATGGATTCAGTGCTGGTTAAGGCGCTGCATGAAAAATCTGCGGCAATGCGTTTAGTCAGCCCAGCCAATACTTTGCCTGGCCCGCACTCTGCGCCATGCAGTATGCCTTGACCGTGTATAGCCTGCACCGTTTCAACCCAACGTACCGGGCTATGCAGCTGCCGCACCAGCGCATCTTTAATTTTGTCACCATCTTGATAAGCCAGTACATCCGCATTATGCAATACGGAAATGTGCGGCGTGTTTACCCTGACATTAGTAAGGTAATCGGCTAATTTTGCTGCAGCTGGTTGCATGAGTGCGCAATGCGACGGCACACTCACCGGCAGGGCCACCGCGCGTTTTGCACCTTTTTCTTTAGCCAAAAGCATGCCGCGTTCAACGGCTTCTTTGTTGCCGGCAATGACCACTTGGCCTATGGAATTGTAATTAACCGGTTGCAATACTTGCCCTTGTGCCGCATCGGCACACACGGCTAATACGGTGGCGTCATCTAGGCCCAAAAGAGCGGCCATGGCACCAACGCCGGCAGGCACGGCATTTTGCATTACCGATGCGCGGTATTGCACCAAGGGTAAGCTGTCAGCAAAACTCAATGCTTGCGCCGCAACTAAAGCCGTGTATTCCCCTAAGCTGTGCCCGGCTAAAATGTTAGGCATGGCATCCGTGTGAGCCTGCCATGCACGCCATGTGGCTACTCCTGCAATCAACATGATGGGCTGAGTATGCGTGGTTTCATTCAGGCTTTCGTTCTCTTCTGTGGCCATCTTCCAAAAATCGATACCTAATATATCTGAGGCTTCAACAAAGGTGTCGCGTACAATTTTTGTGTCGGCAAAACCGCTCATCATTCCTACTGACTGTGAGCCTTGACCGGGGAAGAAAAAGGTAAATTTATTCATGCTGTAATGCCGTTTAGTTATCTAAAAGCTTAAGGTATGTCGTTAATATTTAATTAAGGCTGAGCCCCATGTGAAGCCGCCGCCAAACGCTTCCATTAATACCACGTCGCCACGCTTAATGCGACCATCGCGTACTGCTACATCCAGTGCTAATGGGATGGATGCGGCTGAGGTGTTGCCGTGTTTGTCTACCGTGACCACCACTTTATCCATGCTCATTTCCAGTTTTTTTGCGGTCGCTTGCAAGATGCGAATGTTGGCTTGGTGCGGTACTAGCCAGTCTATGTCGGATTTTTGCATATTATTGGCCAGCAAGGTTTCGTCGACTATGGCATCCAAGGTGTTGACGGCGACTTTAAACACGGCATTGCCTTCCATGACGACCGTGTCACTGCCATGTGTTTTTCTAGGCACGTGCAACATTTTTTCATAATTGCCATCGGCATGTAAATGCGTGGAGATGATGCCCTGCTCTGCGCTGGCTTGCAATAAAACCGCTCCTGCACCGTCCCCCCAAAGTATGCAATTGCCCCTGTCTGTCCAGTCCACTATGCGTGAAAATGCTTCCGCACCAATGACCAATGCACACTTGGCTGCACCGGCTTTAATGAAATTATCGGCCGTTGCCAGTGCGTAAACAAAACCACTGCAAACGGCTTGCATGTCAAATGCTGGGCAACCGGCTATGCCCAGTTTGTTTTGTACCATTACCGCCGTGCTTGGGAAAATTTTATCCGGGGTGGTGGTGGCTACAATAATCAGGTCTATGCTGTTGGCATCAATGTTGGCCGCCGCTATAGCCTGACGCGCTGCATGCCAGGCTAAGTCACTGGTGCGCTCATCCTCGGCCACGATGTGACGTTCGCGTATGCCTGTGCGAGTAAAAATCCACTCATCGGTGGTGTCCACCATTTTTTCTAATTCGGCATTGCTGAGTATTTTCTTTGGAAGGTAGCTGCCTGTTCCTGCTATGCGAGAAAAAATCATTCCTTATCCGAGCCATTTAAGTCTGCATTTGAAGCCAGCGCTTGCTTTAACAGTACGTGTTCAATTTCCAATTGTTGCGCAATGCGATCAAGTACGCCACTACGGGATTCTTCAAGTGCGGTGTGAATGGCATTAAGAAATGCTTTGCTGTCTGCCCCACCATGGCTTTTCACCACTATGCCGCGTAAGCCCAATAAGCTAGCTCCGTTGTAATTGCGCGGATCCATGCGCTTTTTAAAGGCTTTTAATACGGGGGCGGCGGCCAGGCCAGCTAACTTGGTTAGCCAGTTGCGCTTAAATTCTTGGCTTAGGAAGCGGCCTATCATTTGAATCAGGCCTTCTGCGGCTTTCAATGTAACGTTACCAACAAAGCCATCGCAGACCACAATGTCTGTGGTGCCTTTGAAGATGTCGTTGCCTTCTATGTTGCCATAAAAGTTTAAGTGGCTGGCTTTGAGTAATTCCCCAGTTTTCTTAACCACCTCGTTGCCCTTGATGTCTTCGGTACCGATGTTAAGCAACCCTAGGGTGGGATTTTCACGGTTTTCAACACAGCTAACCAGCATGCTACCCATGACGGCAAATTGCAGCAATTGCTCGGCAGTGCAATCGGCATTGGCGCCCAGATCCAGTATGTAGATTTTACCCTTTTGACAAGGGAAGACGCCGGCGATGGCTGGCCTGTCTATGCCCGGCAAAGTTTTCAATACGAAGCGTGCCGTGGCCATCAGTGCGCCGGTGTT
>SXGU01032983.1_pt1 | contig 19112 bp, 17 predicted proteins | sample 3174531 | NCBI WGS metagenome assembly SXGU01 (sample SAMN11356863, study PRJNA531348) | freshwater metagenome | isolation source: freshwater sample F1-140 | place: China: Fuxian Lake, Yuxi | collected 2017-12-25 | reverse complement strand
GATCAAACTCTCTGATAAATATTTCGTGGCGTCGACACGACCTCTCCGAGTTGGAGCGTCCTTGCCGGCCCACGACACTGTTGTGACCCGCTTCGCGTATTTGGCTTGCTATCCAGTTTTCAAAGAGCGACTTGCTCGCCGGTCGGCGCTCAGGGCGCCGATTGGGCTTCCGGTCCGCTCGCAGCGACCCGGTTGCAGCCAACGACCTTGTCTGGTCGTCGGCGGGGGGCGCATGATGCGCCGGTTCGATTTCGATGTCAACCCCGTCCAGCCGAACTTTTTCAAGTTGGGCAGGAGACGTCGCAATTGCGCTCCGCGGCTGCGTGCACACTGCGACTAGGTTGATACCTGTTCCGTTCCAAGCTGTTGCTGCGCGACGTCGAGACGGGCGAACCGTCCGCGGCTCGTCGCGGGGGCAGCATTCTAACCATTTTCGCCAGGCCGTCAAGTCCCTTTTGGGGGGCTTGTTGCGGCGCCCCGGCGCACCCTGGGAGAGCGCGGCGACGGGTCAGGCTGTAGTTGGCGACCGACCGCAGTTGCGAAAGAGCGGTGGGGCTGACCTTGCCTTGGCGGGTTTTCGTTTCAGGTTGCTTCGTCGCTTGCGGAGGGCGCGCGGCCCGACAGCGGCGAAGCGGCCAGCATGGTACGGCCACGACCGGCATGTGTCAAGTTGGAAAACTTCGCGGCGCGCGCAGCGAGGACGTGCGGACGCGGTGATCACAGGGAGGCTGGTAATGGGGTTGTCGCGACCATCGGCGTGTAGATGCTTGAAGGTGCTTGTATTCTTGGTTCACGGCGGCGTCACCTGGCCACGTCTGCGCGGGTTGCAGCCGTGGCGGCGGCGGCACTGGGTTCTCTGTTGACGAAAAAGCGTGGTTTTTCTACGTTGCGACCTGGATCGTGGCGCCTGCGGGCGGCGGCGATCGCGCAACCAGCGGCCGACCGGCCGCACACGGGGCTCGGCGTGCAAACAGGGATGATCACAAGCGGTATTGCGTCACGTTTGGCGGTGGTTTTTGGTCTGGGCGCGCTAGCGACAGCTGGCGCGGGCTGCGGATCGCCCGAGGATGGGGCAGCCCCTGCGGCAGACGGGGCGGCAGCGGTGGCAGACGCAACGGGCGACCTGAGTTTTTCGGTCGACGGCGGCAAGGTCGATACAGCGATTGGTGACACCAAGGCGGACGGGACGAAGCCGGCCGACACCTCCACCGAACCTGCGGTCACAGAGAATTTCTGGGTCCTGTACAACCGGGTGTCGGCTTTTTCAGATCAGGCCAGCAAGAACGACTACATCCTCTCCGGCTGGAAGAACGCAGCGGCCGGCATCGGCAGTGGCCCAAGCATCTTTGGGCCGGGCGTTCATCCCGAGGACCCGACCAAGGCGGCGATCTTCTTAACCAAAGTCGCATTCATCAAGACCAACCTGAGCTGCCAGTACGGCTGCTTCATGTCGCCCGATCTCAAGTGGATGGCGGTCGCCAAGGGCGCGGCCGACGGCAAGGGCCACTACACGTATGGGCTGGGCGCAGTATCGCCCGATCTCGTCGCGGTCGGCGTGGACAAAGACAATGGACTCAAGGACATCAAGCACCTGGCGTTTGCAGGCAAGTACCTGTTCTACTCCCAGAAGGCCACCTGCCTCGGCACCGGGTCGTGCCAGTACGACATCCACCGCCGCGGACCGCTTGGCGAGGCGACTTTGACCGACGACGTGCTCACGCGGATGGCCCCTGACAATGATCCCGATGTGTTGGAGTCGGACACCACCTACAACGGCTATTTTCGCGTGAGCGCCGATGGGTCGACGGTGGTGTTCCAGACGCCGACAATCCGGTCACAGAAGGTGTACGTGTGGCACGCGGGCAACGTCGCAAAGCTGGACTACATCTGCCCGAACTGGGATGGCGCCAAGTGCGTCGGCACTGGGTCACAGTACAACGACAACGATCCGGTCGCGGTGTCGATGGATGGCAAGCGCGTGGTCACCTTTTCGATTGTCGATCGCTGGTTACGGGCGCGGCGCTACGACGTCGGCACAGAGAACCCGAGCACGTTCAGCAACTTGCTTGAGGTACCAGCTGGCAAGAAGTACACCAAGCAAGCGGGCGGCGCGCCGTGTAGCGTGGTCGGTCCCGAAGGCCACACGCAGGTGCGCTACCACCCGGAGTTCAGCAAGGATGGCAAGCGCGTGTGGTTTGTCGGGGCCTCCAACTGCGCCGGCGCCAACGACAAGCTGTGGACCGACGTGATGAGCATCGAGGTCGATCGGATCGGCAGTGAGTTGGCTTCTGGCGACCTCATCAACTGGACCCACAACCCGCGCGACAACTCTGCGAAGAATAAGGTTATCCAAGGGTTTTCGATGTCGCCTGAGCGGCAAGTGATCCTGCTGGCGGCGTCGTCCACGATCAGCGGGTCCGGTCAACTGCTGCCCGACACCGACATGAAGGCGAAAAACGACACGGAAATGTACACGCTGGTGGCGGGCGGGACTAAGATGGTGCCGATCACCAACGAAAACGGCTGGTTGACTCAGGCTCCGACGGCAACGCTGCCGCTCTCGCCGTAGGCAGGCACCTTGATCGCGTGGCTGCTCGCAAGGATTGCGGCCTCGCCAACCCGGCGAGATTCAACGGTGATACGGCAAGCCGTGCAGCCGCGTCAGCGCACGGTAGAGTTGTTCCATCAGCACGACTTCGGCTAGTTCATGCGGCAGCGTCAGCGGCGACAGCGACCAGGCTTCGTTGGCGCGTGCGCGCACGGTCTGGTCGAATCCGTCAGGGCCGCCCAGCACGAACCAGATCGTGCGCCCGGCAATTTGGCCGGTTTTTTGGAGCTTGCCGCACAACTGGTCGCAATCAATGGATATTCCGCCGACATCCAGCACCACCACAAAGGCCCCGGGCTCGATGGCCTGCACAAGCGCCGCGGATTCGCGCCGGCAGGCTTGGGGGTCTGGGCCGGCGCGGGTGCGGCGAACCGGGCGCACTTTCTTGCGTTCGAACTGCGCCAGCCGGTTGATGCGGCCGCGGTAGTCGTCGCACCAGGCGATGGCCGCCGCGTGCACTGGCACGCCTGGCGCCAGGACCACTAGCCGGATCACGGCGCCGGTTCGTCCGCTTCGCCCGAGGCTTCTGGCTCTTCGTCACTGTTTTGCAGTTGCTCGGCCGACAGCGCTGCGCTCGACCACAACTCGTCACCGTAGTCGAAAGCCTGCTGCAGCAGCGAGTCCGGCGAGACTTCATGCACCCACGCCGGTTCGTCCAGTGGCAGGCGCGGCGCATCGGAAAACAGCCGCTCCAGCTGGTAGTACTCGCGCACTGGTTTGTGAAACACGTGCACGACGACGTCGCTGTAGTCGAGCAGAATCCAGCGGCCATAGGTACGACCCTCGACGCTGGTTGGATGCTCGCCCAGATCGTCGTGCACCATCTTTTCGACGTTGTCGGCGACGGCAATGGCGTGGCGGTCGCTGGTCGCGGAGCAGATGACGATGAAGTCGGTGTACTGCACGATCTCGAGCACGCGCAAGGCGACCACGTCGAAGCCCTTGCGGTCCCAGATCGCGTCGGCGACTTTTTGGGCCAGGCGGGCGCTGCGCTGAAGCGAACCGGGCTCCGGCGCAAGGGAATCGACGGAGGCCGCCGCTGGGTTTTCGGACTGTGTCACGTTCGCACCTGGCCCTGGCCGCGCGCCACGAAGCGCACGGCGGTCAACGCCTCGAGGCCCATCGGCCCATAGGCATGCAGTTTGGTCGTAGAGATGCCGATCTCGGCGCCCAGGCCGAGGCAGCTGCCGTCGTTCAAGCGGGTCGACGCATTGATGGCCACGCACGAAGCGTCGACGCCGCGCACGAACGCGTCGGCGATCGCGGGATCGCTGGCGACGATGGCTTCGGTGTGGTGGCTGCCGTAGCGGCGGATATGGTCCATGGCGCCTTCCAGGCCATCGACGACGGCGCACAGGCACTGCAAATCGAGGAACTCTCGGCCGTAGTCGGCGTCGGTCGCCGCGATCGCGGTCGCTGCGGCGCGGGCCAGTGTGCGCGGGCAGCCCCGGACCTGTACGCCGGCTTGATGCAACGCTTGGGCCAGCACCGGCACCGCACGGTCGGCGATCGCGGCGTCGATCAACAGGGCCTCCATCGCGTTGCAGACACCCGGGCGCTGCGCCTTGGCGTTGACCGCGATCCGGGTCGCCATGGCCAGATCGGCGCTGCCGTCCACGTACAGGTGACAGACGCCCTGATAATGCTGAATGACTGGCACGCGCGCAGCCCTGGTCACGGCTTCAATGAGCGCTGTGCCACCGCGCGGGATCGCCAGATCCACGCCGCCGGGGCGGCCAACCAGCGCATCGACCAGGCCGCGATCGCGTGTGGTCGGAATTTGCACCGCGTCGGGGGGTAGCGCGGCGAACTGCAACGCTTGCCTAAGGATTTCGACGAGCGCCTGGTTGCTGTGGGCGGCTTCGCTGCCGCCGCGCAGGATGACTGCGTTGCCGGCCAGCACCGACAGCACCGCGGCATCGATGGTCACGTTGGGCCGCGCCTCGTAGATGATGGCAATCAGGCCGAGTGGCACGCGCTGGCGCTCGACGACGAGGCCATTGGGCATGGTCTGGCGCCCGACGATCGCGCCCACCACCTCGGGCAGCTCTGCCACGGCGGCGGTGTCGCGGGCCATAGCACTGATGCGATCGGCGTCCAGCCGCAGCCGGTCGCGCAGCGCGCTGGAGAGGTTGGGGTTGGCGGCGAGATCGCGGGCGTTGGCCTGGACCAGGTTTTGTGCCTGCTCGGTCAGCAACGCTGCAGTTTTGTGGACGAATCGCTGACGGCTTTGCCGATCGCTGGCAAACAGCGCCAGGGCGGCGGCACGGCCCGCAGCGATCAAACGCTCGACCTCCGCGGCAATGGCGGCGGCCCCTAGGGGCATGTCAGTGAATAACACAGTCGACCTGGGCTGACGGCGGAGCGGCGAGTCGGCTTGCAAAGACGCGAGCTTGCGACCCACTCAGCAAGCAAATGGGCGCCCGTAGAAAATCGCGTAGATTTTTTACGGCCCCTTGCGGTGTGTCGGCGGGCGAAGCGGTCAGGTGCGACCCGAATCTGGTTCGGCAGGGGCCGGTGCGCGTCGGACGTCTTTCGCCGCCGTGCCTCCGGGCAGACCCAGAGGGTAGGCCGACCGCGATCGGCCGTCAAACGGCGGCGATCGCGGCGGACCCGTCAGACGGGCCGCGTTGCACAACCATTAGAACCTGCAACAAAACTGCCGGATGCTGTTGCGACGCGGGGTCACCGGGGCTAAGGTGGGCCGCGTTTTTCCGACCTCGCGGTGGGCAGCCGAGGTCGGGCCCGCGTGCGCAGCGCCGACAGTTCGTGGCGATCCGCAGCGGGTCATTGGCCGGGGCAGGTTGGGGTGATTTCTCGCAAGTCTGGTGATCAAATCAAGAAAATGCGGACCGCCGGCACGATTGTTGGCGACACGCTCAAGATGTTGCGCGGGATGGCCGGTGAAGGCGTCTCGCTAAAGGACCTCGATCGGGCAGCGGAAGCCTACATACGCGGCAAGGGCGGCAAACCCACCTTCAAGGGATACAACGGCTTTCCTGCGTCGCTGTGCCTGTCGCTCAACAGCGAAGTGGTTCACGGCATCCCGAACCACCGCAAGCTCAAGAAAGGCGACATCCTGTCGATCGACTGCGGTGTGACGCTGGACGGTTGGGTCGGCGACGCCGCGATCACCGTCGCCGTAGAGCCGATCAGCGAGGAGGTGCGGGCCCTGGTGCGGGTGACCACCGAGAGCCTGATGGCCGGGATCGCTGCCGCCAAGGTCGGGGCGCGCTTGGGCGACATCGGCGCCGCAATCGAGGGCGCGGTCAAGCCGCATCGCTATGGCATCGTGCGCGAGTACTGTGGCCACGGCGTGGGCCGCGCGCTGCACGAGGACCCGCAGGTACCCAACTACGGCGCTTCGGGTTCGGGCCCGCGGATCCAGGCCGGGTGGTGCCTGGCGCTGGAGCCGATGGTCAACCTGGGTGGCGACGCCGTGCACACGTTGGCGGACGGCTGGACGGTGGTGACCAACGACGGCCGACCGTCGGCGCACTGCGAGCACTCGATCGCGATCACGGACGCGGGCGTCGAGATCCTGACCCTGTGCTCGGACGGAACGCAGCCATAGCGCCGTAGTTTCAAGAACCTGCTAGACAACTGCGCAGTCCGCTTCGGGTCATCGGCTCGCGGCAGCGACGGGTCTTTGCGCGCGGATCCGCGGCAAAAGTGTGGTCAGCCGCGATCACGCCGCAAGGCGCCGGGTGCGCCGCAGACGGTGTGATGGCGGACGGATGGGTGCGCTGGCTGTTTGCCAGCAGTTGTTGGAGCTGCAGACAGTCGCTGGCCTTGGGCGAGGTTGGGCCCTGGTGCGGGGGCTGTCGGGTAGCTGTTCAGAACGCGCCCGCGACTGCGCCGCCGGCAGGTGGCGTGCCGGTCCGGTCGCTGTGGATTTATGCCGGCGCGGCGGCTCACGCGATCGCGGCAGCAAAGTCCCGCGGTGACTCTCCGGATCTAGATGGCGTCGGCCCCGCCTGGCGAAGGCTGCTTGCGATGGCCGCGCCGGGCAACCAGCCGACGCTCGTCGCCGTACCGCCGCACCGGCAGCGTCTGCGCGAACGCGGCTGGCATCTGCCGGACATGCTAACGGCTCAGGCGCGCGGCAGCAGAATCTGGCGGCCGGTCGTGCGATCAGACGTCGCGGGACCGCGCCGCGGCGATCGGTCGGCCATGCCCCGCTTTGCATGGTGCGCCCGGGAATCGGCCGCCGCCGGCTCAGGTCCGGTGCTGCTCGTCGATGACGTCGTGACCACGGGTGCGACGCTGCAAGCGCTTGCGTCGGTGTTGGGGGAACGCGGCGTGGCGGTCGCTGGGGCCGTTTGCCTGGCGGACGCCCGCCCTGAGGTGGTGGCTGAGGCGTCTGCACAGCTGAGCTAGCGCGTGTAGACCTGCGCGAGATCGGCCACGGTCCACCCAGCGGCGGCGCCGCCGACCAAGGCCGCCGCGCAAGCGAGGAGCGCCGCGGCGATCGCGCCATGGACCGCACCGGTGGCTGGAGCTGGTCGGACCGAGGCGCCGAAAAGCGCGATCGCGCACGCTGCCAACGTCCATCCGCGTGGATCGTGCGGCAGGGCCGCTCCGGCCGCCGACCCCAATGGCAAGGCCCACAGCACGGCGACGCCTAGCACGCCCAGCGCGGCGAGGCGTACCAGCCCGTCGGTCCACCCAGCAGGCTCGTCCGCGGTAGGCGACGCGGTGCGCAGGCACAAAAGTCCAACGACCGCGAAGCGCAAGCCGACGTCGAGCACCGGCCAAGGGCCTGATTGCGCGGCCTGTGCGACCACGACCAGCCCGCACAGGGCCGACGCACCTAGACATGCAAACTGGGCCGTGCGCCAGCGGGCGTGAGCAGAACCAGTCGACTGCGTGCACGCTGAAGCCAAGCTGAGTCCGATGGCGACCAGCGCTGCTGACGCCGCTTGCCAAGCCCACGCCGCCGGTGGCGCAGTGGCTACTGCGCGGGTGCCGACACTGGCGAGGCCTTCGTCCAAGTCCAGGGCGACCCGACCGTCTGCGCCCGGCGACCACGCGGGCGCGACCAGCGCGATGAGCACCAGGCTCGGCAGCAGCGGACTCGTCGGCGCCAGGCGCAGCGCCGCAGCGATCATGCCCCAGCCGGCCAAGAGCGCGCTGAAATCGACAAGCGACGAAGGCGCGGCGACGGTGGGCGTCCACACCAGTAAGCCCAGGGTAGCCGCTTGGGCGAGAAGCGGCAGCCACAGCCGGCTTGGCGCGATCGGTGCAAGCCACAGCGCTGCGGCGAACGCCGCGGACCAGGCAGACAGGCCCGGCCCGCAGCCGCCCGCGATCAGGGCGGCCAGCAGGCCCAGCGCCGATGCCAGACCGCGCAGCATCGGCGTCGGCTTGGCAAAAGCAGCACCAGCCCCCAGGCAAGCGACGACACAGGCGCAGGCGGCGAGCGCGCTCACGGTGCCGACCGCCGCCGACCGCCGAGCACGGCGGCCACAAGCAGCAGACCCAGGGCAGCCAGCCACAGCGGCAACCCCAGGTTCGGCCCGGCGACGAGCAAGCGTGCGCGCGCGCCGGCGCGCAACTCAGTGAGTTGCCGCGATGCAGTGGCCGCAGCCTCGCCGACCAGGCGTGGCGCTGCCCAGAGCCGACTGCCGTCCTGTCCAATCGACATCACCAGCGGTCCGGCCACCGCCGTGTCGGTGGCCACCACACGGCGGTTGTCCCAGTCGGGCACGGCCACCGCGAGGCCGGGGCTGAGCGGCACGGACAGTGATCGGCCTTGTGCCGTCGGGGGTTGCCATGTCCACGGACCGGCTGGCGTCGGCAAGGTCGCGATCCAGTGCACCTTGGCCGTGCCGGCGCTGCCGGCCAGATGCGGGCCAACGGTCGCGTCAAAGCCCACGCCGGGTCCCTGCACCTGACAGCGCAGGTCGCCGCCCGCGACCGGTGCACAGCGGCCTCGGAACGGCCCACCGACGGCGGCGAGCGCACCGTGGTCCTGCCGATACGCTTGGGCCAGCGGTGTCGCCTGCGATTGCGCTTCGGCAGAAATCGTCACGTCGATCCACAACGGGTCAGCGGCCCGACCGTCAAGGGCCAGCCACGCCACGCCTGCGACCGCGGCGATCGCCGCAAGGACCTGACTCGCGCGGCGCCGGGCGTCCGCCACGGGACCGCGCCACACTTGCGCGATCGCGACGCCGAGGGTCACCGCCAGCCAAGCGTGCACTGCCAGCGATCGGCTCCACGTCGCCGCGCCGATCGCCGCCAGCGCTTGCAGATCCGCGCGCGGCAGGCCATCGGCCGACGGCCAAGGCGCCCGCTCTTGCGGCCACTGGGAACCCAGCAGCAACAGCAGGGCGCCGGTTGACAGCACCCACGCTGCGGCAGCGGGATGCCGCAGCAACAGGGACAGATGGCCGATCAGCGACCCGCCGTGATCGGCAGCCGGCGCCGGCACAGAGGTTGGGGATACGCCAAGCGTGGCCACCGGCCGTCAGCCGTCGACGACCGCGACCGTGACGCGCTGGCCGCGGGCCTGGGCGGCGGCGATGACCAAGTTGCGCATCGCCCGTGCCGTTCGCCCCTGTTTGCCGATGACTTTGCCGATGTCTTCGCGCCGCACGGTGAGCTTGAGCACGCTGCCCTCAGCCGTGGTCTCTTCATCGACCCGCACGTCATCGGGAAAGTCGACGAGCAGCGTCGCAATGTAATGGAGCAGTTCGCGCACGATGACCCCGCGTGCCGGTGGTGGTGCCAAGGGACTCAAACCCAGCGAGAGGAGGGCGCTGCCGACGCGACAACGCTGCGAGGGTGCCTGTGGCGTGAGCCCGCGCCTCAGGGGCGGGCGCTGGACTGGCGGTCATCGACGCGGGCGAGTTCCGTTCCGTGTCGTGCGCCGCTCGGCCGGCAAATACAGACCGTTCGGCCGGGCGCCGGGATGACCGGCGGCTGGTCTCAACCTGCGCGGCTGATTTTGCGCACCAGCGCGGCGACCGTGTCGCTGGGCGTTGCGCCCACGCCCACCCAGTGATCGTAGCGGGCGCGATCGAGGTGGACATTGTCCGCGGCAGAGCGCGGATCGTAGGTGCCGAGCAATTCCAGAAAGCGCCCGTCGCGGCGTGCCTGACTGTCGGCGGCGACGATGCGGTAATAGGGGGTCTTCTTGGCGCCGTAGCGGGCCAGACGGATGCGAACTGCCATCTTGTGCTGCCTCGCGCGAACCTTCGCGCGCTGTAAAGAAAAAGCCTTTGATTGTCGATTGTTTCGAAAGCCCGACGCCAGGTGGCCGACTCCGAGGGGGCGGCAATGTACGGCAATTCACGGGCTTGGGTCAAGCGGTTTTGCGGCCCGCGCCAGGGCGGTCGCAAAGTCGCAATTCTCAGTGTTGGGTGCAGACAGGGTTCCATCCCTGTCCGGTGCAGTCGAGCGATTGCGCATTGCCCGGACAGACACCGAGGCCTGTCCGCACCCAAAAACTTGAATCTTGCGATAGCCCTGCGGCCTGCGCGGCTGCTACGACCGTCCTTGCCAACCCAGTTGGTGGTGCGGGCGTCGCGCTCAGTGGCGGCGGCGGTGGCGCTTGCCGCGGTGGTCGCCGTTTCCGCCACCTGCAAACTGGGGGGAGGTCGCAGCAGAATCGCCCGCCGCTTGGGGCACCGCGATCGCATCGCCTGCGGCGAGCTTGGGGCCAACAACGATGCGGCGGCGATCGTGCGGTCCCTCGACCTTGACCAGCACGCCGCCTGCCCGCTCGATCTGGTGACCGAGCAGGCGCATCTCGGTTTGACCGAGCGGCCCGATCGCCATCGCCTTGCCGGTGGCCACCACTCGCGCGGCGACGAGCGCACCGAGTTCATCGAAGTTGTCGGGGCGGCGGCGGCGAAAGCCCTCCGCGTCGAGCGACAGGCGCGAGCGCCGCAGGGCCAGCTTGTTCACGGCCTTGTTGAGCAGGAATTGGATGCTCTCCAAGATGCGCGCGTCGGCGCTGGCCGACAGCGCAGCCGGCAGCTCGCGCAGCCGTACCACGATCTGGTCATCCTCGACGGTCGCCTCGATCGTGGGGGTACCCATGCCGATGAGCTCAAAGATGCGACCGGCGGCCGTGCGCGCGATCTCGATCTTTTCTTCGATCGACACGTGCAGTCGCAGCGACCCCTCGTCGTCGTCGGCGTCAGCCGCGTCGGTGGCCAGTTCTTCATCCATGGCGGCGGGGGCGTCAGTTGTCATCTCGTCCTCGATCGGGCACCAGCAGCGCCCAGTTCACAGCATGCGCGGGTGCGGCCGGCACAGGCAACAGGTGCGATCGCGGCTATGCGGCCGCGGCCGGGGCGGGCGTGTCGCCACGCTGGATGGCCCAGGTTTGCGCCACCGACAAAACGGTGTTGATGAGGATGTACAGCGTCAGGCCGCTCGGCAACCCGAGCATCATCACGGTGAACAGCACCGGCATGAAGTACAGCATCATCTTTTGCTGCGCAGGGTCACCGCCCGCCTGCGGTGTAATCTTCTGCTGCACGAACATCACCGCGCCGAGCACCAGCGGCAAAACGTAGTAGGGGTCCTTTTGCGTCATGTCGCCGATCCAGCCAAACAGCGGTTGGTTGTACAGCGACACTGAGGCATTGATGCTGCGGTAGAGCGCGATGTAGATCGGCATCTGCAGCAAGAGCGGCAAGCAGCCGCCGACCGGGTTGACGCCGTGCTGACGGTACAGCTCAAACGTCGCCTTGTTCAGTTCCTGCGGATCAGCGGGCTTGCCGAGCTTCTTGGCGCGCGCCTCGTGGTCGGCACGCAGCTTGTCCAACTCGGGCTTGAGCCGCGACATCTGCTTCATCGACTTCATCGATTTGGCGGTAATCGGCCACAACAGCACCTTGACGAGCAGCGTCAGCAACAGAATCGCGATCGGCCAGCTGCCGGTCCACTGATGACCAAAGTGCAGCACAAACAACATCGGCAGCGCGATCGCACCGAACCAGCCAAAGTCCAGGGCCTGCACAGCCTGATGGCCGAAAGCTGCCAGGCGATCGTGGTCCTTTGGCCCGGTATACAAGGCATAGCGCCACGATTGCGCGTGCTTGCCCACCTCTTGTGCACAGACGGGCGCGGCAGTCGCAGCAAGCCAGGCGGGCACGCACTGGCCAGCGCCGGCCTGTAGCGTCGCAGGCGCCAGCGTCATGCGGCTGACCAGCACGCCAGCGGCCGTGCTCTGCATGCGGACATCGTTGTTGGCCGCAAAGCCATCAACCGGCGCAGAGGCAAGCAGAAAGTACCGAGACTCCGTGCCCAACCAACCGGGCAACCCAACGGCCGCGCGATCGGCCAACTCGGCGTCGGGCAGGCTGTGGCTGTCGAGGTGGCGGGCGCTATCGCCCAACTGGAAGGCCGTGCCCTTGAGATCGGGCGGAGCGCCGAAAAGGGCTGCGATCCCGCCAGTTTCGGCGTCCGGCCGCTGCCACGTGGTCACGTCGTGCGCCACCACCAATTCGGCCGGGCCGGCGGACAGGTTGACGGCGGTCACCCGCAGGTCCAACGAGTACGGCTGATTGGGGCCGGCCACCCGCCAGGTCTTGCCCAGGTATAGCGGGCTGCGCAGGCGCGCGGGATCGGGCCACACCAGCACGACTTCTTCGGCCGTGGCGCGCGCAACCCCCCAAACAGGCTCGCGATCGGCCAACTCGCGAACGCTGTCGGCCACCACCGCCCCCGTGCGGACGTCGGTCACGGTGCCGGCGACCTGAGCCCGCAGCAGCACCTCGCGGAAGGGATCCCAGCGGGCGTCCCAGGTCTCCACCAGGTCCAGGCTCCGGCCGGTCAACTGCGCCTTGGCCCAGTCGGGCGCGCCGGGTGGCGCCGTTCGGCCCGGCACCTGAAACTGCGGATCGAGCAGGGTCGCCGACTGCATGCCACCCAAGCAAGGCGAGATCGACCACCGCACCTTGTCTGATTGCAGTATGAGCGGCTGCAATCCGGGCCGGCAACGCGGCGCGGCGGCTCCAGCGCTCGCGGGCGGGCGGGCGGACACCGTCTCCGCACTGCCGGCGGCGGCCACGGGTGTAGGGGTGGCAGCCACTGCGGCCGGCGCCGCGGGGGCGGTCGGCGTCGCGACAGCCGGCGCACCGGCGGGCGCCGCAGTTGGCGTCGCGGCCTGTGGGGCCTGGGCCACTGTCCATGCGGGCGCCAGCAGCACCGCAACTGCGCACAGCGACACAGTCACGGCGCAGGGCAAACGAAAACGAGCTTGCAAAGTCATCATCCTTCTAAGGCTGCGCCAGATCCGGTTCTGGCCAGTGCAGCGGCATCGCCGTGGGGTCCGGGCGGCGGCCAGTCGATGCCGCCCGCACACAGCGGCTGGCACCGCAGCAGGCGCCATGCGACCAGCAGCAGGGCCCGCGGCGGCCTGTGGGTGGCGAGCGCCCACAAGGCATACTGCGAGCACGACGGTTCAAACCGGCATGCCGGCGGCAGCAGCGGCGACAGCCACCGCCGATAGCCGACAAGTGGCAGCGACAGCAGCCATGCCAACCCGCGACCGGGCCCAATGGGGGGCGTGCCCGCCATTACCGCCGCCGGCGCGGCGGCCGTTCTGCCGGTGGCCATTGCGCAAAGGCCGGCAATGCCAGCGCGTGCAAGTCCGCGCAGAGGTCAACCAAGCGTGCCCTGGGCCATGGGGCGCGCACGGCGACCACGCAGTGGGCGTCGGCGGGCCATTGGCCGCGCAGCGCGCGAAAGGCCGCGCGCACGAGGCGGCGCAACCGGGCGCGCGCTGGCGCGTGGCCGGCGCCACGCCCGACCGCAATGGCGAGGCGCGGCCGCAAGGGTGCCTGATCGGCCGGACAGGCGGTCAACTGCAAGTGGTCGCCGTGGCGGCGCACGCCGCGGCGCAGCACCCGCCGGACCTGGCTTTGCCGACACAAGCGATCGCTACGGCCAAATCGGCCGCGAGGAGCCGCGACTTGGGCGGCAAAAGCCGTATTGCGCATGGTCACGGGCAGGCGGGTGTTGTAGGGGGTGGCAGGCCGGACAAGCTCAGCTGGAGCTGAAGCATTGCGTGTGAACCGCGAGCGCCGAGCCCGGTCGGTGCCGGTCCAGGTCAGGCGGCGCTGTCGGCGGTCAGGGCGCAGCCAAGCGTTGGTGCTGGCTCAACCCTAGCGCCGCCACTAGCGGCCCTGGATCGAGAGACGATGGCGACCTTTGGCGCGCCGGCGATTGATGACTTTGCGGCCGTTGGCGGTGGCCATCCGGGCGCGGAATCCGTGGGTGCGCTGGCGGCTGGTCGAACTGGGGTTGCGGAGTCCTTTCTTCATGATTGCCTCTCGGTAAGGGCGCTCAGCGGCGAGCGCGCTCGGGATTGGGGCCGGCGAGCGCCGACATCAGGCGTCGTTCCGCCACTGCCCTGGCGGAACGGCTGGTTTGCGAAAGGACCGACCCGCGACCACCAACTGGCGTCGCGACGCACAGGCTCCTGAAATCGCACACGTATCGTTACCCAGGCGCCCTGTTGGGCACCTCGGCGGGGGCAATAGTCTAGCGCGCATGCGGGTCTTTGTCACGGTCAGCTGCGCGGCACCGGCCCGCTGTGGAGACTGTTCCGCGCAAGTGCGCCGATCGCTTGGGTTCATCGGCTCCGCAGCGCGTTGGACGGTCCGCCGGCGGGCTTGCACCGACGCTTTGCCATTGCCAGGGCAAGCGCGCGGGATACAAGTCGAACCCAACTAGCCACCGCGCGAGTCGGCTGGAAAGATGCCATGCAACACATTGCTATTAATGACATTTTATTGTTTCCGGCAAGTCCGCGGACTTGCAGACGCCGACGTCCTCACTGGCGCCGCCCCTGTGACAGCGTGGCAGAGGTTACTCTTTCAATTCTAGCAAGTTGTAAACCATGATGCGCGGACCCGCGCCAGCCGCCGGCGATGGCCGGCCTCCGGCGCAATGGCAACTGCGCGTGGCCGCGTGCAGTTGCGCGGTCGCCGCCAGCTCCCCCTTGCCCAAAGCGCCAGCACCGGGCGATCCTGGTGACGTCGCTGACCGCTATCGCCGCCTTGCGGTGTGTGCCGTTCGACCTGGGGCCGCCATCCCAGCCAATCCGGCCAGCAGCATCAACGAGCCAGACCTGCGGTGCGGGCGTTCCTGTCCCGCCGTTGTGAGTTTGGCGTAGTGCGGTCGACTCGTGCACCGGGTCGGTCGGGGGTCTTTCGGGTCATGCCCGCCGCCACGCCAACCATGCCAGGGCGCTTGCCCGACGCGACCAGCAGCGCAGTGCGCCAGCGACCCGGTTGGGGTGCGACGCCGCAGCAGCTGCCGTTTGACTCGACGTCGGTGCTGGTGGGGGCACATGCGGCGATCGCGCCGGCCGCGACTTCGCTCGATCTGGCCGCGACTTCGCTCGATCTGGCCGCGACTTCGCTCGATCTGGCCGCGACTTCGCTCGATCTGGCCGCGACTTCGCAGGGCGAGCTTACCGGCCTGTGGCAACGTGCGCTGGGATCGCTCAAGCGCCTGGCCGGGCGCTCTGCCGTGGATACCTGGTTGCTCAAGGTCGAGTTGATGGGCTTGCGGCCGGTCACGGATGCCGATCGTGGCAGCACCGGCGAGTTGCCCAACGCGGACGGTCCACTGTGGGTCCATGCCGACCTGCGCGCCGTCGACGAGCAGGTGGCGCTGTTCGTGCGCGACCATCACCTGGGCGCCATAGAGACCGCGCTGGGTCAGGTGGTCGGTCAGGCCATGGGCACGGTTGCGCGCGTGCGCGCTGCAATCGACACCGGCTCCGCGGCGCCTGCAATCGGCTTGGATGCCAGTTCCGTGCTTGACCCATCGGCGCCCGGCGCCGGTGTCGAAGGTGCCAGTTGGCACGCAAGCGCTGCGGTCGGTTCTGGTGCAGGCGCCGCGAGCCACGAGCGCGATGCCTGGGCCGATCTGGTCGAGCGGTTTACCTTCGAACGGTTCGTGGTCGGCAAGGCCAATGAACTGGCCGCGAGCGTGGCTAGCGCCATCTGCCAGGCGCCTGGACAACTATACAATCCGCTGTTCGTGCACGGTGGCGTTGGCTTGGGCAAGACGCACCTTTTGCATGCCATCGGCCATCGACTGCGGACGCTGCGCCCCAACCTGCGCGTGCGCTACGTGGCCGCCGAGACGTACATCGACGACGTGTACGCAGCGTGGCGGTCCAAAGACGGTGCGTCGCGCCAGGATGTGCGCGCTCACTACCGCGATGGCGCCGATGTGCTGCTGCTTGACGACGCCCAGTTCTTGCAGGGCAACGACAAGATCGGCGAAGAGTTTTTCCACCTTTTCAACGCGCTGCATCATAGTGGTAAACAGATCGTGCTGACGGCCGATCGCTACCCCAGCGAACTGCAGGGCCTGCACGAACGCTTGCGATCACGCTTGCAGTGGGGTCTGGTCGCCGAATTGTCACCGCCTGACCGCGAATTGCGCGTGGCGCTGCTGCGTCACAAGGCGGCCGAGCTGCAACTGGCGCTGCCGCCCGACGTGGTGTTCTATCTGGCCGACCATTTGTGCAACAACGTGCGCGAGCTCGAAGGCGCGCTGCACAAGCTGACGGCCCACGCCCGCATGGGCCGCCGCTGCATCGACCTGAACCTTGCGCGCGCTGCGCTTGGGCCGATGATCGAGATGCCGTCGCGCAACCTGACCGCCGAGGTCATTCAGCGCGTGACCGCCCAGCACTTTGGCGTCAAGGTTACCGATCTCAAGGGCGCCAAGCGCCACCGCACCGTGGTGGTGCCGCGCATGATCGCCATGTACCTGGTGCGCAAGCACACCAGCGCGTCATTGCCTGATATCGGCCGGCTGTTTGGCGGCCGCGATCACACCACGGTGCTGCACGGCTGCCGCAAGATGGACTTTGACATCACGCGCAAGCCAGACATCCAAGCGGCAGTGCAGGCGATCGAGACAGCGCTGGGCAAGTAGCGCCCGCGCATCCTGACATTGTTTCTCGCGCGGAAACACCGCGTTTGGCGACGCCGCGGTTGCCTGTGCGACGTTCGGCGCTTACCGTTACGCTCCTCGCGCCTGCTGCAAGTTGGGCAATTCGCCCGCGCGGCGGCGCTTCTCCAACTGATACCAGGAGTTTCCGTGAACACCCCGTTTTTTCGCGCGTCTGTCGTTGCTCTGACCCTTGGTGGCCTATTCGCCAGCGGCTGCGGCAAGGATCCCAGCAAGGACGTGCCGGCCGCCAAAGTCGAAGAACCCAAGCCAGAGCCAGCCAAAGTCGAGGCCCCCAAAGCGGACGAGCCCAAAGCCGCTGAGCCTGCCGCAGCTGCCAGCCCGGTTGCTGCTCCCGCTGCGGCGTCGCCGGCTGCCGCCGAGGCGCCGATCCCGGGCCTGCCGCTGTCAGGCACCATCCAGGCGGTCGGCAGCAAGGTGACCGGGTCGCACACGATCGACTTCAAGAAGTGGCGTGGCGGCGTGGAGTTGGCCGACGGCAAGGCCGAGGGCGGCAAGCTTCAGTTCGAAGTGCAGATGGCCGAGCTTGAGTGCGACGCCGGCAATCGCAACGCCTTTACCGAAAAACTCGAAGGGCACCTCAAAGCGCCGGATTTCTTTGATGTTGGCAAGTTCGCCACCGCGGCCTTTGTGTCCAGCGAGATCAAGGCCGGCGGCGATCCGGCGGCAGCGGGCAGCACCCACACCATCAAGGGGAACTTGACGCTGCGTGGCACCACCAAGGAAGTGACCTTCCCGGCGACCGTGGCCGTCAACGGCAAGGACCTGACCGCAAAGACAGAATTCTCGATCAACCGCAAGGACTTCGGCATCGAGTACCCGGGCAAGCCCGACGACCTGATTCGCGACGGCGTGGTGCTTAAGATCGATCTGAAGGCGACCCTGCCGTAGTCAGCCGGCCGAGGGCGCCGGACCGCGAATTGGCCGCGCATCGCGTTGACCGCGACACCGCTCGGGCGCACACTACCGCCCCGATTCGGCGGCCCCACCGCAATGGGGCGGCGGTCGCCGTGACAAAGGAAGGCCGCGATGCGCATTGCCATCGTCCGCGAGTCGTTCGGCAGCGAGCGGCGCGTGGCGGCAACGCCCGACAGTTGCAAGAAGCTGCTGGCGCTCGGATTCAGTGTCCATGTCGAGTCCGAAGCCGGCCTTGCAGCCTGCTATACGGACAGCGCCTACGCCGCCGCCGGCGCAGAAATCTGCAGTGACACCAAAGCGTTATACCGGGCGGCAGACATCCTGCTCAAGATCCGCGCACCGGGTGTGCGCGCCGATGTCGGCGATGAGCTGGCGCTACTGCGCGACGGCGCGACGATCCTGAGCTTTGTGTGGCCGGCGCGGGCTAAAGAGCTGCTGGACCGGTTGGCCGCCCGAGGCATGACCGCCATCGCGATGGACCAGGTACCGCGCATCTCGCGGGCCCAAAAGCTCGACGCGCTGAGCTCGATGGCCACTATCGCCGGCTACCGGGCGATCATCGAGGCGGCAGGGCACTTTGGCTCTTTCTTTACGGGTCAGATCACGGCGGCCGGCAAGGTGGCGCCGGCCAAGGTCCTGGTTATCGGCGCTGGCGTCGCGGGGCTGGCGGCGCTGGGGGCCGCCAAAGGCTTGGGCGCGATCGTGCGGGCGTTCGACACCCGTGCGGCGGTGCGCGAACAGATCCAGTCGATGGGCGCCGAGTTCTTGGAGGTCACGGTCGTCGAGGACGGCGAGGGCGGCGGCGGCTACGCCAAGGAGATGTCGCCGGCGTTCATCGCGGCCGAGATGGCGCTGTTTCGCGCCCAGGCAGCCGAGGTCGACATCGTGGTGACCACCGCGCTGATTCCCGGCAAGCCGGCGCCCAAACTGTGGCTGCGCGACATGGTCGAGGCCATGAAGCCGGGTTCGGTGGTCGTCGATTTGGCGGCCGAGAGCGGCGGCAACTGCGACTTGACGGTGGCGGACCAGGTGGTGGTGCACCAAGGCGTGACCATCCTGGGGCCGACCGATCTGCCGAGCCGGCTGGCGACCACGGCCAGCCAGTTGTACGCCCAGAACCTGGTGCACCTGCTGACCGACATTGGGGGCGCCAAGCGCCGCGACCCGGAGCGCGGCGACCTGCAGCTGGATTTCGACGACGAAGTGGTCTACGGCGCCACCGTGGTCCACCGCGGCCAGATCGTGTGGCCGCGGCCCGCCAAGCCAGCGCCAGTCAAGATTGAGGCACCCAAGGCCGCAGCCGCAGAGGGCTCCGCCGATAAGCCCGCCGCGGGCGACAAGCTGAGCGGAACCACCGAGCGCTTTCGGCAGCCGGCGTTGATGTACGCCGACCGCACGCCGGGCAACGAGCGCGGCACCACTGCCAAGCGGGCGGCGCTGACCTGGGTCATGGCTGCGCTACTGACGATCGCCTACGGCATTCTCAAGGCCCAGGGTCCGGACACCGGCCAGGACATGGCCACCGCGCTGTTCCTGGAGCGGCTGACCGTGTTCGTGCTGGCGTGCTTTGTCGGCTGGCAGGTCATCTGGAACGTGACACCCGCGCTGCACACGCCGTTGATGAGCG
>SXGU01001100.1_pt1 | contig 19121 bp, 17 predicted proteins | sample 3174531 | NCBI WGS metagenome assembly SXGU01 (sample SAMN11356863, study PRJNA531348) | freshwater metagenome | isolation source: freshwater sample F1-140 | place: China: Fuxian Lake, Yuxi | collected 2017-12-25 | reverse complement strand
GGCAGTGAGCCTTTGGTCACAGATCAATGATGGACAAGTGAATTTCTAAGCTGCCTATGCGGCAGTGAGCATCCGCTATTCTGATCAGGCTGTTCCATTTGCTTTCTAAGCTGCCTATGCGGCAGTGAGCGTGGCCCACTTTGGTGATGTATACCCCTTGCATTTCTAAGCTGCCTATGCGGCAGTGAGCTAAAGGGGCCGGCAACGGCCCCAGATCGAGAGTTTCTAAGCTGCCTATGCGGCAGTGAGCATTTGACAGTATCAGGCGACATGGTGCTTAATTTTCTAAGCTGCCTATGCGGCAGTGAGCGACCCTAAATACGACGAGCCCGACGAGCCCGATTTCTAAGCTGCCTATGCGGCAGTGAGCTAGACCATAGTAGCCTCATAGGTCTAATTTTTAAAGAAAAACCCGGTAATTTCGGTAACAAGGCTTTTTTTGGTGTTACTGCTAACTCATTGATTCTATTGTGGCTAGCGGCTCCTCGTAGAAAAGGGTTCAGAACCAGGGAATGCTGGCATGGCGGCTGAGGCCGTAGGCGTTGAAAGTGCCCTGGCTGGCGGTCGCCTGGGGTGGCAGGTGTTCGATGAACAGCCTGAATTTCTGCTGTGTGCTCTGACTGCTGATTTCCAGCCAGGGCAAGCTCAACCGTTCTGCTGCACTGTCTGGGATGGTCTCCCTGGCTTCGTCGGTGGCGATGCCCTTGCGCCGCATCAGGCGCCGGCGCAGCCGTTCCGGGCTGCTCTGCGCTTGCACGCGGCGCACGATGCGGTATTGCACATTAGCCGGCGTCGGCAAGATGGCAAAGGGTGCCAGATGGTCTCGCATGCCGAGCAGCCAGTTTTCGGCCATCAGCGCCGCAAGGTCGGCGTAGCAGCCATGGAGTCGTAGCCGTTGCCCGAGTGTGCCCGCTTGCCTGCCGACTTCAGGAAAACTGATGCCGATGCGGCCTTCGCCGTGGCTGGCCAGGGCGCGGTGCAGTTTGACGAACAGCGCATTCATCAGCAGGTTGGCGGGAAACTCCGGGTCAGGCAACAGTTGGAGTTCGATATAGGAATCCATGGCTTAGTCCTTTTCGCCGAAGACACCGCCGCGAATCAGCGTCGCCATCACAAAATGCTGGTCACCGATTTTTTCTGGCGCTTCACCTTTCAGCACCCATTTATCGAGCAGGGTGTAGAAATCGGCTCTTTCCCTGGGCTGGCGGTAGGCCTTGCCCTGTGAGGTGACGGAGCCGTAGGGCTCGACGGCAATCGGGCCGAGGTTGGTGACCTCTTCGCCCACGGGATACCAGGTGTCGATGGTACGCAGGGCGTTGCCGATTTTCTGGCTATGGATACCGGCGACGTTGCCGACCTGGTACAGCGTTTTGCTCTTTTGTCCCTTTTTGTCCCCCTTGTCGAGGATCAGCTCCTGTGAGGGGTAAACCTCCTGTCCGTCACCCATGCGGGCGTAGGCGATGACTTCAAACAGGGTGTGCGCCTTGCCGCTCAGGCCTTGTTCGATGGCTTTGGCCAGTGCGTCGAGTTTTTCTGGGGTTGGCGTGGCGAACTCACGCAGCGAGAAGGCGAGGGCGTCGAATGGCCAGCTGTGCGCCGCTTTGCCCTGGGCCAGTTGGCGCACCTGAACTTCAATCTGCTCGGCCCCGATGCGGTTACGCCAGAGGAAGCGCCCGTTGGCGAGGTTGGCGGCGTAGCGGTGGGCGAGTTCGGCAAAGCCATTGTTGTCGACATATTGCTGCACGGTGGCTTGCAGCCTGGCCTGGTAGTCGGCGTTGTTGCAGGCAGAAGGGGTGCCCGCGCCTGCGAGTACGCGCAGGGTAAAACGCACCCGCAGCGTGTCGGCGTTGTTGGGCAGGGTGGCGACATCGACGGTTTGCAGGTTGGGCGACTGGATTGAGGCATCGAGCTTGGCCGGGTCTTGATCTTTGGTCGCAAGGCGGTTGGAAATAGTGCCGCGCACGGATTTGGTGTTGATGCCGACGGCGGGCCAGTTTTCGCCCTGGTTACGGTCATCCCATTTCCCGGCACTAAAAAGCGCGTCGGAAGGATCCAGCTTGCGTTCAAAGGCGAGGACGGATGCGGTTTTGAGTTCGGTTTTAGCCATGATTTTGCTCCTGAGAGGATGTTTGAGATTCGTTGAACGTGTCGGAAATGAAGTCGGTGTGGCGGTTGCGGCAGCGGTAAAGGCCGTTCTCGGCGTCGGCCTCCTGCGTCCATAAAAGTTGTTCAAGGCAGTGGATGCGGTGCGGGCTGACCCATTCACCAAGGGAATAGAGACTTTCGACAAAGCGGAAAGGCGTGCTTTCGTCGCGGGTGTTGGCGACCTTGCCGGGGGCGTAGAGGTCGGAAATGCCGGCGTAGCCGATCGGCAGCGGCACCAGCCAGCCCGGTTTCTTGCGGATTTCCCACGCCACTTCAGCGGCCTTGGCTGACTCGCCAGCGGGGAGGCTGACCGCTTCGAAGTTGAGGCGGGAGAGATCGAGCAGGGCATCGAGCGCGCTGCTTTCCGGCTGGGTTTCGCGCATCTCCGCCAGGTGAGCGGCGAGCAGGTCATCACGCTGCACCAGCGCAAAGCCGGGTAGCAGGCGGCGGCGCAGTTTGCGAAAGGCGGCGCTGTCGTCGTCGAGATTGCCGGCGACGGGGTGCCAGCTGGCCTCGTGGCGTTTGCCAGGGCGATACAGCGGGCTGCCACCGGCCAGGCGCATGCCGTAGGCGGCTTGTTGCAGGTCTTCCGCCAGGTATTGGCCTTCGTTGTCAGTCACATAGTCGCGCACGGCAATCAGCAGGCTGATTTCCATGTGGGCACGGCCTTCTTCCACCGTGGCCGGTGCGCCGCCATCCTTGCCGACCGGGTTGCGGCTCAGGCAAAAAACGCGGTGGCGGCGGCCTGCGGGTTGCGACACCTGCGGCTCGAAGTGGTGGCAGATGATGCCCACCCCGGCAAATTGCTTGTCCAGTTTGCGTTCCAGCGCATGGACAAAGCCGGTAAAGGCCGTGGGGGAAGGAAAGCCCCAGCTCAAAGGGCCGGCAATGGCGTTGGCGTTTTGCACCCGCAAGCGCGGGAGCAGGATGAGTCCGCTGATGTCATTCATGGTCGGCAAGCTCCCGGCGCAAGAGGCGCATTTCTTTTTCCAGTACCCCGCGCCAGTGTTCGGCCTCGATGGCGCTCATCGGCGTGCGCTCGGTGCTCAGACGGGCGTTCAGCCAGTTGCCGAAGCGGCGGCAGATTTCACCCGGCCATTCATTACGCTCATAGTCGCGGGCGAAGTCGGGGTCGCTATGGCCGCGCAGCGGGTCAAGCCAGAGCTGCTCGGCGCGGTTGAGCTGGCAGAATTCGTCCAGCGTCCAGCCTGCGGCAAGCTCGCCGGTTTCCACGGCATCGCGCTGTTCTGCTCCGTAGAGCAGGGCCTCGTCGCAGAGATAGCCGGTCAGCTCGGCGCGCTTGTCGCGGATGCGGACGTTGTTGTGCTGGGCAACGCTTTCGAGAAAAGTACGCAGGATGGGCACCAGCTGCCGCACCCGTGGCCGGTTGCCGAAAATGCGGTCGAAAACGCTGTTGACCGCAAAAGGCGGGCGGATGGCAGGGGATTGCCAGTTGGGCGGCAGGGCGGGGAGCAGGTAGTTCTCGCCGTATCGCTCGCTGTTCAACTGGCTGATGTTCTGCGGCTTGGTGCCGCCGAAGCTCTGGATCGCCAGCTCCGGGTATTCGTGGACGCCGTGCGGGTGGGCGACACCGGCTTTCCTCGCTTCGCGGGCGGCCTTGGCTTCGTCGGAAAAGCCGTCTTCCCGTACCGTTTTCCACACGCCATGCACCAGCGAAGTCGGGAAGAGTGGGGCGAGCAGATGGTAATTGCCGTCACCCAGCGGCCAGTAAACCTGCTTGGCCAGTTTGTGCGAAGCTGTTTCGCTCTTGGCCTGTGCCAGTGTGGCAAATGCGGTCATCCAGGCGTGGGCCTCTTCGGTGTCTTCTGAAAATGCGGTCGCCAGCATGGGGACATCGGCCACAGCCAGGTCGAGCAGGCTGCGTTCGCCGATGCGCAGATTGAGGAATTTATACACATCCAGTGCAGCTGCATTGCCGACGACATCGGCGGCGAGGGCTGTGCCCAGCGTATGTGTGCCGACCTCGCTATCGGCGGCATGCGGGTTTCCAGCCGAGTAAAGGCTGGAGCCGCGTGCGTCCGGGTGGGTGTATTTGATGGCGTGCGTCACCTGCTGAATCTGCGCTACCCGCCGGGCGGCATCGGCGATCCAGGTTTTCGGCGCATATCCGGCACGCAGCACCGCCCGCTGCTCGCTGTCCTCCTCGCCCAATTTTTCCAGCTTGGGCTGGAGGCGGTCGGTGAGGAATTGGGCGATAACGGCCTTGATGCTTGCGGCGGATAAGGGCGGTGTCAGTGCGTTGCTTTCCTCTGTCATTCATTGCCTCCTGTAAAAATCATTCACGAAACCGGCTGAAACCGAGCGCGTGGTGGTACGCCCATTCCTCCGGTATCCCTTGTTTACCCTCAAAACCCTTGAACGGCAATTCCAGCGTGCCGAATTTGCGGGCGCAGTCGGCGGGGTCGAGGTTCATTTGTTCGGCCAGGCGGTTGAGGGCGCTGGCGTAGTCGGTGTCGCCCCAGAGGCTGATGCCGGAGGCGAGGGTGATGGTACTCGGGTGTAAAAGGTGGTCGACCGCAATCATCGAGAACCCTTTTTCCTCGTAGCGGTAGAAGCCGATTGCTCCTTCCTCGTCCGGCAGCAGGGCGTAGCGTTGTCGGCCCAATGGTTCGTTACGGAAGGGCTGCTTCTTTTGCAGGTAGCCGGTGAGGTGGGCCGGGGTTTGCCACCACAGCGGGACGGCGGCTTCGAGTTGGTGCTGGCCCTGGGCTGCGCCTTGCATCAGGTTGCGCAGGCGGGCGTGTTCGAGATCGGCGAGGTTGCCTTGCGGGTGCAGTTCGGCGCGTTCCCGGATGCGGCTGCTGGCGTCGATGCGGGCGCGTTGTTCCGCGCTTAACAGGTCGCTGAGGCGGTGACTGCACAGTTGAAAGCTTTTTTCACTGGCGTGTTCAAAGCCGGGGCGCAGGAAAGCCGATTTGCCAGGGCCGTCGACCAGATGTTTGACGTTGCTGTCGAGCAGTTGCAGGTTGATTTTCTCGTAGGCTTCGGGCCGGTGGCGGCGGATGCGCCCGGCGAGCTGGATGATGGAACGCATCGACGAAGGCTCGACGATGGCCCAGTCGTAATCATGATCCCGGCCCACTTCGGCGACGGCGGTGGCGAGGACGATGAAGATGTGATCAGACTCCGGGTGCTGGTCGAGGGTTTGACGGAATTCGGCATCGCCAAACAGGGCGGCGGGGTCGTGGCGTTTAAGGAGGCGATCCAGGCGCTGTTCGATGGCCGAACGCACGAGCAGCGGGTGGCGGGAGTGATAAACGCACAGGTGTATGCGCTGGCCGGTTGGCGCACCACAGGCGAGCAGGTTGCGGGCGACCAGGGTTAGCGGATCGATATTGGCCATGCGGATCAGGCCGATGCTGACGCGCTTGCCGCTGACCGGATCGGTTTGCTGATTGATCGTGTGCAAGTGGCTGATGGCGGGCTGGAGTGCGGCGGCGAGATCGGCACAGACGTGTTCGCGGCTGGCGCGGGCGATGGGCAGCGCCAGGATGTCCGCGTTGCGCCGAATCGGGGCCTTGCTCAGGCGCGCGAGGCGTTTGTCGACAAACGCTTCATGGGCGGCGCGATAGCTGCCGACTTCGCCATGGTCTGAGGTGCCGGCGGCGAACTCGTCAAACCAGGCGCAGCAGATTGGGAGTGATTGCGGCGGTTGACCTCGATGTTGGGCAAATTCCGCCCGGCCAGCGCGGTAGGCGGCGAACAGACCTTCGACCAGCGCTGGCGGCAGCGTGGCGGAGGAGAGCAGGACGCGGCTGCCGAGCAGGCCCGCCCAATGCACGAGACGGCTTAGGGCGGGCAGGTCTTCAATGCCGAAATCGTCGGGTTCGTCGAGCACGAGATCGCTGCTCATCAGACGCAGCATCGGTGGTATCTGGTGGCCGCCACGGGTGCTTTCGCTGGCGGGCATCAGGTGGTCGATGGTGCAGACGAGAATCGGCGCGTTGAGCAGCTTACTGGCGTGGGCGCTTTGCGCCAGCCAGCGATTGAGCGGTCCATCCTCACTCGCGCCTTCGAAGAATACCGGGCTGTATGCGGGGACCAGGGCATCGCTGGATTCGCTGCCGCTGGCCTCGCCTTCGCTGAAGGCCTGCTGATGTACGTGCAGCTCGCGCACGGCGGCACCGCCAACCATCACCGCCATTTCGTGATCGCCCAAGGCCAGGCGTTCTCGGTAGGCGTCGCCGGTTTGCAGGGTGAGGGTGCGCAGACCGAGAGCAATGGTGAAGCGCGCTCCGCGCCGGGGATCAGCGAGACCATAAAGGATACGGCCATTGGCCAGGGTCTTGCCGCAGCCGGTGGAGGCCATGTTGACGCCGAAAAACCCCTGTTCACGGGAGCGGTTGCGCAGGCCTTCGGATAGTTCGCAGGCCCGGTTCTGCCAGGCAAAGGCTGGAGTGGCGCGCTGGCGAAAGCCACGATGGACGAGGTGGGCGAGCTGGTCGGCCAGTCGCGGGAGGGCACGGACGATGCGGCTGGCGTTGACCTCGACACCGATCAGGTGCTCGTCGAGGCGCTGCTTGAGTTGGCCGGTTTTGCGGTCGGTGTTGGCGTAGAGGGCTTGAGCCTTGCTGACCTTGTCGCCATAGCGGTTGTGGCTGGGTTCACTGGAGTAATAGTGGTCAGCGAGCATGAGTGCCAGCCGCGAGAGGTGCAGCAGGTAGGGCGAGTGGGTTTGTTGCAGCGGCTGGCGGATGAGGTGCTGCTGGAGTGCGCTGGCGGCTTTGGCCGCGTGTTTGCGCCAGTGCTGGCTGGCAAAAGGCAGGCCACGATCGAAGGCCCAGCAAGTGGCGATTTCATTTTGGCTGCTTTCAAGGCGTTGACCGCACCATTGAGCTTCGATGTTTTTTGGCAAAGCCTGTAAACCACGGGGGGGAAGTAATTCATCCGGCGTTGGCAGACGGTGGTGGCTGACAATCAGCCAGCCGACGATCTGCGCCAGATAGCCCAGGGGTCTGAAAGGGCTGTAGATGTGCCCGCCGTCGAGGCCATCGCGCACCAGCTGCTTCAGGCAATCCTCGCTGGCGCTTTCCGGCAGCCGGGCAAGGCGGGCGAGCCAGTCTTCGTCCTTTTCCCCTGCGACAAAGGCCTCAAACAGCCGCAGCGAAACCCATTCATGGCGGTAGGCATCGGCCAGAGGCTGTTTGCTTTTTCCGGGCTGAAGCTTGGCCTGGAAGGCAGCGCAGGCTTTGCCGAAGTCGTGAAACAGTGCGGCGAGGCTGGCGAGCAGGCGGATGGTTTCGGCGCTGTGCCAGTCGTTTTCATCCTGGCTGCGCAGGATGTCGCGGCGGGTAATGTTGGTCGGTACGGCTCCGCGTTCGTTGAACTGGCGGGCATCGCCTACGATCCAGATCAGCTCACTATGGTCCCGGCCACGTATCCAGTGGCAGGCCACCGCCGTGTTCTTGCGCGCGGTCTTGCGTAACAGCCTGTGCAGGGTTTCTAGCCCCTGCTGGGTGATCGGGGTTTGCCAGGTACGCTCGCCCCGACGTTCGGCAAATTGGTCAAGGATCCGGCGGGTCTCGGTCAATGCGTTCTTCGTGCACTCCGAGATGAGTAATACGTTCATGGCGCCCCTTTGTCCGTGGTCAGGGCGATTTGCTTCAGCGTATCGATGATCAGGTCCAGCGCTTCGGCGCGTGTCAGCACGTCGATAACGGTCTTTCGAAACTCCTGTTCATCATCCCCCTGTGCGGCGGAGAGGAAGGCCTGCGGCATGATCAGCGCGTCCTTGACCAAGTCTGCGGCGTCGAAGACCAGACCACCACGGCGGGTTTTGCCATGCAACACCGCCAGCCCATGAGGCAGGCCAAGAACCCAGGTGGCGGTGGCACCGAGCCCATAGGCCAGGTAATTGCCGTGATCGAGAAACCGGTTGGCTGGATCGCTGCCGGTGCCGCGTTTGGTTCGCATAAATTCGCCGTAATTGACCGCCTGCGTAGCGAGCCTGAAAAGCTGTTTGGTCAGCCGCGCCTCGGCAGTAAGCAGCGCATTTACATCACTGGCCGCCATGATGGTAGCCGTGGCGTTGAGGAGCATCGGTTCCAGGTGGGTGGGAGAGATGGCAAAACCGCTATCCGCGAATCCTCGTTCCTTGAGCCAGTGTTTGCGCAGCAGTGCGATACGGGTGTTCTGAATTACCTTGGCGGCGGCAAGGCGTGCGGCCTCGTCGAACCAGAAACCGACCCAGGCCTGCAGATATTCAGTAGGCCGGTATTCGCTCTGAGGCAGGAACCACACAATATCAGTGTCGCGTTCAGTGGCACTGAACAGCGGTGTACCACCGCCGCCACTGAATCCGACCAAGACACCGGACTTTGCCAGTTCGCGCATGGCTGCCTGAGTGATAGAGGTACCGGTCCCCAGAAGAACGCAAGTGGTGTTGGCAATGGGGATATTCCAGTAGAGCGAACGGTTTCCCTCCTCTGTCACGTACTCAACTCGTCCACCATTGACCAAGACACGGCAGTATTCCAGGTAATAAATGTTTGCTCGCTTGGAATGAAGAATGGTTTTCAGATCTGAGGGGGACAGGTCATACATTCTTGTAATCCAGATGAATATTCATGTTCCCTACACCGGCTTACTCAACCGCTCTTGCCCCGTATGCGCGTAAAGCTGCATTCTGGCAATGCTCTCATGACCGGGCAAGCCTTGTATATCGACTTGCTGATCATTGTTTTCCAACAGTCGGGCGGGGAAGGCGGGCAGCTGTTGGCAGCTTCTGAGACACAAGAGCAGTACGAAGAAATTCGAGCTGAGCTACAGACAAGCGCTCAGGGACTGGGACAGGAAATCTCCTTTGTCCCTTGTGCCCGCGCTTCTCCAGTAGACTTTCGCTGCCTGCGAAATCCGCAAAAAGAAAAAGGGCATAGGATTTCTCCTAAGCCCTTGTTTTGTATGGTATCCAACGGGCGGACTTGAACCGCCGACACCCGTATTATGAATGCCTGATTCGTTTGTAAGCGACTGATTCTTATGGTGCGTTTTGCCTCACATTCGATGTAACAGAACAATCAGGGGGGGTTACATCCATGCTGAAAGAGGCACGAAAAGCCCATCAAGAATCATCGGATTGAATGTGCCTTTCAGGATCCATTCTCTCGTGCAAAATTCGAACTATCTCGATGAATTGGTTTTCTGCTGGCCTGTAAAAGATAATGTGGCTTCCAACTTTCTGTTTGCGGTACCCAAGCCTTACTTCATCGCAATTTTTTCCTCGGCTTACTCCCGTGGCCAGCATATGGAAAGCCTCGTCGATGTGGGCGAGATAGACATTCCGTTGCTCTCGCCCCCATTTTTCGGCTGTATATCGACCGATGGTTATCAAATCGTTCTTGGCTTGATTGGTCAGAACGAATTGTGCCATCAGTGCGCATTCTCCTGATCCAGTTCATTGATCAAGGCGCTTAACGAGTATTCCGCTCTTCCGCTAGTCTCCCCTTCCTGAAGGGCGCGACGCAACACTTCCATTCTGGATTCGCGTTCTTCCAGCATTCTGAGTCCAGCCCGAATGACCTCGCTAGCGGTTCCAAACCGTCCTTCAGCGATTTGTTTATCAATGAAAGCATCGAAATGGTTACCCAAGCTGACGCTTGTATTCTTGCGCATACGGCCTCCTAAAACGAAAACGATGTACTATTAGAAGCTAACTAATGGTACAGGAAACGAGGGTGTTTCCCTTGTGACTGTGACGCTCTGATCGCTCACTCTGGTCGCGTTCGCAACACCCGACGTCTTGACCATGCCGTGGTGATGAAGGGGCGCGATGACCCATTGAAAAAGTTCTTGACAGTGAGGCAAGGGGGCGGCCTGACTTTTTTCACAAAAATTGTGGTTTTTATGACGTCAGGGGCGGGGTTGCGAATGTTAACCAAGACTCGTGGATGGGTGTTGTGCACATGCAGTCCACTGGCCGTTCAATAATGTGTCAATCCAAGCGCTTGGATGCAGGCGAGCCTTGTAAGCGATATTGGGAAACCCGCAAAAAGAAAAAGGGCTTAGGATTTCTCCTAAGCCCTTGTTTTGTATGGTAGCAACGGGCGGACTTGAACCGCCGACACCCGCATTATGAATGCGGTGCTCTAACCAGCTGAGCTACGTTGCCAAGCAGCCGCGTATGATATTTTCCGTCATACTTACTGTCAATAACCAATCATGTACGTACACGCGATCTTTCCCCCTGAAAAGTTTTCGATCTGTGCTGTATTGCTGACAAATTTTATCTCCTCATGGTCTGGACCGAACTTGTCAATGGATCGTCTGCCCTGTGGAGTCTGTTTGTAAGCGCTTTTATTTCATCGACGTTGGCCCCCGGGGGGTCTGAGGCTGTCTTGGCCTATTTGGTTAAGCAATCGTTACATGAGCCGGGTGTGCTTGTTTGTGTGGCGACGCTGGGAAATACGCTGGGGGCCTTGACGACCTGGTGGCTGGGGTATTGGGCGGGGCGGCGTTTTCCTGCTGATCGTCCCTTGGACCCAAAACGGCATAAGGCTGTGGTGGCCCTGCAAAAAAAGGGGGTTCCGCTGTTGCTGCTGTCCTGGTTGCCCCTGGTCGGGGATGGGTTCTGCTTTGCGGCGGGCTGGTTGAAATTATCATTCTGGCCGTCGGTCCTTGCCATTATGGTGGGCAAGCTGGGTCGTTATGCGGTAATTGCCTTTGCTCTGGCCGATTAATTTCATCAGCTCGGGTTAAATGTGCTGACGACCACAGGCCGGAAAACTCTCATCCTCCCACGCCTCTTCTCCACCCCTAAACATCATGAGCAAGAAGCCCGTATGACTCACTCTGAAGACCTGAATAACGTGCTGTTGAGCGAAAGCAAAATTGCCGATCTCGAAAAGGCCATTGTCAATCACTTGATCTATCTGTTGGGGAAAGATCCGGTTGATACCCAGCAGCGAGACTGGTTTGAGGCGCTGGCCCGTGTTGTTCGCGATTTGCTCACGACGCAATGGATGGAGTCGATGCGCAGCTATTACTTGCAGGATGCCAAGCGGGTGTACTACCTGTCCATGGAATTCCTGATGGGGCGAGCGCTGGGGAATGCGTTACAAAACATGCGGTGCGCGGATGAGTTCCGCCATGCCTTAGAAGAAATGGGGTTGCGCCTGGAAGACGTGAGTCAGTGTGAGGCAGAGGCGGGTTTGGGTAATGGCGGGCTCGGGCGGCTGGCGGCCTGGTTCATGGACTCACTGGCAAGCTTGCACATGCCCGGGTTTGGTTATGGCATCCGCTACGAATACGGCATGTTTACCCAGCAGATCGAGCAGGGTTGGCAGGTTGAGCATCCCGACAACTGGTTGCGTTACGGCAATCCCTGGGAGTTTCCCCGTAGCGATGTGATTTACCGTGTGCAATTCAAAGGGCATGCCCAGCTAGTGACGGAAGAGAATCAATCCGCTCGTTATGTCTGGGCTGAAACCGAAGATGTGATGGCAATGGCTTATGACACGCCTATCCCTGGGTATGGCGGCAAGACAGTGAATAATTTGCGGCTCTGGTCGGCCAAGGCGTCCCGGGATTTTGATCTGAGATATTTCAATGAGGGCAACTATATTCGGGCTGTGGAACAAAAAACCCAGTCGGAGAACTTGTCCAAGGTGTTGTACCCGGACGATACCACCCAGATGGGGCGGGAGCTGCGGCTTCGCCAGGAGTACTTTTTCGTCTCAGCCACCCTGCAAGACATCTTGTCGCATTTCACGACAGATCATGACTCGTTCATGGATCTTCCAGATGAGGTGGCGATTCAGCTGAACGATACCCACCCCTCCATCGCGATTCCTGAGCTGATGCGAATTCTGGTGGACGAGTATCGCCTGGATTGGGAACAAGCTTGGGATATTACGGTGCGCACCTTTGCCTACACCAACCACACGCTTTTGCCTGAAGCGTTGGAAACTTGGCCGGTCAACCTGCTCAGTCGCCTATTGCCTCGCCATCTGCTGATCATTTACGAAATTAATCGCCGATTTCTGGCGGAGGTCAGCCGTCTTTATCCGGGTGATGTCGGGTTGCTCAGGCGTATATCGCTCATTGATGAGGAGCATGGAAAACGAGTTCGCATGTCACATCTTGCGATCGTCGGCAGCCACAAAATCAACGGTGTGGCCAAGCTGCATTCGCATTTGATGCAGACCACGATTTTCCGCGATTTCGCAAAACTGTACCCAGATCGATTCATCAATATCACCAACGGCGTTACGCCCAGGCGTTGGCTGGATCAGGCTAATCAGGGCTTGTCTGCGTTAATCACAGAAGCCATCGGACCGGCCTGGATCAACGACCTTGAGCGATTGCGTGACCTTCAACCTTTTGCGGATGACGCCGCATTTCGTGAGCGGTTCCGTTCTGTCAAGTGCGCTAACAAGGTAGTGTGGGCGGGAAAATGCCTCTCCCTGACTGGCGTGGCGATTAACCCCGCCAGCCTGTTTGATGCGCAGGTGAAGCGTATCCATGAATACAAACGCCAACTGCTGAACGTGCTGCATGTTGTGACGCGGTACAACCGGCTGCTTGCAGACCCCTCCCAGCGTGGCCCCTCCAGAACCGTAATCATCGGCGGAAAGGCCGCGCCGGGTTATCACATGGCCAAGCTCATCATTAAGCTGATCAACGATGTTGCCAAAGTCATCAATGACGATCCGGTCGCAGGTGACCGGCTGAAGCTGGTTTTTTTGCCGGACTATAACGTCTCCAGGGCGATGGCATTGATTCCGGCGGTTGATCTTTCCGAACAGATATCGACCGCAGGGACAGAGGCTTCTGGAACCGGCAACATGAAAATGGCGCTGAATGGGGCGTTAACCATCGGCACACTGGATGGTGCCAATATTGAGATACGGGAAGAGGCGGGTGCGGAAAATTTCTTCTTGTTTGGCCGCACCGCCGACGAATTGGCGCAATTACGGGAACAAGGCTACAACCCATGGGATCGTTATCATGCAAATCCTGAGTTGAAGAAAGCCATGGACATGATGGCCTCGGGGGCCTTCTCCCCGGATGATCCTGGCCGGTTCCAGCCCTTGGTGGACTCACTGCTGCAGGGAGGTGACCGGTACGCCCTGCTGGAAGACTATGGGTCTTACATGGCGGCGCAGGATGCCGTGGACCGGCTCTACCTCGACCAGGATGACTGGACCCGCAAGGCGATCCTGAATGTCGCACGGTCAGGCAATTTTTCCAGTGATCGTGCCATAAAGACCTACGCGGAGGAGGTTTGGGGCGTGGTGCCACGCCGAACCTGAGCGTTCGACGTGGCGGGTCCAGCGAATTACAGACCGGTTTTTACATTGGTTTTGAGCAGCGCAAACCGGTAAACCAGTAACGCGACCACAATGCCAACGGCAATCCACGAATGGCCGATGAGCCCTGCTGACATGGTGGCCTTGTTGGCGGTGCCTTGAATGGCGCTGAGGTAAGGCTTGGAGACGGATAGCATCCAGGCCCATGCGGGTAGTTGATAAGCGATCGCTCCAGCAATGGCCCACTGCACTGAATGGGCGTGGAGGCGAAGTGCTGTCTTGTAAAACCAGTAAGCAATGCCAAGGGTTAGCAGGACAGAAATGAACAGGGCCATGGGGTACTTCCTCCGTAGATGTAGATTTTATTATGTGGTTACGCGGCTAAACGGGAGTATCGATCGACCTCGCCAGTGATTCATGGTTCCTCAGCCGTCTGCTGAGTATAACTCTGACCATTATCAGGCGGGTGAACGGCATAAACACGGAATAACCGCCCCCTTTGATGGGGTTGCTGCCCAGGAGTTTCTCCGGATTGGCCAAAAGCGCCTGCCAAAGGTTCGATAGGGGAATGATGGTTGACGCCCGGCTCCAGCCTGATGCTCAAGGGAGCGGCTTTCTTTTCCGGCGGCTGACAGGGGATTTGTCAATACCGAACACCCAGAGCAGTAGGGTCAAGGCCGCTCCTCCCATAAATGGCCGCAAGTCGGTTGCGGTGGGCCGCCGTTCCGCATAAGCGGGGGAGATCAGTGTTTGTGCCAGCCTGGCCGGACTTGCCAGGCGTTCATAACCCAGGCCCGTCTCCACGGAGATCGCGCGGAGATGGGGTTCGTCGAGCCACGAAAGGTAAGGCCCTTCGCTCGGTAGTAGCCGGGGCACCACTTTTTCTGAATAGACGGTGGTGGAGACGGGCGGCTTCTCAATATCGGCATTCTCCCAGACGCCCATAGACTGGTTGTTGCGGTCATAGCGCGGTACCGTCACAGGCACCGTGCCACCCACCCCGACAAGGAGCCCGGAAATTTCGCCGGCTACTCCATCGCTCTGAGGCTTCACGGACTGGGGCGGGGTCTCTTGTCCATCAGTCAGGAAAACCAGGCGGACGCCAGGGCTGTGTTTTTTGAGCTCTCTGATGGCGTGGTACAGGCCCATCTCCACATGGGTGTCAGCAGACCAGGCCATGCGCCAGTCGATGTGGCTGAGCACGTCATTGATGACCCCAAAATGGCCGCAGATTTCGAGAGGCTCGAACAGGAAGTGGACGGTCTGCGTCGTGAACAATCCCAAGCCGATCTCAGAGCCGCACGGCAATCTATGTAGCGCGGCTCTCACCGACTCTTTAGCAAAGCCCAAGCGATCGTCAGGTAACCCGTCCAGATGATAGTCCCGCGTATTCATGCTCTGGGTGATGTCGAAGACCACCATGTAACGAAAAACCTGGCGTGGCAGCGGCCATTCGGGTCGCCACAGGCAGGCCGTGACCAGCAGGGCCGCCAACCCAAGCAGCAGGGTTCGCCATTGAATGCGAAGAGCACCGGGGAGCGAAACCAGGCGGCTCATGGCCCGCCACCGGGAATGGCCGGCAGGGTGGCAAAGACGCTGCCCTTGGAGCCCTGGAAATCATTTTTAGGCTTCTCCTTGGGTGGCGGCGTGATGCGCAAGGCATATTCCAGGTTATAACGCGCATCCCACTGCTCGGGCACCAAAACCAGGGATTCACGAAGATTGTCTTTTGCGGCCGAGAGGAGTGTGTTGACACGCACATGCTCCAGAAGCCCTCGATCCTTCCAGATTCTGGCGGCATCCCGCAAGTACAGCGTGCCGAGATTGAATCGAACCTGGGCGCGGAATTTCGCATCTCCCCGTTGCAGAATACGTCCATAAAGCTGAATGGCTTCCAGCGGATCGCCGTTTTGCTGTTGCTCATAGGCCTTGGCAAAAATCAGCTGTGGATCGGTGTCATTGGTAATGACGATCTGTTCGTGCGTGGACAGTAACCGGTTGTGGCTTTTCAGCGTGAGGAGCTGCCTGGCAGACAGGGCGGAACCCGCCAGCGTTATCAGCAGCAGTGTTCCAAGAAACCCGCGCGACCAAAGCCGCCTGGTCAGGCGTTCCATGTCTTGATCTCCAGGGTTCTTGCGCCGATTAAAAGAATCAGCAAGGTCAGCGCCGTAGCAAAAAAGCCGTCCGAAAGATCCTTGCGGGGCAGTTTCTCCTGATACGGCAGGGGCAGATTTTCCAGGCGCTCCACTTCGGCAATGGCTTTTTCCATGGCATTTGGGTTTTCGGCTTCAAACGCACGATAGGGTATTTCAAGCGATTCGAAATACTCATTCAGAAAGTACTCGGGTGTCGTGGATTCGTTAGGGTTGGCGGGCTTTTCCGCCAGGGGGGCACTGGTTGGATTGCGGAGATAGATCCAGTAAAGCGTAGTCTCCGTTTCCTGGAAGATCTGGCGCAAGCGATCCCGTGTGTCTTCATCGATGCGGGCCGCTCCGTCGGATACCAGCAGAATAATGCGGGAACCCTGTCGCGGTTCTTCAACGAAAAAGTTCAGTGCCATGGCCAAGCCCGGCGCAATATTAGTCACGCCATGGCCGCGTCCACCGGCCGCCGCAATAGCGGCCTGAACGGCTACCCGATCCTCCGTCAGCGGCAGCACGTAGATGGGCGCCGCCGCAAAAGCAACCATGCCGAACAGGTCATGTTCACGACGGCTGACAAATTCTGACAGGAGTTTCCGTGCCATGGCGCTTTTCGATTCCGTAGCCTTGGCACCCAGATATCGGCCAGTGAAGTTCTCGTTCATGCTGCTGCTGCGATCCAGCAGCAGCGCAATGTGGGCACCGGTGCCAATACGTTCGACCCATTGCTCACGTAAATAGGGGCCTGAAATGCCGATGGCCAGACAGGCGAATGTGCCGCAAGCCATTAGCTTCAGCCCCCGGTCGATCCAGTCCGAAAGTGCGTCTTCAGGTACCTGGCTCAACGATGAATAGGCCAGTGTGGCTTGTCCATGGCGAAGCCAGGGAATGACCGCAAAAACCAGCAACAGAAGCGCCCAGGGTTGCAAAAAACCTAAACTCATAAGGATTTGCGTTCAGCGACAACACAGCGCCGGGCCAAATCTTCCAGCCATTTGCCCGTGTCCGGTTCGAACGGCGTGGTGGTGCCGGGATCGAAAAACAGCGCTCCCGAAAGGGCAAAAAAGCTGTTCAAGCGATCACGCAGCGGGGCAAAGCCAGGGTGCGCGGCACAGAAGCGGTCGAGTTCCCGGGCAAACAGGGTTTCCCCAAAGGTTTGGTCGAACGCACGGTGCAAAAGACGCGCCGCCTGTCTCAGGCTGTCTGCATCCTGACGGCTTCGCAGGATTGGCCTCAGTGTTTTTGCGGCCCCAGCAAAAGGCCGGGTGCGGCGGTGGCGGGTAAATTCGCCCAGGCCCAACAGGGCCAACACCAGCAACACTCCGGCCAGCCATGAGTAAAGCCGTGCGCTGGCTCTGGCGGTCGGCACCGGTTCGGTGGGCCGGGGAGGGCGCACTTCAACATCATCATCCAGCACTTCGGGTGGAATGACCGGTGTGACCGTGAACGACCACGGCGGCGTCTCAAAGCTTTGTGGTGTGCGGCCTGCCGTGTGCAGCCGCAGTGGCGGGATGGTCGCCAGTTCCGGTTCCCGCACACCCTTGAACAGTTGATAAATCAGTTGCACCTGAACGGTGTGCGGTGTGGTCTCCGATGTCATTTCCACATGCCCGCTACGCAAGGTCAGCCATTTATTGACCGGGCCAGGAGCGGGCAGGGCGTCGCCATCCATGGACTCGCCTTCAGGCAGTTGTATGGTGAAACTCAGCGGGATAAGGTCGCCCAGGACATAGCCATAATCGCGGATGGCGTTAACTGCCGCGACAGGTTTCGATACAGGGCTTTTCTCTGTGGAACAGCCAGGCAAAAAAATGGCCGTGATTGCCATTGTCAGACCAAGGCGTCCCAGGGCAATGCGTCTGGCAATGACAGCCATTGTTATTCCGCCAACGCCTTGCTGGCGACCTCATAGACATCCCTGGAAATGTCGGGACACTGTAGCACCCGCTCCAGTTGAGTTCGCATCAAGGTCTGGCGATGCTCGTCATAGCGACCCAATGCCGCCAGGGGCGTCACCATCCGAGAGGCAATTTGTGGGTTGATGGCGTTGAGCTCAATCACGCGATCAGCCAGGAATTCATAGCCTTCGCCATCTGCCGCATGAAAGTTAACCGGGTTGGACTGGCTGAATCCGCCAATGAGGCAGCGCACATGATTGGGCATGCTCATGTCGAAAGCGGGATGAGCCATCAGGGTTTTGACCTGTGCCAGCGCACCCGGCAGACGGCAGCTGGCCTGTAGCGTGAACCACTTGCCGACCACCAGCTCATCGGCGTGCCATTGCTGGTAAAACGATTCCAGGCATTCGGCTTGGTGCGGATTGTGATTATTCACAATGGCCGAAAGCGCAGCGATCCGGTCCGTCATCGTTCGGGTTGACTTGAACTGTTCCACCGCCCGGGAATGGGCCGTCGGCGTGTCCATCACCGAGAGATAATCGAGACAGAGGTTTTTCAGGCGGCGCCGGCCAATGGCAGCAGCATCAAACTGCTGGAAATCATCGCGATGATGCTGCTGGTAAAGCTCTTCCCATTCGGCGGTCAATGTTTCGGCGATTCCCAGCTTAACGGCTTGGCGCGACTGGTGAACGGCTACCGGGTCGATGGTTTCGAGGAACCCACTCACATAGTCCTCGGAGGGTAGCGTCAGCAGCAAGGCGAAATAGGAAAGATCGGGCCAGGTCCGGCGGCTGGCTTGCCTGAACGCCTGAATCAGCAAGGTGGTGGTTGCCGACTGTTCAGGAGCTTTAATCTGCTCAAGCATAGCCCGCGTCGCCAGCTGCTGGCCGGCATCCCAGCGGTTAAAAAAATCAGGGTCGTGGGCGAGCAGGAAGGCAAGTTCATCCGAGTCGCGACGCTCTTTCAGAATAACCGGAGCCGAGAAACCGCGTAAGGCCGACACCACAGGGGCGCTCGGCAGGCCGGTAAAGCGGAACTGTTGCTCGGATTCACGCAGCTCCAGAATACGGGTGGTTGCCATCGATGGCGTAGGTTCGCCGGCCAAGCGCAAGAGATATTCTTGACCTTCCGGTCCCAGCAAGCCAATGGCCACGGGAATATGCAGCGGATTTTTCTTTTTCTGTCCCGGAGTCGGTGGACAGGACTGCCGGATGGTCATGTCCAGCTCGCCTTTTTCCTCATTGAACTGGCTCAGAATTTCAAGCTCGGGCGTGCCCGCCTGGCTATACCACTGGCGGAACTGCTTCAGATCGGCTTCATTGGCCTCTTCCATGCAATGCACGAAATCCTCGCAGGTGACTGCCTGGCCATCATGGCGGGCGAAATAGAGGTCAGTACCCTTGCGAAAACCAGCGGCACCCATCAAGGTGTGCAGCATTCGCACGATCTCCGCCCCCTTTTCGTATACCGTCAGCGTGTAGAAGTTGTTGATCTCTATATAGGATTCGGGTCTGACCGGATGGGCGAGGGGGCCTGAATCTTCGGCAAACTGCCGGGTTCGCAGCATGTTGACTTCGTCAATGCGCTTGACGGCACGGGAGTGGCGGTCTGCCGAAAACTCCTGATCGCGGAATACCGTAAGCCCTTCCTTCAGACTCAGCTGAAACCAG
>SXGU01510110.1_pt1 | contig 19126 bp, 18 predicted proteins | sample 3174531 | NCBI WGS metagenome assembly SXGU01 (sample SAMN11356863, study PRJNA531348) | freshwater metagenome | isolation source: freshwater sample F1-140 | place: China: Fuxian Lake, Yuxi | collected 2017-12-25 | reverse complement strand
CACCATCGATTACTTGACGCTCGATGACAACAATGGAAACATCAATGACGGAACGCCTCACTTCAGCCAAATCAACGATGGATTTACGCTGCACGGACTTCCAGGACCAACGGTTGGGCCTTTGAACATCACAACTCCCAACGGCATCCCATCGTTTGCCACACCAAACGCAAGCCTTCCAGTCGTTGTGCAAGTCACCCCTCTCAGTGGTCAGCCGCAAGCAAACACTGGCAAGTTGTATTGGAGAACTGGGACCTCCGCCTTCCAGAGTGTTGCGATGACACAAACATCGCCGAATGTTTACACGGCGCAAGTTCCTATGAGCGCGTGTGGTATTCCTGTGAATTATTACTTTGAAGCGAAGACGACAACCAATGTGATTGCCACAAGTCCAGTGAATGCGCCGGCGTCCTTCAACACAACAACTGGCGGATACGGACAAGTCAACGTTATTTCAGATACCTTTGAAAGTGCCACTGGATGGTCAACTGCAACTACTGGCGACAACGCAACCACTGGAATCTGGACTCGCGTCGATCCCAATGGTACAGCCGCTCAACCTGAAGACGACCACACTGTCGCAGGAACTCTGTGCTATGTAACAGGTCAAGGCACTTTTGGTGGAGCTCTTGGCGAACAAGATGTTGACAACGGCACAACAACATTGACTTCGTCAATTTTCAGCGTGCTCGGAATCAATGACCCGCAAGTCAGTTACTGGCGGTGGTATTCAAACAACACCGGTGGCTCTCCAAATTTGGATTCCATGCCGGTCCAAATTTCGAACAATAATGGCAGCTCGTGGGTGCAGTTGGAACTCGTTACAGAAAACGCAAACCTATGGGTAAGGAAACAATTTCGAATCTCTGACTTTGTCACACCAACTGCGAACATGCAGATTCGATTTGTGGCGAGCGATGTGACTCCTGGTTCAATTATCGAAGCTGGAGTCGATGACTTCCAAGTCTCTGGGATCGATTGTAATGCACCATTTAATGCCTCAGATCTGAACCAAGATACTTTCGTCAACGGTGTAGATTTGGCAATTCTCCTAAGCGGATGGGGAACACTCGGTGGAGACATCAACAACGATGGAACCACCGACGGTATTGACTTGGCCTCCCTGCTCTCCGCCTGGACGGGCTGACCGTATACTCTCCGCCCCCCTCCTTCTAAGCCCAGGTGGCGGAATTGGCAGACGCGCCAGCTTGAGGTGCTGGTGGGAGAAATCTCTTGGAGGTTCGAGTCCTCTTCTGGGCATTGATTTTGGATAATCGGGTGGAAAATAAAATTGCCGTCACTGAAAAGTGGTGGCAATTTTTTTGTTTGCGTTTGGTCGCTTCGATCTCCTTGACCAAGCCCACAGCGCACATCCACTAGTCTGTTCAACTGGTTATGACACTTCGCATCAACGAGATTTTCTTTTCGATTCAGGGCGAATCCACTTGGGTGGGCGAGCCATGTCTTTTCGTGCGATTGACTGGATGCCCGCTGCGTTGCAGATACTGCGATACTGAATATGCATTTCGAGAAGGAACGACACGAACGATTGATTCGCTGGTCGACGAACTTCTGGCGAACCCATGCACACTGGTGGAGATCACTGGCGGAGAACCTCTTGCACAGCGAAATGTTCACACACTCATCAGCCGTCTGCTTGATGCGCGGCGCACGGTGTTGATCGAAACATCTGGGGCGATTGATACCGAACCAGTCGACCCGCGAGCGCACATCATTTTGGATGTGAAGACTCCAGACTCGGGCGAATCTGCGCGGATGGTCTGGTCAAATCTTGATCGAATTCGCCCGCATGACGAAGTGAAGTTTGTGCTGTCTTCACGAAGCGATTATGAATTCGCAAGAGAAGTCACTGCGAAACACAATCTTTCCAAGCGTTGTCGGGCGGTGCTTTTTTCGCCGGTGCACGAACAACCCAAAGGCTTGGAGATTCTTGGCGCATCAGGCTTGCATCCGCGCCAACTTGCGCAGTGGATTCTGGAGGATGGCCTGAATGTCCGATTGCAAGTCCAAGTTCACAAGATCATTTGGGAACCGCACACACGCGGAGTGTGATTCAGAAAACCCAGCCTTCGATAATCGCCTCCGCGGGAAACGCCGTAAAAACTGGCGGAGTCAGCAAGATGATCGCATCAAGCAGATCCCCTTCCGTGTCTTCAATAATCTTCTGCATCATCACTTTCGAAATCGGAATTCCAGTTTCTTCCAGTCGCCTTGCGATCAACGCTCGCACTCGACTCGGAGGCTCGCCCTCGCCCTTATATCCCTTTGCCGGCCAACCCAAACGCTGCAGAACGCTGGAAGGACAACCTTCACAAACCGTTGTGTGTGAACCTGTCAATGCCATTGGCGAAATCGAAATTCCTGCTGAATGCAATGGCAACAGAACTTCGCACATGAGCGTCCACGTCTGCTTGAAAACGCGAAGATTCATAGGAGCCATCGGAGTACGCGCCTCGGCATCGGTTTTACGCCGCGGTTCTTCACGGGAAACTTCACGCAACTTCGTGCGCCACGCGCGAGGCGAACCGAACTGTGCGGACCACTGCGCGCTCGCGAGCCAAGTCTCTTCGATTCCGTGGGCGCGAATTGTCTGAATTGGCAAACCAACCGGCGCATCAATTCTCCACAGATGATTCTGCTCGCTCTTCGCCGATTCAAGAATCATTCGCACAAGCATCTTGCGATCAGCTCTTTCGACGGTGATCTCTGTCGGCGACTTCCATGATGCGATGCGAATTTTATGAAGCCCCCCATTGTCGGCTCCAGAAAAATCAACGCCATGCAGTTGCAAGGAATTCACTGATTGCCACACGCAGACTGGGGTTTCCCGCATGGACAACAGCTCCCAACATGGACATGCGACGAAGTTGCCGGAGAACTTGTTCCGGTCACTCCAAATGCGCTGATCTTGCGGGTGAATTTTCTGCCGCGACCTTCTGGATCGATGACTTTGTCGTCGGCTTGCGCCATTGATCGCAAGAGAACAATCACTTCGCCGTCACTTTCACTGATGTATTCGTATTGAGGCATTTGTTCGATTCTAGGATGAATTCGGCCGACGATTACGATGCCGAGCGGCGACTAGAGCTGCTGCCGCGAATCGATCGACCATTGGAATCTTTGGCTGGAGTTCTCTGTGGATTCGAACTCCTGCGCGAAGTTGTTCGCAAATTCTTGCCAACGCTTTTCGTGACATTTTTCGATGGCGACACGCGCCGCTTCTGAAGCGTTGCGACATCTGCGAATGCTTCTTGCCGAAGTTGCGACAACTCCGAGTGCGTGAGATCGCGCCACGCGCCGACGGCGAGACCTCTCAAACGAACTGGCCCCATTCGGGTTCGGCGCATTCGCTTGACAGGATGACCCAGATCCGCCATCAACTGACGAATTTGACGGTTGCTTCCTTCGCGCAATTCCATCGTCAGAATCGTTCGTTCGCCATCGCGTCGAAGAATCTTCAAATGAGATTCTTGTGGTCGAGATCCAGGCGTCTTTTCGGCTGGCGAAAAAATTCCTTCTTCAAGGCGGTCAACATCTTCGGGAGCAAGACTTCCTTTGACCATCAATTCATATTCTTTATAGACCTCGTATCGCGGATGCGTGAGGCGATTTGCAAATTCACCGTCGTTGGTCATCAAGAGAAGGCCGCTCGAATCGAAATCCAATCGACCGACTGAATAGAGACGCGCGCGACTTGGATGATCAACCAAGTCCGTGACCAATCGTCGTCCCTCGGGATCCGAACTTGTGCAAACAAATCCAGGTGGCTTGTGCAACATCACATAGATATGTTGTTCTGGTGGGCGCAACAATCTTCCATCGACGGTGATCCGATCGCGGCTGGGATCGACCCAGGCTGGCAACGCGTCGATCAGTTCGCCATTGACTCGCACGAGACCCTGTGTGATCATCGATTCGGCCTCGCGCCGCGATGCAAGTCCAGCGTCGGCGATCACCTTCTGAATGCGCGTTCCGCGCGACGCATCGATAAACGAATGAGTTGGTTTTTGACCGCGACGTGGCATCTCCACAAGGTAGCGTTTTTTCAGCGGAACTATGCTTGCAACATGAAGGAATCTTCAAATTCGCATTTGTCGTTGATGATCCCATTTGCTTCTGTTCTGGCATTTTCGCCTATGAGTGTGCGTGCGCAGGATTCGCCGCAAGCGAAAGATCCAGTTCCAGCGCAAGTTCTTCCTTTCTTGCAGGAATGTGCTGCCGCAGCCGAATTACTCGACCCTTCGAAAAGTGCGAAAACTTTAGGACCACTGATCGATGCGAATCAACTTCGCCAGCCGACGAATCTCGTACTTGCTGCGATCAGCCAGTATTGCAATCGTGCTCCGGGCGCAAAGATAGTTGATCCAATGCGATTGGCGATTGCGCAACCCTTTGCACTGGCGAATATTTCTGCGGCGACAGCAACGCCGATACTGCGATTGACGCTTGCCCCCGAAGATGGATTGCGCCAATCTCCACACCGTGCCGCCGCCGAATTTGTCTGCAAAAGTTTTGGCGCAACAACTGAAGGTCTTGCTCCATTTCAAGGACGAATTCCAGTCGCTGATCCACAAGGGGCAATCTTTGCGATGGACTTTCTGCTCAACGAACCGCGCTTGAAATTTGCGCCTGCGATTGAAGATCGTCCGTCGCCGGCCGAGTGTTTTGAATTTTTGCGGATGTTGACCAATGAGGTCAGCCCGAGTTCAACGACGGCGCAGCGATTTGCAAACTTTGCGATCCGAGCAAGACGAAGTGTGGATATGAGCGAAGAAGGATTGATGCGTGCAGTGGCATCATCGCTCGCTCATATCGACGCAGATTTCGGCGTCACAGCAGATTGGAAATCTCTTGAAATTGAAGCAGTTCCTGCAGAAATTGCTGCAGCGATTACCGGGCCAATCCTCGGCGCGCAAGATGTAAATGGATTGGGGTGGGTTGTCGTGGGATCGCTCGCCAACAACACATATGACATGGGTCGCATCGCGGCAGTTTTCGAACCCGGTGGCGATGATGCATACATATGGTCAACTTTGCACACAGGCAATCAAGGGATCATTGATCTCGCTGGAAACGATCAATACAAAGGTGGTGACCAACAAGGACCCGCAGGGGCAATCTTGGGATTATCGCTGATCGACGATGCCGCGGGCGACGACCAATATTCTGGACCTCTTTTATCCTGCGGCGCTGGAGTGTTCGGCGTCGGCATTCTGATCGATCGAAGTGGAAACGATCGATATCGCACCGGAGCGTGGAGCATGGGTGCGGGAATTCTCGGCGCAGGTTTTCTTTTCGATCAATCGGGAAGTGACGCGTATGAAAGCACGGTCTATTCACAAGGGCTTGGTGGGCCACTTGGAATCGGGGCACTTGTAGACACAAAAGGAGATGATCTGTATCGAGTTGATGGCGCCTTTCCAAGCGTCTACGGAACGCCTGCTGTTTCATACGCGATGAGCCAAGGCGTGGGATTTGGCGCGCGACAACTGATTGCCGGTGGCGTCGGTCTGCTTGCAGATTTCAACGGTAATGATCGATATGAAGGCGGAGAATATGCACAAGGCGGTGGATATTTTTATGGATTTGGAATGCTGTTCGATCAAAGTGGAAATGATCTCTATCGCGGAAACCGCTATGCACAAGGATTCTCCGCTCATCAGGCAGTTGGGGTTTTGATCGACATCTCAGGCGATGACACATATTGGTCAATGACTTCCGCTGGCCAGGGCGCGGCTTGGGATACATCGATATCGCTTCTGATAGATGCTGCTGGCGACGATACATATCGTGGGATTTATCTCTCACAAGGTTCCGCAGCGCAACAAGCGCTTGCGATGTTCTGCGACCTCGATGGAACTGACCATTATGTTGGCTTTGGAAGTATGAGCCAAGGCGAGTCTGGCGGCAATGAGTATCACTTCAATGAGACGAAAGCGCGTTCATTCAGTGTGTTCATCGATGCTGGCAGTGGAGAAGATTTTTTCTCCTCGAAGCGAATGCGTGGTGGCGTGACGGTCACTGGACCACCGCTGACGAGCGATGCTCCTGCAACAGCCCCGCTCTTCGGTTTGATGATTGATCTTCCTCCAAAAGTTTCTGGCACTTCAATCCGATAGACTTCCACTGTGGACGTCCTGCAAAAATCCAACCGCGGAATTGCGATTGCTCGATATTGCATCCAGCATCTCGCAGAAGTTCGAGCGCCTGATATGGCCGCCGCACTTTCCTTTCGAACTCTCTTCGGACTTATCCCCGTGCTGTTCGTCGCCACACTTGCCGCGCGCTCGCTTGCTGGAGAAAATTTCCCGAAGTTCGTGGAATCCCTCGCCGAAATGGCGGGGTTGGACGAAATCGGAATCAACGTCGTGGCAGAAGGAAGTAGCACAGTCGAGAAGCAGCCGCTGAGCAATTGGATTGAAGAACTTGTCCGATTCTCTGGCACGATTGATCTTTCCGCGCTGGGAATCATCGGCGTCATTGTCGTTCTCTTCTCGGCAATATGGTTGATTGTTGCAATCGAAAATACATTCAATATCGTCTGTCGTTCTGCGAATTCTCGACCGTGGCATCGACGAATACTTGTGTATTGGTCTATGTTGACACTTGGTCCGATTCTGCTGGCATTGTTGCCTGTGATTGACAACGAACTGCACGGCTTCGTCGATGGACAAACTACTTTGCCCACCTCCTATGTCATCGTGCGGCCAATCTTGGGATTCTGCTTGCTCTTTCTGTTGCTGTTTTTCGCATACTCCGTCATTCCAACCGTACGAATGCGTTGGAAGACGATCGTTACTGGAGCGCTCGTCGGAGCAATTGGATTGGAGTTAGGCCGCCGCTTTCTTGGCATTTATATGGAGAAAGCATTCACGGGCAATCGACTTTACGGATCGCTGGGACTCGTTCCGATTTTTATGTTCTGGGTCTATGCGATGTGGCTGATCGTGCTCTTTGGATTGCAAGTCTCTTCGCTCTTTCACGCGCTCATCAGTCACGAACGCATTCGCAGCATTCTGAGTCATCAATCAAGCACATTCGAACCTGCCATCGCCGTCAGCGCAATGAAATGGATTTGCGATCACTACCGCCAGGGAAAAGAGACAACCCTGACTTCTATGAGCGACGCATTGAAATTGGATCTCAAGACTGCCACGAGACTGACCGAACTTCTTGCTGAATCAAATCTGGTGATTTATGTTCCCGAGAGCGGCCGAATTCTCCCCGCCCGAGCGGTTGATTCAATCAGCGTCGCCGAGGCACTGCGCATAGGCTTTCGGGTGGCATCCATTGACCGAACATCTGAAAATGGCGATTTTATCGAATCTCTTCGCAGAGCTCAGCTTGAATCCATAGGAAATCAGACATTTGGATCATCAAGCACTTGCCAAAGACCGATTTCGAATACAGAATTGAAAGGAAGCAACTTATGACCCCAACAACTCATGGAACATCCACGGCGACATTTGTCACCGTCAGCGTCAAGAACAAGCACACTATTGCTCGGCTTGATGCTGTTTCGATTGGTCCACGCGAAGCAACGCTGATTGCGACTGAAGTCTCCCGCGTGATCCAAGGCTCAACGAAAGGAAAGTGTTTGGTCATCGACCTTTCAAGAACAAACTCTCTCTCAAGTATGGGACTTGGACTCTGCGTTGACCTGCGAAATCGCGCAGTCGATGCGGGACTTCGGCCAGTTCTCGCTGGAATGAATATCCAACTCACGGATCTCGTTCGCATGATGCGCGTCGATCGTCTCTTCACGATTACATCGTCAAGTAACGACCTCGAACGGCTGCTGCTGTGAATCAATATCGCACTCAGTGCTTGAAAGTTGGCAAGCGCCTTCTCTTGTTGACTTGCATAGGTTCAATTGGCGGCAGCGTTGCCTGTTACGAAAAAGTTGTCCGCGTGAATTCGAATGGATCAATAACTGAAGTCGCCGATCCGGATTTCAACGAAAAACCAGGCGGACTTGACGAATTGATGTGGGGTCCAGTTCCAAAAGGACAAGATGCCGCCACCTATTACCGCAAGAAAAAACAATTTCTTGCTCAGTAGCCTTCCACCTCTGTGGGGGATAGACTGAAGGACTATGGGTATTGAGACAGTCCTACCGACCGACAGCGTATTGACCACCAATCTGAATCGTGTCGTCAATTGGGCGCGCAGATCAAGTGTGTGGCCAATGCCATTTGCAACCGCATGCTGCGGGATCGAATTGATGGCGACCGCGTGCTCGCGCTTCGACCTCGCTCGTTTCGGCGCAGAGGTCATGCGTTTTTCGCCGCGACAATCTGACCTCTTGATTGTTGCAGGCCGAGTGAGCGTCAAGACATTGCCAGTGCTTCAACGAATTTATGAACAGATGGCCGAACCCAAGTGGGTCATTTCAATGGGCGCTTGCGCATCGACAGGTGGCGTGTTCGACACATACGCGGTCGTGCAAGGAATCGATCAATTTATTCCCGTCGATGTCTATGTTCCAGGTTGTCCTCCTCGACCAGAAATGCTGATCGAAGGAATTATGGCGATTCAGCGCATCATCGATCAAGAAAATATTCCCCGCGATCCATCTGGACATCGACGCGCTTTGAACATCGCGCTGACTCCAAACTATGAACCGAAGATTCAGCCGCTCCCTGTGACGATCGGCGCGACGTAAGCGCGCTCAGCTTCGACTCGCGGCTTCTACTTGAACCAAGGATCGAACGAACGCATCGATGCGTGCGATTCCTTTTTCAATTTGCGCTTGCGAACATGCGAAGGAAAGACGAATATGGTTGCGAGCGCACTCGCCAAAATCTTCACCAGGAACGACTGCAACATGCGCCTCCGCGAGAAGCGCTTCGGAAAACGCTTGCGCAGAATCGAGAAGCCTTCCACCTGGAGACTTTCGACCAAGCAACTCTCCAATATTTGGGAATGAATAAAAAGCTCCTGTTGGTCGCACGGTTTGGAATCCTGGAACCGCCGACAACAATTGATGAATCAGTTTTGCGCGCTCCGCGAATGCGATGCGCATCTTCTCCACCTCTGGAAGAGTCGCAGGTGACAAGGCTTCTACGACCGCGGGCAGGAAAAAACTTGCGATCGAATTTGTCATCTGTCCCTGAAGTTTGATCACTTCGCGCATAAAGTGCCCCTGCGCGCTTGGCGAACACATATATCCAATGCGCCATCCCGTCATCGCATATGCCTTGCTCATTCCATTGATCGTCACCGTGCGATCGGCAACGCGCGGATCGCTGCCAGGAGACCAATGCGTAATTCCAGGGGCAATCTCTGGGAAGATGAGTTTTTCGTAAATCTCATCTGAAATGATCGAGATCTTTGGATGTGCGGCGATCACATCGACAATTGCGCGCAGTTCAGAAGTGGGATAGACAATCCCGCAAGGATTGCTTGGAGAATTCAACAGAATTGCAATTGTGCGCGGTGTGATTGCACGCTCGACTTGTTCTGCGGAGACTCGAAAGCCATTTTCCATCGAACCTGGAACTTCGATGCAAACTCCACCTGCAAGTTCGATCAGCGGACGGTAACTCACCCATGCTGGCGTGGGCAGCAACACTTCATCGCCGCGACCTGGTTCGATCATTGTTTGCAATGCCATATACACCGAATGTTTCGCACCAACTGTGACTGTCACATCTTCGGCTCGGCACTGAATGCCGTTTTCTTCACGCAACTTTTTTGCAATCGCTTCGCGTGTCGGCTTGTCGCCCGCGGTCGGCGCATACTTTGTCATTCCAGATTCGAGCGCCTTGATCGCGGCGCGCTTGATTGAAAGCGGCGTATCGAAATCAGGCTCGCCCATTGCGAAACCAATCACGTCGACTCCTTGCGCCTTGAGTGCTGCTGCACGCGCTCCCACGGCAAGTGTTGCGGATTCCTTCATTTCGGCGATGCGGCTGGAAATATGCATTCACAAAGAATAGCGAATCAGCACGGAGGTCTTGAATGCACTACAGTTCTGGGCTTCCCATGAGCCCAGACTCCATTCGACGAATCGGCATTCTGACAGGCGGCGGCGATTGCCCCGGCTTGAACGCTGTCATTCGAGTCGTTGCGAAGACGGCGATGTTGCAATTTGGCATCGAGGTCTTTGGTATCGAAGATGGGTTTCAAGGGTTGATCGAAAATCGCGTGCGGCCACTTTCGTTCCGCGATGTCTCTGGAATCCTGACCCGAGGCGGGACCATCTTGGGGAGCAACAATCGTTGCAACCCAAAGCGATATTGCACTTCGATTGCAGCCGATGGAAGCCCCGTGTTTTCGGATGTCACGCCGACATGCATCGAAACGATTCGCAAGAACAAGATCGATGCGCTGATCGTCATCGGCGGCGATGGCACAATGAGTTGCGCTGCTCCGCTTGTCAAATCTGGCATCAATGTCATCGGCATTCCAAAGACAATCGATAATGATCTCTTCGGTACTGAAATCACTTTCGGATTCCTCACCGCAGTTGCGACTGCGACCGAAGCGCTTGATCGCCTGCATTCCACTGCTGACAGCCATCACCGAGTGATGGTCTGCGAAGTGATGGGCCGAAACGCTGGATGGATTGCCTTGACATCGGGCGTTGCAAGTGGATCAGATGTGATCTTGATCCCAGAAATCCCATATGAAGAAGATGCGATTGCCGAATATGTCACGCAGCGAATGAGTGGTGGTCCTGGATTTGCGATCGTCGTCGTCGCCGAAGGTGCAAAGCCAGTGGGCGGAGTACAGAGCATCGCTCAAATCGATCCAACAAGCCCAGATCCAATTCGACTTGGCGGTATCGGTCAGCGAGTCGCCGACATGATCGCAGCGAAAACGAAAGCAGAAGTTCGCACCACATCTCTCGGGCACATTCTGCGCGGCGGAATGCCGATTGCGGCCGACCGAATTCTCGCTACAAATTTCGGATATCACGCCGTGTCCATCCTGATGGAAGGTGCAACAGGACGGTTGGTTGTGAGAGAAAACAATGTTTTTAGCGATGTCGATCTTCTTGTCTCCGCTGGTCGACAGCGCCTGATTCCTACGAATCACGCGCTGATTACAGCCGCTCGCGCACTTGGGACTTCCTTCGGCGATCGACTTGGACACACGCAAGGCGGAGTCGGTCCATCCTCGGTGATCTGACGCACGAGGTCGATCATCCGCTAGGCTTCAGCGGTGAAGAGCGGAGTTTTTCTCGATCGCGACAATACGATTCTTGCCAATGACGGCGACTTGGGCGATCCCGCACTCGTGCGAATTTTGCCAGGCGCCGCCTGGGGAATCCGCGCACTTCGCGAAGCTGGATATTGCGTGGTGGTCGTCACCAATCAAGGAGGAGTTGCACGCGGGCTTTATAGCGAGGATGATGTCGATGCGGTCCATGCGCGCTGCGAAGAATTGCTGATACGCGCGGCAGAATGGACGCGCTGTGAACCACTGATTACGAAGTGGATGTATTGCCCCTTTCATCCCAAAGGTACCGTCGCAAAATATCGCGCGGAACATCCGTGGCGAAAACCTGCGCCTGGAATGTTGATCGCCGCTGCGGACGAACTTTCCATCGACCGCGCCAAGAGTTGGATGATCGGCGATCAAGAGCGAGATATAGAAGCTGGTCGATCCGCGAGTTGTCGCACAATTCTGATCACTCCCCCATCGGATGTTGGTTTAGAAACGCGCGCTACAAGCGCCGCAGATTTTGTCGAAGCGGACTTACTGCACGCAAGTCATCGCATTCTTCGCATGGATGGCCGCGATGGCGCACCGATATGGGCGCAAACCAGTTCGACAAAGTTGATCGCTTCGCCAGAGAGACTCGCAGATGCGCTCACAAGAAATATGATTCAAGCGGCAGCGCACGCGCTTGCGGAACGCGAAGGGGTGCACCTCGTACGAGTGACAGTCGATCACACAGGAGTCGATCTGGAAATCGTTGGCAGCGAAATTGTCGCACTCGGATTTGCAGCTGAATTGCGCAGAAATACCAATCATTGGGCGCATACACATGGCGCGCCACAAATCTGGGTGAACGGATGAGAGAGACTTCCCAACCGATGCATCCGATTCTTGCCAGAGATGCGCGCAACATTCTGGTCATCTTGCCTTCGTGGGTGGGCGATGCGTGTATGGCAACTCCAGTTCTTCGCCATCTTGCGCAACATCGATCGAACGCGCGCATCGTCGCATTTGGTCGCGCCAATCTGCGGCCGCTTATGAATGGTCTTCCGTGGATCAATTCGTTTCACGCTGGCGCGATGCGAGGCGTCAACGCAATCGGGGAAGTGCGCCACATTCGCGCCGAGCGTTTCGACGCGGTTCTACTGCTTCCAAATTCTTTTCGAAGCGCTGCATTCGCGCGACTGACTGGAATTGCGCACCGCGCAGGAACGGATCGTGATGGACGCGGGTGGTTGCTCACTCAACGCTTCGCGCAAGAGAAATCGCTTCAAAGCGCGGCGACCGCATACGCATCACTTGCGAGTTGGTGGACGGGAGTTCCGCTCGTTGATCAACACATCGAACTGCGCGTGACCGAACAAGATCGACTTGCCGCGCAGAATCTTCTTGTTGAAATGCCGGCAGATGCGATTGGCGCAACTTCACCCACCAGAAACTTGATCTTGCTCAATCCAGGTGCGAACCGAGAAGACAAACGATGGCCAGCCGATCAATTCGTGCATGCCGCACGCGCGCTTTCGCTCGCGCGTCCTGCAGGCGATCCTCCCAGACAAATCGCCGTGAATGGCGGTCCATCTGAAGCTGCGCTATGTGCGGAAATCGCAGAGAAATCAGGGGGAATCGACCTCTGCGCTCGCGGCGTGATGTTGGGATCGCTCAAGGCGATTCTCCAACGCACCTCGTTGCTTATCACCAACGACACAGGACCGCGACATATTGCTGCAGCACTGCAAACGCCAACCATCTCACTCTTTGGACCAACGGATTGTCGATGGACACCAACGGATTATCCCCACGAGCGACGTCTCATCTCAGAACCGTTCTTGACAGAAGACCGCGTCGCTGACGATCACTCCTCACTCTGCGCAATTGATCGAATCTCTGTTGGCGATGTGTTGCATGCTGCGCACACACTCGATCAATCTTTCGCCACGCCTGAACGAAGTAGGATTTCAATATGAGCTTTATGGATGCGCCACTCTGGCTTGTGATGATTGTCATTGGATTTGTCTGTGGCAGTATTCCATTTGGCTTGATCATCGGTCGTGCCAAAGGAATTGACATCCGTCAATATGGTTCCAAGAACATCGGGGCAACGAATGTTGGACGAGTGCTGGGTCGAAAATTTGGCCTGCTCTGTTTTTTCCTTGATGCGCTCAAAGGAGCCCTGCCTGTTCTTGGTGTCTGGTGGTTTCTTGCTCGACAACATCCAGAACAAACAAATATTGTTGGAATGTTGATGCCACTCGTTGGAGTTGCCGCGATTCTTGGTCATATTTTTTCGCCGTGGGTTGGATTCCGCGGCGGCAAAGGAGTCGCCACAAGTTTCGGCGCTCTGCTTTCCATATGGCCGCTGATGACATTCCCAGCGCTGGGCGCGTTGCTTGTCTGGATCATCGTGCTGAAAATGTTTCGCTTCGTATCGCTTGCGTCAATTTGCGCTGCGATCTCACTGCCATTGCTCTTGATAGCTCGAGTCAAAATGATCGCCGCCGAACCGCCAATCACCCTCGCCGCCTATCTGCCGCTGCTGATCGCAGTTGCCACGCTTGCCATACTGGTTGTCTGGAAACACAGAACGAATATCGGTCGATTGCGAGCAGGAACCGAACCTCGTGTTGGCGCGTCGAAACCGACGGAGCCATCCTCCGCTACTCTGCGATCATGACCTCCGATTCGGCGAGTCACGGATACCGATCACCGCTTGAAACCCGCAATGCATCGGCGGCGATGCGCTCCATTTGGAGCGACCACCATCGCTTCACGACATGGCGACGCGTCTGGCTTGCGCTGGCTCAAGCGCAAATGGAATTATCTCTCGGACCAACTGCCGAACAAGTCGAATCGATTCGACGCGTTCTGAATTCTGTCGATCTCAACGCTGCGGCCAAGCACGAGCAACGACTCCGCCACGATGTGATGGCTCATGTCCACGCGCTTGGCGATCAAGCTGTCGCGGCGCGCGCGATCCTTCATCTCGGCGCGACAAGTCAAGATGTTGTTTGCAATGCCGACGCAATTCTGCAACGGGAAGCACTCTCTCTGATTGCCACACGCCTCGCGCGAGTGATCGATCGACTTGGCGCATTCGCGCAGAAATGGCGCGAACTTCCAGTCTTGGGATTCACGCATTACCAACCAGCTCAACCTCTCACTATGGGTCGTCGCGCAACACTCTGGGCGCAAGAATTCGTGATCGCGCTGGACGAAATTGAAATGCGCAAAGACGCGCTGAAACTGCGCGGACTTCGCGGAGCGACTGGGACTCAAGCATCTTTCTTGACGCTTTGCGGCGGCGATCCAAAGCGTGTCGATCAACTCGAGCGAAGATTTGCCGAGATTTTCTGGGGAAATTCAGATTCGCTTTGGCCGCTGACCAGCCAGACGTATCCGCGAATCTGGGATGCCCAGATGTTGTCATCATTGGCAATTGGCGCGTGCGCTGTTCATAAATGCGCGAACGATGTTCGACTGCTTTGCAATTTGCGCGAAGTGGACGAACCATTCGAGACCGAACAAATTGGATCGAGTGCGATGCCATATAAACGAAATCCAATGCGCTGCGAGCGTGCAACCGGACTCGCTCGTTTCGTGATCTCGCTGACGCACAACGCATATGACACAGCAAGCACACAGTGGCTCGAGCGAACACTCGACGATTCTTCCAACCGTCGACTTTCTATTCCTGAATCATTTCTCGCACTCGATGGCGCTCTGGAAGTGATGGCAAATGTTGCGGGAGGATTGGTGGTCTATCCCGGACAATGCGCCGCGCGACTCGACGCCGAACTTCCATTCATGGCAACCGAAGAAATTCTTCTCGCCGCTGTTGGGCGGGGCGTGGATCGCCAAGAAGCGCACGAATCGCTGCGTCAACATTCGCAGGCTGCCGCACAGCGCATCAAGGGCGATGGCGCTTCCAACGATCTGCTTTCACGCCTTGCAGGCGATCCACACTTCAAGGCGATTGACTTTCAGTCGCTCATCAGTCCGAAGCGATTTGTGGGTCGTTCCATAGAACAAGCAGATATGTTCCTGCGAGATTCCATCGAACCAATTCGAGCGCGATATGCGAAGGCTCTGCACGAAGAGCCTGAACTTCGCGTGTAATTGCTCCAAATCAATGCCGATCCCCCGCCTTCATCCCGAATCAACCGCTCTCTTGGTGATCGACATTCAAGATCGCCTGATGCCCACGATTCACAATTCTCAATCGCTTGTTGCGAGATGCCGTTCTCTGATTTCTGGGGCGGCGTTGCTGAAGATGCCAATCATCGTCACGGAGCAATATGTCAAAGGCCTTGGCCATACCTTTGCTCCAATCGCTGAGGTTTTTCCCGCTGGAACGCCCGTGCTGGAGAAACTTTGCTTCTCTGCGCTGACAAGCGAAGTGCGGGTCCACCTTCAATCGCTTGCGCGACCAAATTTGCTCATCTGCGGAATTGAAGCGCATGTTTGTGTTTTGCAAACTGTTCTTGACTGCTGCTCCTTCGGGATTCAAACATTTCATGCGACGGATGCGATTTCCGCGGGCCAGGCAGATCAAATCGAACCTGCTTTTCGTCGGATGGAACGCGCTGGCAGTATTCCAACTGGCGTTGTTTCCGCACTCTATGAAATGATGGGCACATGCGAGAACCCCGCTTTTCGAGCAATGTTGCCACTTGCGAAAGCTGTTGTCTCGATTCCGCAAAAATAACGAAGGTTCGTTGCGCGGGATAGCACAAAGGAAAAAATAAAAACGCCACTGACGAAAATCAGCAGAAAAACGAGGTGCTTGACATCAAAGCGTCAAAACGCCATTTGCGGCGTTCTGCGCAGTGTCAAATCAAGCCTTCGGTGGTTCTTCACGCCCAGCAAGGATCGCAGCGCGAACCTCTTGAGCGACAGACCGCACTTCTTGCATGTGCTTGCGAGCGCGCGTTCCGGCGGCTCGATTGCCCCCTGCGGCCTTTTCGATGTCCTCACGGGCCCCGTTGAGAACCGCAAGAAGTTTTTCATAGCTTTGCATGATCATTGGTTCAGACCTCCTTTATGGTGGAAAGTGTAGCGAATTGCTATCTTGCCGTCACCCCCTCCAAACCAACGAACAAATAATGGCAGCCTCCCTCCTTTTTCCACTCGATCAAATCGACCGTTCCCACACCCTCTGCGACAAGGCGGAAATCGATCGATATCTGCCACAGAGCGGGGATATGCGGATGATTGACCGGGTGATTTGGATCTCGGAAAATGGGACATCTGCATTTGGCGAGCGCATTATTCGCGATGACGAATTCTGGGTCGATGGACATATTCCTGGCAGACCAATTTTCCCTGGGGTGCTGATGATCGAAGCCGGCGCCCAACTTTGCAGTATCGCCCATACTCGCCTTGGTCGGACCTCGGGCTTTCTTGGCTTCACTCGCTGCGATGATGTTGTCTTTCGCGGACAAGTCGTTCCTGGCGATCATTTTTATCTCCTCTCGAAAGAAGTTTCATTCAATGTTCGGCGCTTCGTCAGTCAGACGCAAGGCATTGTCAACGACAAACTCGTCTTCGAAGCGACCATCACAGGAATGGCGATCTAAACTCGAAGGGTGATCGTGCTCGATCCATTTCTCATCCAGCCAATTTTTCGCAATCGCGTGTGGGGCGGTGACCGACTTGGTCCCTGGCTCGCACCAACTCCCACGTCAAGCGATTCGTATCAGAAATGTCGTGCGCGCAGCGCTGTGGGCGAAGCGTGGCTTGTTGCGGATCTTCCTGCAACGATTCTCGATGGTCGAACTGCAATTGCAAGCGGAGAAGATGTTGGCCTGACACTGCACGACCTCATACAGAATCCTGTGCAGCGGCGCGCGCTCATGGGTCGTGCACTTTCTCAGGGCGGCTTAGAAAACGCTGGGTTTCCACTACTTTTGAAGATTCTCGACGCCGCACAAAACCTCTCCGTGCAAGTACATCCCGATTTGAATTACAGCAAACGCAATCCGAACTCTCATATGAAAAGTGAAATGTGGTTCGTGCTCGATGCAGATCCAGGCGCGTTGATCTATCGCGGCATTCGTCCCGACATCACGCGGGCGCAGTGCGAGCGGCATATTCAACAAGACACGCTTCTGGAAATCATGATTACGCACCGCGCAAAACGAGGCGATTGTTTTTGGCTTCCTTCTGGAATTTGCCACGCGCTTGGTGCTGGTGTGCTTGTCGCCGAAGTGCAGACACCAAGCGACACAACATTTCGAATGTGGGATTGGGGTCGAAATGATCCTGCCCGTCCACTCGATCTTTCCGCAGCGATGGAGTGTTTGCTGCTTGGCGAAGATCAGAATCTTGCCAACCTCGACCGCGCGCGAACGCCGAATGTTGTTCATTCGGAATCGATCGCGATCGAAGGGCTCGTACGCACTGAGTGGTTCGATGTTGAAAGATGGATCGCGCACGCAAATACTCCGCTACGGCATGATTGCATTGGCGTGCCCGTGGTTTGGATCATCCTCGATGGGGAATTTCACGCCGATTCGCTGCCGCATCCCCTTCGCCGTGGATCAACGCTCGTTCTGCCAGCGAATCACAGTGGATTGCAAGGCCAAACTGGCGCAGATGGCACGGAGATTCTGGTCACAACGCTGCCAGACCCGCTCAAATCGAGCAGAGAATTCGGCGGAGTTCGCATCACCTGAGTCGTGGACGATTTCGCCCGCACTCGCTATTCTTGCGCTCCTCCAAATTCGTCAACAAGAGAGAAAATAATGGCAACAACAGGCACAATCACTCAAGTCATCGGATCCACCTTCGACGTTCAATATCCCGAGGATTCGCTTCCCGAGATCTACAACGCAGTTCAGGTTGATTTCAACTTTCGCGGAGTCAAGACAGTTCTCATGGGTGAAGTCGCCAAGCATCTCGGCGGCGGCGTCGTGCGCTGCGTCGCTCTTGCATCGACTGACGGAATTCGCCGAGGCGATTCCTGCGTCGACACAGGATCACCGATCAAGGTTCCCGTTGGCGAACAAGTGCTCGGTCGCGTTTTCAATTTGCTTGGAAAAGTTATTGATGAACGCGGACCAATTGGCGAAACAAATTTTGCGCCGATCCACAGAGAGCCGCCAAAGTTTGTCGACCTCAATCCAAAGACAGAAGTTCTTCCAACTGGCATCAAGGTCATTGATCTTTTGTGTCCGTTCGTCCGCGGTGGAAAGATCGGTCTCTTCGGTGGTGCAGGCGTCGGCAAGACCGTCGTCATTCAAGAGATGATCGCACGCGTCGCGCGAAACTTCGGTGGTTACTCCGTCTTCGCAGGCGTGGGCGAGCGAACCCGTGAGGGAAACGATTTGTGGCTTGAAATGCAGGAAGCGGAATACACAGATGCAACCGGCAAGAAATGCCACGTGTTGGACAAAGTCGCCATGGTCTTCGGCCAGATGAATGAGCCGCCAGGCGCACGACTTCGCGTTGCACTCAGCGCATTGACGATGGCCGAAAATTTCCGCGACGAGAGTGGTAAAGAAACTCTCTTCTTCGTCGACAATGTTTTCCGTTTCACGCAGGCAGGATCTGAAGTTTCCGCGCTCTTGGGTCGTATGCCCAGCGCCGTGGGATATCAGCCAACTCTGTCGAGCGAGATGGGACAGTTGCAGGAACGAATCACATCAACCAACAAGGGCGCGATCACTTCAGTGCAGGCGATTTATGTCCCTGCAGACGATTTGACCGATCCAGCGCCTGCGACAACCTTCAGCCATCTTGACGCATTCATCGTGCTTGAGCGCAAGATTGCAGAGAAGGGAATCTATCCCGCTGTCGATCCGCTTGCTTCCACCAGTCGAATTCTCGATCCGCAAGTTGTCGGCGAGCGACAATACAAAGTTGCGCGGCGCGTGCAAGGAATCTTGCAGCGATACAAGGATCTTCAGGACATCATCGCGATTCTCGGCGTCGACGAACT
>SXGU01509708.1_pt1 | contig 19134 bp, 18 predicted proteins | sample 3174531 | NCBI WGS metagenome assembly SXGU01 (sample SAMN11356863, study PRJNA531348) | freshwater metagenome | isolation source: freshwater sample F1-140 | place: China: Fuxian Lake, Yuxi | collected 2017-12-25 | reverse complement strand
GGTCACCCTCAAGGATAGTTACGCGGTGGTCCAGCGCGGGGAGGTCTTTCTGCAAAAGGTCCACATCAGCCATTACAGCCCGGCCAGCCGCTTCAACCACGAACTCGAACGCCCCCGCAAGTTGCTGCTGCATCGCTGGGAGATCAACCGGCTGCTCGGTCAGGTAGAACAGAAGGGCTTGACCATGGTGCCGCTCAAGATCTACTTCAAACGCGGCCGCGCCAAGGTCGAGGTCGCCGTGGTGCGCGGCAAGAAGGAGTTCGACAAACGCCAGACCATTGCCAAGCGGGACGCCGACCGGGCCATCGACCGCGAACTGCGGGACCGGCAGTGAGCGAGGCGGCAGATAAAGGGAGCGCCGACTGCCTCCAATGCGGCGGCAGGGGTAACTACTACGACCCGCGGGTCGAGGCCGGCCGCCACGGGGAACTGCGCGTCTGCGCCTGTGTGGAGGCACTGTGCAGGTGTGGAGGACGGGCGCCTTTCTATTACTGGGACGAACAGGCGCGCAACCAGAGGTGTTCGTGCTGGCAGGCGCGGCGGCGGCTCGCCGAGGTCAAGAGACTGTTCAGAGATGCGGACATCCCAGAGCGCTACAGGTGGAAATTCCGGGAGGACTTCCATCATCTGACGCCAGAGGGCGGTGCGGTGCGTATTGCCCAGGACGCCCGCCTCTACGTCTCGACACTCATCGACAACGACCGTGAACCCGAACGCGGTTTCCTGTTACATGGCCAGCCAGGCACCGGGAAGACCCTCCTCAGTTGTATCATGCTCAACGAATTGATCCTGAACCGGCATCGGCCCGGCCGTTTCCTCAACCTGTCGAGGTACCTGCAACAGCTGCGCGACACGTATTCCGAGGACAGCGACAATTACGGCCAGACGTGGAAGATCATCGAGGCGCTGGGCAAGATACCCTATCTGGTGATCGATGATTTCGGCGTGCAGCGAGGCACCGAGTGGGCCAAGGAGGTGCTCTACGATCTGGTGGACACCCGGTATGGCGAAAAACGCTTCACGGTGATCACCACCAACCAACCCCTGGTCGAGTTGCAGCAGCTCTCCCAGGGACGGATCTATTCGCGCTTGCTGGAGATGTGCAAACTGGTCGAGATGGAGGGCGAGGATTACCGCCAGCATCTCCAACCCAAAGTTTGAGGAGGACCCGAATGGCGGGGTTGCGCAGGGACGGACGCCGGCCAGACGAACTCCGGCCAGTGTGTATCACCCCCAGCTACCTGAACACGGCAGCGGGCTCGGTGCTGATCGAGATGGGGCACACCAAGCTGATCTGCACCGCCTCGGTCGAGCAATCAGTGCCCTCCTTTCGGGCGGGCTCGGGTTCGGGTTGGCTGACGGCCGAATACGGCATGTTGCCGGGCAGCTCGACCCGGCGCATCCCCCGCGACGCCGGTCGCCCGAACGGGCGCACCCAAGAGATCCAGCGCCTCATCGGCCGCTCCCTCCGGGCTGCCGTGGACCTGAACCGCATGGGTGAACGCACTGTTTACATCGATTGCGACGTGATCCAGGCAGACGGGGGGACCCGCACGGCGGCCATCACCGGCGGCTATGTAGCGCTGGCCGAGGCCCTTGCCGGGCTGGTGGCCAGCGGCCAGCTCAGCGCGTCGCCGCTCCTGCAGTCCATCGCCGCGATCAGCGTGGGGGTGGTGGGGGAAGAGGTGGTCCTCGATCTATGTTATAGCGAGGATTCCACGGCCCAGACCGATATGAACGTGGTGATGCGGGCCGATGGCGGCATCATCGAGGTACAGGGCACCGCAGAAGGACAGCCCTTCTCCCGGCAGGCCGCCGAGTCGATGTTGGACCTGGCAGCCAAGGGCATCTCCAAGTTGCGGGCCCACCAGGCCGAAGCCATGCAAGGCCTGCTTTGACAGTAGGATAGACCCTGGGTGAGAAAAATCTTGACAGCATTCTCGCCCCCCGCTATGTTAATTATCAACTCCGCGATAATACATCGGTTTCTCTTCCAGGCCCTAACCTCAACCGAAGGACAGGCATATGGCTGAAATGCCAAAGTTTTCGTTCTGTGATATGGAGGATTCGCTGGGGAGTTATCTGGCCGAGATCGCCGGCTCGAAACCTCTGTCCGCTGCCGAGGAGGTGGAGCTGGCCCGCCGGATCAGGAAAGGGGACGAGGAGGCGCGCAACTCCTTGGTGGAGGCCAATCTCCGTTTTGTGGTCAGCGTCGCCAAGGAATTTCAGAACCGCGGGGTCCCCCTGGCGGATCTGATCAGCGCCGGCAACATGGGTTTGATCACCGCGGCGGAGCGGTTTGACGAAAACAAGGGATTCAAGTTTATTTCGTACGCGGTATGGTGGATTCGCCAGGCCATTTTCCAGACCCTGGCCGAGCAGTCGCGGACCGTGCGTCTGCCCCTGAACAAGATCGGTCTCCTGTACAAGATTTCGAAAGCCTCGCGCCTGCTGCAGCAGACGCGCGAGGACGCACCCCAACCGGAAGAGATCGCCCAGGAACTGGACCTCTGGCCGGTGGAGGAAATCAAAGAGACGATGCTCTGCGGGCGTTCGGTGCGCTCCCTCGACGCCGCCTTCAGGGACGAGGAAGACCACAGCTTGCTCGACGTGCTGCCAGACGACCGGCAGGAATCCCCTGAAAACCTGGTGATGCGCGGCTGTCTGCGCGGCCAGATCGACACCGCGCTGCGCACCCTGGTGGGCCGCGAGGCCGAGATTCTCAAGCTCTATTTCGGGCTCGACGGCGAGGAACCGATGACCCTGGACCAGATCGGGGTCCGTTTTGGCCTCACCCGGGAACGGGTCAGGCAGATCAAAGAAAAGGCCCTGCACCGGCTGCGCCACCCCAGCCGTTGCGACCAGCTGCGCACCTACAGCCGGGCGTGAACACCGCGGTGGCACATCTCCCTTCCCCAGCCTCCCCTGCTCCCCCAAGTGCATACGGAGGCATCGATGGCTGCCGAAAAATCGGAGGAGGAATTGCTCCGTTCGATAGAAGAGGTAGAAGCCAGGATCCAGAAGTTCCGTAAAAAGGTGAGGGCCGTGCTGACCTCCGTGCAGACGGATGGCCAGAACACGGCCACTGAGAATCGGTCCCAGGCCAAGGGATAGGTTCACCGACACCAGTCAAAAGAGGGGATAGCGTTGCTGTCTCCTCTTTTTTATTTTCTGGCAGGTCCGAAATTCCTGCGAAGGTCGCCATGCACGCGTTGAGCGAAAAAGAGCTGTTGCAGATCTGCCGGAAATACGAGTTTCCCTGCCCGATTTGTGAGGCGAACAACGCGTTTTTCCGCCTCAAACCCGATGTCTGCCGTCCAGGGAAGCAGGAGAACGATGGCCATCCCCAGGTTTGGAAGTGGGCCAAACCAGGCTTCGATTCACTGGACCCCAAGCAGTTCTTCTGGGGGATCTGCCAGAAATGCCGTTTTGCCGGCGAGTTGGACGACCCCGAGTTCAGGGCCGCCGAAAAAGACCCAGAGGGTTTCAAGGGCCAGTACGCATCCTCGGCCCTCGACCGCCTGGTGGCGGGCACACTGGCGGGCAAATCGGCCGTCCAGGCGCTGGGCAAGATGATCAATCCCAAGGAGGCCTTCGGCACCGTGCTCGCCCATTTCCACCTGGGCATCTTCAGCCACTGCTTGCGCCAGCGCATCGCCCCGGGCAACCTGGCCAGGTACTATCTGCGCCTGGCCTGGCTCTACCGCGATCTGGAGGCCTTTTACCCCGGAGCAAATGTCGCCGGGGCGCGCAAGCAACTCGAAGCCATCGAGGACCGCTGGAACGCCGAGTTGCCCAAACACAAAGACTACCCACAGTTTCCCGAGATCGTCAAGGATGAGATCGCCGCGCTGCGCTTGAGCCGAGTCTTCTTCCAGCGCAACTACGAGACCTTGCGCGAATCGGGGCAGGAGGCCGAACTGCGGCTGCGCGGCCTGCTGGCCGAGATCGCCTACCGGATCTACCTGCTGACCAATATCGAGGAAGACTACAAGACCGCATTGAGTTTTTTCAGCGGGGTGATGCAGCAGTGCCAGGCCATTGTCAACGACAAGAGCATCGTCGGCGGCATTGTCAACAAGGCCCGCGGCGTGCTGGACACGGCCAAGGAGCGGGCCCGCGAACTGCGCGAGTTACACAAGGAGCGTGGTCCCGGCACCGGAGGCACCGACCCCGTTGCCCCGCCCAAGCCCAAGGAAGAGGAAAAGCCCGCCCCGGCCCCCAAGGTGGCCCCCGTCCCGGCGGCTGCGGCGGTCGCGGTTGCCGAGCCTGCCGCAGCGCCCGCCGATGGCGCCAGCAAGGTCCACCTCGACCAGCTCACCCGGCAGGTGAACCTCTTCAAGGAGGAGAACACCACCCTGCGCGAGCGGGTCAAGGTGCTGGAGGAGGACAACGAGAAATGGCGGCAGGTCCTGGGCAAGGATCCTTTGACCGGCCTGCCTAACCGAATCTTCCTCTTCCGTATCTCCCTGCCCAAGATCCTGCGCACCGTGTCCGAGAGCGGGCCACTCTCCTGTATAGGTCTGGCGCTGGACCAGGTGGCCAAGATCAACTCCGAACAGGGCTGGCCGATGGGGGACCGTATACTGCAGGAGGCGGTCAAGGCGCTGCGGGCCCTGCTGGCCCAGGGCGAGGAGCTGTATCGCCTCGAGGGGGTGAACTTCACCATTTTTGGCAAGATGGGGAACCTGCAGGCCAAGCAGCGGGGGGTGGATCTGCGGCGGCAGTTGGCGGGTGCCAGTGTGCAGGTGGAGAAAACCTCCATGCCCCTGACGGCCAGCCTGGGGGTGGTGACCGTGGAAAGGCAGTTGCTGCCCAGCCAGGCCGAGGCCTCGGCAGCGGTGTTCCAGGCGGTGGTCGAGATGCTCGGCCGGGCCAAACAGAAAGGGGGCAACACCGTGGAGGTGTACCCCAATACCCGTTTTTGAACCGCACTCAGCGCGAGGGGGATTGACGATGGAAAAGTGGGCCACTGGTATCTTTACCTCCATCCGCGGCGGCTTGGGCGCGGGCTTGGACTCCGTGCGCGGCCTCGGGGTGTCCACGGTGCAACTGCACGCCCCGGCACCCGATTACCGCACCCCCGAGCGCACCGCCCAGCTCAAGGAACAGTTCGCCGCAGCCGGCATCGAGGTCACCGTGGTTTTTGCCGGTTTCGAGGACGACGATTATGCCACCGTCGAGCGGGTCAAGGAGACCGTGGGCCTGGTGCCCAAGGACCGGCGGGCCCGGCGATTGGCCGAGGTGCTCCAGATCGCCGATTTCGCCCACCGCCTCGGCGTCGAGGCCATCGGCATGCACCTGGGTCTTGTGCCGACGGATGCCGCGGACCCAGAGTTTGCCGCGGTGGTGGCGGTGACCCGCCAGGTCTGCGACCACTGCGCCACCAAAGGCCAGCGTTTCCATCTCGAGACCGGGCAGGAGACGGCCGCGGACCTGCTGCACTTCATCAAGGCCGTGGGCCGCGACAACCTGGCGGTGAACTTCGATCCTGCCAACATGATCCTCTATGGGGCGGGCAACCCGCTAGCTGCCCTGGACGTGGTCGGGCGCTACGTCAAGAGCGTACACTGCAAGGACGCCAGCTATGCCCGCGAGCCGGGCCAGCCTTGGTACGAGGACGCCCCCCTGGGGCAGGGCGATGTAGGTATAGAGGCTTTCCTGCGCAAGCTCAATGACCTCGGATATGCCGGGGCACTGACCATCGAGCGGGAATACTCTCCCGACCAAGCCGGCGACCTCAAGGCGGCCCTCGGCTTGCTTGAAGCCCTTCGTGCCAAGATCCTGGGGGGCTGATGGACCTGGCCCTGCAGAGCCGGCTGGACCTGGCCATAGAAGCGGCCTGGCAGGCGGGACGTATCACCCTTCGCTACTATCAGGCCGGGGTACAACCCGAATGGAAGGCCGACGAATCCCCGGTGACGGTGGCCGACCGCGAGGCCGAACAGAAGATCCGGCAGCTCCTCGAGCGCCATTTTCCCGGCGACGGCATCGTCGGCGAGGAGTATGGCCAGCAGGAGGGCACGACGGGGTACCGGTGGCTCGTCGACCCCATCGACGGCACCAAAGCCGTTGTGCAGGGGGTGCCCCTTTACGGGGTATTGATCGGCATAGAAACCCCGCGGGCCGTGGAGGCCGGGGTGGTGTTGCTGCCGGCCCTCGGCGAAATGATCTGGGCCGCCAGCGGGGCGGGCTGCTGGTGGAACGGCAGGCAAGCGGCGGTCTCGGCCGTGGATCAGCTGGGCGATGCCTGCCTGGTCTACACCGAGGGGCGCAGTTTCGCCAAATACGGGCGCGGGCCGGCCTGGGAGGCGCTCTGCAGCCACAGCCGTATTCAGCGAGGGTGGGGGGACTGTTACGGCCATATCCTGGTGGCCACCGGCCGCGCCGAGGCCTGTTTCGATCCGGTGATGAACCCCTGGGACTGCGGTCCCCTGCTGCCCATCCTGCAGGAGGCAGGAGGCACCTTTACCAATTGGCAGGGGCAACCCACCGTGTACGGCGCGGACGCCTTCTCCAGCAACAAGCGGTTGTTCCCAGCGGTGATGGAGCAGATCAGGGCCGGCCGTTGATCCTCGATTGACGGCTGTCTCACCGCCCTTCGCAGCGAAGGGCTTTTTTTTTGGGGGAGAAACTTGGATCAGGCGGCGATTCTGGACCACGTGCAGGAGGAAGGGTACCGGCCGGGCAAGGTCAAGGACCTCGCCCGAGCCCTGGGGGTAGCCCAGTACGAGTACCGAGCCTTCCGCCAGTTGGTCAAGGAGCTGGAGCGCGAGGGGAAGCTGGTGCGGTTGCGCAACAACCGCTACACACACCCGGGAAAGTTACAGCAGACCGCGGGCTTGTTCCGCCTGCACCCACAGGGATACGGTTGGGTGGAGCGCGAGGAGGGACAGGCCGATATCCTGGTCGCCCCCGAGGGGATGGGCACGGCTGCCGAAGGGGATATGGTGAGGGTAGAGGTCGTCTCGCACCGCCGCCGGCCCGAAGGCAGGGTGGTAGAGGTGCTCCAGCGGGCCCAGCAGCAGGTGGTGGGCACCTTTTTCTGGCAGGGCCGCAACGGGGTGGTCCGCCCCGACGAACACAGATGGGGTCGGGATATCTACCTGGGCCGGCGGCCCCCGCCCGAGGCCCGCGACGGCTACAAGGTGCGCCTGCGCCTGTTGCCTGGTCCGCGTGGCACCTGGCAGGGGGAGATCGAGGAGGTCCTTGGCGACCCTGCGGATCCACGGCTGGATTTCCTCTCGGTGGTGGCGCAGCTCGGGTTGCCCCTCGAGTACCCCCCGGAAGCTGTGGCCGAAGCGGCGGCGTTCTCGGCGGATCTGGGAGCGGCGCTCGAGGGCCGCCGCGATCTGCGCGGGATCACCTGTGTCACCGTGGACCCGGTGGACGCCCGCGATTTCGACGACGCCGTTTCCCTGGAGTCCCTTGGGGACGGGGCCACCATGCTCGGGGTACACATCGCAGACGTGGGTCACTTTGTGCGGGCGCGCACCGCCCTCGACCGCGAGGCCCTGCGCCGCGGTACCAGTGTATACCTGGCCGACCGGGCCATCCCCATGCTTCCCGAACGCCTGGCCAGCCAGCTCTGCACCCTGGTGCCCGGCGAGGACCGCCTGACGGTCTCGGTGCTGATCCGGGTCGATGCCCAAGGCCAGATCGGGGAATTCGAAGTGGTGGAATCGGTGATCCGCAGCGCCGCGCGGCTGACCTACGAGGAGGTCCAGGCCCACTTCGAGGGCGGGGCGGAGGGTCGGGCTGCGGACCTAGGCCCACTCCTGCTGGGCATGCGGGAACTGAGCCTGAGACTCAAGGCCCGCCGGCTGGAGCGCGGCGCCCTCGATTTTGACCTGCCCGAGCCCCGGGTAGAGCTGGACGGGGAGGGCCTGCCCACCGCCCTGGGCCAGTACCCCCGCCTGCAGAGCCACCAGCTGATCGAGGAATTCATGCTGGCGGCCAACGGCTGCGTCGGGCGCCTGGCCCAGGACCACCAGCTGCCGGTGCTCTTCAGGGTACACCGGCACCCGGACCAGGAGAAACTCCGCCTTTTTTCCGACTATATGCGCAGCGCCGGGGTGCGTTTCGACCGCAGCCAGCGGCTGGCGCCCAAAGACCTGCAGCAACTCCTGGCGCGTTTCGGGGACCAGGCCGAAGGCCGGCTGGTCAACCGCCTGCTGCTGCGGGCGATGATGCGCGCTGAGTATACCCCCAGGGACATCGGCCACTACGGGCTGGCCTGCAACCACTATCTGCATTTCACCTCACCCATCCGCCGGTACCCCGATCTGCTGGTGCACCGGGTGGTCAAAGCCTTCATAGCTGGGGGTAAAGGTGCGGGGATCGAGCCCTCCGAGCTGTCCTGGACTGGGGTCTGGACCTCTAGTTGTGAGCGGCGGGCCGACGTGGCCGAGCGAGCCTATCTCAAGAGCAAACAGCTCCGCTATATGGAGGGGCGGCTGGGCGAGGAGTTCCCCGGCTTGGTGTCCGGGGTGTTGCGCAGCGGTTTTTTTGTCGAGCTGGAGGGCCTGATGGTGGAGGGTTTCTGCGCGGTGGCCTTCCTCGAGGAGTACTGCGAGTTCGACGAGCGCCGGCACGTGTTGCGCGGCGGGCGCACCGGCAGGGTTTTTGCCCTGGGTACACCGGTGAGGGTGCAGGCCCTGCGGGTGGACTGGTCGCCGCCGCGGCTGGACCTGCGCCTGCTCGAAGGCGCGCGGCCCCGCGCGGCAGCCAAAAAGAACAACAAAAAGTCGAAACGCCGCTAGGCGACCCGATACTTTTCTACCACCTCCATGTCCACGCTGACGCCCAGCCCCGGGCCCTGGGGGACCAGGAAGTGGCCGCGCTCCAGCGCCAGGCTGCCGCCGAGCACGTCGGCCACCCGGGTGAAGGGCAACTCGTCGCAGGGCAGGGTGGCGTTGGGGAGGGTGCTCTGCAGATGGACCGAGTAGGCGGCCAGAACCCCGGTACACAGCCCTCCCATCTGCACCCAGCAGGGCACCTGCGCCGCCTCGGCAATGCCAGCGACCTTGCGTACCTGCTGCGCCGTTCCCCCGAGGTTGAGGTAATCGACACATTCGGCTTTGAGCGCGTCGAGCACTGCGGAGGGTGCTCCGAGGTGCAGGGCGATGGGGATATGGGTTTTCTCTCGCAAGAGGCGGTACCAGTCGAGGTTTTCCTTGAGCACTGGGTCCTCGAAAACCGACACCGTGCCAAAGGGTTCGAGCTGGGCGGCCAGCCGGGCGGCCACCGGCGGCAGGCGGAACTCGGTGTTCGGGTCCACCCCCACCGTATAGTCGGCGCCGGCCCGGTCCTTCATCAGGCGCACCGTCTCGACAATATCCCAGGAACGGGCTTTCAGTTTGTGGTTGGTGAAACCCAGGCGCGCACCGGCCTCTGCCTCGGCGGCGGTTTCCCTCGGTTCCATGTGACAGGACCAGTAGGAGACCGGCACCAGGTCGCGGACCCTGGCGCCAAAAAACCTGGACACCGGGATTCCGTACGCCTGACCGGCCAGGTCGAGCAGGGCGCAGGTAAAGGCGTCGGGCTGGGCAAAAGGGTCCAGCGCCAGCGCGTCCTGGCCGGCAAGGGCAGTGGCGTGGGAAGCCAGGACGCTGGGTTTGCCCTGGTACTCCCCCCAGCCGACCAGACCCTCGCTGGTGCTGATGCGGCAGAGGGTGATGTCGTAGATTTTTGGGTAGTACATGGCAATGGGCAGGATGGGGGGGATCTCGACTTCGAACAAGTCCACGGCGGTGATTTTCATGGCCAGCTCCTGGCAAGAGTCGGATCCTCTAGATAGCGGAGTTTCAAGGGTGGTGCAAGGGGTGGAGGGGAATGGAGCACGGCCTTATATTTGGCCCCGCAACCAGCGAGGCAGGCCGATGAGGATCACCGGGGTCCGTATACAAAGCGCCGAGGTCAGCAGGCAACACCGCACCGTGGTTGGCACGGGCATCCATACCCCGGTAGCCACGGCCGCCGATGCACCTACACGATCCCGGTTTGCCTTCCTGCAGCTCGACAGCGACCAGGGCATCTGTGGTCTCGGGGAGTGGTCGGACCTCGAGGCGGGTCTGGAACCGGCCGCCCTGCGCGGCCAGCTTGAGGCCCTGCTGGTGGGCCGCGATGCCTTTGACCTCGAATCCATCTTCGCTGCCTTTCCCCTCGACCGCTCGACCCGCTGTGCGGTGGATAGCGCCCTGTACGACCTGATGGGCAAGGCCCTCGGGGTGCCGGTCTACACCCTACTGGGAGGCAGGTTCCGCCCGCAGGTGGAGGTCTCCTGGGTAGTCTATATCCGAGAGCCCGAGCTGATCGGCGAGGAGATCGCCCAGATGCGGTCCCGCGGATTCCGCGCCTACAAATTAAAGGTGGGATCGCGCATAGAACACGACGAGGCCTGCGTGCGCATCATCCGCGAGGCAGCCGGGCCCGAGGCCCAACTCAAATTGGACGCCAGCGGCGCGTGGACCCTTGCCGAGGCCGTTGAGTACATCCCGCGCCTGGCCCAGTACGGTCTTCAGGCCGTGGAGTCGCCGGTGCAGGGGCGGGGTGCCGAGGACCTGGCGCGGGTGCGGCGGGCGGTGGAGGTGCCTATCATCGAACACGTCTGGGACCGTTGGGACTACGTCCTGGACTTGGTGCGGCATCAGTCGGTGGACATCATCAACCTCTTTCCCGAAGGCTGCGGTGGGCTCTTCCGCTGCAAAAAGGTCCTGGCGCTGGCCGAGGCCGCTGGCATCGGCGCGCTGTTGGGCAGCACGGTGGAGTTGGGGGTGGGCACCGCAGCCCAGCTCCACCTCGGGGTCTCCAGCCCGGGTATCAGCTACCCCTCCGATCTGATTGGGCCAGCCATGTACCAGGAGGACGTGATCACCCGGCCCTTCGAGTACCAGGCCGGCGCGCTGGTGCCCCCAGAGGGTCCGGGGTTGGGGGTGGATCTGGATCTGGAGCGATTCGACGGGCCGGGAGCCTGAAGCGGTGTTTCTCGCCATCGACATCGGCGGTACCAACTTCAAACTGGCCCTGATCGGCGGGGACGGGCACGTCCACCAACTCCGGGCCGGGCGTACCGATAGGGCCGGCGGCGCGGCATGGATGATTGCCCGCATCGCGGACGAGGGGCGGGCGCTGCTGAGCAGGTCACCTGGGGCGGTGCGCGCCTGTGGCATCGGCTTCGGCGGGCCGGTGGATTTTTCCGGCCAGCGCGTGATTTCCTCCACCCACGTGCAGGGGTGGAACCAGATCGACCTGCCCCGCATTCTCGCGGCGGAATTGGGTTTGCCAGTGGTGGTGGAAAACGACGCCAACGCCGGTGCCTTGGGCGAATTGGTCTTCGGCGCCGGGCAGGGGTGCCGGCATCTGGTGTACCTGACCATCAGCACCGGGATCGGGGGCGGCATCGTCATCGACGGGCAGGTCTACCGCGGGGCCAATGGCCAGGCCGGCGAGCTGGGCCATCTGCCCGTCCTGCCGGAAGGGCCCTGGTGCGACTGCGGCAACCGGGGCTGCCTGGAGGCACTGTGTTCGGGCAAATCCATCGGCAGGCGGGCGGCGGAGGCAGTGGCAGGGCAGCCGGAACGCGGGGATGGTCTGCGGCAGTTGGCCGGGGAAGCCCCCCTGAGCGCCGAGGTGGTTTTCAGGGCCGCCGGCCAGGGCGATCCGCTGGCGCTGGAACTGGTGGAGGAGACCTGCCGGCATCTAGGCATGGGCTTGGCCACAGTGGTCAATACCTTGGCACCGGAGCTCATCGTGATGGGCGGTGGGGTAAGCCGGGCGGGGGAGGCCCTGCTGGCACCGCTCCGCCGCCTGACCAGTGAATACACCATGCCGGTGCACCGTTCCCTGGTGCGCCTGGAACAGGCCCGCCATCCCGACCAGGCAGTTTTGCTGGGCGCCGTGGTCTTGGCCAGGGAGTTGACCTGAGATGGAGCAGGAGCAGGCGTTGGAGCACACCCGCGCGGCCATCGAGTCGGTGCGCGCCTACTACCAACAGCAGGGCATCTTTCTCAAACGTTTCGGTTTTGGCCGCCGGCCCGCGCTGCTGGTCATCGACATGGCCTACGGCTGGACCGACCCGGCGTATGCCACCGGCTCGGCGCGTTTGAACGAGACGGTGGCAGCCATTCAGCGCCTGCTGCCTGCCTGCCGCGCCAAAGGGGTGCCGGTCATCTACACCACCTCGCCGTACCGGCCCCATGCCGAGGAACCCATGCACGCCCAGCCCGGGACCAAGGATTTCCGCCGCTGGGACGAGCGGGCCTGTCAACTCGACGAGCGGCTAACGCTGCAGCCCGAGGACCTCGTCCTGTACAAGGAGAACGCCAGCGCCTTCTTCGGCACCCACCTGGCGTCGTACCTGATCGAGAAGGGCGTGGACACCCTGTTGATCACCGGCTGCTCCACCAGCGCCTGTGTCCGGGCCGCAGCCACTGATGCCCGGGCCTTTCGCTTCAGGGCCATCATTCCGCGCCAGGCGGTACAGGACCGGGCACCGGCCGCCCACGAGTGGAACCTCTTCGACATCGACGCCAAGTTCGGCGACGTGGTGGACCTGCAGGAGGTCCTGGATTACCTGGAGGGGTTGGAAAAGGCATGATCGTCCTCATCACCGGCATCACCGGCCGTATCGGGGCCAACCTGGCGGCCACACTGGTCGGCCAGGGGCATCGGGTGCGGGGCCTGGTGTGGGAGCGGGACCAGCGCGTGGAGAAACTCGCGGGGCTGGGGCTGGAACTGGTGTATGGCAGCATCACCTCCGCAGCAGAGGCGAGGGCGGCGGTGGCCGGGGTTGAGGTGGTTTACCACCTGGGTGCGGCCTTCCAGGGCGGAGGGCCTTTCACCGAGGAGGAGTACTTCGAGATCAACGTGCGCGGCACCTTCAACATGCTGGAGGCGGCCCGCCAGAGCGGGGTGCGCCAATTCCTCTTTGCCGGCACCGATGCCCTGTACGAGAAGTACGTGCCAGGGGGTATGAGGGAGCCCATCAACGAGGAAACCCCGCGCCGACCCCGCGGCGCGTACGCCCTGACCAAGTCCGTGGGAGAGGAATTGGTGAACGGCTACTTCCTCGGCCACGGCCTGCCCACCACCATCCTGCGTTTCGCCATGGTGCTGGGCCCCGGCGAGATCCTCGACTTCCCGCAGTTCTATCTGAGCAAGATGAAGGACAGCGCCCCCGAACTGGCTGCCCTGTGGCAAGGGGAGGAGCGCCTGGTGGCCCTGCGCGACGACCGGGGGCGCTATTTCAAGAAACATGTGGCCGAGGTGCGCGACATCGTACACGGCTGCCTTTGCGCCCTGGGCAAGGAACGGGCGTGCGGGCAGACCTTTCAACTGGGGGGACCGCGTCCGTTCACCTGGGATGAGGCCGTCGGCCCCTTGGGCAAAGCCCTGGGCATCCCGGTGGTCGAGGCCCAGGTGGCGGGTATCCCGACCCACTACGAGTTCGACCTCAGCAAAGCCAGGCAATTCCTGGGTTTCGATCCCCAATTCGACATGGGCCGCATGATCGCCGAGGCCCTGCGTTTCCGGCGGGGCGAGGCCACTGGCCTCTTGCCCACGCGCTGAAAGGAAGCCGATGAAGGACGCACTCTTGCTGGCAGGAGACAGGTACCACCGCGCCGAAGACGCCTTTGCCGGGGTTGGTCCCGCGCTAGAAGGGGCCGGCCTGCAGGTGGAGTACACCACGGACTTCGCCGCCCTGGACCGCGAGGCCCTCAAGGGCAAACGGCTGCTGGCCATCCTGCGCGACGGCATGGAGTGGCCCCAGGGCGATGCCCAGCCCCACGCGGTGTGGATGCAGCCCCACCAGGAGGAGGCCATCGAGGCCTTTGTCGCCGAAGGCGGGGCTTTTCTGCCTCTGCACAACGCCGGGTGGGCCTATCCCTGGAGAAACGGCTACCGCCGGGTGATGGGTGGTTATTACCAGGGCCACCCGCCGGTGGCCGAGTTCGAGGTGCAGGTGGTGGCTGCCCATGCCATCACCTCTGGTGTGGAGGACTACACCATCACCGACGAACAGCACTTTCTCTGGTTCGACCACGACCGGGTGCAGCTGCTGCTCAAGAGCCGGGGGCAGAACGGCATGGAATCGGCGGCCGGCTGGGCGTACGAGTACGGTCGCGGCCGGGTGGCCTATCTGGCCAACGGCCATACCCGCGATATCCTGAAACATCCGATGGTTCAGCGCCTTTTGCACAACGCGGCCCGCTGGCTGCTCAGAATGGAGTAGGCATGGATAAGGAAGGCCTCAAACAACAGGTGTGTGCCGCCATCGACCAGCGGCGCGACCGCATCGTGGCCCTAGGCGAGGCGATCATGGACGACCCGGAGCTGGGGTTCAAGGAGGTGCGCACCGCCCGGCGCGTGGCCGAAGTGTTCGCCGAGTTGGGGTTGCCCTTTGAGGAAGGATTGGCCCTCACCGGGGTGAAGGCGCAGCTGGCGGGGCGCCGGCCCGGCCCCACGGTGGCCCTGATGGGTGAGTTGGATGCCCTGGTGGTTCCCGGTCATCCCCGGGCCCACCCGCAGACCTGTGCGGCCCACGCCTGCGGCCACAACGCCCAGATCGCCGGGCTAGTGGGCGCGGCCCTGGGTCTGGCTGCCACCAAAGCCGCCGAGCACCTGTCCGGGCAGATCGCGTTTCTGGCGGTGCCGGCCGAGGAGTACGTGGAGATCGACTACCGGCTGGGACTGGTCCGGGCGCACCAGACCTCCTTCCTGGGCGGCAAGGCCGAGATGCTCGCCCGGGGCCACTTCGACGAAGTGGACATGGCCCTGATGATCCACAGCGGCAGCGCCGACCACATGGAAGGGGCGGTGGGGGTGGCGGCCTCCTCGAACGGCTTCCTGGCCAAAAGTGTGCGCTTCATCGGCCGGGCGGCCCATGCGGGCATGGCCCCCGAGCAGGGTATCAACGCGCTCAAGGCCGCCCAGCTGGCCCTGGGGGCCATCGACGCCCAGCGCGAGACCTTCCGGGACCAGGACTGTGTGCGGGTCCACCCCATCCTCACCAAAGGGGGAGACCTGGTCAATATCGTGCCTGCCGAGGCCCGGCTGGAGACCTACGTCCGCGCCCGCACCAACGAGGCGATGCTCGACGCGGCAGCCAAGGTGGATCGGGCCCTCAAAGGGGCGGCCATGGCCATGGGCTGCCAGGTGGAGATCGAGACCGTCCCCGGGTACCTGCCCCTGCGCAACGACCCCCTCCTGGCTCGGGTCTTCCGCCAGAACGCCGACCAGCTTTTTGGCCAGGCGGCCTACCGCGACCTGCCGCACAGCGGCGGCTCCACCGACGCCGGCGACCTGAGCCAGGTGATGCCGGTGCTGCACCCAATGATGACCGGCGCCAGCGGCGCGGCGCACAGCATCCAGTGGCATATCGCCGACCCGGACAAGGGGTACCTGGCCCCGGCCAAGGCCCTGGCGATGATGGCCATCGACCTGCTCTGGGACGACGGCGCCCTGGCCCGCCGGGTGGCCGCCGAACACCGGCCCGCCCTCAGCAAGGCGGCGTATCTGCGCCAGCAGCAGGCCATCTTCAACACCGAGATCTTCTCAGCAACCTAAGGAGGCAGCCATGTATCTGGGACTGGTCACCTACAACCTGGCCAAGGATTGGGACCTTGAGACCTTGATTGCCAACTGCGAACAGACCGGGTTCGCCGGTGTGGAGCTGCGCACCACCCATGCCCACAAGGTAGAGGCCGACCTGAGTCCCGCCCAGCGAGCCGAGGTACGCCGGCGTTTCGCCGATTCCGAGGTGGAGCTGGTGGGCCTGGGCACCGCCTTCGAGTTCGACGCGGTGGACCCCGCCGAGCTCAAGCGCCATGTAGAGGGCACCAAGGCCTATCTACAACTGGCTGCCGACCTGGGGGCCTCTGGGGTCAAGGTGCGCCCCAACCGGCTGCACGAGGACGAGGGGGTGCCCCGGGAGCAGACCCTGTTGCAGATTGGGCGGGCCCTGCGCGAGTGCGGCGAATGCGCCGCCGGCCTGGGGGTGGAGCTGCGCCTCGAGGTCCACGGGCGTGTGACCTGCGAGCCGCCGCTGATCCGCGCCATGCTGGACCACGCCTCCCACCCCAAGGTGGTAGCCTGCTGGAACTCCAACCCCCAAGACCTCGAAGGGGGTGGGTTAGAAGCCAGTTTCGCCCTCCTGTCCGGGCGTATTGGCCTGGTGCACGTCAACGAACTTTGGAACCAGTACCCGTGGCGGCGGCTCTTTGCGCTGCTGCGGCAGAGCGGCTACGACGGGTACTGCCTGGCAGAGATCGCCGAGAGCCCCGATCCGTTGCGCCTGATGCGCTACTACCGGGCTCTGTGGTTGTTGCAGTCTGGAGAAAAGGAGGAGTAGATGCCCGAAGTCGCCTATGTCAACGGCACCTTCCTGCCCCTGGGCGAAGCAGTGGTTCCGGTCGAGGACCGGGGCTTCCAGTTCGCCGACGGGGTGTACGAGGTCGTTGCCTCCTACGGTGGGCGGCCCTTTGCCATGGAAGCGCACCTGCGCCGCCTCGAGTACAGCCTCGCGGCGTTGCGCATCGGCCTGGACATCCGCGCCTACGGCCTCGAAGCCCTGGTGCGCGAGGCCATCACCCGGACAGGCTACGGCGAGACCCTGGTCTACATTCAGGTCACCCGCGGCACCGCGCCGCGTCGCCATGAATTCCCGGCTGGTCCCACCAGGCCCACGGTGGTGATGACCGTCAAGGAACTGCGCCGCCCTGCCGCCCAGCTTTACCAGTCCGGGGTGAAGGTGGTCAGTTCCCCGGACCTGCGCTGGAAACGCTGCGATATCAAGAGCACCTCGCTCCTGGCCAATATCCTCGCCAAACAGCAGGCCGCGGAGGCAGGAGCGTTCGAGGCCCTGCTCGTGGATGGGCAAGGGCGGGTCAACGAGGGCTCATCGACCAGTGCCTTCTGCGTGCGGCAGGGGGTGGTATGGACGGCGCCGGAAGGTCCACATATCCTTCCCAGCATCACCCGCGGGCTCTTGCTCGACCTGGCCCGCGGACTGGGCCTGCCCGTCTGCGAGCAGTTCAGCACCTTGCAGGAGTACTGCCAGGCCGACGAGGTCTTTCTGGCCGGCACGACCACCGAGGCCATGCCCGTGGTGAGTATCGACGACCATCCCGTGGCGAAGGGTATTCCGGGGCCGCTCACGGCCCGCCTGCGCCAGGCCTTCCTCGATCACGTGGCCGCGGGAGACTGGTAGGCGGCCTCGCCAAATAAACAAGGGTGCCTCCCCAAAGGAGGCACCCTGTGGTCCAGTGTCCGAGGGCCGGGACGTCTAGTGGATGACCACCATCTTGGTTTCGGTCATTTCCTCTACGGCGTACCTGGGGCCCTCTTTGCCCATACCGCTGTCCTTGAGCCCGCCATAGGGCATCATGTCGGCCCGCCACACCGTGCCCCAGTTGACATGGATATTGCCCGACTGCACCTGGCGGGAGAATTTGAGGGCCCAGTCGATGTTCTGGGTGAAGATGGCCGCGCTGAGGCCGTAGTTGCTGTCATTGGCCAGGGCAATGGCCTGGTCGATGTCGTCGAAGCGGCTGACGGCCACCGCCGGCCCGAACAACTCCTCACAGGAGATCCGCATCTTCGGATCGACGTCGGCCAGCACCGTGGGTGCGTGCATAGTGCCCTGGCGGGTGCCCCCGGTGACCAGGCGCGCCCCCTTGCCCACCGCCTCGTGGACCCACTCGTTGACCCGCACTGCGTCGCGCTCGCGGATCATCGGCCCCATCTTGACCCCGTCCTGGAGCGGATTGCCGGTGGTGAGGGCCTCGACCTTGGTTCTAAAGAGGTCGAGGAAATCCCCGTACACTTTTTGGCTGACCAGGATGCGCTGGGTGGAGATACACACCTGGCCGGCGTTGGCGAAGCCAGTGGTGGCGGTGGCGGTGGCAACCTTCTCCAGGTCGGCGTCGGACATGACGATCACCGGGGCATTGGAACCCAGTTCCATGGTCACCTTTTTCATACCCGCCACCCGGCAGATGTGCTCGCCTATCTCCAGACTGCCGGTGAAGCTAATCTTGCGCACCCTCTTGTCGCCGCAGATCGCGTCGCCGATGACCCCGCCCGAGCCGGTGATGCACTGAATACCCTCGGGGGGCAGTCCGGCTTCCAAGAGGATCTCAGTCAGTTTGAGGGCGGAGAGCGGCGTATCCGTGGCGGGTTTGACAATCACGGCATTGCCGGCAGCCAGGGCCGGCCCCACCTTGTGGCACACCAGGTTCAGCGGAAAGTTGAAGGGGGTGATGGCGGCGACCACCCCGCAGGGAATCCGCAGGGTGAAGCCAAATTTGCCGGCCCCATTGGAAGCCGCGTCCAGGGGCAGGGTTTCGCCGCCCAGGCGTTTGGCCTCTTCGGCCGAGAGGGTGATGGTCTCCTGGGCACGGGCAGCTTCGGTGCGGCCCTCGGTGATTACCTTGCCCTCTTCGAGGGTGATGGTGCGACCGAGGTCCTCGAGCCGCTCGGTCATAAGTTCCGACGCCTTGTGCAGAATCTGGTAGCGCTGATAGGCAGTCAGTTTGGCCATCGCCTCGGCCCCGCGGGCCGCCGAGGCCAGGGCGGTCTGGACGTCTTGGGAGGTGGCCTTTGGCACGGTGTCGACCACCGAGCCGTCGAAGGGGTTGTGGACTTCGATCTTTTCCTTGCCTTCAACCCAGGCGCCGCCGATGTACATTTTCATCGCATTATTCCTCTGAGACAGGATTGGTGGATAGGGGGACCGCAGAAAAGGATAGCGAAGGTAGCGGGTGCGGGCAACTCACCCGCTACCTGGGTGCTTGCGGTCCCGTTCAGGGGTCCTTGGCGCAGCGGCATCCCTGCATCTCCGACTTTACCTCCGGGGCGCCGTATAGGCGGGTGGCGATGCGGCTATGGGTGAAATCCGTGCCGAAAGATCCGCCCTTGATCACCCTGTTGCGCCCGACGGCGGGTCCCTGGGGGTTTGAGGCCGCCTGGCTATTGGTGTAATAGGTCGGGTCGAGCCAGTCGTGGACCCATTCCTCGGCGTTTCCGGCCAGGTCCATGATGCCGAAGGGGCTGACCCCGTCCGGATAGGAACCCACCGGCGCCGTGTAGTGGTGTCCGTCGGCGCTCCACCCTTGCTCTGGGCGGAGGTTGGCG
>SXGU01196296.1_pt1 | contig 19137 bp, 11 predicted proteins | sample 3174531 | NCBI WGS metagenome assembly SXGU01 (sample SAMN11356863, study PRJNA531348) | freshwater metagenome | isolation source: freshwater sample F1-140 | place: China: Fuxian Lake, Yuxi | collected 2017-12-25 | reverse complement strand
CCAGCCCCTCCGCTTCCTGCTCGCCGACGATCCAGGTGCCGGCAAGACGATCATGGCCGGCCTCCTGATCAAGGAACTGATTGTCCGGGGCGATCTCCAGCGGTGCCTGATCGTCTGTCCCGGCAGCCTCGCCGAGCAATGGCAGGACGAGCTCTACCGGCGGTTTCACCTGCCTTTCGAGATTCTCACGAACGACAAGCTCGAAGCGGCGCGCACGGGAAATTGGTTCCTAGAAACCAATCTGGTCATCGCCCGTCTCGATAAGCTCTCCCGCAACGAGGACGTGCAGCAGAAGCTGCAGGCGCCGGACTGCCACTGGGATCTTATCGTCTGCGATGAGGCCCATAAGCTCTCCGCCACTTTCTTTGGTGGGGAAGTCAAATACACCAAGCGCTACCGCCTCGCGCAGCTTCTCTCTCAATTGACCCGCCACTTCCTCTTGATGACGGCCACGCCGCACAACGGGAAAGAGGAGGACTTTCAGCTGTTCATGGCCCTACTGGACGGCGACCGGTTCGAGGGCCGCTTCCGCGATGGCGTCCACACCGCCGACGTGTCCGACCTTATGCGCCGCATGGTGAAGGAAAAGCTGCTCAAGTTCGACGGCACCCGGCTCTTCCCGGAGCGCGTCGCGAACACCGTTCCGTACAAGCTATCGGATGCGGAAGCCGAGCTCTATGCCGCGGTCACGGAATATGTCCGGCAGGAGTTCAACCGGGCTGAGGCGCTCGAGAACGACAAGCGCGCCGGCACAGTAGGCTTTGCCCTCACCATCCTGCAGCGCCGATTGGCGTCATCGCCCGAAGCCATCTACCAGTCGCTGCGCCGTCGACGGGAGCGGCTGGAAGGGCGGCTGCGCGAAATGGAGGTGATGCAGCGCGGCGCGGGTGTAGGCGCCGGTCCGCGCATGCTTCTCCTCGACGCTGAGGACGTCGAGGAACTGGAAGACGCACCGGAGGGCGAGCTGGAGGAGGTCGAGGAGGAAGTCCTCGACGAGGCGACCGCCGCCCGCTCGATCGCGGAGCTCAAGGCTGAGATCGGCACGCTACAGCGCCTGGAGCAATTGGCCCTCAGCATTCGCCGCAGCGGCGAAGACAAGAAGTGGCGGGAACTTGCGAACCTAATTAGCGAGATCTTCACGCCGGTCGTGATCGCCAACCGACTGGCGGAGGCGCGCGCCGATTACGACGCGGGCGTGTCGCCGCCGACCAAGCCGGATCCCAGCCCCAGCCAGAAGCTCGTCATCTTCACCGAGCATCGCGACACGCTGAACTATCTCCATCGCCGCATCACCACCTTGCTGGGCCGCGAGGAGGCGGTGGTCACTATTCATGGTGGGATGGGGCGCGAGGACCGGCTGAAGGCGCAGGAGGCGTTTCGGCATGACCCGGAGGTGAAGGTCCTGCTCGCGACCGACGCGGCCGGCGAGGGCATCAACCTCCAGCGCGCGCACCTGATGGTCAATTACGACCTTCCGTGGAACCCCAACCGGCTGGAGCAGCGCTTCGGCCGCATCCATCGCATCGGCCAGACTGAGGTCTGCCACCTTTGGAACCTGGTCGCGGAAGAGACCCGTGAAGGCGACGTCTATCTCCGCCTGCTGGAGAAGCTGGAGCAGGCGCGGCAGGCACTGGGCGGGCAGGTGTTCGATGTTCTCGGAAAGATCCAGTTCGAGGGACGGCCGCTCCGCGAGCTGCTGATCGAGGCGATCCGCTACGGCGAACAGCCGGAGATCCGGGCCAAGCTGAGCGAGGTGGTCGAGCATGCCTTCGACCGCGACGCGCTTCAGGATCTGCTCGAGGAGCGGGCGATCGCGCCGGAGACGATGGACGCGAGCCGCGTCCAGCGCATCCGCACGGACATGGAACGCGCCGACGCCCGCCGCCTCCAGCCCCACTATATCGAAGCCTTCTTCCTCGACGCGTTCCGCCGTCTCGGTGGGACGATCCGGCAGCGCGAGGCCCGGCGCTACGAGATCACGCACGTGCCCGCGCCGGTGCGTAACCGTGACCGAGTTATTGGTCTCGGTGAGCCGGTGCTCGCCCGCTACGAGCGGGTTGCCTTCGACAAGGCGCTGCTGGCACCGCCGGGCCAGCCCCAGGCCGCTTTCCTCTGCCCTGGCCATCCTCTGCTGGACGCGGCAATTGACGTAACGCTCGAGCGCCACCGTGACCTGCTTCGGCGCGGCGCGATCCTCGTGGACGAGCGCGACCTAGGGACAAATCCTCGCCTGCTGTTCTACCTGGAGCACGCCATCCAGGACGGCAGCCTCACCCGGTCTGGCGAACGGAGAACCGTTTCGAAGCGCCTGCTGTTCGTTGAGATTTTGGCCGACGGCACGGCGCGTCACCTACACTATGCGCCCTATCTCGATTACCGGCCGCTGGCTGAAGGAGAGCCGGAGCCCGCCGACATCCTGGCGCGTCCGGAATGCGGCTGGATTGCCGGCGAGCTGGAATCAAAGGCGCTCACCCACGCCATCGGCTCGGTCGTTCCAGAGCATCTCACCGAGATGAAGGCGCACAAGCTCGGCCTGCTCGACAAGGTCGAAGCGGCGGTGAAGGACCGGCTTACGAAGGAGATCGGCCACTGGGATTTCCGTGCCGAGCAGCTGAAGGACCAGGAGCGCGCAGGCAAACCCAACGCACGCCTCAACTCCGGCGAGGCCCGGAAGCGCGCCGACGACCTCCAGGCTCGTCTGTCGCGACGGCTGGACGAGATCGCGCGCGAGCGCCAGCTCTCGCCGCTGCCGCCGGTGGTGCTCGGCGGCCTGCTGGTCGTGCCTGCGGGGCTAATTGCGGTGATGACGGGCAAGCCGTCGCCGAAGGCTCCCGTCGACACCCACGCCGCCGCAGCCCGCGCCCGCGATATCGTCATGGAGTTGGAGCGCAGCCTCGGGTTTCAGCCGGTGGACCGCGAATATGAGAAGCTCGGCTATGACATTGAGAGCGCAGTGCCGGGCAGTGGAAAGCTGCGCTTTATCGAGGTGAAAGGTCGCGTTGCCGGTGCGGATACCGTCACGGTGACCAAGAACGAAATTCTCTACTCGCTGAACAAGCCCAACGATTTCATCCTGGCCATCGTCGAGTTCGACGGCGCCGAAAGGCATCGTGTTCACTATGTCAGGCGGCCTTTCAAGGCGGAGCCAGATTTTCACGCCGCGAGCATCAATTACAACATGAGCGAGCTCCTCGCCATGGCCGAGGAGCCTGCGTGATGGCTGATCAAGTAAGTTCTCCAGGCGAGCGCGCCCGCCGCCGCGGGCCATCTCTTCCGATTGTCCGGCCGGTGAGCCAGGTCGAGCTGTCGCTGGAGGGAGAGGCGCACCCATCGTTCGAGCAGGTAAGAGAGATCGCGCTGCGATGGGTCGCGCCTCGTGCCGGGGGACGCTTGCCGGATAGCGCCTGGGTCGGGGGCGACTTCGAGCTGGAAGATGTGGGCGCGCAGAGAACCATGGCGATCGGCATCGAGAAGCCGCGATTCTGGGCAGCGCGGCTGGACGATGGGGATAGCAACGTTCCGCAGCGTAGCTGGGTTACTGAGGTGGCGATTGCAGAACGGTCGCCTGAATGCCTCTTGCTGGGCGCCCGTCTGCACTGCGTTACTCGAGGGCTGGACGAACCATACAGCCCCTCCATCCCGTCATTCGTTCGCCGAGTAGTGGAAGCGTTTCCCGGCAGCGTTCGCGTCGAAGGCAATCCCACCCGTCCCGAAGCCACGGTGATCCGAGATGAGCACGATATCGATTGGCTGCTCGGGACGATCTTGGATCCGCAACGTCGCTTGGATGTCATCGTCGCCTCATTGCCAGAAGGTTCTGAGAACCTCGCGGACGCTTCGATCGATGTGACCCATCTTCATCAGAGACTGCTCGGGGCAGCACACGTTTTTTGCGTGACTGGACCGGCATCTTTCTCGCTGTCGGATGCTGTGGGGAAGGAGTTCTCAGTATTTAAGGGGGCGGTTCGCACCTATCGGCCCGGGCTCGATCTCTTTCAGGACGAACCATATCGTCATCCGCTGGCCTTAGCTGATCGGATCGAGTCATGGGCCGGCGGCGGCAGAGAGGCCTTCGAACTGGTCCTCGTCACGAATGCTCTTCGCCGATCGACGAGCCGACAAGACGCCACAAATCGATTACCACCGTTTAGTCAGGTGAGGCGCGTCGCGGCAGAGTTAAAGCGGAGTGCCGCGAAGGAGAGTGACGCGTCTGAGTCTGATCTTCTCGCACTTGCCGAAGAGGAATTGAGCGCGCTCAAGGAGGCTGCCGACAGAGATCGGGAGACTTACCAAGGATTAGTCGAACAATACGAGAGTGAGCGCGACCAGGCCCTTGAGGAGGCCCAGGGTGCTTACGCAAGCATGCACGCACTCCGTGCACGTATCCGCGCGCTCGAGGCAGCAAGTGCAGAGGCTGGAGCAGCCTCCACCTCGACACCAATACCAGAAGACCTGAGTCAGCTGGAGGATTGGGCTCGGGAACACCTCGCGGGCTCAGTCGAGCTACACAATAGAGCCTTCAAAGGGGCGAAGAATTCCCAATACGAGGATTCCTCCCTCATTTACTCGTCCCTCCTTCTCCTCCGGGATCAATATGTGCCAATGCGCCGCGACGGCGGGCTTGAACTGAAAAACGCGTTTGAAGCGCGCTGCCAAGCGCTCGGCGTTGTGGAGGAACCCACCTTTTCCGGTGACCGCTACGGAGAGGAGGGTGAAACGTATTTCGTCCGATATGGCGGTCGAAAACGGCTGCTCGATCGCCACCTCAAGAAGGGCAACAGCCGGGAAGAACGATACTGCTTTCGACTTTATTTCTTCTGGGACGAAGACTCCGAGCAAGCCGTGGTCGGCTGGCTCCCTTCCCACCTCGACACGCGCCTAACCTAGACGAGTTCAGCGATGTCTCACGATCTCTTTCGTAACCGGATGGCGTTTGTCGACGACGTGCCTTGGCATGCCCTCGGCGAGCGGGTGCCCGCCAACGTGTCAGCCCCTGTCATGTGCGAGGCCGCCGGTTTAGACTGGAGCGTGGCCAAGGTGCCGGCACCAGGTGCACGACTGACCAATCAGCATAAGGGCACTTACGATCGCTACCTCATATGCCGCGACCCGCTCGACGATGAGGACGAGCCGGTCGCCCTGGGCATGGTCCGCGCCGGCTACGAGCCGCTCCAGAATATCGAAGCCTTCCGCTTCTTTGAACCGCTGATCGACACCGGCTATGCCCAGTTCCACACCGCCGGGGCCCTGGCGAATGGCGAGAAGGTCTGGGTTCTTGCGAAGCTGCAGGATCAGATCGTGGTCGGCGACAACGACACGATCGACCGCTTCCTGCTCCTGTCGAACAGCCACGACGGATCAGGCGCGGTCAGCGTCCGGTTCACACCGATCCGGGTCGTCTGCCAGAACACGCTGAACCTCGCCGTCAAAGAAGGCGGGAAGAACGCCATCTCGATCCGCCAGACCCGCCATATCCAGCGGCACATGGCGAACGCACAGGCCGAGCAGCTGCGAGCGGTGGTTGAACGGGTCTTTTCGGATGCTGCCAAGCTCTTTTCCAATATGACACTTCGGCGCGTCTCTGTGGACGAGCGCCTTAAAATCTTGAACGAGATTTTCCCTCTGCCACCAGCTCGATCGTCAACGGCTCGCCCGCGAGGGCTGCCGGAGCGGTGGCAGCGTGTGGAGCATCTGCTCGGCGACGAAAGCGTCACACCACCAGAGACAGCTGAAACAGCTTGGGGCCTATACAACGCGATCACGCGGGACGAAGACTATCGTGCTACCCGCGAGGGCTCACCCGATGCCCGGCTGAACCGCATTTGGTTCGGCAGCGGCCAGGACATCAAAATCAAGGCTCTGGAGACATTCCGTGAGCTCGTGAAGGAATCAGCATAATCTCATGACGGACGCGCCAATCAAGACCCGCAAGAAACTAATTGAGGTCGCGCTGCCGCTCGACAAGATCAACGAGGCGTCAGCGCGGGAGAAATCGATCCGCCACGGGCACCCGTCGACGCTGCACCTGTGGTGGGCGCGGCGGCCGCTGGCGGCGGCGCGGGCAGTCATCTTCGCGCAGATGGTCGATGATCCGTCCGAATATGTCGACACACTGCTCGGCATTCCGGAGAGGAAGCGCGAGGCGGAGCGGGAGCTGAAGAAGCGCCGCGCGGCCTGGGAGCTGCTGCCCGACGATGCCGAGCGTGGCGACGCGCCGACCCTTGAGGAAGCCGCGGCCGATCTGGAGCGGGAACGGCTGTTCCGGATCATCGAAGATCTGGTCAAGTGGGAGAACACGACCAACGACTATGTGCTGGACAAGGCGCGCGCCGAAATCTGGCAGAGCTGGCGCCGCGCCTGCGCCGACAATGCTGGCCACCCGCGCGCGGCCGAATTGTTCGACCGCAACAAGCTGCCCGCCTTCCACGATCCCTTTGCCGGCGGCGGTGCGCTGCCGCTCGAAGCGCAGCGGCTGGGGCTGGAGGCCTATGCCTCGGACCTCAACCCTGTCGCCGTGCTGATCAACAAGGCAATGATCGAGATCCCGCCCAAGTTCGCCGGACAGCCGCCGGTCAATCCGGAGGCCGACCGCAACCGCAAGTGGAAAGGCGCCGAGGGCCTGGCCGACGACGTGCGCTATTACGGCAATTGGATGCGCGACGAGGCGGAGAAGCGCATCCGCCACCTATACCCCAAGGTGAAGGTAACGGCCGAGATGGCCGCCGATCGCCCGGACCTGAAGCCCTACGTCGGCCGTGAGCTCACGGTCATCGCCTGGCTCTGGGCCCGCACGGTCAAGAGCCCCAATCCCGCCTTCCGCGACGTCGACGTGCCGCTCGCCTCCACCTTCATGCTCTCAACCAAGGCCGGCAAGGAGGCCTGGGTGGAGCCAGTGATCGAGAAAGGCGGCTACCGGTTCGAAGTCCGCGCGGGCAAGCCTCGCGATCTTGAAGGCACGAAGCTCGGGACCACTGCCGGCAAACGCGCAGCCTTCAAGTGCCTGATGTCCGCCGGCCAAACTCCCATTGGCTACGATTACATTCGCGACGAAGGCAAAGCCGGCCGCATGAGTGCCAAGCTCATGGCCATTGTGGCGGAAGGTTCTCGTGGCCGTGTTTATCTCTCTCCAACAGCGGAGGAGGAAGACCTCGCCCGAAGTGCGAAGCCGGATTGGAGGCCGGATATGCCGCTTCCTGATAATCCGCGCGATTTTAAAACTCCAAACTACGGCCTCACCACCTTCGGCGACCTGTTCACCGATCGCCAACTGGTAGCGCTAAACACCTTCTCCGACCTTGTGCTGGAGGCGCGTGAGAAAGCAAAAGCCCACGCCCTCGCCGCCGGCCGCAGCGCCGACTCCACCCCCTTGGACGAGGGCGGCACCGGCGCTCAAGCCTACTCCGATGCCGTTGCCGTGTATCTGGGCCAAGTCGTGTCAAAGCTGACGGCGTATCACTGCACGTTTGGACTGTGGCGCGCCAACATGGATAAGAGCGGCCGAGGGTTCGGGCGGCAGGCGATCCCGATGGTTTGGGATTACCCCGAAGTTAATCCTTTTGCAGGCGCTGGTGGCGACTTATCGGGGGCTGTGGGTGATGCTGCGAACCTCATCACGTTGTTCCCTACAGGCCAGAACAGCAGAGCCTACCAAGCTGCCGCGCAGATACTGGACAATCACAGCGGCGATTTGATCGTCAGCACTGATCCGCCCTATTACGACAATATCGGCTACGCGGACCTCTCAGACTTCTACTATGTCTGGCTACGGCACACGCTGAGAGACGTTTACGGCACTGTCCTCGGCACCATCGCAGTGCCAAAGGAGCAGGAGCTTGTCGCTACCCCTTACCGCCATGGCGGCAAGGAAGCTGCCGAAGCATTTTTCCTTCAAGGTATGACTGAGGCTGTCTCGCGCATGGTGCAGCGGTCTCATCGGGGTTTTCCGACGACGATTTACTACGCCTTCAAGCAGGCAGAGGTGAAAGGGGCCGGCGCAGCAGTAAGCACGGGCTGGGAGACATTCCTAGAGGGCGTGGTCGCCGCAGGTTTCGCGTTGAGCGGCACCTGGCCGATGCGCACCGAACAGTCGGCCGCCTTGAAAACGGGGATGAATTCGCTCGCCTCCTCCATCGTCCTGGTCTGCCGCCCGCGTGCTCCAAGCGCTTCCACCGCCACCCGCCGCCAGTTCTTGGCCGAACTGCGCGACGATCTCCCAAAGGCCCTCCTCCACCTCCAACGAGGCAACATCGCGCCGGTGGACTTAGCGCAGGCGGCTATCGGGCCGGGGATGGCGGTGTTCACCCGCTATGCTCAGGTGATCGACGGCGAGACCGGTAAGCCGATCAGCGTCCGAGAGGCGCTGGCACGGATCAATGAGGTTCTGGACGAGGTGCTGGCGCGGCAGGAGGGCGACTTCGATCCTGACACGCGCTGGGCGGTAACCTGGTTCGATGAGATGGGCTTCGCCGAGGGCGACTACGGCCGCGCCGAGCAGCTCTCAAAGGCGAAAAACACCTCCGTCGCAGCCATGGCCGAGGAGCGAAACGGCGGCATCATCCTTGCCCGCGCCGGAAAGGTCCGGCTGCGCCGCCCCGCCGAGCTGCCTGAGGACTGGGACCCGGACGCCGATCCGCGCCTCACCGTCTGGGAGATGGTCCATCACCTTATCCGCCGCATGGACGAAGGTGGCGAGGGCGCCGCGGCCGAGCTGGTGGCGAAGCTCGGCGCACGTGCGGAGACTGCGCGCGAACTGGCCTATCGCCTCTATTCGATCGCCGAGCGCAAGAAGCGCGCCGCCGACGCGCTCCCCTACAACGCGCTTGTCCAGAGCTGGCCCGAGATCACCCGCCTCGCCCGCGACCTAACGGCCGCCGGCGTGGCCGCGCCGGCTCAAGCTGAGCTGGCGATCTGAGGAGCTGCCGATGCCGACCAGGGAAGAGTTCAGCAATGCGATCCGCGCTAAGCTGCGCGATGCCGAGCTGCGCGGCGCCGGCCATGTGGACCTGAACGCAGGCGAGCTTCACCGCGAGCTCGGCGGCTATCCCGCCGCCGGAGCGCATCAGATGCCGAGCTGCTGCGAAGCTCTGTATGCCGAGCAGCGGACTGGGGACACAGTCATTGCGCGCCCGCCCAAGGGAAAGGGCGCATCCCTGACGATCCGATACAAGCTGCCGCGCTGATGGTGTGGCTGGGGGCATAACGTGGCGATCACCAATCAAGAACGTGTCGGTAAGGCGCTCGATCTTCTGAAGCAGGGCCTCGCGCCATTCGCCGAGCGCGAGATCCGAAGCGCGCTCGATCGCGGCAAGGCCGTTAGCGCCATCACCGCTTTGGCCGAAGATCCCCTGTTCAAGGACAAGGCGATCGCCAAGTGGGACGCAGCGCTCCTGCTCAAGCTGATGTGGGAAAGCTGGAACGAGGTCTTCCGCGAGACGCTCGGGCCGGCCGAGCGCGGGCTCGTCGGCGAGCTCCGCGGCTTCCGCAACCGCTGGGCGCATCAGGAGGCATTTTCTGGCGACGATACCGACCGCGCTTTGGATTCGATCCAGCGGCTGCTGACCGCCGTCTCGGCGCCCGAGGCCGACGAGGTCGGCCGCATGAAGGCGGAGTTGCGGCGCCTCATCTTCGAGGAGCAGGCGCGGCGTGAGCGGCGCCGGGGCGGCGGCAGCACCATCGACAGCGCCGCGACGGGAACCCTGACGCCTTGGCGCGAAGCCGTGACGCCCCACAAGGACGTCGCGTCCGGCCGCTATCAGCAGGCCGAATTCGCCGCCGACCTGTGGCAGGTGCATCTCGGTGAAGGCGCCGACGAATATCGTCGGCCCTCGGAATTCTTCCGGCGCACCTACCTGACCGGGAGTCTCAAGAACCTCCTCGTCAACGGCATGCGCCGAATCTGCGACGGGTCAGGTGATCCGGTCGTCCAGCTCCAGACCAATTTCGGTGGCGGCAAGACCCACTCGATGCTGGCGCTCTATCACCTGTTCTCCGGGGCACCGCAGGGTGAGCTGCTGGGGGTAGAGGAGCTGATGGTCGACGAGGGGATCAAGTCCCTTCCAGCCTCCGTCCAGCGCGTGGTTCTGGTCGGCAACAAGATCTCGCCGGGCCGCCCTTCGGTGAAGGACGATGGCACTGAGGTCAAAACCTTCTGGGGCGAAATCGCGTGGCAGCTCGGCGGTCGTGAAGCCTACGACCGCATTCGGGCGGATGACGAGCGCGCTACCAATCCTGGCGACGCGCTGCGGAGCCTGATGAATGATTACGGCCCCTGCCTCATCCTCATCGACGAATGGGTGGCCTATGCGCGCCAGCTGCACGACGACATCGAGCTGCCCGGCGGCAATTTCGAGACGCATTTTTCCTTCGCCCAGGCGCTGACGGAATCGGCCAAGCTCGCGAAGAACTGCCTGCTGGTCATCTCACTGCCCGCTTCAGACACGGCCACCCAGGCGGACGATGAGGAGGTCGGTGGCGTGCGCGGCAGGGCCGCGCTGATGCGCCTCAAGAACGTGATCGGCCGCGTCGAATCGTCATGGTCTCCCGCGACGACCGAGGAGGGCTTTGAAATCGTCCGTCGGCGGCTTTTCGAGCCGATGCTGGAGCGCGAGCAGTTCACGAAACGCGACAACGTCGCGCGGGCTTTTGCCGACTTCTACCGCACCCAGCACCAGGAATTTCCTCCCGAGGCGCGCGACGGAGACTATGAGCAGCGCCTGCGCGCCGCCTACCCCATTCACCCGGAGGTGTTCGACCGCCTCTATGGCGACTGGTCGACCCTGCCCAAGTTTCAGCGGACGCGCGGCGTGCTGCGCCTCATGGCGGCAGTGATCCACAGCCTCTACGAAAAGGGCGACCGCAACCCGCTGATCATGCCGGGCAACATCCCCATCGACGATCCGCGGGTGCGGGACGAACTCACTCGCTATCTGACGGACCAGTGGAAGCCGATCATCGAAAAGGATGTGGACGGGCCTTCCGCGCTCCCCATTCGCATCGATGGCGAGGTGCCGAACCTGGGCCGATTCTCGGCGACACGCCGGGTCGCTCGCACCGTTTACCTTGGCTCTGCGCCAATGACCTCCACCGCCAACAGAGGCATCGAGGATCGCCGGATCAAGCTCGGTTGCGCAATGCCCGGAGAGGCACCAGCCGTATTCGGCGACGCGCTCCGGCGGCTCGCTGCCGCCGCCACGTTCCTCTACCAGGATGGGCCCCGCTACTGGTATTCGACCCAGCCCACCGTCACCAAGCTCGCCGAGGATCGCGCGGAGCAGCTGCGGCGCGACGCAGACAAGGTCGCCGAAGAAGTCGATCGGCGCCTCCGCGAGGATCTCCGCGCGCCTGGTGACTTCGCGCGTGTCCACGTCATGCCTCAATCCGGCGCGGACGTTCCTGACGACATGGATGCGCGGCTCGTCGTCCTCGGCCCCGACCATCCCTACAGCCGCGATCAGAACAACAAGGCTACCGCCGCCGCGATTGCCATTCTTCAGTCACGCGGTAACGCCCCGCGCCTTTTTCAGAACACGGTCGCTTTTCTCGCAGCCGACGAGGCGCGCATCCAAGACCTCGACGAGGCCGTCCGCCGCTATCTCGCCTGGAGGAGCATCCTCGCCGAAAAGCGGGAGCTGAACCTCGACCCCCACCAGGAGACGCAGGCCGAGAGCCAGCTCAGGGCGGCGGACGGAGCGGTCAGCGCGCGCCTGCCTGAAGCCTATCAATGGCTGCTGGTTCCGGTGCAGAACACGCCCTCGTCGCCCGTGACCTGGGAGGCGCTGCGGATGACCGGCCAGGAGCCGCTGGCGGTGCGCGCGGCCAAGAAGATGCGGGGACAGGAGCTTCTGTTCCTCGGCTTGGCCGGTACGCGTATCAGAATGGAGCTGGACCGCGTCCCGCTCTGGCGCGGCGACCACGTCGCCGTCAAACAGCTGCTCGAGGATTTTGCCCGCTACCTCTACCTGCCGCGGCTCAAGTCAGGCGATGTGTTGCGGGGCGGGCTTCAGGACGGGCTCGGACTTCTCCTCTGGCGCGAGGAGAGCTTTGCCTATGCCGACGCCTATGACGAGGCGAAGCAGCGGTTTGTCGGCCTTCGAGGCGGAGAGCGGGTGGACCTGTCGGCTCATGAAAACGGGCTGATCGTCAAATCGGCGGTCGCGGCTGCCCAGCTGGATGCCGCTTCACCTCCACCGGCCTCCCCGGCCGGCGGGACCCCGGACGCTGGAGTTGGGGGCAGCAACACGCAGGATGGCGGGACATCCGACGGGGAGATCAAGCCGAGGCGCCCGACCCGCTTCTACGCTACGGTGACGTTGGACGCCTCTCGCGTTGGTCGCGACGCCGGCCGGGTTGCGGACGAGGTCATTGCCCATCTCGCTGGCCTGGTTGGGGCGAACGTCACGGTCAGGCTGGACATCGAGGCGAATGTTCCCGACGGTATTCCCGATAATGTGGTGCGAACCGTCGGTGAAAACGGTCGGACGCTGAAGTTCGATACGCAATCGTTCGAACAGCAGTAGCTTTTCCATCAACTAGCAGCTCGCCGAAGCGCCAGGCCGAACTGGTGACCAAAGGCCTGTTGGCCGCCCCGCCGCAGGCGCCGACGAGCCGGGCGAGGAGACAGTCGCCGCGCTAACGGCGAGCCAACGCCGCGCAGCGGCGCGCATATAATGTGGTGCCCTGCGGTTCCGAGGGCTGCCCCACATTATAGGTATTGCGCATTTCAGAGACGAACACCCTGCTGAGATGGGCGTGTTCGGAATTGCGGTGCTCAGCAGCCGTGAATTCCGAACGCTTTGGGCATTCCCTGTTCGTATCTGATTGTTGAAGATTTTGCTCAGAAACCCGGCGGGCCGTCAGCTGCGCTGGTCCGCCATGCCGCTTTTCCTTCGGCTCCTCAAAATTTTTTCAACTGCCCTAGCCGCGGCTGGGTGCTCGATCCTACAAGCTGGGAGATTTGCCTTCCGCTGGGAGCGAGTGAGTGAAGAAGCTGTTTGTGAAGATTGCCCGCGTGGCCTCCGACTCTGTCGTGCGCGGCCTGGAGGAGATCCGCTCCGAAGAGGTGGAGATCCGCTCGAGGATCGAGGCAGGCGCGGAAGATCGCACTCTACGCGAGATTTTGGCAAATCCGGAGCTGCGGAAAGGCTCACCCGCCCAAGTCGAGGCACGGCTTCGCCGTCTTCTTCAGAGGCGCCTCAAGGAGAACGCCAGCGTTATCGCAGCCGGGATCAAGGCAGTAGCTGAAGTGGGCGTCTTGCTGCTGAAGCTGGGAGATCTGAAGCAGCAGCGAGAAGCGGCGCAGAAGCGGGCGCGGAAGACGAGGGCTTCCGATCCGATCACCCCCGATGAGGAGCATTTCATCCGCCGCCAGCGCGCTCTGGGCGTGACACCCAGCATGTACTCGCAGCTCACGCAGCCTGAGGACGCGCTTCTCGCGAATCTATTTAAAGAGAAGGTGCAGGACCCCTCGCACGGCGTCCCTGACGGGCTTTGGGGGCGTCTCTGGCGTGCCGGTCTCATCGATCTGCCGATCAAGAACTTGTCAGTTCAAGAGCGCAAAGCCTTGCTGGTGTTGATGTCGATGCCGACGGATGAGGAGCGGCTCGCTTGGCAAGTCCTTTCCGAACTGGCGGGTCGGTCGCTTGACGAGATCACTCCCCAGCTTGCCTTCGCCCTTCTTGAGCGCCTGCGGTTGGACCTTGAAGAGCATAGCGATGGTCTATGGCAGCAGCTCAAGCGCGCACAGAATGAAGAATGGATGCGTGACGTCGAGTTCATTCTGGAAACGCTGGGCATCGATCACGGTGACCGGCGAGTTCACCAGCTGCTCAAACCTGAAACGATTTCTAGGCTGCAGCTTCTGGAGCGGCAGAAAAAAGAGGTGGCCGAGGCAACTGCGCGTGCTCGCGCCGCTGAGGTCGATAAGTTCCAGGCCATAGCAGAAGCCATCATCAGGGCCTCGAACAACGACAAGGATTACTGGTGGGAGAAGTGGTTCATCGATCCGGACACGGGAGAAAAACGGGAACTGGACACAATACTTCAGAAAGCCAGGGGTAGCCTGAACGAGGAGGAATTCGTGAAATTCTCCTCAATTATCGAGGGAATGCTCGAGGCGGAAGAGTATCGCCGCGCGCGAGACGAATTGGCGGCACAGCACGCGCGAGGCCTCGCCTCGCTCCTCGTCGACTTCCCTGAGATGCGCACGTGGGCCGCGCAGATGGGCTACGTTATTCCGGAAGATTACCGAGACAAAGACGCAGTAGCCGCCGACGCGGATAGGGAAGGCTACGCAGATTATTACGAGCTGGAGGCCACCCATTCAGCGCTCAGCGAGGCCAGTGGTGCGGCTCTGAAGGACATCTGGAGAAAGGGACGGTCGCTATGAATGACCAGGGAGGGGGACGTGACCTCGTCCCCGTGAGCACCGGCAGCCTCGCTGCGCTTTTGCCGACGGCGTCTGAACTCGCACCGCTTCGCATGCCGGAGCCCAACCTTGTTTTGGGCAAGTCCCTGATGCGGGGAGTCCATCTCGTTGCTTCCGAACTTGGTCAGGTCGGAAAAGACGGGTTGGCGGGTTGTCTCCTGGCGGCAGCCGAGTCAGTCGATCTCCCAGTGGCCATAGTGGAGGTCTCCGACAGGGCTGGACCATGCGCGAAGTCATATGCTGGCATCGCGGCTCAACACATCTTCCCGGACGAGGACACCATAGGCGGCAGGGTCGCAGAGTTCCTGCGGGAGCACGATCGTCACACGGTAGTCATCAATGTTGGCTCGTCAGCTTTTCTGACAGTCTGTGCGGCTGAGGCAGTGATCAACCGCTTCGCGGCTGGGAGCGGCAGACCGTTCCGACTGCTTTGGGTGTGCGGACCGCATGAGACCAACTCGACGGTTCCGCTGAACTATCGGCAGTCTGGCGGCGCCGCCCAGTGCACCGTCTGCGTCCGCCGACCTGATCCGCGCTGGGCTCGGCGGATGCCGTCGCCGGAGGCATTTTCCACTTTGGGCACCAAAGGTAAGGTGATCGGGATTCCGGTGCTCCCGGAGCTTATGGAAGAGCGGTTCTTCAGGGGACACCGCCGAATCAGGGATGCCTATGATCAGGCACCGGTAGCAGAGCGACTGGAGTTCGACGCTCGGTTCATCGCCTTCCTCAACGACCTGGCGGAGGCATTCTGATGGACTGGCGTCCGCTGTGGATCCAGCTGTTCCGGGAGCCGCCGTCCGAGTGGGTAGAGACGGCGTTGGACGAGCTCTTCAGGGTGTGCAGGCCCAATTTGGGCGATGGCGTCTTGATCGTGGGCATGTTCTTGATGCGTCACGCGCAGGTGTTTGACGCTCGCGCCGAGTCTTGGTCGGCTCGCCATTCGAAGGCGCTCGATCGCGCGGTCGACCACGCCATCATCGCCGGAGACACCCTCCAGCACATCGCCCAGGAAGTAGCCAAGGAGGCGCAGTCCGCCCGCCAGAACATGGAGCTAGTGTCGCCAATTGCGGGCAGCACGTCCCGCATCATGCGCGCATTGCAGGCGCAGCTGACCGCAGGCGAAGCCGACCTTCAGCACGCCCGCGAGATGCTGCGCCGTGAACGCAGATGGTTCCGCCTGGACCTGATCTTGGTCACCAGCTTGGCGACCCTGGGAGCCATGCTCGTCGCTGTGCTGTTGACTTTGCATGTACTGGCTCGTCCAACCATGCCGGTTCTGCCTGGCATTTCCGACACTGACCTCGGTCATCTGGCGGAGTTCGCTGCCTCTGGGTCTCTGTCGACGCTCATGAATTGCCGAATGGAGGGGTATCGCATTGTCGGCGAATACTGTGTCGCCGACGATGCTCCTGCCGATGCAACTTCAGGATGGGTTCTGCCCAGGGGCGTAGCGGCGCGCGCTGCGGCGCCTTGGTCCGCAGAGCGGGCGAAACGAAACTGAGCCCGGACTGACCGGCACGGCCGGCATCAGAGCATGCCGTTGCGCTCAAATCGTGGGCCAGCAGACTTCGGGCACTTTCACGCCGTGATGAAGTTGCACGTGCACCAGGAAGTCACGAACATAGTTGATCCGCTTGCGCCGTCCGCTTGGGGAAAGCGGCTTCAGCCAAGCGGGCTTCACCGGCAGTCGGCTGACCTCCAATAGACCTGTATAGTCCATGGTCCTGAAGGATGCTCCAGCCTGTCCCCAGCCCGAGCCCACGGCCTGGGAGAGGGCGTGGAACCTTTGTCCGGTGCCGGGAGGGAGATCACCCAATTCTGATAAGGCATCCTCGAGGCGAAGCGGCGCGGAACGAACGAGGAGGTCGACCGCGCTCAAGCATCGAGACCGCTCGTCCTTGCTCTTCGACGCTGCCCACTCGAGCCGTGCAGCGTCAATGGATGCAGGGTGAAGCTCGGCAGCGGCACTGGACGCTGCTTCACTGAAGGCGAGGAGCAGCTCGCTGGGCACGCCAAGCTCCGCATCTTCTTGGTCGCTGTCGGGCGCCTGGCCGCTCTCTAAGCAGCAAGCCAGGAACGCCGACGCGATCACGTTCGCCATGATTACATTCCGCGCACTGTCGTTCGGAGAGGCGAAAGTTTCGGCGTAATGATGGGAGTAGGCGATCAAATCCGCCAAAGCCGGTAGGCGGCGCGTGATCATCGACCTCCTACAAGCGTCGATGAAAGCCTGTCGCTTGTCGGCTGGGAGAAGCACCGACAGCATGGAAACAGCCGTGCGCCATTTCACTTCCGCCAGATGAGCGTCGGTCGGATATTCGGCCCTTTCCTTCTGGAACGAGCGGTTTCGAGCCTGATGATGAGGCGGGTGAATTCGGCGTTATGCGCCGGCATGTGGCATGCGCTTTCCATCACCGCGTCCTCAGGTTCATCGCCAGCAACTTGACCGGCTTCGGCTGGAGATGGCCGCTGATCTTGGGCAGGCGGTGGATCACGGCCAGGCGTTCCAGCAGCGCTTCCTCAAGCCCGGCTGAAGCCACCAAATCCTGATAACTCACAGCTGTCACACCTTCGCGGGCGTGGCCGACTATGTCCTTCACGATGTTCTGATTGATATCGTGGCGGTCCACCATCGACATGGCCGTGGACCGGATGGAGCGGAAGTCCGCGGCTTTGCCGCTGCCGCCCACAGGCAGTTCCACGCCCTCGGCTTTCAGCCACCCCACCAGCTTGCGCCAGGAGATGTTGTAATACTGGTCGCCGCCGCGCTTGCCTTCGTTGATGTAGAGCTCGCCGAACAGGCATTTTTCGCGACGGGCACGGAGCGCCCGAACGAAGTCGAGGAAGCCGAGCCGGTTGAGCTCGTCGGCAATGGGGATCACCCGTTCACGGGCATCCCGTTTCAGCCCGCGCAGCTCGTTCGGCTGGATGATGAGGTGGGGGATGGGATGGTCGTCGATGATCTCGCTGAGGAGGAGCCCCGACAGCTCCTCTCTGCAGCCTCCGATCGTCCACCAGCACAGCAGTGGAATCCAGTACGCGGCGTCATGGTGGACTAGGCGCCCGGGTCTAAGCCGCTTCTTGGGTCCGGAACCACCCGTGAAAATGGGGCTGTGGAGCATCTTCTCAATGTGCTCGACTCTCCAAGGCGCCGCTGCTTTGCTCCTGGTTCTTTTGCTGACCAGGTGCCCAAGGGATAGAAAGTTGATTTGACCTTCGTTCCAATACCCAGCCGATTACATTCCCGAATGGAATCGGCTGAGGTAGGCCAGATCCTTGTTCATGGTCACCGGATTGCGCTTGTTGGCGGCAGTGAGCTTGGGAAATCGCCGTTTGGCGTCTTTGTAGGGGATGTGAGCGACACTGCCGAAGCGCACCGACTTCGGCAGGTTCATCATCTCCCGCGCGAAGGCCGCCGCGTCCTGCTGCTTATACAGCCGGACATCCTTGTCCCCGACGATCCACACGAACTGGCGCAATAGCCGGCGGGCGTCGGCACCAGTCCCGTCCTTTCCGTCAGACCAGTGGCCTCTGCTGACGATATCGCTGACCACCTGATCAATGACCTCGCTGAGCAGCGGCCCTGCGCTGGCGCCCGCTGCATCGACGGATTGCGGGGCCTGCGGGTGCTGCGGGGCGGGCGGATCGGTCGAGGATACCATGCTGTCATGGGTTGCGGGCGCTGCGGACTCTCCCGGCGAACCATCCTCGTCTTCCTCGTCGAGGGCGTGCCCGCTTTCGAGCAGATAGGTGAATGGGGAGCCGCTCGCCTGGACGCGGGGGTCATGGAAGAAGCTCGCCCGGCGCTGGGCCTCCGCCATGAGGCCAAGCAGCAGGGCGCGGTCCTGCTCGGCGGTGAGCGCATTGAAGCGGTATCCAAGCCTCTCCAGGCGTAGTCGCAGTCCGTTCTCGGCAAGCAGCTGCGTGTTCTTGTGGTGCCGGACGAGGCTCCGCAACGCGCTGAGATGGCTGTCGTCCCGCCCCAGCCCCCGCAGGCGTGCTTCCTGTTCCACCGTCAAATCGACATAGCCCTTGTTCTCAGCGGCCATCCGATAGAAGTCCGCGTAAACGAGATTGGCGCGCCTCGTCTGGGCGCTGAAGCCAAGGAGATGATCCTTGACCGCAAAGCCCAGCTCTACGTCGATGGCGACGCGCGCGAGCGCAGACGTTTCGGAGGCGCTACGTGTGCCGCCCCAGAATATCGGCTCCTGTTCCATGGCCCGCATGAACCTTTCGAGCGCCGCGCATGCCGCCGCGGCCCTGAAGCGGGCTTCGCACCATTTCGAGGTGCCAAGCGAATAGGTTATTGGACGAGAAGTGCCGTCAGCAAAGAGGATTTTTCGGCGAAGAACGTAGATGCCGCTGGGGCGGCGAAACGTGTAAGGTATCGAGGGCACCCGACCATGGCTCCTGTGCTACCCCGGAGTGTGACACCCCTGTGCCACCGGTTCCGGGCAACATCAGAAAACCATCGCTATTTTAGTGAGATAGGTGGCACACCAAGGCCCGATCCTCTCTCCCCGACCAATTCTTGCGCAAGATCAGCGGACGGCCGGCCCGGTCCTCCGCGGAGCGGTGGCGGGAGCCGCCGCGCGGCTCCCGCTCCGTTCGGTCAGGCGGCAGCGTCGCTTTCGCTCTTCTTGGGACGGCCGCGGCCGCGGCCACTTGCCGGCTTGTCGCCGCCGCCGGCTTCACCGGCGCGCTCGGCGCGCGCT